>Ga0306921_10000155_pt1 | contig 50799 bp, 44 predicted proteins | sample sta12Cox44000080_FD_203760 | JGI IMG/M metagenome (GOLD analysis project Ga0306921, IMG submission 203760) | Lab enrichment of tropical soil microbial communities from Luquillo Experimental Forest, Puerto Rico - statoxic.12C.oxic.44.000.080 (v2)... | ecosystem: Environmental > Terrestrial >... | reverse complement strand
GCTGCGCCAAGCGGGCCATCAGGTCAACCGCAAGCGGGTGCAACGGCTAATGCGGCTGATGGGGCTCGAAGCGCTGGGCCCAAAGCCCAAGACCAGCCGGCCCTCGGCGCAGCATCGGATCTACCCCCATCTGCTGCGCGGGCTGACGATCGATCGGCCGAACCAAGTGTGGGCCACCCCAACGAGCGTCTGATCGACCGCAGGAGGTGCCACTACGGCTCAGACCCGCCGAACGCTCGTGTGGTGGGGCACTCTCCATCTCGGCGAAGTGCTCTTGGCCTCGTGGCAACCCCCGTCTTTCTGTGGGCTCAGCGACGAAGCTGCTCAGCCGGAGGTAATAGGTTCGGATTCGCTTACTCGGAGGACGACTCTCGATCCCGACGACATTGGCAGGCGGACGACGAGAGGTGCCCCAGGGCGTGCTCCCACGCATCGAGAAGCGCCACGCACAATTTCTCGTGCAGTAAGAGGCGGTCTTGGATATGGCGCCCGTGCCCCACAGGATCAGTGAGGCGCGACATAGCCGCCGGCCGGACTCATCTCCGACCCTCGGCGCCGTCGCCGAGGACGACCTGATCGATGACGCGAGGCGCGCTCGCCTCGAGATCGATGACGCCGACAATATCCACCTGGCTGTCCTGTCCGCCGCCGATATTGTCGACTATCGCGAGCTTCCCGTCGGCCGCGACCATTGCCCCAGTGCGCCTCGCGGCTTAGCCGTTAAAGTCGTTCCAATCGACATGCGCCGAAGGACAACCCGTGACGGCGCGAGCTGCTTTACCCTAGGGTAGGGCTACCCTGTGCAAAAATGCCCTAACCGCCTCCGAGCACTCGCGTGGCGAAGTAACAAAGCGATGGACGTCGACACCGGAGAGATCGGAGGGAATCTCGACATCGCCGCGGAGCAGCAACAAAAATCGCTCTCTACCCAGTTTTCCCCATGCCCAACCGATCTCCATAATCACATTCTGGCGTGCGCGTGGTTGCAACTGCCCCTCTCTTCTGGCGACAGCACCCGTATCGTCCGGAGTCAGCAGCGCAATCGCCCCCTCCGCATCCATAACGGTCGATTCGAATTTCTCGGGCATGCTTAGGGCACCGAATGTCTCGGATGCCATTTGCCTTGGCACCACGTGCGGAAGAGCGCTATGAAGAAAATCTTTTAAATCATATACAGCATTCTGATCATGGCCGTGGATAATTAGCACTGGCAAAGACCGGATCGGAAAATATTCGACCGGTATCGTGCCGATATCCTGAGGGGCATTCGCCGTTATCGCTTCCGAGAATTCGCGCAGACGGACGATCCTGTCGACCATAAATGGGTACGAATCAAAAGCCAATTTAATCCACGACCATGGGCTTTCGAACAAACGCGTTCTCTGCTCTCTGACTTCATCATAATTGGTGCTCGGAGCAATGCCGCCGCCGACGGTGATGATGGAAAGGGCGCGCTCCGCCGCCGGCAGCTCGCCGGCGACCAGCATTCCGATCCGATCCGCCGTGAAGTGGCAACGCCGCTTCCAGGCCCAATGGAAGAAAAACGTGAGTGCACCGATGACGTCTTTGAGGATCCAAAGATGGAAATGTCCCGCCTTGATATGGCCGAGCTGTCGCCCCACGAACATCATCAGTTCGCGTGATGATGGTCTTTTGCTGAATTCATCCATCATGTTCGAGGTAATGATGATAAGCCCGCGCCGGTTAAAATATCGCGCCACGAACACCATGAACACACCGTGGCCGTGACAAATCAGTGTCTGCGGGATTGGGATCTTCAGAAGGTCTGCTGCTCGTTTTACTGTGTTATATATTTGGGGATATTGATCGGGACCGACTTCAATCGAATGGCCCCAAAGGGAGACTTTCAAGAGATTCCAAGAGACCCAAAACATTAACGAATAGAACCCCAGCACAGCAACGATAATCGCATCTATCCACCAATCGGCGGTGACTAAAATATACAATAATGCTAGACCCACAAGCGCATTAAAAATATAGATGATAGCTAGATAGAAGTTTTCCCAGCGGTCGCGAAGCGCGCGCGGATTCAATGTCTGGTTCTGGCGAAGCGCCGGCAAGGCATAGTTAGGTTGTTCGGCGAGCGAGGGACGGGCTACCGGTGGTCGATAGCGAGCCGGTCTTCCCGCGTCGGCAATCGTGCGGTCTAGCTCCAACACCAGGCGATTGCGGGACGAGCCCACCATGATGTTCTGGCCCGGAGCCAGTCGCTCGGCGACGTCAGGCGTCAGGCGCCGCGGTGGATCTAAACCACTGGCGATGAACGTGCCGTTCCGCGAACCCAAGTCGCGTACCTCGAAAAGGGCGTGAGCAGAGTCGAACCGGATTTCGCAATGCTCACGGGAAACGGCCGTGTCCTCGGTCGGAAAGACGATCTGGGCCTTGGCAGGGTCCCGGCCCAGAATGACCCTTGCCGAGACTGGTACTTCCGTACCGGTGAGCGAGCCGCCGAGGATCCGAATCTTGCCGCCTTGCACCTTGACGCCCTTTCTATCGGTGAGAACCTATGCCGAATTTACACCGGCGCGCACGCCTTCGGCCGAAGACGTGAAATCGCGTTTTTGAGATAGATCCCGTCGCTCGGCGCGCGGCGCTTCCTCGGCGCGGATTGCGATACCGCCGATTTGTGGACTTGAACAGCAACCTCGCCCAACCCCAATTCGTCGCTGATGTGAGTTCATAGGAGATGTCGAGCCCCCGCTGGGCCGGGAGTTCCTCGACGTCTCGATAGCTCAACGTGACGCGCAGGTAAAGCCAGACCGCATGCTGGATGATCATCGGCGGAAAGCAGTCGCGGCGGTAGCAGATTTCAGCCATCGCGCCAGGCTAGCCCACTCTATTTTGATGTGCCATTAGAGCACGAGAGGATACAGGGAAGTGTGACCCAGTTCACACCTGGAGATTTTTTGTCGCCTCCTCGCTATCGTGCCAGGGAAGGTTCTGAATAGGTCTTAACGAGCTGGCCGTGATGAGCGGCGAGCGCCGGGTCGATCACCTGCGCCCGGATCGACTTCAGGCGGTCGAGTGTCCCTTCCTCGTCACCCCCGATCAGGCGCGAGTAGACTGCCGCATCGGAGGCAAGGGTCGCGGCAAGACGGCAGGTCAAGCGGAGGCCTATCGGAGCAAGTTACGCAGGTGCAGAGGCCCGAGATCGCCGTCTCGCTGGCTGCGTTTTCATCACCACGTGGAGGCTCAGGTGGTGTGCCGGGAGATAGTGCGTGCGGCGCTGGCTCGACTCGCGCTGTGCTGCGGGTGAGCTTTCGGCCGAGACTTTGCCCGTAGGCTTGGCGAGCACGGCCTTCACTGGTGTGGATGCCGATAAGCCGCCGTTCGAACTCCGCCATGCTGGCGAGCAGCGTCAGCATCAAGCGGCCGGGCACCTTCGCGGTATTCGGCCCATGGGTTGCCCGAATATTTACTTTGAGCGTGATGTGGCCGCCGCGGAAGAAGGCGGCATTCCTTCACCGATGGCGCCCAAGCCTTATTGGAACGGGCACCCGCCCTTTGGACTCTCCGGATCGACGGTGCTCTCGTCAAAATTTCTACGGAAGTGTGAACCATTTCACACTGTGTCTGATCCTTCCTGCTGTATGTCTTAACCAAGTCGAGCGGGGGGATGCCGTGAGCGAAAACGTGGCCTTGGCGGTTTACGCCGCTTGCGGATTTCTGATCGTCGTCTATGCGTGGGGGCGATCCCACGCGAAGCCGTGCAACCTCGCGATCACGCTGCTCGCCTATTTGGCCTTGGGTGGGCCGCTTTTTGCGCAAGCAGCGGCCCTGACTCACCAGCTTGCAGGCGGGCTTACGGCGACCGGCAGGATCGCGCATGTCCAACTGTTGACGATCGGCATGGTGGTGTCGCTGATGCAACGTCAGGCCTATCTCACCCCGGCGCCCGGCGAGCCCCCGCGCTTCTCAGCCCAAATTGCAAACAGCCTGATCGCGGTCGTGACCGCGGGCGGGATCTGCTTCGTTTTCCATTCGGGCACTGAGGATCCCGTGATCGGTACTGAGCGCGACCTACGGGTCATCTTGTTGAGCTTTCCGCTATGCGCCGCGGTAGCTTTCTTCCGCGATCATTGGGCCCCGGATGCAAGCCGCCTCGGCTGGTTGCGCCGCGTCGAAGCCGCCGGGTGCACATCTGTAATGGCACTCGCGATTGGCTTGCTTTACTTCGGCGCACTGTTTCCTTCCCCGCCCCATCTGCTCCAAGGGTGGAAGCTTGCCGTCCTGTTGGGGATGACGAGCATGATCGCCCTGACGATCGGCGGCTGTGTGCCGGCTCGTTCTCGCGTCGAAGTAGCTACGGCGGACGATCGAATAGGCGTCCTCCAATGAGCGCGCGGATCCGAGTCTGCGCTTGAGACTCGCGGATGGGCGTCCCCTCTCTTTCTGGTTTGACGAGCGGTGCTGCTCTCTTTTATAGGTACCAAAAAGATATAGTTACCAAAAAACGCCGGGTTCGGTCGGTTGGTCGGCAGGCGACGCCAGATGATGCGCACCTTCTTGATACTGCGCTGCCTCGATGGAGTGGCGGCGAAAGCGCAGGAATTGCGGGGCGGCGAATTCTCCGTTGGCCGCGGCTCCGAGAACGGCTGGGTGGACATCAAGCCGGAACGATACTGCTCAAAGCGCCACTCTCAGGCGGCCGACAGATCGCCGATCCGTCGACCGATCCTACATTTCTCAAACACAATAGGCCGAGCCCCGTTCAAATCACCACTACGAGGGATGACCAGAGCACAAACATGCGCCCTTCGACACGACGCGATTATTGTATTTTGTGTCTCGCGTTAGCGTTTTGGATGGTTATGAGATGCCTTTTGACTTCTGCCATACGTGTTTCACCGATTTAGCCCCAGGGGAGATATGTTCCCGGTGTGGGGATGATCGGTCGTCAACCGGTGACCTGGGCGACGTGCTGCCGCCGGGCAACGTACTTGGCGGAAAATACAAAGTCGGACGCCTTCTAGGCCGAGGCGGTTTCGGCGCGACCTATTTGGCGTGGGACATAAATCTGCGGGTTCGTAAAGCTATCAAGGAGTTCCTCCCGCGACAGCTAGCCACTCGGGCGCCGGGGGGTACTCAAGTACATCCCTATACCAGCAGCCAGGATGCTTTCAATATCGGGCTGGAAAACTTCCTAGAGGAAGCGCGCCGTCTGGCACAATTCGGAGATCATCCCGGGATCATCAGAGTATTCGACTTCTTCCCGGAGAATGGCACCGGCTATATGGTCATGGAGTATCTGGACGGCACTACGCTCGAACAATACATGACCGCCGCCTGCCCCATCGATATCCCGGTAATTCTCCGATTACTTTTTCCAGTCGCGGACGCGTTGCGGGCTTGCCATGCGGCCGGACTGATCCACCGCGACATCAGCCCGGATAATATCTTTCTGACGAGCGATCGTCGGGTAAAGGTACTCGATTTCGGTGCCGCGCGCTTCGCCATTGGATCGCGGAGCACGAACCTGTCTGTAGTTCTGAAAGAGGGATACGCGCCTTTCGAACAGTATCAGCGAAATGGGCGGCAAGGGCCTTGGACGGATATCTACGCCTTGACCGCCACGCTGTATCGCCTGTTGACTGGCGACCTGCCGGTAACAGCGCCCGATCGGGTCGCCGGTACGCTGCTGCCGTCCCCCTCAGAGAAGGGGGTCAAGTTACTTCCGGGCCTCCAAGCCCTTTTGGACAAAGGTCTGGCGATCCAGCCAGAGCAGCGCTATCAGACGATCGAGGCTTTCCTATCCGACCTGAAACGCCTTCTCCAGGACCCCCCACCACCCCCACCACCCCCACCTGTTGGGATCCTCAGCTGGCTGCGGGCCCGCTGGCCGATAACCGCGATCGGCGCGGCGATGCTGGTCTCAGCGGTCATCTGGCTATTAGTGCCGCGGAGCGATGAGTGCCGCATGATCCCAGGCGATCAGACCGCCGCTCTCGCCCAGCTGCGCGATTTCTTGGCGAAGCAGCCGCAGGCCAGCCAGACCCGTGCCCGGGCCGAACTGAATCTGCGCTGCCACCGCCCCGAGCTTGCCATCCCCGCGCTGCGCGCCGCGGCCGATGCTGGCGACGGCCCCGCAGCTCATCGTCTCGGCACTTTATACGACCCCAGCGTGCCCCCCGGCGGCGGGGAGCGGCTGTTGCCTCCGCGGGCGGAATTCGCCTGGTCCTGGTACGAGCGAGCACTGAAGGCCGGCGATAAGACTGCCCAGGGTGCGCTGGACCATCTAGCTGCCTGGGCCAAATCCGAGGCGCCCAGGGGCAATGACGAGGCCGCCGAAATCTTGCAGAAGGTGACACAATGAGGCGCCGGCGAACGGGATCGCGACGCCACGCGGCGGTTTTGACCACTGCGACCCTGTTGCTTGTGCTCGCGTCGCCGGCTACCGCCCGCGAACCCCTAAAAGTCGAGCAGGCGCCTGAACTGTTTCAGCGCATACTCACCCTGCCCGGCGCCCGGCTGTCGCCTGCGCCTGAGGAACAGCCCGCCGGGGCCGCGCTGCCAGTGTTCAGCGTACTCTACGTCTACGACCGTCAACCGGCTAATCACGGCTGGCTGCAGGTGGGCAGCAAGCCGGATGGAAAACCCGAAGGCTGGCTGCCCTCCGACATGACCCAAGACTGGCAGACCATGCTGGTGATGCAATATGCGCCGCGTGGCCAGCGGGACCGAGTGGTGATGTTCGATGATCGCCCCCCTTTGGCTGACCTGCTGCAAGCCAATAACGAGCACCAGCGCGCCGTCGCCATGCTGCGCGATATCGGCGCAGGCCGCCCGGTCTCGGGCGTGCTCGCCGTCGAACCGGCCGAGGCGGTCGACGTGAAGTCGCAGTTCTATGTTATGCCGGTTCTAGGCTCCTCCCTGGACGAGTTTCCCGACGGCACCTCCACCCGTGTGCTGCAGATCGCCAGCGCCAATATCGCCGCACCCCCCGCCTCGACTGCATCTAGACCGGTGCCTTCTACGTCCCCGGCGCCTACTTTCCCGGATTTCCGCATCGGCATAGTATTTGTCCTGCACACGACGCTGTCGATGCAGCCTTACATCGAACGCGCCCGAGAAACGATCCGCACGATCTACCAGCGGCTGGAAGCAAATCATGTTGCGGATCGAGTCTCATTTGGCCTAGTGGGATACCGCAACGACCCGAATAGCGCACCCGGCATCGAATACAGCACACACGTCTTCCAGGCACTCGATCCGAAGGCCACCCCGGCCTCCGTTCTGGGGCATATCGACGAGATAAAGGCCGCCAGCTTTCCTACCACGCGGTGGGACGACGACGCCTTTGCTGGACTGAACGTCGCACTGGATAAAATGGACTGGACACCGTTTGCCGCGCGCCTGTTGGTTCTGGTGACCGACAGCGGTGCTCAATCGGCCAAGAGCAAGCTGTCGCAGTTCCCCGATGTCGATATCGAAAACATTCTCGAGAGGGCGAACGAAAAGCACGTAGCTGCCTTTCCGATCTACCTGCTGACGCCGCAAGGCGACAATCACGGCAATCGGTCGATCGCGCTCCAGCAGTGGCGTCGGCTCGGCCGGGCCGGCGACCCGACGCTGAGCAAGTATATCAGCGTCGCGGCCGGCTCAGCGGAGCTCTACCAGGGCGCACTCGACGGCTTCTCCGAAATGATCGTCTCAGCGATCGCCGATCTTGCACACAACCATCCTATCGTCCGTCCGACACAAACGCCCTCCGGGCAGACCGACAGCGACGGCGGCGCGATTCGCAATATGGTGGTGAATGAACTCTTCCGCGCCCAGACTGAGTATCTCGGTCACGCCGAAAATGCGCAGGCGCCGGCATTTTTTCGCGCCTGGACCACGGATCACGATCTGGTCAATCCGAGCTACCAGAGCCTGAATGTGCGGGTGTTCCTGACCAGCAACCAACTCAATTCGCTTGCCCAGAGCCTGCAGACGATCGTCGATGAGGCCAAGCGCGCATCGCTGTCTCCGGAAAGCATGTTCGACAATCTGCAACGGCTGGCCGCCCTAACCTCTGGCGACCCCAACCGTCCCATCAGCACCGGCGACGTGGCCGCCCTGCTGCCCGCCTATCTCAAGATGCTTCCCTACCGAAGCAAGGTCCTGCGCATCGACAAGGAAACCTGGCTCAGCAAAGGAATGACCGGCCAGCAGGAGTTCATTGACGAACTGGAATACAAGCTGCGGCAGTATCAGGACATGTATCAGGACGCAGCGCGGTGGACGCTGCTGGACCAGCGCGACGTCGGCAACAAGGTGTTCCCCGTCCCGCTGGAATCGCTGCCGTGAACGGACTGGTGTTCGCACTGACCAATGTGACGGTGTTGAAGGCCGGCTCGCGCAGCAGCTTCGAACTGAGCGTGCCCCGCCTGGAAATTAGTCGCGGAATGAAGCTCGCCGTGGTCGGCCCGAGCGGCTGCGGCAAGAGTACGCTGCTCGATCTGCTCTCGATGGTGTCCTTGCCCGCCAGCGTGGAGCGCTTCGTCTTCGCTCCGAACGAAGGCCACGAATTTGACGTCGCCGCACTGTGGCGCGATCGTCGGCATGATCGATTAGCCGCGTTGCGCCGCCATTCAATTGGCTATGTGCTGCAGACCGGCGGCTTGTTACCGTTCCTGCCGGTGCGCCAGAACATCGGCCTCAGCCGGGCCCTTCTTGGCCTGCGGCCGGAGCCCGAGGTCGGCGAGGCCGCCAGCTCTCTCGGCGTGGCCCAGCAACTCGACAAACATCCAGCAACTCTCTCGGTCGGCGAGCGCCAGCGCGCCGCCGTTGCCCGTGCCCTGGCGCACCGTCCGGCCGTTGTGATCGCCGACGAGCCAACCGCAGCGCTCGACCCGGCCAATTCGGCGACGGTCATGCGCCTGTTCGTCGATCTCGCCGATAGGTTCGGGGTAACAATGATCGTTGCTACCCATGACCCAGACCGCGTGGCCGAACTCGACTTTCGCTGCCTCTCGCCCGAACTTGAAACGCGGGCTGCAGCCACCAGGGCATCTTTCTCCACATGAAACAGGCGCAAGGGCCTCGTTATCCGGTATTGCGCGATCTGTGTCTGATGGCCAGTATCGCAACGCGGGCCTATTTTCACGACCGCACCCCCTCGGTCTGCACCTTGTTGGGGCTGGCAGCCATCCTGGCGCCGCTGTTCGTTCTGTTCGGCCTCAAATACGGCGTCGTCTCGGCGCTGCGCGACCGACTGGAGACGGATCCGCGGATGCGGGTCATCCAACCGATCGGTCAGGGTAGCTACGACAAGGCATGGTTCGACGCGCTTGCTGCGCGGCCGGAAACCGGCTTCCTGGTGCCCACCACCCGTTTTCTGGCCGCGACTATGAGCCTGCGCAACGCTGCGCGCCCGGACTTCCCTTCGGTTTCTGCCGAGATGTGGCCCACCGCGCCGGGCGATCCGCTGCTTAGCGCCGATACTGCCGCGCGGCTGGCCTCACAGGCGGATGGCCGGCGCTATGAGGTGGCGATCTCGCAGGGCGTGGCCGAGCAGCTAGGGCTTGCCGGCAGTGCGCCCGTCGAGGGGCGGATTGGCCGGACATTCCGAGGGGAACCAGAGATTGTCAGCCTGGAACTGGCGCCGTCGGCGATCCTCTCGGCAGCTTCGTTGAGCCGTGATGTCGTGCTGGTGCCACTTGCCTTGCTGGAGGCGACCGAGGACTATCGCGAGGGCGAAGCCGTGCCCGCGTTTGGCGCGGAAGGCCAGCCCCACCGGGCCGGCCCTCGCCTGTATGCCAGCTTCCGGCTTTATGCCCGTACCATCGATAACGTGGCGGTCTTGCGCGCCTGGCTGGCCGATCATGGTATCCAGACCGTCACCCGTCTTGCGGATATCGAGATGGTGCAGTCCCTGGACCGCGATCTGGGGCGTCTGTTCCTGGTGATCTCCTCGCTTGGCGCAGGCGGGTATCTCGTCTCTATGGCCCTCGGGCTGTGGGCTTCCGTCGCGCGACAGCGCCGCGCGCTCAGCCTGCTGCGCCTGGTCGGCTTCCCCACCATCGCCATCTCATTGTTTCCTGTTTTCCAGGGCTTATGGGCCGCGACGCTGAGTCTGATCGTCGCGGGGCTGGCGACTTGGATGACAGTACCGGTGGTCGGTCGCCTTATGGCCTCGCAGCTGCCGCAGGGCGCGCAGATCTTCCGGCTGCTGCCGGAGCATGTCGGGGTCGCGGCGGCCGTCACCCTGCTGTGCACGATCGCGGCAGCGAGCTACGGCGGCATGCGCGCCGCCGCGATACCGCCGGCCGACGGATTGCGCGATGAGTAACGCGCGCACCAGCCTCATCCTTTGCCTGCTGGCGGTCCTGACGGCAAATATCGCGCATGCCCAGCCGGCGGCCATGCCCGCCTGGTGCGCGCTTGACGATCCGGCCGCGGCGCGGGCGCAGAAATGTCCGGCGATTGAAGATCAGCAGGCTTTGCCGGTGCAGCTCGCCCTTCCGCTGCCTTGCGACGGCTACCTGATGCTGCGCAAGGTGATCGTGCCTTCGGAGACGGTGTTGGATGAACAGACCGTCTATCTCGGCGGTGCCGCCGCAGAGCCGACGGCTGCGGGCCTCGAAAGCGTGACGAACGGACCGGTGCAGTTGCCGCTCGCCGGTGGCTTTTTCGAAGGGACCGCAAAGCGCGCACCGCGGATCCCCGCCTCCCTCGATAAGCTCCAAGGCCGTGCCTACTACATCGCGAAATACCCGCTCACGGAACCGCAACGGCGCCGCATCGACACGATCGGCGCCGATGTGGACAAAAGCCCCTCCGAGTCCGCCTGCCGGGACTACGCTGGGTATGTGGCCAGCCTGCGCTCCGGAGACGTGCGTCCCGCGACCAACATGTCCTGGTTCGGTGCGGTCGACATCCTGCGGCGCTACCAGGACTGGTTGCTGTCGCATGATCGTGCCGCGATCGCTGCCGGCAAGGCGCCGCAGATCCCGTGGGAGCAGGGATCGCCCGCCTATTTGCGTCTGCCCACAGAGGCGGAGTGGGAATATGCCGCTCGCGGCGGCAGCGCGGACAAGCAAGATCAGTCGCAGCGCGCCTACCGGATTCGCGATCCGCAGACCGGCGCCTTGCGCATGGCCGAAATCGAGGAGATCGCCCCGCTCCAGGAGGCTGGCTCGGACGAACAGGGCGCCGCGGCCGCTCGCCTCGGCCGCAAGCTGCCGAACCTGCTCGAGCTGTATGACATGATCGGCAATGCCGCCCAGATAGTGCTAGATCCGTTTCGTCTGACCCGCCCGGAGCAACTGCACGGGCAGGCTGGCGGCTATATTGTCAAAGGCGGCGATGTGTTCACCAGCCAGCAGATCGTCGGCGTCGGTCACCGCCGGGAGGTGCCGTATTTCGATTTATCCGGCGAGACGCATTCGCCCACCGTCGGCGTCCGCCCGGCTCTGTCGCTGCCGGTTTTCATCAGTGGTGTCGAACCGGGCGGCAAACCCTACACACCTGGGCGGCAAAATCCATCGTTGATTGCGGCCCTGGTCACGGCTCGCGCTGCGCTCACCTCCAGTTCCGAACCGTCGCGCGCCGCCGTTGGCTCCGGCCTTGCCGCTTTGAGCAAAGCCAACGAACAGGGTGCGCTCGACCAGGATAAGCTGCGCGGCGAACTGGCGTCTATCCGGAGCGATTTAGATCGCAGCAACGCCCGCCTTGCTGACGCGGACCGGGAGAATGAGCGGCAGAAATTCGAGGGCGCGGTCCTGCTCGCCTACAGCATCCGCACGATCGGTGCGAACAACCTTTCCTCGCTGCTGATGATCGAGGATCTCAGGGAGAAGAACGCACGCACTGCGCAGAGTGCCGCGGAGCGCGGTCGTATCGAGCAGCAACTCGAGCTCACCCGCAATCGCATCGCCGAGATCGAGTCTGGCTTGACCGCCAGCTTCGGGCACTACGTCGGCATCGTTATGGACCTGGCCCGGCTTGACCCGGCCGCCCGTAGCGTGGCGCGGGACGCGGTGCATCGCAGCTTCGTGCAGCAGGGCATCGACGACTTCTACAAGGACTATCAGGCTACCGTGATTGCTGAGACAGACCAGCTTGCCGGCGCGCACTTGGTGATGTCGGAGGCGATGCGACGGAAATGGCTAGAGGAGATCGATGCGACCCGGGAGAGGCGGGGTGCGAAGTTGCAACGAATACGGAATTAGAGTTTCTCATAGGAGAGCGCATTGAAAAAGCTCACGCGAAACGTCGCCTCCGCCATCCTGGCGCCTTCGATGCTGTTCCTTTCGGCCTGTGCAACCGGCCTGGAAACCCGCTACGACGAGCCCACCGATGTCTGCCGCTACGCGCGGCAGCCGCTGATCCAGACCGAGCGGGCGTTCAACGAGTCGATCCTGGTCGGCGCCGGCACCGGCGCGGCCATCGGTGCCGGTGCCGGCGCCTTGATTGGCCGCGACTGGAGGGGTGCGCTGATCGGTGCGGCTGCCGGACTGGTAACAGGCGCCCTGGCAGGCTATGAGAAGGCGAAAATGGATCAGGCCCGAACGCGCGAGCAACTGCAGGCCTCCGTGGATGCTGACGCCAACCGCGACCTGCAACAACTGAATGGGTCCATCGATGCCCTGCATCAGCTCATCAACTGCCGTAATTCTCAGATTGCCCAGGTAACGGCCCAGTTCTCCAGTAAGAGCATCAGCCGTGAGCAGGCGCTGGTGCAGTATCGGCTGATCGACCAGCAGATGCTGGCCGACGACAAGCTAATCGCCGAGGTGCTTGGCAAGGCGGATGAACGTTCAGAGACCTATGTCAGCACCCGCGCCATGTCCACGCAGTTGCCTCCCGAACGCGCCACGTCTCCAGAGATGCCTCCAGAAACTGCGCCGTCCGCGCCAGCCCCGGCGCACAACTCAACGGTCGCGCTGGTCAGCGCCCGCAGCGTCGCGGCAGCCGACCAAGTAAAGCACAGGGAACTCCGCGCGAGCCTTGAGGCGCGCATTCAGGACATCAACGCCGTCGTTGGTTAAAGAGGACAGAATGTCGGCACCTCGAGCGGGGCTTCCGCTTTGTGTTTGTAGAAGGGATCGCAAACTCATGACGGATCTGGGGCGGGCCAAACCTCGCCTCGCGAGCCCGCAGCATCAGCTGCGGTCGAGCACGGCAGCGGACGACCAGAAGGCCACAAAGCGGGGGTATCTTACCTTGCAGTCTGCCAACGCGGCGCCGAACGAACAACTCAAGGGGGATCGGCGATAATGGCCGGGGCGTGTGTTCATCCGATCCGGGGGGCGCTCGTGTGCCTCTCGCTGTTGGTATTCCTGTCCGTCGGGCACGCGCGGGCACAGTCCAACCCGTCAGCGCCGGCAACGCTGCGCCTTGCGCAGGTGGTGGTTCGCCTGCCGCACACTTACCTTTTTGCCAGCGCGCAGGACGAGGATGGTAACCCGTTCTCGGGGCAGTGGGGCAAGCTATCAGCCCTCATAGGACCGAACCACGAGAAGGTGGACATCAACCAGCAACCGGGAGGCATCGGCATCGTCTTTCTCATCGATATCTCCAAGTCGCTGAGTCCCCAGCAGTTCGCGGTGATCAGGGAATCCGTGCACCGCTGGATCAATTTGCTGGGGCCGAATGACCGGGCGGCCATCATGACTCTCGGGTCGAGGGTAACAACGGTCGTGGACTTTACCGCGGACAAGAGCGCCTTAATCTCTGCCCTGGCCAATCCCGCGCTGAAGCCTTCCGACCAGCAGACGCTGCTCTACCAGGGGCTGGTTCAGGCCATCGACTTGTCACAGCGGCTCGACCCCAACTTGCCGCTACGCCGCGCGATTGTTGTTCTGACCGACGGGATCGACGACGAACAGGGCGGTGCGAGCCGGCAGGAGGTGCTGGACAAGCTCGCTGTCGATAGCGTTCCCATCTACGGTCTCGGCGCTGCTAAGCGCTTCGACGCCAAGGTTGATTCCGCACTGAAAGATTTTTCGGCGCTTGTGCGCGCGTCCGGTGGCGACTACCGGTCGATCGTTGATATCAGCAGACCGACGCTTGACATCGGAAGGCTGAACGAAGGCTTTATCGGGTTACGCAAAATCGTCGACTCGACCAAGCCTCTCAGTGCCGAGTGTCCCCAATGCGCGCCTGACGGGTCGCCGATCGTGATCCGCCTGTTCATGTCCTACGAGGATACACGCCTAACACGCTTAAGTTCGGAGAGCGTGACAGTCCGATCGGTGGACCCCGAGGGCAAGGTGGTCCAGCCGCCCGCGGCCGGCATTTTGGCGTTGCGGGTGTCGCCCCCGGTGGCTGTTCTGAGCCTCGATGGAAAGCCGGCGGGACCAGCCGCAAATTTCCGGCAGAAGGTTCCAGCCGGACCCCATGATTTGGAGATCTCAGCTGCAGGCTATCAGAGCGCGCAAGAGACGGTGACCGTGCCGGCGGGCGGCGAGAATAGCATGGAGTTCAAGCTTGTCGAAAGGCCGCCAGCGCCGGCCGAGACCGGCATTTTGGCGTTGCAGGGGTCGCCCCCAATCGCAGTGCTCAGCCTCGATGGAAAGCCGGCGGGAGCGGCCGCAAACTTCCGGCGAGAAGTTTCTGCCGGAACCCATAAGGTCGAGATTTCAGCCGAGGGCTATGAGACCCAGCGAGAGACGGTGGCGGTGCCCGCGGGCGGCGAGAAGAGCATGGTGTTTGAGCTTCCTGCGTCGCGGTCGGAAAACCGGCTGCGATTAATCTACAAATTCTTCCTGGCTTTGCCGCTGCAATGGTTGATTACCTTGGCGGCGCTGCTCCTCGGCGGGCTCATTGCGGGTATCGTTATCCGTAAGATCAGGATAGTGCCCCCCCAGCCCGAAACGATAACACCTGCCAGCCACAAGCTCCTTCCGCCAGTGGTTATCTCTGAGGACGTGGTGATACCTTCGGGGACACAACAGAACAAAGTACGTCTGCGGCTCTATCCTATAGGCCATAATGACATTGGTCCCTTCGAATGCTTGTTTGAAGAGACGCTGGCAGTCGGCCGGTCTCCGGGCAGCAAGATCATCATATCCAACGATGCGCAGGTGTCCGCGAACCACTGCACCCTGTCGCCCCAAGGGAAGTTTATACTGGTCGAGGACGTCGGTTCGCGCAATGGCACCAGAGTGAATGGGGTCCCGATCAACGGCTTGCTGCATGCCGAGCCAGACTCGATCTTGGGGGTCGGCCGGACGGAACTGCGCATGCAACTCTTGCCCGTGGGGGCTCGATGAGAGTGATTCCCGGAAACGCTCAGCATATCGGAGATCGCGAAGGCCAGGAGGATGCTTTCGGCTTCAGCAGTCTCGGAGATCGCGTCTTTGAGCGCCATGGCGGTGTTGCGATGGTGCTGTGCGATGGTATGGGTGGATTGGCCAACGGCGCCGCCGCAAGCCGGGCGGCTGTGGATACAGCTCTGTCTGGTTATTGCCGGAAACAGCCGTCGGAGGGTATTCCCAACGCACTGAATCGAGCTATTCGCGAAGCCCATCAGGCCGTATGCGCTATTTCCGGAGAGGGTGGAACCGCAGGGTCAACCATCGTGGCGGCTGTGGTCTGGCAGGACCGGCTTTATTGGGCGTCGCTCGGAGACAGCCGGCTTTACCTCTGTCGTGAGGGTGCTCCGGCCGTCCAGTTGACGCAAGACCACAATGTCGCTTCGCTCTTGGAACAGTGCGCGGCGCGCGGAGAAAGAGCGGAGGAAGCGGCTGCATCGACATCGAACCCCGACGCGCTGACCGCCTATCTGGGAGCGCCGTATCCGCCGCAGCCACATATGAACTGGGAGGGTCTGCCATTGCGGTCAGGTGACCGTGTCGTCGCTTGTTCGGACGGTGTGTACCGCGGTCTGTCACCGGAGGCCATCGCCTCCGCAGCCCTTCATGGTGACCCGATGGCTGCCGCCGAGCAGTTGATAGGATCAGTGCTAAAGCGGAGACTTCCTCATCAGGACAATCTGACCGCGGTTCTGCTCGAGGTCGCTTCCTATCCCCGCCGGCTGGTCGAGATGATCGAGTCTCCAGGTCCCACCGCGCTTGGGGCCCTGTACGGCGCGGTCGGCAGTTTGGTCGTTGCAGTCGCGCTGGCATTCATCCTGATCGGCTTTGGTGTCCTGAGATTCTCCCCCGCGGATCGGCAAACGATCGACACGGTATCTCCTCTTGGGAATTCACCTCCGCAGCGGGAACTCGCTAGCCCACCTCCGGCCACTGCTGGCGGCGAAGCTCCGCCCGGGGCTGCGACACAGCCTAACCCACCTCCTGCCGCTGCTGGCGGCGAAGCTCCGCCCGCGGCTGCGCCACAGCCGAACCCATCTCCGGCCGCCGCCGACGGCGGGCCTTCGCCTGCGGCTGCGACCCAACCGAATTCCTCTCCAGCCGCTGCCGGCGGCGAGCCTCCGCCTGCGGCTGCGCCACAGCCGAACTCACCTCCGCCCGCAGGCCGCTCTCCGTCCGACTACCGTACTCAACGGCCCCCGACGTCTCCAAGTGGGACAAGGGCTCCGCCGGCGGGTAGGCGGACCGAACGGCAAATGCAGCGAAGCACGGTTCGGATTCTCTGCGCGACCAAAGAGGATTCGAAAGCTGGATCGGGTTTTGACGTTGGCACGGATTGCGTGACCTACATAGTGACCAACGAGCACGTTGCCGCGTATGCGAAGCTGCGTGAAAAGCGGGAGTTGAGCGTCCTGCTCTCCCGAGACGTTCTCCCGCCGATATATTTCGTATGGGCCGCTGCAAACAAGGATCTGGCCATAGTCCGCGCGACCGAACCGCTAGGCAAACCCGCTGTCCAGTTGGTCGCCTCACTCATGCCGGGCGGCCGCGGCCATAATATTGCCGGACCGTCGGTAAGCCGCGGCAACGTCAGCCGATCCACTCCGGGAAGAAACGGAGTGCGGCACTTCCAGCACACCGCCGCCGCCAATCCCAGCAACTCCAGGGAGCCAGTCTACGACGAAGTGGGCAACATTATTGGCGTCAATACTATGAAGGCCTTGACCACTGTCCCCTCTATCTCCGGTGAAAAGTTTTCTTTGGACGAGCGCATCGCCAGTGGCGAGGACATAACCGCCGCAGTAGACACGGCGGAATTAGTCTGCCATATCTGAAGACGATGGGAGTGCCTTGCCATGGCCAGCCTTACTCCGATAAACATCGCGATGCTCCTGGTCACTACGGCGGTCGCGTTGCTGCTAGCGGCTGGGGGGATACTGGTCATGACATCATCCAGGCGCGACGGGTCGTTCCGTCGCACCGTGTCGGCGAATTCGCACCGCGCTCCCAACGCGCGGGCCGGCAGGATTCGGATCCTCGGCGGGGTGCTGGCCGGAATGGAAGTGCCAGTGTCGGCAAGGGTCATCCTGGGCCGCGACCCGACCCAGGCCCGGATCGTATTTCCGAGCGAGGACACAGCCGTTTCCCGTCGACATTGCGAAATCCGGTTCGACAGTGCCGTCTCCCTGTTCGAGGTCCGCGACCTGGGCTCGCGGAACGGCACTTTCATCGCCAATGGCTCAGATCCACCACGGCGCCTGGCGCCTGACGTAGCCGAGCAACTGGCTCCGGGTCAGAACATCCTGGTGGGCTCGTCCCGCAATCGCCTCGTGCTGGAACTAAGCTGATGCGGCTCATGACCCATCACGTGACATCCAGCGGCGGACGGCATTTCAACGAGGACGCGCTGAAGGAGGTAACCGGACCGAAATTCGCCCTGCTGGCCTTGGCAGACGGGTTGGGCGGGCATGGCGGCGGTGCGCTTGCAGCGCGCCGATGCGTGGAAACGGTCGCTGCCGTCTTCTCCCGCACACCGGAGTTGTCAGATGCCTTCTTGCAGGCGCTCGTCGAAGAGGCCGATCGGGCGGTCGCGACTCTGCGGCTCGAACGGCGGAAACCCGCGAGCAGCATGCGGACGACACTGGCCTTATTGGCAGTATGCGGAAACGATGCGCGCTGGGCCCACGTCGGCGACAGCCGGATCTATTGGTTCCGCCAAAACGTCCTGATGCAGCGTACCCGAGACCATAGCGTCTCGGAACTCGTCATGGGACTCCCGGACCATACGTCAGTCGCTCCTCCCGACAAGGCCGACCGCAACCGGCTGCTGCGAGCTGTTGGCGCTGGTCGGGGCTGCCGCGCGGAACTCAGCAATGCAGTTGTGACGCTGCAGGCGGGCGACGCATTCTTATTATGCAGCGATGGCGTTTGGAGCCTCGTGTCTGACCCAGAGATCACGGCGTGCCTGTCGAAGGCCGCCACCCCTCTCGACTGGTGCGTTGCCTTGGAAGAAAAGCTGAGACAACACTTGACATGCGATACGCTTGAAGAGCACGACAACTATTCTATGATTGCTGGGATGGTCATGTCCTAGATTGGGGAATACCGAGGAATGCAGCCGAGGAGGAACCGCGCATGGCGATGATACAATGTCACAATGGGCACCACTATGACGAGCGCAAGCACACCCACTGCCCATACTGCCCTGTTCCCGGGTTGAAGGACGTAACCATCCCGGGCACTCAAGCGGCTTCGATGAGCCGTCCGGGCATTCCGCAAACCGAACCCGCGTCACAGCAGGGCGCTGGCGCGCCGATCCGGGGCGGCTGGGTCCCCGACCGCGGTGGCACGCCGGGTATGACGGTAGGCCTTGTTCCAAAACATACGGGTATAGATCCAGTTGTCGGTTGGCTTGTTTGTGTCAAGGGGGTGAACAAAGGCCGGGATTACCGCCTGCACAGCGACCTTAATAAGGTAGGCCGCGCTCCCAATATGGATGTCTGTATCGAGGGTGACGAGACGATCTCGAGAGAGAATCATTGTCAGATCGCGTTCAGCCCGCGCAGCAAGACCTTCAATGTCATACCGGGCGACGGGCGAAATCTGATCTACCTGAATGATAAAGATGTGCTTTCGCCAATGAAACTTGAGGCTTACGACCGCCTCGATCTCGGTGACGGCAGTTTCATGTTCATGCCGTTCTGCGCACTTGGTAAGTTCGATTGGGAACCTTCACCAAAACCCGACCACGGGCCGCTTCCCAAGCCACCTCCTTCGCGCAATGAGACGATAGTCCAGTAAGCCGTTCCGCTAATGCGGTGCGAGTATTGCTTGCGGGGAGAGAGGGGGAGCGACGGCATCTGCCCGCTCTGCCGCTTCGATGGGGTCCCCAGGAACCAAGCCCCGTTCCTGCTGGAGGGCACCGCCATTGGCGGTCGCTACGTCCTGGGGCGTCAGGAAGGCCACGGAGGCTTTAGCATCTGCTATCGCGCCTGGGACACTGTGAATGAAGAGATGGTGGCGATCAAAGAACTCTTTCCATGGGAGGTTGCCGAGCGCCTCGATAGTCGTGCGGTCGGGATCAATCCACAGCACAGGAACGACTTCGACACGGCCGTAAATTGTCTTCGTCATGAAGGCGAGGTTCTCCATAAACTTACAAAAGAGCCTGGAATCGTTCGGGTGGGCGACGTATTTCAGGATAATGACACGGCGTATCTGCCGATGGAGTACTTGCGGGGCCAGTCCTACGAGAAATATCTCCAGAACCAGTACGCCAGAGGCCAGGCTCATCTCGATGTCGAGACTGCGGTCAACGTCGCCCTGACGATCCTCGGTGCTCTTGACGCAGTCCACGCTCGTGATCTGCTGCATCTGGATGTGAAACCGGCGAATATCCGAGTCCTGGACGATGGCCGCATGGTTTTGCTGGATTTCGGTTCAGCTCGCGACGCGTTCCGTCAGGGAAATGGCCCGTATGGTGACACCTTCACGCCGGGCTTTGCTGCGCCGGAACAACATTATGCATCTGGAACGGTCACGCCGGCGACCGACGTTTATGGGTTAGCCGCTACACTCTATTACAGTCTGTCGCTGCAAGTGCCGACGCGGGCCGATGAGCGCGAAGAAGGGGTTGTTCTCGCAACCTTGCCCGAGCTGAACCCGACGGTCTCAGAGTCATTGGATGTGGTCATCCAGAAGGCAATGGCGCTGACTCCTGAAGATCGTTATCCTTCAGTCGGCACGCTAAGAAAGGCTCTCGAGCCTTTTGGTAGCGTTCGTCCAGCACGTCCCGAACGGCCCGCGGCGCCGTCATCTTGGAGGATCGTCGCGGGTCTACTCGATGCCGCGGCGGTCATGCTGCTACTAGCGGCTCTGACGGTTGAACTGGAGCTTCCGCTGGAGCAGGTCATTTTGACGGGTGTATTGCTGTGGGCGATCACACGGTTACTCCTCCTCCTTATCACCCGGACGACGCCCGGAATGTTGCTGATGGGCTTGCGTTTGACGGATCAGGGGGGCGGCCCCATCACTTTGAAGGCGCTACTGTTCCGAACGGTCATGTTTATGGCAACTGTCATTATTCTTCGACTCAGACCGGATTCACAAGATCTCTTTTTGCATGACCGGATGAGTGGTAGTCGAATAGTGGTGAATACACGAAATGAATGATGTAGTTCCAGAGATCTGGTGTCCAGCGGTCTCAGCGACAGCTTTGTTCCCGGCCTGCGGCCGCGTCCACGCGTCTGGGCTACTCCATGCAGCTAAGGGTCACCCTCCGTGGCCGCCGCCAACCGCTGCGTGTTGGGTTAACTTTGATTGACATGGGGGGAAGCTGAGCCTTACACTATCATTACAAATACGAATCCTGCTGCGTCCCGATTGCAGCGCGTGCTAGTTTGGGGCAGCTTGACTTGCCACAGTAAGGCAGGGTCGGTTGTCGTAAATAGGGAGGCTGGTGTCATTGCTTCACGAACTCGATCAAACATTGGCGGCGCTGCTCAAGCGCGAGTTGCCCGGAAGAGATCAGATTACTGTTTCGTTCGCGGCGCCCGACGACCAGTTCTCGGTGAAATTGCCGGCTGTCGATCTGTTTCTCTATGATGTGCGAGAGAACCTCGAGTTGCGCAGCAACGATGACGTTCTTGAACGCCTAGGCGACCTCACATCCATCCGCATCCAGCCTCCTGTGCGCGTCGACGCATCGTATCTGATCACCGCGTGGCCAGGGGTAGGGAGTGGCCAAAGCGACGCTTCAGAGGACGAACATATGCTGCTGAGCGCGGTGATGCGCGTCTTACTTCGGTTCCCAAAGCTTCCGCGCGAGCTTTTGATAGGCAGTCTCGCGAGACAAGACTGGCCACTGCCGGTGAGCACGCTGCAACCGGGGCGGCTGCAGAGTCTCGGCGAATTTTGGCAGGCGCTCGGCGGCAAACCAAAAGCCGCTCTGAACTATACGGTCACGCTGCCGGTAGACGTGAGCGAGCCGGAGAGGCAGCCGCTCGTGATCGACAAGGAGATCCGCATCCGCCTCGATACGCAGGCGCGGTGATGCCGACGGTCGAGTCCGATGGCTGGATCATAATGCGGAGCCGCGTCAGCTTGGCGGGGCGCGTAGAGGGTGCCCATGGAGGCATCGCCAGCGGCGGTGTGCTCAGCTTGACGGTGGCGAAGGAAGCCGACCGGCGCAACGCCACCTCATCGTCGCATGACATCCGGCGCCGGTACGACACCCGCATTCGTCCCGACGGCTTCTATTTTTTCCTTGATCTGCCCGCCGGCGATTATGTGCTAGATGGCCAGGATGAAGGTGGGAACGAGATCGAAGCGAAACCGGTCTCGATCCCGCCCATGGATGGCTCGGGACCCTTGGATGTCGTAGGCGTGGATCTGAGCGCGTCGATAGAATCAGACGCGGACGAGCGACCGCCGAAGGCGAAGGTGCCGGCTGAGTCGGCGCAGCGCCGGCGCGCTCGGAGAGCGCGCTAGTAGCGGTCCGCATGGGCAGGAGGGCAAAGCGGTAGCTGTCGGTCTTCGTGCCGGCGGGACTTGGTCAATTTTTCCGGTCGATTTCTTCCCGAGGGGGATGTGATATGGCGAGAACAACTTACCAGGCACCGGGCGTATACGTGGAAGAAATCCCTTCCGCACGCCAGCCGATTGCCGGCGTGGGGACTAATACGGTCGGGTTCATCGGGGCGGTGCCCGATACAATCTGGTGTCCGATACCCAATCCACAGTACGACCCGGTCATGGCGCAAATGCTGCTCGAGCACAGCCAGTCCGGAGCGACATCATCGACTGATGCGTTGAGGGCCCGCCAGGCGACGCTGCAGACGCGCATCAACGACCTCACTCCACAAGTTGAGACCGCTCAAACTGCAAAGAACGCAGCCGATGCTGCCGTAACGGCCGCGGAGGGGACACAGCAGCAAGGGGCGAGCGCGGACGCCGAAGCCGCCGCACGTGCGGCGGCCGGAAGCGCCGCACATGCCCTTCCCGGGCTGCGGCGTGACGCCCACGAGAAGTCGGAGGCGCTGGAGCATCTTCAGGAGGAGCTCGATGGTCTCAAAACTGACCTTCAGAGAATCAACGACCAGCTTAATCCCCAGCCGCCCCAGCCGCCCCAGCCGACGGATACGACGGCAAGGCGGCTGCCGAGGAGCGATCGGCCGGCGGCGGGCCCGCCACCATCTCCGCCACTCGGAGAGACGGACGATGACTACCGCTGCACCGATCCCAGCGACGACTTGAGGCGTCCGTCAATATTTCGTCCTTACTACCTCGAAGACTTCACCGTGACGGCCGCCGAATTCGATACCAAACTTTGTACCAACTTCTCAGAATATTCCGCTCGTTTCGGCGACTTTTCCGCGTTCAACGACACCGATCCGAATGAGGTTGATCCGTGCAAAAGATTCCAGCCTTACTGTCGAGGGCACCATCTATTGACGCACGCCGTCGCTGGTTTCTTCGCCAATGGGGGCACGAAGTGCTTCGTGGCTCGAGTAAAACCGGAGAACATTCGGCTATTGAAGGAGCAGGTGCTCGACAATCAATTCGAATCGATCGAAGACGTCTCCATCCTCGCCGCGCCCGGCCTGCCGAAGACGCAGGACATTTGGGAGGATATTCAGACCTATTGCGAGTCTGACCATCACCAGAACGTCTTCGCAATCCTCGATTCGCCGCTGCTCGTCGAAGACGACCGCCATGTTCTGGATGTCAATAAGTTGGATCCCGACTGGAGTCCCAAACAAGACGACAAAGACCAACTGAAAAAACTGCCGCGCAAGAGCGCGCATGCTGCCTTCTACTTCCCGCATATCGAAGTGGTTGACCCGGCGAAGCGCCTGCAGGATTCCGATCCCGCGTGGGGGGTTGAGTCGAGGTATCGCGGGCACGTCTACGTCGCCCCGAGCGGCCATGTCGCCGGCATCTATGCGCGTACCGACGAGGAGCGGGGTGTACACAAGGCGCCAGCCAACGCCATCGTTCGGGGTGCGCTCGAAGTCAAGTACTACATCAGCCGGCCGAAGCAGGAACTGCTCAACCCGCGAGGGGTTAACTGCATCCGGCTGATGAATGGCGACCTGACGGTATGGGGCGCCCGGAACATCGGCGGCGACAGTCTTGGCGAATGGAAGTACGTCAGCGTGCGACGCTTCGCCGGGTTCCTGGAGGAGTCGATCAAACGTGGCACGCAGTGGGTCGTCTTCGAACCGAACGATCCAAATCTATGGTCGCGTATCATTCTCAACATCACAGCGTTCCTCACAATTGTCTGGCGCAACGGGGCCCTCTTCGGGCTGACGGCCCAGGAAGCGTTCTATGTGAAGTGCGACGAAGAATTGAACCCGCCGGAAGTGCGCGACCTTGGGCAGGTGATCATCGAGATTGGGGTGGCAATTGTGCGGCCGGCGGAGTTTGTTATTTTCCGTATCCAGCAGAGGACTGGCCAGTAGTAGCGCTCAACGGCAGGAGATCCTGCGCACATGAACATCGCGTCTGGCCCCACGGGTCGACCGGGCCAGCCGATCGGGCCGCCCGGCGTCTATGTTGGAGATCGCTTGCCGGCCGGCGATGGCGCTGCCGATCTGACGACCGGCGTACCGGCCTTCATAGGCTATGCGGATCCGGAACCCATCGTTTTGGAGCGCGGCCGTGCGCCGGCGGTCGTGATCGAGCGCTGGAACGCTGGTGAGTTCAATCAGTGGATCAAACCAGACGAGCATAGCTTCTTGCCCGTGGCGGTGCGTGGGTTCTTTGCCAATGGCGGCACGCGTTGCGTCGTGCTGCCCGTGCGGCCCGGTTCGGGCGCCGAAGGGCTCATGCGTGTGCTGCAGCCCAGGGGGTTGCTTGAAGAACGTACCGACATCGACCTCGTCTGTGTTCCAGACGCCCTCTCGCGACTGGTGAATCAAAGCGGCGCCCCAAATGCTAGCAGCAATCCGTACGAAATCCATGCTGCAATGCTCGCGCACTGCGAGGTGATGGGCAACCGCTTCGCGATCCTCGATGCACAGGATATCGGCCCGCCTGACGCTCAGGACCAAGACATAGTCAACCAGGTCCTGAACAAGGCGTCGTCGCTGAGGTCACCGTTCGGCGCATTATATTTCCCTTGGATTGCGAGCGATCGGGCGCGCGACGACGTGCTCAAGTCTTCGGCCCCGCCGGCCGGCAGCCAGGAGTGGCGCTGCCTGCCGCGACTCAGAGGCGACGACGTTCGCGGGCCCCTAGAATTTGCGCCGCCCTGTGGTCACGTCGCGGGGCTCTTCGCACGTCTTGATGCCCTCATCGGTCCGCAACGATCGCCCGCCAATGCGAGCATCGAAGACGTCGTCGATATTTCGGTTCACCTCTCCGCGCAGCAATATGCCCACCTCAACGAAGGCGGCGTAAACTGCCTCCACAGGCTGCCCGGCCGCGGCATCGATGTCGGCGGGGCGCGCACGCTGAGCGGCCATTCCGCGTTGGCGTATGTCTCTTCGGCGCGAGTGGTCTTTGGTTTTCGGCGCTGGCTGGAGGTGGGTCTGCGCGATCTCGTCTTCGAACCGCTGACGACGATGCTCTGGGACCGCATCCGCCTTCGGCTCGTGTCCCGGTGTCTCGAGTTGCTGCGCGCGGGCGCGCTCGCCGGGACGGACCCGACGCAGGCGTTTTTTGTCCAATGCGACAGCGAGACCAACCCCCCTGACGAAATCGACCTCGGCCGGGTGGTGGCGCATGTAGGGCTCGCCCCTTCGGTCCCCGCCGAATTCATCGTCGTGCGCGTCGACCATGACCCGAGTGGGGTCACGGTCAGTAGTCTGTCTTAGTGCACATAAGGAGATAGGAGCATGGCTGTTGGTCAACGCCCACCTGACCCACTCCGCGGGTTCAAGTTCAAGGTACAAATCGACGGCCTCCAGAATATGGGTTTCCGAGAGGTATCGGGGCTCGATGCGGCGAACGATGCGGTCGACTATCGCGAAGGCGACGGCGACACGATACGTAAGCTGGCTGGCCTGCAGAAATTCTCCAATATTACTCTAAAGCGCGGTATCACCAATGATCAGCGGCTTTGGAAGTGGCGGCAGGATATAATGGACGGCAAGATCCAGGGTGCGCGCAAGCATGGCCAGATCATCCTCCTCGATGACGAAGGCAAAGAGACGGCCGAATGGACATTCACCAATGGCTGGCCAACCAAGTGGACCGGTCCAGCATTCAATGCTACGGCCAACGAGGTGGCGATCGACACGCTTGAGATCACGCATGAAGGGCTGAAGCGTGTCAAGTGAGCCCACCGAATTCCCTTTCACACTACCGAGGGGATTTGTCGATTCCGAAGGGCGGACGCACAAAAAGGGCATCATGCGGCTTGCCACTGCAAAGGATGAGGTCGCGCCGTTGCAAGACCACCGCGTCAGGACCAATCCCGGATACCTTGCGGTGATCCTTCTAGCGCGTGTCGTCACACGGCTGGGTGATCTGGAGCAGATCTATCCTCAGGTGATCGAGGACCTGCCGGTGGCCGATTTCGCGTATCTGCAGTCGCTCTATCGGCGCATCAACCAGGAGGGCCACAACCTGCTGAAGGTAACCTGCCCTGAATGCAACAAGACCTTTGAGGTGGAGGCGGAGCCGGCGGGGGAGCCTTAGGCTACCCCCCCGAACAATTGTTCCAGGAGGTAGCCTATCTAGCCTACTACTTTCACTGGCCGCACTCGGAGATTATGGATATGAACCATATCGAGCGGCTTCGGTGGGTGAATGAGCTGGCTCGCATTAACAGGACTCTGAATGAACCCTCTGATGGCGACAGCTTCGGCTAAGGGAGGCGCGAGGTGCCTACGGACCCGTTTATGTCATTCCAGTTCACCGTGAAAGTAGACACAAAGAACGGCACGCAAGTTGTAGGCGGGTTCAGCGACGTGACCGGCCTTGGCGCGGAAACCGAGGTCCAGCCTCTGCGGGTCGGCGGGTTGAATGAGGCTGAAGTTATGTTGCTAGGCCCGACAAAATATCCCTCGCGCTTGGTCCTGAAGCGCGGCTTAGGCGATCCTGCTCTGTGGAAGTGGTATCTGAAGATCCTCCACGGTGCCATTAAGCGTGAAGACGTAACGCTTGAACTTAGGTCGACCGACGGGCAGCAGAAGATGGCCTGGACTTTCAAAGAAGCTTGTCCGGTGAAATGGAGCGGTCCTGAACTGCATGCGGCTACATCTGCAGTGGGTTTCGAATCGATAGAACTGGTGCACAAAGGTTTCCTGCGGCCCGATGTTTGACCGTCGCGGAATCAGCTATTCTTAACGGGGCGACATGTTGCGTACGGGCTCCACACCTCCGAGTTCACCGCCATGGTCGGCTCCGGATTCGATCGGCTACGCGGTCTGGAACCGTCTGACCCAGTATGGCGTCCCGCCGAGCGGAGCGGGAATCACGGTCTCCGGGAATACATCGGCGATACATGACCGCCACATGTCCTTCATTGGCGCTCTAACGGCACAGCCACCGGGACTACGCTCGCCGGCACCGCCCCGGCGAGTCGACGACATTCGCGTTTTCCGCCGCGCAGCCGTATCGGCGGCAGCGATCGTCGGTCAACGGTGGCCAATCCCCGTCTCAAATATTGTCACTGCAGACTCGGCGCTCGTTGGGCTCCAACCGCAGGCGGCGACAGTTATTCGCGATACCGCAGGACCATCGCTCACAGCGAGCCTCGGTGGCGAGGCTCCAGCGATGAACCACGCCGCGGAGGCCGCTGCATGGGCTGTCATGCCGGCGGGGCGACCAGAGCTGTTCGTGTCAATGACAGGCGTCGAATCGCGAGTGATGCGCCAACGAAGCTTCCCAGCGCTGCCGCTCACGACGACCGATGCGACTGTAGCATTGACGCTAAATATGACGGCACGCGGGCCATTGGCACCCGTATCCCAGCCGGTTGCACATGCTGGCATGCTAGGCGCGCTTTCAAATAAGATAGGCACTTCGAGTCGTGCGTGGGATATGGTCCCTGGCGCTTCTTGGGTCGCGTCGGAACCTTCATCGTTGCGCGTCGCCGTCGACCGAGGAACAGCATCGGCGACCTTGACCTCCGGCGCCGATGTGATTGCGGCGAAGGCAATCGCCACGCCCAGTCCGGGCGGTTCTTTTGCGCTGGTTTCCCGGCCTGCACCCGCTTCCTCATCGGCGCCGATGTCATTCGTGCCACCACCGCTGATTCGGCCCATATCCAACACGGGTTTTCTACAACAAAGCGACGTTCTTTTCAGGGCGGCGCCGCCGCCGCTCGCTAACGATGTGCGCCGTTCATCTGGCGGCTCCGCGACAATTATCCGTTCGATTACCGACCCTTCGATTACCCAGCCCATTCAGTATAATCAAACGATATTGTCTCGTGCAGTCAGTAAACCCGTAGACCGCACGGTGATCCTCGAGAACAGAGCTGCTAGAACGGATGCCGGTAGACGGGACCCGGCCGGGCTTCGCAACGATAGGCACAGGCTTTTTCCGGTCGCGACCTTGCCCATCAATGCAAGTATTTCTGTCGGGCCGATCACGCGCGAACACGACGCAGACCGGCAAATGATTCAATCGGCAGTATCGCTCTATGCACAATCCACAATGCCAGAATTCCCTCCCGCGGAAACCGGTATATTACTATTGCCATCGGGGCCGATGGCGACGCGGCAACCCGAGGGGGCAAGGGGCGCTGCATCTTCATCCTCGATACCACTACAATCCGGATTGGTCGTCCCGCTGTTAGAGCTACGCGACCGGCGTGATGATGAACCGGAGCGCGGTGTGCTCCGAGTTGCACCTCCGGAAGTCGGTGTCGCTCGCGCCAAGATGGCGCTTTCGGAGCGGTCGGTCGACTTGCCTGTCGGATCGTCGCCGGCTGCCCCCGGCCGCCTCGCGTTGCTGGGGACACAACATGTGGTGCCGCGGGCGGAGGCGGTCGGCGACCAGGCGTTCCCGCTGATCACTCTTGCACGTGCGGGCTTGTCGCCAACAGTGCTAGATGACCTGGCCGTCACGTCACACGACATCTTCGTGTCGTCCCCTTCGGACGGTGGATCGGCAGGAGCGATCGTCCCGGCACCTTCAGCATCGCTTCCGCCCCAATTTGCATCAGCTGGCCGATCGCCGTTAGCGCAAGTTGATCGGGCTCCCGGATACTTCGAGCGCGGTGTGCTCCGGGTTGCGCCTCCGGAAGTCGGTGTCGCTCGCGCCAAGATGGCGCTTTCGGAGCGGTCGGTCGACTTGCCTGTCGGAGCGTCGCCGGTATTCCCCACCCGCTCGGCCTTCCCGGGGATCCAGCTAGAGCCATTCCGCGCGAAGGGGGGCGATCTTTCGGTGTCCCTGCTGGCGGATGTTGTACGCTCGCCAGCGGCCCAACGGCGGCAAGCCGAGCCCCCGGTGATCTCCGACTCGATCATTTCTGTGATCGAGGGTGCCGGCGAGCCGATGAAGTTCACATTAGCCCAGCCGCGGTTCGCAGGTACGAGATGGCCACTTACCCGGCCGCTGGCGGGTGTTGTACGTTCGCCAGAAGCCCAACTGCGGCACGCTGAGCCCCCGGTGATCTCCGACTCGCTTATTGCTGCGGCTGGTCGCACCGGCGAGCCGATGATGTTCACATCAGCCCAGCCGCGGTTTGGAGACTCGACATGGTCACTTGCCCGCAGCTTAACGACCCCAGAGGTTGTGGGGCGCCACGCGAGTGGTGGGGGCGCGATCTTTGTCGATCTGCCAAACCAGTCGGTTGTAAGCGGTCCCTCGGCGCACAGGGCTTTCGACGGCCGTGGATTGTCTTTTCCCTCCGGCTCATATAACGGGTTTTCGACGGAGCCGCGGCGAAGTGACCTTCCCCTGCGCGTAGCGGCGCGACGTTACGATGCGGCCACACCTTCTATCCGTTCCAGCGCGGCGGGCGCACAGGTACTCGTGCCGACGCCGATTGCCGTGGTCCGAGCGGAGTCTCCGGGGTCCGCACTGTACGATCCTGCCGCCTCTGCTGTGATGCCTGGTCCTGGGACTTCGGTAGATGTTGGTCCGCGTTCCGATACCTCGCCGCCCGCGCCTTCTCCTGACTCGGGAGCCGACGCCGACGACATCATCGAGCGGACATGGCGCGAGGTGATGTCGCGGCTTGCCATCGAGCAGGAACGCCGGGGATTCGGGCGATGGAGCTGATGAAGTGGATTACTTAACCATCATTGTTGAAATCCCGGGCAGCAAGGTGGAATTTCCGGGCGAGACAATCGTCGCAATGTTCAACCCCAACAAGCTGACCCTCAGCCGTTCGGTACCGTGGCCAGATCAGCAAGCTGCAAAACGCGACACCCCCGAGGTGCAGTTTACTGGCGGCATTCCGGCAACGCTCAGTCTTGATCTGCTGTTTGACACCTACGATACGCCGGAGCCAGAGGCAGCGAAGAAGAGCGTGAGGAAGGTCTACACCGACAAACTAATGCACCTGACGACCGTTGAAACGCACGGCAAGAGCCACCGGCCACCGGTTTGCCGGTTGCAGTGGGGTGAGCAAAGCATCTTCTTTCAAGGGGTGCTTCAGCAAATCCAAATCCAGTTCACGATGTTCACTACAAACGGCACGCCGGTGCGCGCGACCGCAAGCTGTACGTTCAAGCAGTGGCTTCCCAATAGCGAAGATCTACGAAAACAGGATCTGATGTCGTCCGACGTCGCGAAGGTCTGGGTCGTCAAGCGCGGCCAGTCGCTTGCGACGATTGCCTCGGCCGAGTACGGCGATCCGCGTGCGTGGCGCATCATCGCCGACGCCAATGGGATCGAGAACCCACTTGGCCTCGCGCCCGGCACGCGGCTCCTGCTTCCAGCTCGAACCGTTGCGTGGAATTCGGGTGTGCAGCCATGGCCGCCATGACGGCACGAGATCCCTTCGACACACTGGCGCCCGAGTTCACAGTGAGTGTCAATGGATCGCCTTTGCCCAAGGAGGCCGTGGCCGATCTGATCAAAGTCAGCGTTCTTGACGACGTGGATGCGCCAGGAATGTTCGCCATAACCATTGTCGCCTGGGACACGACGCAGATGAAGGCGAAGTGGATCGATGACGCGCTGTTCCGCGAGGGTAATCCGGTGGAGATTGCCTTCGGCTACCGCGATACTAAAGTGGCTTCGCTCAGCGGCGAGATCACCGGCCTCGAGCCAGATTTTCCTGAAGGGCAGCCGCCAACGCTTACGGTACGCGGCTACGATCGCCGACACCGACTGATGCGCTCGCGCCGGTCGCGCTCGTTCACCAATTGCAAGGACAGCGATATCGCCAGCCAAATCGCGTCGGACGCCAACCTTCGACCTAGAGCCGATGATAGCGGCGTGACGCTTCCCTACGTATTCCAGCACAACCAGACCGATCTAGAATTCCTCGCGATGCGCGCGCGCCGCATCAATTTCGAAGTCGTCGTGACAGATCGTGATCTATTCTTCCGGCCCCGCAAGATCGACGACACGGCCCAATTAACGTTGCATCGCGAGGTGGAGCTGCTCGAATTCCGTCCGCGCCTCACGACGCTCGGTCAGGTTCCGCAACTGGAGGTGCGAGGGTGGGATCCGGCGAAGAAGCAAGTGATCGTTGGCCAGGCAGGCGTAGGCGATGAGCCGCAGCTGATGGCAGGATCTAACTCAGGTCCCTCGGCGACACGGCGCGCTTTTGATACCTCCAAGAGCGCGCGCGTCACGTCGCCCGTGCAGAGCCAGGATGAAGCCGATACGATGGCCAAGCGCGGTTTCGCCGAGATGGCGCTCGGGTACATCCGCGCCGACGGCATGTGCATCGGTGAACCCCGCATGCATGCCGGTACCGTCGTGAAAATTGAGGGCATCGGCGACCGTTTCAGCGGTTCCTACTATCTGCTCTCTGTCGAACATTTTTTCCGGCCAAAGAAGGGATACAGGACGCGCTTCTCGGCGCGAAGGAACGCGACGTGATCCACGACCAACTGCTGCGGACGCTTCTCTCCCCAGGCGACACCGACGGCCGGTTCTACGGCGTTGTCGTCGGGGTCGTCACGAACAACCGGGATCCCGACAGCATGCACCGCGTGAAGGTACGCTTCCCATGGCTCGATCTTGATCACGAGAGCCACTGGGCGCGTGTCGTCGCGACGATGGCCGGCAATGGTCGCGGCGCCTACTTCCTCCCCGAAGTGGACGATGAAGTGCTCGTGGCATTCGAGCACGGCAGCCTTGAACATCCGTACGTACTGGGTTCATTGTGGAACGGGAAGGACAAAGCACACGAGAACAACAGCGACGGGAAGAACGACAACCGTACCATCAAGTCGCGTAGCGGACATGTCATTCGCCTTTTCGATGGCAGTGGCGACGAGCGAATCGAAGTCATCGACAAGACTGGAAGCAACAAGATTGTAATCGCCAGCTCCGCCAACAAGATAACGATCGAGGCGCAGGGCGACATCGAGATCACCTCGCAAACCGGCAAGGTAAAGATCTCGGCGATCGGGGTTGAGATTACATCGACAACCGACGTCAAGGTCCAGGCACAGACGAGCATCGATATCCAGGCGCAAACGAGCATCGATGCATCGGCCACCGGCCAGGTGAACATCAGCGGCGCGCTCGTCAACATCAATTGATGGGCGGAGAGGGCAGGCATGGCTCGCACGTCAATCATCGCGTCAAATACCTCACTGACGCCCATGCTCGGCGCTGGCTGGTATTTTCCTGTCGCTCGTGAGGGCTCGCCGGACGGCGCGCCTGAGGGCTCTGCGAAGCTCGCCATGGCCGCCGACGAGATCAGCGTGCGCCAGTCGATTGAGATCATCCTTTCGACTAGTAAAGGAGAGCGTGTCATGCGGCCCGATTTTGGCTGCGACCTTAACAAGCTCTTGTTCGCGCCGAACAACGGTGGGACGCGGGCTCTGGCGGAGTTCGAGGTAACTGAAGCCCTCAGAACGTGGGAGCCGCGCGTCGAGGTGCTCGATGTAAGCGTACGGGCCGGCGGGGACAATGGCGAGCAGTTGCTGATCGACATCGACTATCGTGTGCGCAGCACTGACAACCGATTCAATCTTGTCTATCCGTTCTACTTGGATCGGGCATTCACCTGAGGGCGACGATCGGTGAACCCGCGCGCCTCACCGAACCTCGTTGAGCGTCCGCGTTCGGCGCACGAGATCGCAGCTGTGCTGAACCGCTTGCTAGACGAGGCGAGATTTGCTCCTCCAGGCACTGATCAGTTGCGCGATGCGCTCGTGCAGATCGCCGCGCGCTTCGGCGAGATCGTTACGCAATGTCTGAACGCAGCGCCGGGCTTGCACCTGGAAGCTTTTTCCGAATTGCTCGGCGGCCTGGCGCGGCCTGCGGCGGCGGCGCGGGTGCACCTGAGCTTCAAGCCGGCGCCAGGCGCCGCAAGACGGCCAGACGAAGAAAGCCGCCCGATCCCCGCAAGCCGGGGCCCGGTCCCGGTGCCGATGTATACCCGCGTCGCGGCGCAAGCCGGAGGTAGCGGAGAACCGCCCATCTTCGAAACGCTGGCCGACCTCGATCTAGTGCGGGCTGAAGCCGTACGCGCTCTGTTTGTCGATGCAGGCCACAGACGAGTCGCGCAACTGGACGCGATAGTTTCGGGGGCGGGCTTCGGCGGAAACGTATTGAGCTCATTTACGCCAGTGAACTATGCACTTCACATCGGCCAGCGCGCGGCGTTTAACGTGCCCGGATTGCAGCGTGTCAGGGTGCAGGTCGATGTCCGGGACGCTGGCGCGCGTGATCCCTTTTCGCAATTCGAGTGGGTCGTGGCAACGCCGAACGGCGATATCGCCCTGGAGGTCGAGCAGGATACGACCGATGGCTTGTCGCACAGCGGCGAAGTGGTTCTCGTTGCGCCTTCCGCCTGGCCCGTGGTTCCCGTCAACGGCATCGAATCGCACTGGCTGACGCTGCGCTTGCGCCATCAGCTCGAAGCGGCCGCCCCAGCTTCACAATGGCGCCCGCCGCGCCTCGCTGCGCTCGGCATTGGCGTGGTAGCCGCCACGGGGCCACAGCCCGCCACGGCCACTTGTCACGAAACCATCCCGCTCGACATCAGCAAGGACTTCTTGCCGTTCGGAGAACGCCCGCGCTTCGGCGCCGTCTTCCAGGTGCTTTGTCCCGTGTTCGGCGAGCCAGGGGCAAAGGTCGAGATGGTTATGCGGCTGACAAATCCAGAGGGTGCCACAGCGGCGCCTGTTCCACCGGTGAGCCGCGAAGGCCACCCTACCGTGGTGTGGGAAATCGCGACGAAGAGCGGCTTTCGGGCGATTGCAGCGAACGATGGCACGCAATCCTTGACACAGGACGGCTCAGTCGTCTTCACCGTGCCGAACGACGTGGCGTCCATAACTGTCGCCGGTAAGACTGGACCCTGGTTGCGCGCGCGGCTCGCGTCAGGCCACTATGGGAGCATGCCGGCGACCGATGGCACAGCCATTGTCGTGATACGTGCGCCGGCGGTTAAATCGATCGCGGTTCGGTCTACGCTGGAGCGAGGTCCTCTGCCGCCCGAACAACTCGTTTCACAGGGCGCACTGACGAGCGTGCAGATTGATCCGAGCATGACTTCGGCCGTGGATGCTTTTCCTTCACCCGATGTCGGTGGACCAGTGTTCTATATCGGGCTCGACGCACTCGGCGGCGTGCTCAGCGCATTCGACGTGCTCGCGAAAGGCTGCATGCTCAGCTGGCACGTGCAGCCCACGCCACCTACGCCTCCGATCGTCTTCGGTGAGCCCGCCCCAAGCTTCGACGGCCCGCGCTGGCAGATGCGCAGTGCTGACGGATGGCGTGACACCACAATGACCGACGGTTCGGCGGGCTTAACGCGATCAGGCATTGTCAAACTGACTTTGCAGGATGAGCCCAGCGAATGGCGGGGCAATACACTCAATCCGGCGGCACGTAAATTGGTGTGGCTCCGCATAGTGTGGCCAGCGGAACAGGCGTTCCACGCAGTGTCTCAGCTGCCTATCGGACTTACGATCAATAGCGTCCTGGCACAACATTCGCAGCATCTAACCAATGAGATCGTTGGATCGAGCAACGGGCGGAAAGATCAGGTCTTCAAGGCCTTGCGCACCCCCATCATAGGCGAAGTGCAGCTACAGGTACGCGAAGTCGACGATCCCTGGGTGACCTGGAACGAAGTGGAGACCCTCGCCGCCTCGCACCCCGAGACGCGCGACTTGACGGTCGACCGTTCGACAGGCGAGCTGCGCTTCGGCGACGGTCGCTTCGGGCGGATTCCGCCGCCGGGAGCGAACAACGTTCGGCTGCAGCAATACGCGACTGGCGGTGGACGTCTCGGCAATCAGCCGGCCAAGGCAATAGCGCAAATGCGCAGCGCGGTGCCGGCTGTCGAATCGGTAATCAACCTCGAGCCCGCCACCGGCGGTCTGGATGCGGAGGACGCCGCACACGTGCGCGCACATGCATCAGCCTGGCTAAGGCATCGTGATCGGGCAGTATGCGCGGATGACTTCGCCGATCTTGCCCTCAAGGCGTCCCCGGAAGTCGCGCGTGCATTCTGCGTCGCCGGGCGCGACTTGGGAATTGCGGCGCCGGACGGAGCACGCGAGCTGGAGACGCAACCCGGTGTCGTCAGCACGATCGTTATTCCATGGGCAACCGACCCTTCCCCACAACCAAGCCTCGATCTACTCAAAACCGTCAAAGATTATCTCGACGCGCGGCGGTCGCCAGCGGGCCGCCTTGTGATCGTCGGGCCAATTTATACCCGCGTATCGGTCAGGTTGCAGGTCATGCCGACGGCTGGATGGTCGCCAGAGGGCGTGGCGATCGAATGCAAGCGGCAAATTGCCGAGTTTCTGCACCCGCTCACCGGCGGCTCAAACGGCTGCGGCTGGGCGTTGGGTCAGCGGCCGCATCGATCCGATTTTTACGGCCTCCTCGATGTCATTGATGGCGTCGATTTCGTTCGCGGACTGAGCCTCTTCGTCGATCGGCCGACGGGCATTCCGACCATCGTGGCGGCCGGCACGATCGACGTCGAGCCGGTGCGTGAGCCATGACAGACGCACCGGCCCGTGATCATGCACGCGCCTGGAGCTTCGACGAGCTCGTGCGGGAAGGGGGCTCGCTGATTCCGGCCTATGCGCCGCAATGGACCAACCACAATCCTTCCGACCCCGGCATCACGCTGTTAGAGCTGCTCGCCTATTTCAGCGAGATACTCGCATATCGCGCTCTGCGCATAACACCGGATGCCAAGCTTCACTTTTTGCGTTTGCTCGAAGGGCGGGCAGTGTCTCCCTCTGACCCGCTTATCGGCAAGCCGTCGAGTGTTATCGACGAGGAAATCCGGAAGCGTGTGGAGGCGCTTTCACGTTTGGAATGTGCCGTCACGCCAGGCGACTTCGAGCGACTTGCGGTGGGTGCCGCTGCGACGTATCTGGACGGGCGCCCCGGCTTGCGCGCAAGATGTGTGCCGGGTTTAGATCTGCGTCGGGTGGTCGAGACACAGCACCCAGCCGCGGCTGATGCTACGGCTGATGTGAGCATCGTGCTGGCATTGGAGCCTGAGTTGCCAAGTGACGTGGCCGACGGTCTTTGCCGACATGTGCACGAGGCACTCGCCCGCGCCTGTCTTCTGACGACCCGCGCTTACGTTGTGCGGGCGCCCCATTTGCACGTGTCCGTCGGTTGCCGAATTTCGCCCAAGCCTGGTGTGCCACTCTCGGACGCCACCAAGGCCATAGATGAGGCGCTGCGACGTCGCTTCGACCCGATGCGATCAGATGAACCGCTTCCTGACACACGGCCGTTTGGGCGTCGGTTGCACTTGGCCACGGTTGCCGCCGTGATCGACCGTACCCAGGAAGTTGATTATGTCGAGAACGTCATTGTGCTGCGCATGTCCATAGACGGCGCGATTGACGACGACGAGTCATTGGTCGGTATACGCATCGGCGTGGTAGCACGGCTGGGCGAAGACACGAGACTTGGCGGGTTGGCCAGCGTTGGGATGCGCCGGCTCCAGACCGATCATACAGGCGAGGCCGAGACTGTCTTGGTGCAACCGTGGGAGCTTGTCCACGTGCAGTTAGCGCACAATGGTGTGCAGGGCATCGGGGACGTCGGCTTTGCTTTCATCGCGGGGGGCCCCCGTCGTGGCTGAACCGACTGATCGCATGTTCGCCAGCCTGCCGGCGGTGTTTCGTAGTCGGGACGAAACAGACGACCTTGCGCGTCTGCTGGGTGTCTTAGGGGCGTTCTTTTTCACTGGCAGGGCTGATAAGCCGCGCGGCTTGGAGCGGTATCTTGAAGAAATTCCAGCGCTTTTTTCGCCGACAGATGCACGCAAAGAGTTTCTCCACTGGCTCGCAGCCTGGCTCTCCTTCACGCCTCATGCGCTCTTTCCGCCCGAGTCGCTGCGGCGCATCATCGGCGGTATCGTTCCGGTGTACGGATTGCGTGGCACACGGGACTACCTTGTGCGCCTTCTTAAACTATGTTTCGGCGACGAGGTAGCGCAGATCGAAGTCGACGATCGCCCAAGCGTCGGCTTTACCATCGGCCAATCTACACTTGGGGTCGATACCCGGCTGGCTGTAAGCCGCCCATTCTGCTTCAAAGTCATCATCGAACATCACGCAGCACAGACCGACCCGATGGCCTCCGATGAGGCCCAAGCACTACAACACCGGTTGCGTGCCGTCATCGATTTTGCCAAACCCGCCCACACGACCTACGAGTTGGAGTGGCGCGCGCATCCGCGCGGTACACGCAGAAGAGGCCATCCGCCGGTATCGAGTGGAGGGGCCAGTTGACCCGAAACCACAGCCGCTCTGCAGTCAGAGGTTCGACATCGTGCAGAAAAAGCAGCTAATCACGCGCAAGCCCGCCTACCACCACGGCCAATTGCTGCTCGAAGACGATTTCATCGCCGAGCAACAGTTTCACTCGGATGCGCGGTATCGGCACGCGAGCTCCCTGCATGGCTTTGGCGTTGCGCATGGGCTCGAGGTGACACGAGCAGGCGACTTGGCGCTAACCGTATCGCCCGGTTTTGCTGTCGACCGCAGGGGGCATGAGATCGAGCTGCGCGAAGCCGAGACCCTCGAGTTGCATGGCCTGCCCGCTGGCACGCTGGCGTGGGTGACGATCGGTTACCGCACCGAGCGGGTCGATAGGGGGCGCGAAAGTGACAATCGTATCGATTGTTACGCCGATCTACGAGTGGCAACAGGCGTGGAGCCAAATGACGTTCGCCTTGCGCGCGTGCAACTCGATGAGCGCGGCCGCCTCGAGCACCACCACGCGATCAATCATCAGGAACGCGACCATTTGCGGACAGTCACTGCTCCGGGCTCGGTTACACCGGAGGCCCTCGACGCGCAATTGCGTTCCGGCTGGATTACAATGGCGTTCCATCCGACGGGTATCCCGCGGGACGAAACCGATGCTCAGCCGCCATTTCGCGTCGGAGCGACGCAGGCGATCGCGCACCGCTACTACCCCGACGACACGACCCCCAACCACCGCGGCGCCGCCGGAACGATGACTATCCCGCTACCGCCGGGGGTTCGGCACATACGTCGGCTCTGCGTGGCCGGCCCGGAAAACGAAAAAGGTATCACAATAAGACTCGTCAAAGGCGGTTTCGACCACCAGGCTATGAAGCACTTGCGAGATCAAGTGGCTGAATTTGTCATAGATCCCGGTGCTTACTACCGGACTGAGGAGATCCAGGAAGCGCATCGAAGCGTTGGAGATCGTCATCGCACTCTATCGGTGGACATACGCTCCGACGGCTATGCCATTGTCTCGCTGGTCGCGATTGAAGTGTCGTACTGACCCCTCCCGCTGCCGCGCTCGTCGGAGTTACTCATGGAGCCGTATGCTCATTCGTCGGATCATCTTCTCGCCGAACTCGAGCGCATCGACCTCTTGATCCGCTCGCGGGTGGCGCATCTGCGGCGCGCTCACTCCGAGGACGAGCATTTCCAGGGGCTCTACATTTCGGAGCAGGAGGTAGACGCGCTGCTTGTGCGGCCGCTCGGTGAACCCCAATGGTTACACGGCCCTGGTCGCGGACAGCTTACCAATGTCGACTCTGCGTTGCACGAGCTCGCGCAAACGATCGCGTGCCGCCGGGCGGCGAGTGCGGAGCGCGGGATTGATCTCCGACTCGACAGGCTCGCACGCACGTTCCGGCTCGATGCTTACGACGTTGATGTGCTCCTCGTCTGCCTCGCGGTCGAAATCGACCTCCGATACGAAAAGCTCTATGCATATCTGCAGGACGACGTGACGAAGAAGCGACCGAGCGTCGATCTCGCCATCCACTTGGTGAGTTCGACGAATGGCGACCTGTTAGAAGTACGTCGCCACTTCTTGGCTTCGGCGCCGCTTATCACGCATCAGCTTGTGCATCTTCTCGAAGATCCGCAACAACCGCAGTCTCCGCTGCTCGCCCGAATCTTGAAACCAGACGACCGTATCGTCGGGTTTCTGTTTGGTATCGACGAAGTCGATACGCGGCTGCGCGACGCGGTCAGGGCTGTTACGCCAAGGTTCAGCCTCGACGATCTATTGCTCGAAGACGATGCGCGAACTGCATTTCGCAATGCATGGCCGGCGCAATCATACGCTTCGGTCCAGGCGCTCGACAATTTACCATCACCAGTAATGGTATTGGAGGGCCGTGCGGGCGCCGGCAAGAGCAGCATCGCTGGAGCGTTGTGCCGCGAACGGCAGTGCGAACTGCTGATTGTAGATGCTTCGACCATCTCGTCCGAGGCTGAGCCCGCACCGGGTTCGCCCTCGACGCGCTGGGCCGGCGTCGCGAGCCTTGTCGAGCGCGAGGCCGCGTTGCGCTGCGCGGCGGTGCACTGGCGCGGGATTGATGCGCTAAATGGAGAGGCGCAACGGGGCCAGCTCACTTCGCTGCTGCGTGCGGTCGATGCCGGGAGCACACCCTGCTTTGTCGCGATGTCAGACGCTAACGACGTAGCGGCGTTGTTCTCGCGTCGCGGCGTGCTCGTGATGCCGGTGCCCGAGCCTACGCACGCACAACGGGCGAAACATTGGTCCGGCGAACTCACCGATGCGCCGCTCGACGAGCATGTCGACCTGTCGAGCCTGGCCTCACGTTTCAAGCTGAGCCTGGGCAAGATCAGCCAGGCCGCGGCGACCGCACGGCGGCTGGCGAGCGTGCGGTGCGGGGCCAAGAGCGTTATCACCACGCGAGAATTGCAGGATGCTAGCCGGCTCCATTCGAACCAGCGGCTGGCTGTCTTGGCGCGCAAGATCGCGCCTGTTCATGGATGGGACGACATTGTTCTGCCTGACGATTGCATGGCGCTATTGCGTGAGATCTGCAACCATGTGAAGTACCGCGACCGTGTCTATGGCGACTGGGGTTTCGGCCGCAAGCTCGCGCTCGGCAAGGGACTCGCGGTTCTGTTCGCAGGACCCTCAGGCACCGGCAAGACGATGGCCGCTGGGATCATCGCGGCTGAACTCGGGCTCGACCTCTACAAGATCGACCTTTCAACAGTCATCAGCAAATACATCGGCGAAACGGAAAAGAATCTGTCGAGGGTCTTCGAGGAGGCGGAAACTTCCAATGCGATCCTGTTCTTTGACGAGGCCGACGCCCTCTTCGGCAAGCGCAGCGAAGTGCGTGACTCGCACGACCGCTACGCCAATGTGGAGGTCGGCTATCTGCTGCAACGCATGGAAGAGTACGAGGGGGTTGCGATCCTTGCGACGAACCTGCGCAAGAATATGGATGACGCATTCGTGCGTCGTCTGCATTTCACGGTCGATTTTCCTTTCCCTGACGAGGAAGACCGTCACCGCATCTGGAAGGGTATCTGGCCGCAGGACACGCCGCTCGACGCCACGATCGACCTCGATCTGCTGGCATCTCGTTATGAAGTCGCCGGTGGCAACATCAAGAATATAGCGGTCGCGGCGGCCTTTCTTGCAGCCGATGAGGGCGAGGTTGTGCGCATGAGCCACGTGATCCAGGCCACGTTACGAGAATACCAGAAGACCGGCAAACTCCTCGTCGAGGAGGACGAATTTGCCGCCGAAGACCGCTTCGTGCGGCGGCGAAGAGGATGAAACCCCTCATACCTGGCGTGCGAATGTGCTAACGTGGCGCGGTGGTGGCCACCAGGAGGCAGCATGTCCGAGCGTGACATAGCCGACCGGCAAGCTCTACACCTCATCTCCGCCCATAGACGGGCGGGTAACACTGCCGGCGTGGCGTCGCGAGCCGCCGGCGACGGCGCCACCGACGGCATCTCATGCCGGCTCGGCGATGCCCCCTGTGCCGCGGCCCATGCCGCTACCGTCAGGCGGTTGGCGAGCGGCCAGCGAACGGCAGTACACCGCTCGCTGCTTCGGCTGCAGCGCCAGTATGGCAATCGGTATGTGGGCCAGGTGCTTCGCCAGGCCGGAGCGGTCGAGGGCGACGTCGGCGTCATGGACGGCGCCGAGCGGTCGATCGATCAGGCGCGCGGCGGCGGCCACGGCATGGACCACGGCACACGCACCCGGATGGAGACGGCCTTTGGCGCCGATTTCTCCGGCGTGCGCATCCACACCGATCGCCGCGCCGACGGGTTGAGCCAGTCGCTCAGCGCCCGCGCCTTCACGACCGGCCGCGATGTGTTCTTCCGCCAGGGTGAATACAACCCGGGCTCGTCGTCGGGGCGCGAACTCTTGGCCCATGAGCTGACGCACGTCGTGCAGCAGAACGGCGACGGCATCAGCCGCAAAATGACCGTCAGAGAGCCGGGCGACGCGCACGAGGTTGAGGCCGACCAGATGGCGCGAGTCGTAATGCAGCAGGAACATGCGCCATCTGTCGATCGCCAGATGACTCCGCCTCAAGAAGAGGAAGAGCAGCAGCCGGTTGCGGCGAAGCACGCGACAGATTTTGTCCAACGCCAGCCTGAGGCGCCGATGACGCAGGAAGAGGAAGAAAAGAAGAAGATGCTTCAGGCGAAGCTGAACACGGCAGCGGTGTCGCGGCAGGAGGATCAGCAGGCGCCGGAGTGACCGACCGGATATGTTTCACGCCTGGGGCTAGCAAGGCTAGGGTTACCATACTCTGCTCGCAGAGAACAAGTTCCACGGACCGACCCCTCTGCAGCCAAACAGGTAGATGACACGCGTCTTCTCGCAACGCCGGACGCAACATCGAAAGCCGATGTGTTGCGGGCGTCAACCGTCCAAGACGACGGGACAACGCCTTCATCAGCGCGCCGATCTTTACCTGCGCCTGCAGCGCACGATCGGGAATCAAGCAGTGTCGAGGCTCTTGCACACGACCGCTGCATGGACAGAAGCCGGACCGGCTGGCAATGCATCGCCCCGAACCGGCGGCCTGCCGCTTCGATCGGGTGACAATCGAGAACGTACAGCGCTGCTCCTGTCAGCGCGCGGCATGACGCGCGCCATGCAACGGGAGTTGTTCGGTAGTGGTGTCGGTCGTGGGAGCCTGGCCCCGGTGGTGCAGCGCCGGGCGATCCCCTCGGGTATCGAGACGGCACAGCTTGAGGATCTCGAGGTCAATCACGACCCGTCTATCAGCGATGCAGCGAAGTTGAAGCAGCATGCGATCGCCCGCGGCGATCGAGACAGGGAGCACCATAACGTTAAGATCACCAACGCCAATTACGTCGGCGGATACGAGCATCAAGGCGCCGAAATGGCGGTCCCGACCATTCATGTCGGCCCGAAGGCACGCGCGGCGGGTGGGCTCACGCTGATGCAGTTGGAAACCGACTACAACGCTTACACCCCTTGGTTGCGCGCCACCCTCAGGGCCATGGGCCGGCTGAAGGACCTGGACACTGGTGGCGCCAAAACCGACCCTGCCGCGTTCCTGCACGATCCCAAGCTCGCGGCGAAGTTTCATCTCGACCCCAACCGCGGTGACGACGACCGAATCGGTCACTTCGACGTCTGGCACGAGCAGGCAACCGACGAAAAGATCGCCGTCGCCAACATGGGTGCCGGGTTCAAGCAGCTAGAAGCCGCGATCAGCGGGTTCCGGGCCGCGGAGGGCATGCTGCGGAGGCGGCGGAAGCAGGCAGAACTCGAGGACGCGAAGGGCAAGAAGGAGAGGATCGACCAGACCGTGGAGACGCTGGAGAAAATCGAATCGCCGAGTCGGCAAAGTCGCTCCGCAATGTCGGTGATGGTCCCCTGAAGCGTATGGAAAACGGCGTGGACGAAGCGAATGACTACCTGGTCGAACGGGTCCAGGGGAGCATCAAAGGGGCAAAGGGCGAGTTGGAAGCCGCCAAGACTGCGCCCTCCGGCACCCAATTCGGCCAGAATCTCGGAGGTCGCGAGATTGATCAGATCCACCCCGACGGCACGCTCAAGCAGGTCAAGCGGATGGATCCCTTCACCAAGGCCGACCAGCAGTTCGCCAAGGTGAAGGACCAATTGGAGGGCACGCTCCAGGTCGCCCAACAATTCCCAGTGAACGGGAAGCCGCGGCCGGTTATCATGGAGTTTCAGAACGGGGTGAAGGCGGACGTGGCAAGGGACCTGCGAGCGGTCAATGTCAACGGGCAGACAGCGATGATCATCGGGCAGGAAGTACCCTGAGCCACTCGCAGAGAGGTGTCATCGATGCAGTTCCACACGATCGTCTCTGCCTTCTATCTCGACAATGATACAACCGATGATAACCTTGATGCGCTCCTTCCGCGCGTCGGAGTGCCCAACGTTTCCCCGCTGGAGCATCGGCTTGCGCTGGGGTTTTTCGATCCTGCGCGGGAGGTCCTGGGTGGACAATGGGGCGTGTTTGGGGGCACGTGGGCGGTGCTTGACGAGGTCGAAGGATTGATCTGCCTCCAGCTTTATTCGTCGTTCAGGCAGTTCATCCGGAACCAGGACAAGGAGATGGACTACGTTAGCACCTTCGCGGACGCCTGCCAGTCGCTGGATCCGATTGCGGCGCTGCTCGATGCGCGCGCGCATTACGAGATCAAACAATGGGAGGAACAGGAGGGTAATCGCGACTGGGTCCTGGCCCAGGCCAAGCGCATCGCCGCCGGCGATGTCAACGCGCTGGGCGATGAGCGGGTAAGCCTTCTCTACCTTAGCAAGCCAATGCTCCCGCGATGGGAGTCCAATCCCTCTCGGGACGATCGTGACATGATGGAGCTGCCGATAGGGCGCCTGTTTTTCGCCGGCCGCGGTCCGTCGCGCATGGCGTAAGGGAGAGTAATAACGCGGAGAGAATGGTCAATTGTCAAAACGGGCCAAGTCGGCGAAACGCCCGGGGATGGCAACATGATCAGCCAATGTGACGGTGTGACGGAAAGCTCCCAAGTTCCGGCGGATGTCACAAATCACAGAAGGGAGGCGGCCCAATGCCACAACACGTCTGTAACGGCGCCGTCCTGATGTGCAGCTTCGGCGTGGCGCCGAGCACGCTGACGGTGCTTCCCGTCGAGCGCGTGATGACGAGCAGTCAGCCGGCGGCGACCATTATGGATTACCAGCCTCTGGTCAACGTCCAGCCCTTCGGAATGTGCATCACCCCGACGAATCCAGCAGTTGCTGCAGCGACCGCAGCTGCGTTGGGCGTGCTGACGCCGATGCCGTGCATCCCGGTAACGGTGGCACCGTGGGTGCCGGGCGCACCCACCGTGTTGCTTGGCGGCAAACCCGCACTGGACAACACATGCCAGTTGATGTGCATATGGGGCGGGGTTATTCAGGTTACCATTCCGGGGCAGTTCACAGAACAGATCCCCTGAGCTCACAGCGCTTCTGGCGATTTTCCGAGATAGAATGAGCTAAGCTCAACGCGAGCGTCCTCAGAATAGGAGACATCACGTGACAGCTCGCCTGAGTAAGCGGGTGAGCTTCGATCGATTTCTCCGGGGGAGAAACGGTGTGTCTGGCGGTCAATGACTTAGACATATCGTAGATACAGGAGCTGACGTGTATGGCTCAGCAACGTCTGGCAAAATCGCTAGAGAAGATGAAGCAGCAGATCACGCGCCGTGTGTCTCGCCCGACCCCTGCCCGATCGTCTCAAGGGGGGCTCCATCCCATTCTCCAACTGCAGCGCACCGTCGGCAACCGCGCCGTCGGACGTCTGATGCAAGCCAAGCTGGCCGTGAGCCACCCTGACGGGGCTCCGTCGGGGTGGGAAAAGGCTCCTTTGAATTTCCTATCCGGAGCGGCAGTTGGGAAGTCGCCACTCACGCAGCGCCATGTCGCACGCGGAAACGATGAGCAGCGCGGCGCCGACCATGCGCGGATGGACACACTGAGCAGCAGCGCGTGTGTCCAGCGCAAAGCGGGGGAGGGGAAAGTCGATCCGAAGCAGGCGGCGTACGAGATTGAGAATGTTCTCTGGGTGCTCGATGACATGATGAGCGGGTATGGCGGCCGATTGATCAACGAACCGAACGTGCCGGAGAAGTACCGGCCGGCTCTGCGCAAGCTGAACCATTCGATATGGACCGGCAAGGACCGCACGGAGTTCGACGAGGCGGTGCTCGGACTGCGCGATGTCATCGACCACGCGTCTCCCGCAGTGCATACGTGGCTCGCGGAATCGCGCTCGAAGCTGTTCAAGGGCGAGGCGCGCGGCCGCATCGAAAACTCGCTTACCGTCGACGGCAAGGTCATCGAGATCCCCGACGACAAACACCCGCGCGAGCAGGGCGAGCTGCTGCGCTCGCAGCTGCCGCGCTTCATCGAGACGATGAAGATCGCGAACGAGCAGTTGGTGCGATACGGCCACCAGCTCGACCACATGCTGGGCGAACACGGCGGGCACGATGGCGCCCTCGGCAAGCTCGCGGTGATGCAGAACCTGCTGTTCTTAGCCGACGGTTGGCTCAAGCTCACCGACGAGGAGCTCGCGCATGAGTTGTCCCACATCCGCGGGTTCTTCCCCACCGTCTCTACCTATTCGGAGCTCCTCCTCGCAATAGTCGAGGTCGGCGGCTCGTCGATCGCCCTGACCGCGACCCTGGCCTCGGGGATCGCGAAGCTCGCCGGCGATGCCGCTCTCAGCGCCAGCGCGGCGGAAGTGGCCAGCTCCGTCGGGCACACATTGGGCAACGTGGTCGCGGTGGTTGAGATCGTCCACGGCATCTTTGTCCTGCTCGACTCCAAGGCGACCGGCGAGGCGAAGGAGCGCGCCGCCTTCGGCATCGCATCTGGCGTCGGGTGGTTCGCCGGTGGCGCCGCCGGTTCGATCGCCGTCTTCGGCGGCTATCTCATCGCGAAGGCTGCTGCGCACTTGTACTGGCAGGGCGCACTCGGCCTCACCACCGGCTTCATGCGAGTGACCTTCGACCACATGCAGAACAAGGGCGCGTCGATCGCGCTCGGCACCGAGTCGCTCGCTCGCGCTGGCATGCTGCTTCACGAGGAGAAGGATCCGATGAAGTCCGCCGCCCTGAAGGCGGTCGAGGAGGAGCAGGCGATCCGCCTCGGCGGCTTGATCGACTCATTCCTCGACGACTGCAAGCCCGAGGGCAAGGGCCACGGCTGGGGCAACGAGAACGTGGCGCGCTTCCCTGGCAACTACACGATCCTCGCCGAGGCGTTCGCGCCGCTGCAGAGCCTGCGCGGCCGCCGCACCGGCCCCGCGGTCGCGGAGGCGGCCGCCAAGGTGCTCGAGAAGATCACATGGTGCTTCCAGAACGCCGCCGACATCATCGTGGCGTCGGCGAAGGGCAAGCACCTGCAGGACGTGGAGGAGAGCGAGAAGGAGAAGAGGGAGCACGATAAGCACGAGTGACCGCGCTCGATCGCAACGCACCCAACCCGGGCAATGGCACAAAGTTAAACGGCGGTTTTGGTGGTCACCTCCCACGCTAAGGCCTAGGTTCTCTATCAATCGGGCTTCGGATCAAGACGAAACGTCGGCGGGCGTTGCCGTTGGCGCCCGACTTGCGCTGAATCAACGGGCCAACCTTGAAAATTTGGGAATTATGTGATATGTGTGTTGCGATTTAAGATAACGAGACAAACCGAAATGGATGTCCATTTTTTACCGACACATTGGCGGGAACGGCGATCCGACGACAGCTCGCTGAAAGGTCCCGACCGCCGTCCGCGAACACCCGCATCTACAACCATACAGAGAGCTTGTCTGATCCCATCCTGCAATTGCAGGAGGTCGGAAAACCGTGCCTCAATGCAAAGTTGTAGAGAATAGCGGGCGAAGCTCGATGATATCGTTCCGCAAACCATCAAAGGGCAGTTTTGCGACGGCGGGTAAGCGCGGATGCGCGCATCGGCACGACCACGCATCACCATCGTCTCGGGTCCGCCCCTTTCGTCAGACGTCTTATACGACTTGTCGCTGCTTACCGGAATGAAGTGTGTCTTCGATCCCAAATCGCGGAGCGATAGCGGCGCAGAGGGAGCGGATCCGGCTGGCGTCAGTGCGGAACGGTTCCAAGCCGCCTCGTAGAGATCTATCTGTGACAAAATGGTATTTAACGTAGTGACAAATTACTTCACCTATCAAATCGTCGTAACGATCCGCATGGCCTTACGTAACGCGCTGAGCGATTTCCGGCGGTAGTCCCAAGTCGCGCCCCTGACGGCTTGCGCTTCTGCAATTCGCGACAAAACGATGGGGAGCAAAGCGGAAGAACAGCGGCGCACCACTGTTTTTGCTGGGCGCCAAACCGCCGGCGGCGAGAGACGGCTTGCCTGGTCGTGCTGTCGGTCCGGACGACATCATCGTTGGCGATCGGCTGCAGGCTGAGGGCGAGCGGATGAGGATGAGCGCTGCAATCAAGCCGATGAACAACTGGTCCAAGTTGGGTCAGTTTCCGAGCTCGATAAAGCCGGGCAAGCCGTCCCGACCGCCAGTTTGGTGTTTGACGATGCTCCGATCCGGCCCGCCAGTCGAGGCCCTGGGTTTCAATCATTACGAGAAATCCCGCTGCAGATCTGCTGCAGACGCAGCGGCCTTTAACTATCGACACAAATCGAGGTTGCAGCGGGTGATCCTTGGATGGAGGCGTTTCGACCGGATCGGTGATAATTCCGCGCTATGGGGACGCAGTGCCCATAATGTGATGTTGTCAGCCCCCTATCGAGGATCACCGCGCCGCCGTCGGCAGCTCCTTGGCTGGTGATCTCACTGAGATGGTGGTTTATCAGCGGTTGCTTTCGACCGCATCTGGGGTTTAGAGAAAATCCGTATTACAGATCGGGTCACGCCTCAATGAGCTCAGGACCACGGTTCTCTCGCTTGTTGAACAGCTTGTCCAGGTCGGGGTTGATCACATAATTTGCGAAATCCGACCAGATCCGCGGGTCGTTTCTGCAGTCATAAGCCCGGCACGGGATGGGGCGATGCTCGCGCACCTTGCATCTGCAACCTGTTCGATCGAGATGCCTGCAATAGCCGTCTTCAGTCTGAGCGATCAGATAGGGAGATTCGAGGTCCCACATGATGATCCGTTCGGCGATGTCCTGCCGGGAGAGCGGGAAAATCATCCGGCAGCACGCTGCTTTGCACAGGTGTACGCGGTTCTCACAATCGACGTGCGCCTCCGCCTGGAACGCGTACTTGTCCTGATCGGGCTCTTGCAGAACGACGCCCATACCCTTGCTCAAGAAGCGTTTTTCCACCCGATCGGCGATGTTATCTTTCCGCGCGTCGAGCTCTTCGATTGTTAGGATGCCCTTTTCCGTCAGAACCTCGATGAGCGCATAAAGAAACGTGGCGGTCTCCAACGCCCGGCTGGTATTGGCGTTGGCCCGGCTGTGGGTGTACTGGAGGCCGGCAACGATCTCCTTGCGGAGTTCCCCAAGGAGGACCTTCATCCCATCCGACTGCTCGTCCAGAGCGGTAGGTGGCTTGGCATCTCGGTATCTGTTCATCACTACCTCCCAGCCGGCGGGAATAGATTTTGCGTGAATCTGTGCCGGTCAGTCTGCAGATGATACCCGGCATTTGGTTGAAGATCAGATCAACCGACGACCTACCGCGGCCAAAATATACAGTGTTAAGCGCACAACGTCACGCGCCGCGTGGTGCGACCGCCAGGTGGTGTGACCGACTTCACACTCGGCACGGAAGGTGTGATCGACCTCTTGCCCTTGACCGAAAGAGCGACTGCGTCGGAGACAACTTCCCAAAGCTACTCTTCATATTACTTTGGCGATACGCGCCGTGCGCCAATGTCCGCGGCGCGCACATTCTCCTCGAGGTGCTTGCGGGGCGTCGCTACCTTTCAGCTCAGCCGCGCCTTGCTGGTCTTTGGCACGATCTCGCCCAATTGGTGATGGCCGAAGTTGGTTCGACCGCGAGACATGGTCTAGCGGTCGATGGGTGGTCATGATTGGGCGGAGTACAGTAGTCGATCGCGCGAGCTGCCGGATCGAGCACGCTACCCCTGGGCATCTATCGGGAAAGGATCGGCCGACGGGATTTCCGACACCAGCGGGCGCAGCGGCTTCGGCTTCGCCTCATTGGCTTCTTCGACGATGCAACCGATGTGCTCGGCGCCGCCACCGTCAGCCGGCGATATCGACGACCTTCTCGATGCGCGCATACTCGTGGCCAACCAACACCTCGTTCAAATCGCTGTCGAGCTCCGGCGGCATCGCGAGCGGCCCGCGCCTACCCTCGGCGAGCCAGCGCTCGGCCGCGGCACGAGCAGCTCGCTGACCGGCTCGGTTCAGATCGTGATCGGCGAGAATGATGGCCGTGCGGAGATGGGGTGGGAGGACTAGCCGCGCCATCCCGGCGGTCGACAAAGCCACCCATGCCGGCTGCGCGGTCGCCTCCATCGCGGCGAGACAGGTCTCGAAACCCTCGCCGATCAGCACGGTCTCGGCCGCAGGCCCGAGCCGCTCCGCACCGCCGGCGATCGGACCGATAGATACCCGGTCCCAGCGCTGCCAGTTTGGCGGCCGACTACCTGGGCTCGGTTCGCAATGCTGGGCAGCGCGTGCCCATCACCGGTCGGCAGTGAGGCGCGGTGCGGTGTCCGCGCGTGTCGGGCCGTCGCTCTATCCCTGGCGAGAGGCTGTTTACCATCGCCGCCCGCTGAGCTTGACGACCTCGGCTGGTGTGGCCGTACCGGCATTGAGTGCTGCCGCAAAGCGCCCCGATACCGGGTCGGCGGTTGCGCGAACCATGTCGACCGCGCGCTCGACATAGCGGCCGGTCGTTGCCAAGGTGCAGTGTCCTAGAAGGTCGCGCACCGCAAAGGCATCAGCGTCGGCGAGCGCGACAAAGGTGCCGGCGGTGTGCGTCAGATCGTGAAGCCATCCGTCCGGGATTCCGGCGCGATTGCGCAACCGCTGCCAAGCCTTCTCCACGGAGCCTATCTGAAGCGGCTTCATCGGATCGAGCCCGTGGATCACGTGGCCGCTTCGTTGCTGCGGAACAGCAGGGCCCTCCCTTTTGGGGTTGGCTCACCGGCGTTCTCGTTGGTTTCCTCGATGCGCGTTGCCGCGGCCAACGGTAGAGCGGCACAGAGGGAGCGGATCCGGCTGGCGTCGGCGCGGAACGGTTCCAAGCCGCCTCGTGGAGATCCGTCTGTGCCGAAATAGTATTTAACGTATTGACAAATTACTTCACCTATCATATCGTTGTAACGATCCGTATGGCCTCACGTAACGCGCTGAGCGGTTTCCGGCGGTCGTCCCAAGTCGCACCCCTGGCGGCTTGCGATTCTCGAATTCGCGACAAAACGATGGGGAGAAAGCGGAAGAGCAGCGGCGCCCCGCTGTCCTTGACGGCGCCAGACCGCCGGCGGGGCCGGATTGCGGAGAACGACATGTCGATAGCCGGCTATGTTCTAAAAGCAGCAAGAGCGGCGAGAGACGGCTTGCCTGGTCGTGCTGTCGGTCCGGGGGACATCATCGTTGGCGATCGGCTGCAGGCTGAGGGCGAGCGGGTGAAGGTGAACGCTGCAATCAAGCCGATGAAAAACGGTCCAAGTTGGGTCAATTTCCGAGCTCGATGAAGCCGCGGAAGCGGTCCCGGCCGCCACTTTGGTGTTTGACGATGCTCCGATCCGGCCCGCCAGTCGAGGCCCTGGGTTTCAATCATTAGGAGAAATCCCGCTGCAGATCTGCTGCAGACGCAGCGGCCTTTAACTATCTACACAAATCAAGGTTGCAGCGAGGCCCTAAGTGTCCGAATCTTAATCGTATAGGTTGTCGGGCTTGTCTGGGATCGTGTAATGGTCAGGCTAATCGTCTGATGAGCAACTGCTCAGAGGCAATGTAGACCTAAGCTTTGGCGCTCGCGATCGAACGCCTCGAAATCCTTTGCCAAGCGGCGGTTTCGGTTGAGCCACGCGAGCGTTCGTTCGACAATCCAGCGGCGTGGCAACAGCTTAAAGCCAGTCGCGTCAGCCGCGCGTTTGACGATCTCAATGGTCCAGTTCCCGAACTTGGCGAGAGCGTCACTCAGGTTGGGGCCGTTGTAGACGCTATCGGCGAAAAGGTGACGCAACCAGGGAAATAGCTGGTGGATCGCCTCGATGACCAGAACCGCACCGTC
>Ga0306921_10000152_pt1 | contig 51211 bp, 43 predicted proteins | sample sta12Cox44000080_FD_203760 | JGI IMG/M metagenome (GOLD analysis project Ga0306921, IMG submission 203760) | Lab enrichment of tropical soil microbial communities from Luquillo Experimental Forest, Puerto Rico - statoxic.12C.oxic.44.000.080 (v2)... | ecosystem: Environmental > Terrestrial >... | reverse complement strand
GCGGGGAAGTTTCACGGGCGATGCTCCACGAAGTTGGCACCCTTGCCCACCAACAATAATATCGAAAAGTGGCGTGAATGTCTGCTTTTGGCACAAAGCGGACATCACGATCGCGCTAAACCATGTCCGCTTTTGGGGGCAAAGCGGACATCGATTGGACGAGCTCCGATGTCTACTTTTGACCCAAAGCGGACATGGGCGTCGGGGGTAAAGCAGACATCGACCTTCCCCTGCTTCCGATATATGTGAATTCTAATTAGGCGCGGCTTGAGGATCTCATAGGTAAGGGATCGTGGAAAAAGTCAGAGTGAAGTGCAGGATTGCAGTTTTTTCGGCTGTGTTGTCGGGGGTTTTGATCTGCGGCTTGATTGCCGTTTACAGTCAAGCGCTGCTGGGAACTTGGACCATGAAATCGTCGCTGCCGGCAAACCGCGCCGAAGTGGCGGTTGTCGCGCTTACTGAGAGGCTGCACGCGCTCGGAGGCTCGTTGGATGGCAGAGCAGGTGCGTACCATGACGAATATGGCGCGGACGCCATCACCGGCGGCCCCGAAGTCACCTGGTCGCAGACGCCGACCAAGTGGAGCAACCACTACTTCGAGAACCTGTTCAAATACGAATGGGAGTTGACGAAGAGCCCGGCTGGCGCATGGCAGTGGAAGGCGAAAGGTGCCGATGCCACGATCCCGGATGCCCACGACCAATCAAAGAAGCATGTGCCGACCATGCTGACCACGGATTTGTCGCTGCGGATGGATCCGGCCTACGAGAAGATATCGAGACGCTTCTACGAGCACCCGGATCAGTTTGCCGACGCCTTTGCCCGTGCCTGGTTCAAGCTCACCCACCGCGACATGGGTCCGATCCATCGCTATCTCGGCCCGCTCGTGCCGAAGGAGATTTTGATCTGGCAGTACCCGATTCCTGCTGTGAACCATCCGTTGATCGGGGAGCAGGACGTTGCTGCTCTGAACGCGAAGATTCTCGCCTCGGGCTTGTCGGTTTCCCAACTCGTCTCGACGGCCTGGGCGTCGGCGTCGACGTTCCGCGGTTCCGACAAGCGCGGCGGCGCGAATGGCGCGCGCGTTCGCCTTGCGCCGCAGAAAGATTGGGACATCAATCAGCCAGCTCAGTTGGCCACTGTCCTGCAAAAGCTCGAAACGATCCAGAAGGAGTTCAACGCCTCGGCTAAGGGCGGCAAGAAGGTTTTGCTTGTCGATCTGATCGTTCTCGGCGGCTGCGCGGCGATCGAGCAAGCTGCGAAAAAAGCCGGCCACGACGCGAAGGTCCCGTTCACGCCGGGGCGCATGGACGCATCGCAGGAGCAGACCGATGTCGACTCTTTCGCGCCGCTCGAACCGCGTGCCGATGGGTTCCGCAATTACATCAGCACTAAGCGGCAGTTCATGACGCCTGAAGAGGCATTCGTAGATCGGGCGCAGTTGCTGATGCTGACCGGGCCGGAGATGACGGCGCTCACCGGTGGCTTGCGGGTTCTTGGCGCAAATAAAGGAAACGCAAAACACGACGTTTTCACCAAGCGGCCGGAGACGCTGACGAACGACTTCTTCGTCAACTTGCTTGACATGGGAACGCAATGGCAGCCGACCGCGCGCGCTGACGGCGTTTATGAGGGGTGCGACCGGAAGACGAACGAGGTCAAGTGGACCGGCACGCGTGTCGATCTGATCTTCGGTTCGCACTCGCAATTGCGTGCGTTCGCGGAACTCTATGCATGTGCGGACTCGAAGGAAAAGTTCGTGAAAGACTTCATCGCGGCGTGGACCAAGGTGATGAACCTCGATCGCTTCGAGATCGCCTGATTTCGAAATCTCTCAAACAAATGAGGGCGGCATTTTGAATGAAATGCCGCCCTAAAGCGTAAGCTCACCGGTGACGTCAGCTATTGTTGGGCGGCTTGCTTGTTTGGTTTGGCCGCGGGCGATTTCTTGTTTGCCGTCTGCGGCGGTGGTGGCGCTGTCTGGCCTCGATCGATCTGGCTGAGCGTTCCGCCGTCGAAATGATAGATGCCCGGTCGCGGACCGCTGTTATAGGTCAGAACCGCCGTGCGATCGCCATTTGGATTCTTACCAATCTGCACGCTGCTTGGCGCTCCGGCGCGGGATACCACGTCGCACTCTGTCATACCGAGCGCAACGCCCAGACCTAAATTAGTTGAAGCGGCAGGCGCGGCGTTGGGATCCTGATTGGCCGCAGTTGGTGCCGGCTGCGGCACCGGCGACGGACATGCCCCGCTCGCGTCGACGAGATCGTTGGCGCTCATCGCCCGCGCGTGCTGTTTCGCATCTTGAAGGTCGGAATAGGTATAGCCGCCCTTACGGCTGACAAGCTCGAACGGCTTGGCGAACCAAGCATCCTTGTTCTCAACTTCCACATTGGCGCAGCCACAAAGTATCACCGCGGCGGCGAGCGACGCGATGATGCTGCAAGCATTGGCTCGAAACTGCACCACGGTTCCCCCCGGGAGCCCACGCCCCGGCAGAATGCGCCAGTTTGTGTTTTCAACATGGCGGCGCAGCGATTTTAGCGAGACTCGGCCGTTTCGGCGAGAACTTTTGCACGCTGGCAGACGGTATCGCATTGCACATGAATTATGGGAAAAAACAACGCTTTGAGTTGTTTAACCAAGAGCGGAGCCACGGTCGCTCCTTGTGATGCCGATCACAGACTTATTTGCTCTCCGACGTGACACTTTAGCCGGGGAAGAGTGTTCATATCCGAAGGGCTGACGTCCAGAAGCTGGGGCCGGATTTGACGCCAGACCTGGCCTAGGTTGAGGAATTTTCATGCAGTTGCAGTTCGTCGGTTGCGGCGACGCGTTCGGCTCGGGCGGACGCTTCAATACTTGCTTTCACTTGGTGGGCAGCAACATCAATGCATTGATCGACTGTGGCGCGACTTCGCTTGTCTCAATGAACAAGCTGGCGATCAACCGCAATGCCATCGACACGATCCTATTCACGCATTTCCATGCCGATCATTTCAGCGGCCTGCCATTCTTCATCCTCGAAGCCAATTACGTCACCAAACGGCAAACGAGTCTTACGCTCGCTGGGCCGCCGGGCCTTAAGTCGCGTTATGCCGCCGCAATGGAAACCGCCTTTCCGGGTACCCAGGCGATGGAGTGGTCGTTTCCTTTGAGCTTTCGCGAATTCGAAATCGGCAAGCGCAACGAGCTCGGGCCCATGCGGATCACTCCGTTCGGAGTGTTGCATGACGAACGCGCCGGTCCGTGCCTTGGTTTGCGGATCGAGGCGGAAGGCAAAGTCATTGCCTATTCCGGCGATTCGCAGTGGACGGATTCGCTCATCGAGGTCGGGCGCAATGCCGACCTGTTCATCTGCGAGGCCTATACGCGCGACAAACCGATCGCCACGCACATGGCGCTGAGCCTGCTGGAGCGTCACCTCGACCAGATCCGGCCCAAGCGGCTCATCCTCACCCATATGAGCAACGACATGCTCGCGCGCCGCGGCGAGCTTCGCCACGAGACCGCCGAAGACGGCATGGTTGTCGAGATTTAGGTTTTGCTCTTCGGAGCCTTCGAAGAGCCCTGCTTAAGCAAAGCGCACAGCATAGATCGGCGGCAGATGCGCGTTGACGAGCTGCCAGCTTCGCCCGCCATTATCGCTGCTCCATAGTGCGCCAGTGGTGGAGCCCATTGCCAGCCGCTCGCCGTTCCCATCCACGTCCAGCCCGTGCCGATAAATCAGATCGTAGGCATCGCGCTGCGGCAGGCCGTGGCGCAGGATTTCCCAGCTCGCGCCGCCGTCATCGGTTCGCGTGACGCACAACGCGCCATCGCGCGGCATGCGAATCTCGTCCTTGATCGCCGGAACGAACCATGCAGTTTGCGGCGCCTGCGGATGGGCCGCTACTGCAAAGCCGAAATCGTCGCCGGGCGGCGCGAGGCGCGTCCAATGCGCGCCGGCATCGGTTGAACGATAAATGCCGGCATGATGCTGCATCCACATCACGTCGGGCGCTGCGGCACAGCGCACCACGCGGTGCGGATCCTGGATTGCGCTGTCCTCGGCCTGTTCCGGCGGCACATAGGGAGCGTAGAGACCTTTGCCGAGCACAGACCAGTGCTTGCCGCTATCGCGGCTCTCCCAGACACCGCCGCAAGAAATCGCAAGGAAGACGTGATTGCTGTCGCGCGGATCCGGCGAGATGCTGTGGATCCCGGCGGCATCGTAGCCGCCGCCGAACCAGCGCTGGCGCTCCGGCACGTTCCACAGCGAGGCGACGAGTTGCCAGGTTTCACCGCGGTCGTCGGAGCGAAACAAGCCTGCCGGAATGGCGCCGATCCACAGCCGATCCGGATGCTGCGCACCGCCGGCTTCCATGGTCCAGACTTGGAACAGCGAGGGCGCATTGGCGACGTCGGCCGGAAATGCCGGCGCGACAAGTTCGCGCCAGTTCAGCCCACCGTCGTCCGAGCGGTGCAGTTTGGCGCCGAAATGGCCGTGTTTGAGCGCGGCGTAGATCACCCCGTCGACTGGCAATACGTTGGTGACCGCAATTCCGTCAAAGCCGATCAGCTTTGCACTCCAGCCCGAGCGCTGGCGTTCGAGTGCAAACAAGCCTTTACGCGTCGCAATCAGCAAATGATCGCTCATTATAAATCCCTCACCTCACCGATCACCCACCCGACAGCGCCTGCATGACATAGAGCTTGCTGTCGGGCCCGATGCGCCGCCTCAGTGCGTCGTCATGCGTCAAGCGCACGCCGTCAGCGAATATGCAGACATGCTTGCGCAATGCACCCTGGTCATCAAGCACATAGCTGCGCACATGCGGCTCTCTGGCGAGCAGATCCATCAGAGCTTCGCCAACCGTAGCGCCGGTTGCCGAGAGCGGCCCGTCGGGAACGATGTTGCGCAGATGGCTGGTGAAATGGATCTCGGGCATGATCGATCCAAGCGTCATCGATTCAAGCGTCACCCGCGATCCGGGTAGAATTGCGGCCTTCAGCCGCCAACTGTTTCCAGCCGCAACTTTCAGCCACCAAGCGCCGCCACGATGGCGGCGAGCGCGGCGTCCGCCTTGGAGCCGTCCGGCCCGCCGGCCTGCGCCATGTCGGGCCGGCCGCCGCCACCTTTGCCGCCGAGCACATCCGCGGCTTTGCGGACGAGATCGACGGCATTAAATCGCGCGGTGAGATCATTGGTGACGCCGACGACGATGCCGGCTTTGCCATCCGCCGTCACGCCGACGACGGCGACCACGCCCGAACCAAGCTTTTTCTTGCCGTCGTCGGCAAGGCTGCGCAGGTCTTTGAGGTCGATCCCTTCGACCGCGCGCGCGATAAGTTTTACGTCACCGATCGTGCGTACCCCGTCCGAGCCTTCGCCTCGTTCGCCGGCGCTCGCGCCGCCCGATAGAGCAAGCTTCTTCTTTGCCTCGGACAGATCGCGTTCAAGGCGTTTGCGCTCTTCGACAAGCGCGCCTACGCGCGCCGGCAGGTCCTCAAGCGGCACGCGCAACTCAGATGCCGCCGTCTTGGCAAGTTGGACAAGATTGTTGGCGTTGTGGCGGGCCGCCGTCGCCGTGAGCGCTTCGATCCGCCGCACGCCCGCGGAAACGCCGCCTTCGGCAATGACGGAAATGAGGCCAATATCGCCGGTGCGGTTGACATGCGTGCCGCCGCACAATTCGACCGACCAGCCCATCGTATTGCCGCCGGCCGACGTTGAAGGATCCTGTCCCATCGCCACCACGCGCACTTCGTCGCCGTATTTCTCTCCGAACAGGGCGCGGGCGCCGGAAGCGATCGCGTCGTCGCGGCTCAACAATCGGGTAATCACCGGCGCGTTTTGCAGCACCATGTCATTGGCGATGTCTTCGACGCGCTCGATCTCCTCGCCGCTCATGGCTTTCGGATGCGAAAAATCGAAGCGCAGCCGGTCGGGCGCGACCAGCGATCCCTTCTGCGCGACATGGTCGCCGAGCACCTGGCGCAACGCTTCGTGGAGAAGATGCGTCGCGGAATGATTCTTGCGGATTGATCCGCGCCGGACGTGATCGACCTCAAGCGCGAGCGCAGCCCCCGCTTGCACGGTGCCCTGCTCGACGGTGCCGATATGCGCATAGACGTCGCCGGCATATTTCTGCGTGTCGGTCACTCGAAAGCGAATGCCGTCCGCGACCATGACGCCGGTATCGCCGACTTGCCCGCCGGATTCGCCGTAGAACGGCGTCTGATTGAGCACGACGACGCCGGTCTCGCCCTTTTTCAGCGCGCTGACTTCCTTGCCATCGCGCTGAACGGCAGTGACCACGCCTTCGGCACTTTCGGTTTCGTAGCCTAAGAATTCGGTGGGGCCGACCTTTTCGCGCAAGGCAAACCAGACTGCTCCGGCCGCCGCTTCCCCTGACCCCGCCCAAGACGCGCGCGCCTTGGCGCGCTGGCGTTCCATTGCATCGCTGAACGAGGCGATGTCGACGCCGATGCCGCGCGGCTTGAGCGCATCCTGGGTGAGATCGAGCGGGAAACCGTAGGTGTCGTAAAGCGTAAAGGCGGTCTCGCCGTCGAACATGTCGCCTTTCTTGAGCGACTTGCTCGCTTCTTCGAGCAAGGCAATCCCGCGCTCCAAAGTGCGACGAAAACGAATCTCTTCGAGCTTCAATGTTTCGGTGACGAGTGCTTCGGCACGAATGAGTTCTGGATAGGCCTGACCCATTTCGCGCGCCAGGACCGGAACGAGCCGCCACATCAGCGGCTCCTTGGCGCCAAGAAGCTCGCCATGCCGCATGGCGCGGCGCATAATGCGGCGAAGCACGTAACCGCGGCCTTCGTTGGACGGCAGCACGCCATCGGCGATGAGAAAAGCGCTGGCGCGCAAATGATCGGCAATGACGCGATGCGAGGCTTTCCGCTCGCCTTCCGCATCGACGCCGGTGAATTCGGCGACCGCCTCGATCAGCGCGGCAAACAGATCGATCTTGTAATTGTCGTGCGTGCCTTGCAGCACGGCAGCCATGCGCTCGAGCCCCATGCCGGTATCGATCGAAGGCCGTGGCAGGTCGACGCGCTTGCCGTCGGCTAGCTGCTCGTACTGCATGAAGACGAGGTTCCAGATTTCGACAAAGCGATCGCCTTCCGCCTCGGGACTGCCCGGCGGCCCGCCCCAGATGTGATCGCCATGGTCATAGAAGATTTCCGAACACGGGCCGCACGGGCCGGTCTCGCCCATCGCCCAGAAATTATCGTCGCCAGCAATGCGCAGGATTTTCTTGTCGGGCAGGCCGCTGATCTTGCGCCACAGGTCGAATGCATCGTCATCGTCGATATAGACAGTAATGAGCAGGCGATCGGCGGGGACGCCGAATTCCTTGGTCACCAACCTCCAGGCAAGCTCGATCGCGCGCTCCTTGAAATAATCGCCGAACGAGAAATTGCCGAGCATTTCGAAAAAGGTGTGGTGGCGCGCTGTATAGCCGACATTGTCGAGGTCGTTATGCTTGCCGCCCGCGCGCACGCATTTCTGCGCCGTCACCGCGCGCGAATAGGGGCGCTTCTCCAGGCCGGTAAAGACGTTCTTGAACTGCACCATGCCGGCATTGGTGAACATCAAGGTCGGGTCATTGCGCGGCACGAGCGGCGACGAGGGGACGATCTCGTGTCCCTCGCGCGCCAAATAGCCGAGAAAGGCCGATCGGATTTCATTGACGCCGGTCATTTCGGCCAACTCTCTAGCCACACGCTGCTTTCCTGTCCAGGAAAGCAGCGGCTAACGCGCCGATTTGATATAGGTCCGCAAAGCATATAAGCGCTGTTTCCAGCGCGAGCACCCAGCCCACAAGATCGAGCATATGAACGAGCACAGCGGCAGATCCCCCCTCCCCGGCACGTTGGCGGAACGGCTGCGGCAGAGGCGATTCGTCATGACGGCGGAGCTGGTGCCGCCGGTCTCGTGCGATGCACAAGAATTCCTGCACAAGGCGGCCGCGCTCAAGGGCCTCGCTGATGCGGTGAATGTGACTGATGGCGCTAGCGCGCGCGCTCACATGAGCGCGCTTGCGGGTGCAGGCCTGCTCAAGCAGGCCGGTATCGAACCCATTTTGCAGATGACGTGCCGCGACAAAAATCGCCTGGCGTTGCAAAGCGAGATGATGGGAGCGGCGGCGCTTGGAATCCGCAACCTGCTCCTGCTCAGTGGCGATGACCCCAAGGCCGGCGACCAGCCCGACACCAAGCCGGTTTTCGACGTCGATTCGAAGACGCTGATCGAGACGGCCCGCCGGCTGCGCGACGAAGGCACGCTGCCGACCGGGCGGAAGGTCGCGGGCCACGCTGATTTCTTCATCGGCGCCGCCGATACCCCGATCGATCCTCCGGCCGGCTGGCAGCCCAATGCGCTCGCCGCTAAGATCAGTGCCGGCGCGCAATTCGCCCAGACCCAGTTCTGCATGGATGCCGGCATCGTGCGGCGCTATGTCGGCGCGCTGGAAAAGGCCGGGATCACCAGTAAGCTTGCACTCCTCATCGGCGTCAATCCGCTGCGCTCCGCCAAATCAGCGCGCTGGATGAAGCATCACCTCTACGGCACGATTATTGCGGACGCCTTTATCGAGCGGCTAGAGAATGCCGCCGATCCGGCGGCCGAGGGGTTACGCATCTGCGTCGAACTGATCGAGAGGCTTTCGAACATTCGCGGCGTCGCCGGCGTCCACATCATGGCGCCCGGCAATGACGCAGCGATCCCAGAAACGATCGCGGCGGCGCGGGCGCGGGTTCAGACCGCCGCGCGCTGATCCCGCTCTTCACTCGTCCGGATATTGACCTCCGATGTCAGCGTGCGGTGAGCCGGACATTTGTCGGCGATCTTGAGAAGCCGCTTGCGTTGATCGGCGTTGAGTTCGCCTTGATCACCGCTCGATCCGGTCGAGCATGCCTTTCTTGGTTTCGCAGTCGGCGCAATCGCTCGCGTAAATCTGGCTGTGACGGAACCGCACGCGCGTGCGCACAAGCGGGATCTGCTTGCGATCGGCATAGAGGCGCAGCGTCATTGACGTGCAGGCGCCGAGCGCGGCGAGAAGGAGATCGTACGGGCCCGGGCCGCTGTCGAGCCCGCCCGCGGCGACCGGCTCGTCGGCCAGAAAGCGATGGGTACCTGCGGTGACTTCCTGCTGGAAGGTGCCGTGCCGGGTTTCTTGCACGACGACCTCGTGAGGCTCGGCGTCAGCGCTGCGCGCCGCAGGCATTGCGGCGATCAGATCATCCACGTTCGAGGAGAAACTGGTATTGGCGAACTCGCCTTCGCTGGAACCCAGCCCGGTGAAATCGAAGCGCAGCACAGCAATGCCATGCGATGTGAGGTTATGCGCGATCAGACGCGCCGCTTTGTTGCCCTTGCCGCAGGTAAAGCAATGCGCGAACAAAGCCACCGCGCGGATCGGCCCATCCGGCCGGTCAAGCAGCACGGCGAGGTTGTGGCCCTGGTTATTGGGGAAATCGAAGCGTTCGGCCGGCATCGCCATCTCCCTTTTTTTGGTCCGAGGCTGATAAGCGGCTGACGTAGTGGGCGGTTAGCGGGTGAGCTCCCGCATCGCTGCATCCAGGCCCTCGATGGTCAAGGGATACATCCGCCCGGTGAGAAGCTGGCGCATCAGCCGAATGGAACCGGTCGTTTCCCATTCACGTTCAGGGACCGGATTAAGCCAGACACAGGACGCGTAAGTCGCCAGGACGCGCTCTATCCACACGCGCCCGGGCTCCTCGTTGAAGTGCTCGACCGAGCCGCCGGGCGCCACGATCTCATAGGGCGACATCGACGCATCGCCGACAAAGATCACCTTATAGTCGTGCGGGTAAGTGTGGAGCACGTCCCAGGTCGGCGTCGTTTCGGTCCAGCGTCGCGCATTTTGCTTCCAGACTTTTTCGTACAGACAATTGTGGAAATACAAGTGAACGAGATGCTTGAATTCGCTTTTCGCCGCGGAAAACAATTCCTCGGTCGCCTGGACGTGCCAATCCATCGAGCCGCCGACGTCCAGAAATAAAAGCACCTTGATCGTATTGTGCCGCTCCGGCCGCATCAAAATATCGAGATAACCCTTGTGCGCGGTGCCCTTGATGGTGCCGTCAAGATCGAGTTCGTCCGGCGCGCCAGTGCGCGCGAATTTACGCAAGCGGCGAAGCGCGATCTTGATATTGCGCGTGCCGAGCTCGACGTCGCCGGCGAGATCCTTGAATTCGCGTTTGTCCCAGACCTTCACCGCGCGGAAATTGCGGTTCTCGTCCTGACCAATGCGCACGCCCTCAGGATTGTAACCGTAGGCGCCGAACGGCGAAGTGCCCGCCGTGCCGATCCACTTCTTGCCGCCTTGATGGCGGCCGCGTTGTTCGGCGAGCCGCTGCCGCAATATTTCGAGAAGCTTGTCGAGACCGCCTAACGCCTCGATTTGCTTTTTCTCTTCCTCGCTGAGGTATTTTTCGGTGAGCTTCTTCAGCCACTCGGCTGGGATTTCCGCGGCCAGAGCCTGTTCAACGAGATCGAGTCCCTTAAAGACGTGGCCGAATACCTGGTCGAACTTGTCGAGATTGCGCTCGTCCTTCACGAGCGCGGCGCGCGACAGGTAGTAGAAGTCTTCGACCCGCCGCCCGGCGAGGTCCTGCTCCATCGCCTCCATCAGCGTCAGATATTCGCGCAGCGTTACCGGCAGGCCGGCCTGCTTCAGCTCATGAAAAAAGGTAGCGAACATTATCCCATTCTAGACCCGCGATCCGGCGTCCAGCGAGGTATCCCGTCAAAAGATATATCTTGCGTTATGACATGTTAAGAGGTATCTAACGATATATCTTAACAAGGAGAACACTGAAATGCATGGAAATTGTGCGACTTACCGCTGGGCAGCCGGACGCCATCGGCGGGGCCGCTTTGGCGGATTTGGCTTCGGCGGCCGTCATGGCGGCGGCATGAATCCCGAGGACATGCGGGCCGGCCGCATGCTGGCGCAGGGCGATCTGCGGCTCGTCGCGCTGGCGTTGATCGCGCAGGCGCCCCGCCATGGCTACGAGATCATCAAGCTGGTCGAAGAAAAAACCGCCGACTGGTACAGCCCCAGCCCCGGCATCGTCTATCCGACGCTGACCTTTCTGGAAGAAGCCGGCTACGTGAGGGTCTCGAGCGAAGGCGCCAAGAAGCTTTACACCATCACTGCGGAAGGACGCGCGTATCTCGACGCCAACAAGGAGCTCGCCGACGTGGTGCTCGATCGACTGAGCGCGATCGGCGAACGCGTCAACCGCTGGCGACGGACGGCTCGGAGCGAGCGCGAGCAGCGCCGGACCTTATCGCCGCTGGTCGAAGCGGCCTTCGACCATCTGCGCGAAACCGTCGGCAAGCGATTGCAAGACGACGCCGAGGCGGAAGCGCATCTCGTCGAAATATTAGCGCGCGCAGCAACTGAAATGCAGCGGCGTAATTAAGTGCCGCTGCCGGCGCCCGCATCGGGCGTTTGCACGTGCTCGGGCCGGATTCCGACCGCAAGCAAGCGAGCCGGTATGCGCCGCAGAACCGGAAATGCGTCAAACAGTCTGAATAAGAACGGCGGCTCCACTTCGCGCGTAGCTTGCAGCGCCGGTCCGATGATCCGGTTCTGCATGGTAAGCTGAATTTGCTGGGTCAGGCGCGCCGGAAACGCGCGGCGATCCTGTATCGCTTGCAGATCCTCGTCGGTGACGCCCCCACTCTTCAGTGGCGCGGCTAAGCGATTGGCGGCCGCAACCGCATCCTGCACGGCGATATTGATGCCCACGCCGCCGATCGGCGACATCGCATGCGCCGCATCGCCGATGCAAATGAGCCCGGGCCGCCACCATTGCGGCAACCGGTCGACGGCAACGCTTAAAAGCTTGACGTCCTCGAAGCTTTTGATTTCGCGGATACGGTCGGCCAGAAACGGCGAAAGCGCGAGCACGCGCTCGCGGAACGCGACGATACCGTTTGCCTTGACCCGGTCGATTCCCCCCTTCGGAATGACATAGGCGCACTGCCAATAATCGCCGCGATCGAGCATCACCATCATCGTGCCGGCTTCGATATGGCCGAATACCTCGTCGCCATCGCTGTCCCGGCGGGTAACGCGAAACCACAGCACGTCCATTGGCGCACCATAGTCGTTGCTGCGCAAACCAGCTTTCGCCCGCACCGTCGAATGGCGGCCGTCGGCGCCGACCACCAGTTCGGCACGCACGGTGCATTCTCCTTCGGGCGTATTGGCGCGGATGCCGACGATGCGGCCGTCTTCTTCGATCAAATCGGTCGCTTCGGCGCCCATGCGCAGGTTGAATTGCGGATAGCGGCGGCCGTGATCGGCAAGAAAATTCAGGAAGTCCCATTGCGGCATCAGAGCGATAAATTTGCAATGGGTCGGCAGATGTCGCATGTCGATCATCCGCACGATCCGGCTACCGATCTGCATCGAAAGCCGATCGACCTTGCGATGCGGCAGCCGAAGGAATTCGTCGAGCAGGCCGAGTTCGTAAATAAGTCCCAGCGTCGAGGGGTGGACAGTATCACCGCGAAAATCGCGCAGAAAATCCGGGTGTTTTTCGAGGACAACGACATGGATGCCGGCACGCGCCAAGAGAAAGCCGAGCATCATTCCCGCCGGCCCGCCGCCGACAATGCAACACTGCCTATGAACCGCGCCTGTCGCCATAGCCGAACTTTCGCATCAAGCCTGCGAACTCATAAGGACGGGACGATAAACGGGCCGAATAACGGCGGCCCTTCCACACCTTGCCCTCACATTTCCGCCGCAAGGTATATGGTAAAAGGGCCTATCGCCCGCCACCATCCAGCATGATCCGCTTCTCCGTCATCCTTACGTTCTTGGTCGCGCTCTGCCCGCTCGATCCGGCTTTCGCCCAACTTGCTGGCCTCGGCGACTTTCACATCGCCTGGGAGGTGAAGAGCCGCTTCCGCCTGTTTCGGCACGAGTCCGACTTTCTGCGCATGGTCGCGGCGAGCCGCGGCGACGGCGTGCTCGCTGCCGAGCGTAGGCTGGCGCGCGATAGTGATGGCCTCGGTTGGGCCAAGGACGTCGTTGCCCAACTTTGCTTGGATGACTCGGGCAATTTGGTCGAGAGCTGCGATCGAGACGGCCAGCGTGAGAGCTATCTTTCCCCGCGGGACTATCCGGTCGGCGTGACCATTTCCGGGACTGTGCCGGATGGGATCGATTGTGTCTGGACCTTCGAGGACGGCGAAGGGCAACCGCGGCAGAGTACCGCTCCATGCAACGGTGAAGTCAAACTGCGCGTGCGCTCCGGCCGCACCACTGTCACGACGGTCGACATTCCGCTTGGCGACGGTACCGCCCAACGGCTGACCGCCGACATCGCGGTGCGCGACGTGCTCATCGCCGGGCTTGGCGATTCGATCGCCGCCGGCGAGGGCAATCCGGATAAAACCGTGAAACTCGAAGGCGGGTTTTGCTTCAGGCGTTTTGGCGGCGGCGGCCAGTATTATCGACCAAGCCGGGCCGGCTATGGCGACGATCGATCATGCGAAAACGGACCATCGAGCCCGCTCGCCGGCAAAGACTGGGCGCGGCACGGCGCGCGGTGGATGAATCCCGCCTGTCATCGCTCGCTGTACAGCTATCAGGTCCGAAGTGCGCTCGCGCTGGCGATCGAGCAGCCGCACCTTGCGGTGACGCTACTGCCGCTCGCGTGTACCGGCGCGACCATCGGAGCCGGAATGTTCGCCAGCCAGCGCGCCGATGATTGTCCCTGGGTGGTCGGAATCGACAGCTGTTCGGGCACGGCGCCGGCGCAGTTTGCTGTCTTGCGGGACCTTATGACCGCGCTGCATCGCCAGCAGCCGAACCGCAATCTCGATCTCATCCTGCTGACGGTCGGAGCCAATGACGTCAACTTTGCTGGGTTAGTCGCCAACGTGATCGTCGATGCCACAACGGAGCGGTTGTTGCTACGGCAGGGCGGCGCGATTTCAAGCGTCGCAGATTCGCAAAAAGCGCTCGACCAGGATTTGCCCGACGGATTCGCGCAACTTCGAGGCGCGCTCAAGCCCTATGTCGGCGGCAATCTCAATCGCGTTGTGTTTGTCTCCTACGGCAATCCGGCGATGCAGGCGGAAAATAAGCCGTGCTCTGGCGGCCGCGACGGCTTGGATGTGCATCCGGCATTTGGCGCCGACGCCGAACGGCTGCGCGCTGCCGCGGAATTCGTCGACGGTAAATTTCTGCCAAAGCTGAAATCGCTCGCGACCTGCGACGGCAATAAGAGTTGCCGCGATCCGGCGACAGAACGCATGATTTTTGTCGACGGCCATCAATCCGAGTTTTCTCGCCACGGCATGTGCGTGCGCTCGGCAAACGATCCGGAATTTGATCGCAACTGTTTTTCAACAAGCGGCAAAAGCTTCCAGCCCGATCCGGCCAGCGGCGCCGAGGACCCGATGGTCTGCAACGAGCCGGCCGGGCAATACCGCCCTTACGCTTCGCGCGGGCGTTGGATCAGAACGGCAAACGACAGCTACTTCACCGCAATGACTTACCCGGAAGGCATGCCGGCAATTCTCAAGCCGAGCGACATTCACGACGCGCTCTGGGGAGTGCTCAGTGCCGTATACGGTGGAGCGGTGCATCCCACCGCCGAGGGTTATGCGGCGATGGCCGACGCGGCCTTGCCCGCGGTGCGGGCCGCGCTCGGTTTGACGCAGCCATCGGCGATCCGCACCGAGCCGCTGCCGCCTCCGAGCGCCTTGGCACCAGCGCCGGCGCCGGCCGCAGTAACCGTCACGCCGAAAACACCCTGATCAGGAAGCCCCTTCCGGCGCGCGAGCACGCTCCGGCCTAGCCAGGCGCTCAGCGTGCGCGGGCCGCTCCGGCGCCACACCGAGCTTTTTCTGCAAGCTGGTGGAAGACGTTGTGTACTGAAAGACCAGGCGCTTTTCCGGATAGACGTAACGGTGCGCCTTCTGCGCCATGAGCGCGGCCTCGTGAAAGCCGGACAAAATGAGCTTGAGCTTGCCCGGATACCAGTTGATGTCGCCGATAGCGAAAATACCGCGCACGTTGGTTTCGAAACTGGCCGTTTCGACGGGGATGAGTTCGCCATTGTGCAATTCGATGCCCCAATTCGCCACCGGGCCGAGCTTCATCGTCAGGCCGAAGAACGGCAACAGCGCATCACAAGCAATTTCGAAATTGGAACCATCGTTTCGCTTGACGATCGCCTTGCTGACCTGACCGTCGTTCCCGGCGAGCGCCGTCACCTGTCCCAGCACAAAATCGATTTTGCCGTCGCCGACCAGCTTCATCATTTTGTTGACGCTGTCCGGGGCGGCGCGGAACTCGCTCCGCCGGTGCAACAGCGTGAGGTGGCTCGCGATCGGGGCGAGGTTGAGGGTCCAGTCGAGTGCGCTGTCGCCGCCGCCGACGATCAGGATGCGCTTGCCGCGGAACGCGTCCATTTTCCGCACAGCATAGAAAACAGACTTGCCTTCATAGGGCTCGATTCCGGGAATCGGGGGCCGCTTGGGCTGGAAGGATCCCCCGCCGGCTGCGATCACCACGATCTTGCTCTCGAACTGCTTGCCTTGGTCTGTTGTGACGCGGAACAGCGGATCGCCGATTTTCTCCACGCGCTCGACCATTTCGCCCAGATGACATTGGGCGTTAAACGGCTTGATCTGCTGAAGTAAAGAATCGACCAGTCCCTGCGCGCTGGTATAGGGGATGCCCGGAATGTCGTAGATGGGTTTTTCCGGATAGAGCTCCGCGCACTGGCCGCCGATCTTGTCGAGAATGTCGACGAGATGGCATTTCATGTCGAGCAGGCCTAATTCGAAAACGGCGAACAGGCCGATCGGCCCAGCGCCAACGATGAGAACATCAGTTTTGATCGGTTCAGTCATATCGTATCCAAGTGGCATTCAAGTGGGTGTTCAGTTGGTGTTTAGACTCTTGCGGCCTTCCAGCAATTTCGGGGAGGGCCGCCTGTCTAGCCCGAGCGACGCTTCAGGAAAAGAGCGCCACTGCACGGCGTAAAGCGAAATTGTTCGGATCGACTCGCAATTCCAAATTGCTTGCGCATTAGAGCATGATCTTTTCCAACGACCTTTATTTTTAGTGAGACATTCTGGTCACGCCTGCCGCGACGGCGTCGTCACGACAAGGCCATCGAGGCCTTCGCTCACTTTGATCTGGCAGGACAGCCGGGAACTCGGTCGCACCTCGAAAGCAAAATCGAGCATGTCTTCCTCCATCGGCGACGGCTCGCCGACCTTTTCGCGCCAAGCCTCCTCGATATAGACGTGGCACGTGGAACAAGCGCAAGCACCGCCGCATTCTGCCTCAATTTCCGGCACGCCGTGGTTGATCGCAGTCTCCATGACGGTGGAACCGACTTCGCCTTCGACAGTCCGCGCCGTGCCTGCGGAATCGATATAAGTAATTTTGACCATGTTGGAACTGACCGTGGATGTTTTCGGCTGGGTCGGCGGCTAGATCGCGCCATGTGATTGGAGCGCTAGGTTCTATCGGCTCGCGCCGCGGCGCGCCAGCCGGCCGATTTTCGGGGCAAAACCGTCGCTATGCCCTCCGTTGGCCCCAAGGCGGCCGCATTGTTGCCTGCACAATGGCGGCAATAATCTGGTTGGGATCAATGGGCTAGGGTAACCAAACCGCTAACGATGATTAAAAAGGTCGTTACCGACCCGGTTTTCTTTGATCTGCCAGACCGATAGGATGCCCGCGGGCGGTGCGGCATGGGGCTTGCCTTGGGGATTCCCGTACAGAGCGAAGAGTGAACGAGAGTACGCGATCGAGGCGCGGACGAGGGAGCTTATGAGCCGCTCTGTACCTGACCACTGGCCGTCCTAGTCAGGCGTTAAAGGCGAGGCGACGACCGAAAATGGCCAATCATCCGAAAAAGTCGGCAGATCCGACCGAAGCTGCACTGTCCGCGATCCAGGAAGCGCTCAACGTGCACGAGGATGAGCAGCCGACGAGCAGCGCCGCTGAGCAGCCGAATCTTTTTTCGCTGCCGGCTGACGAAACGCAACCGGCGGCTGCGCTCGGCGACCAGGAGCAAGTCGAGAAAGCCGCAGCGAATGCGCGCGAGCTCCCCGACCTTGCCGCGCGCGCTGCCAATGACGATCAGCAATCGATCGGCCAAATCCTCCAGGCGTTGCAGCGCCGGCCGGCTCGCTCTTCATACTTTGTCGCCGCATTGTTTTCAGGCGCCTGGATCATCGGCTGTCTTGTCCTTTCGCTGGCCTATATGTCGGACTTGCATGCCGCGCTCGGAGCCGGCCGCTCGCCGATCGCGCTCGTGATCGGGCTTGGCGCCGCGGCCTTGCTGCCGATTATCTTCTTTTTCGGCGCCGCGCACATGGCCTGGCGCGCGCAGGAAATGCGGTTGATTGCCCAATCTATGGCTCAGGTCGCCATGCGCCTTGCGGAGCCGGAAGGCGTGGCGCGAGATTCGATCGTGACGGTCGGTCAAGCGATCCGTCGCGAAGTGGCGGCCATGGGTGACGGCGTCGAACGGGCTTTAGCGCGCGCCAGTGAACTTGAGGCGATGGTCCAGGGCGAAGTGGCTGCGCTTGAGCGCACTTATAGCGACAACGAGGTGCGCATACGCGGGCTGCTTCAGGACCTCGGCAACCAGCGCGACACGCTGGTCGACCAAGCGGAAGTGGTGCGCTCGGCGCTCGGTAACGTGCAGATCGACCTCACGCAGGATCTTTCGAAAATTAGCGATCTCGTCGGCCAGCAGGTCAGTGAAGCGGCCGAGCGTATTACTCAGTCGCTGCAGGAAAAAGGCGTACACATTACGACCACGCTCGCCCACATCGGCGACAATATGATCCAGGAATTGGGCCAGCGCGGCGGCGATTTACTTGATCGCCTGGAAGCGGCCAGTGAGGAGACTTCTCGGGCCATTGCATTGGCCAGCGATCGGCTGTCCTCGAACCTCGAATTCAAAACCAATCACATCGGCGAAGAATTTACTGAAATCACCAATGGCCTGGAAGACATGATGAATTCGCGGCTCGACCGGGTCGCGGAAACCTTCTCGGAGAAATCACTTGGAATCGTTGATCTGATGATCGACAGATCGCAGGAACTCACTCACGCGATTGTCGATACCTCCAATCAGATCGCGGAATCGATTGCCACGCGAACCGACGAGGTCAACAGCTCACTGAGAACCTCCGGTGAGTCCCTGCTGCTTGACCTCGACCTGCGGGGCAAAGAAGTTGCGGAGAAATTGGAACAGGCCGGCAATCAAGTGACCCAGGCGATGATCGCCCGCAGCACCGGGTTGACGGATGCGGTGCGCGAGGCAGCGGAACATGTCACCGCAGTCGTAGCTACGCGTAGCGACGCGCTCAAGGAGATGTTGCAGACGCGCCTTGCCGCGTTCGAGCAATTATTCAGCAATACCGGGACCGAGCTCGGCGAGCGAATCTCACGTGACTCTTCGACCCTCGGCAACCTCATCACGCGCCATCTCGCCGAGTTCGATCGCACGGTGAAAACCTATGGCGCCGAACTCATCGAACGGCTCGGCACGCGCACGCAGGATGTCTCTGAGTCGATGCGCAGCTATCTCGACAATTTCGACAATCGGGTCACCTCGAAAGCCAACGAGGTCAGCGGCGCGCTTGATCAACGGCTTTCGCGTTTCCAAGAGACGCTCGACAGCCGATCCGAGACCCTTACTACCGCGCTTTCCGCACGTGTCGGCGATATCGCTAAAACGCTGGCTGACGGCGGCAAAGACGTTGTCACGGCGCTCGACAAGCGGATCAGCGATGTTGCCGGCCTGATCGATAGCCGCGCCGCCAAGCTCGGCGACACGCTCGGCGAGCGGATCGCCACGATCGACGCGATGCTCGGCAAAAACGCGCTCGAAGTGGTCGGCACCCTCGACAATCGTGTCGCTTATCTGGAGCAGCTTTTGATCGGCCGCGCAGAGGCCGTCGTTCAGCAGATGGAGGTGCGCAGCCGCGCTGCAGCCGATCTCCTAAATTCGCGCTTCGAACAGCTCTCCGAATCGATCAAGACAAACTCGACCACGGCCGAGCGCGCCCTGAGCCAGCTTGCCGCAAACACGACCGAAGCGCTCGGCAAGACCGCGGCAGCGAGCACCGCGGCGACTGAGGCGCTAAATCGCAGTGCGGCAGAAGCGACTGTTTCGCTCAATCGCAGCGCCGGCGCGCTGAGCAATACGATTGTCAAAAGCGCCACCTCCGCCAACGAGGCGATCGGCAAGGCAGCCGCCAGCGCTGCAGAGCTTCTCGCCAAGACCTCACAATCCAGTGCCGATGCGATTGGCCGCAACGCCGGCGATGCCGAGCGCAAGCTTGTGGGCATGAGCAGCGAAGTATCGCGTGACATCCTCGGCAAGACCAACGAGATCCACACCGCGCTCACCCAGCGCGTTGACGATCTGGCAAGGATCCTCGACGACAAGTCGAGCACGCTCATAACCACGCTAACGGCCAGGGGCGAGCAACTGGCCGGCCAGGTTGACCGCGCCACCGAGCAGACGGTGAAAGCGATCGATGCCAAGGGCTCGGTCTTCACCCAGACGATGATGGAGAAGAGCGAAGAGATCGCGCGTTTGATCAATGACGCCAGCTTGAATGCGACCGCCGCCGTCACCCGTACGCTCGGACAGATGCAAGAGGGCACGCAGGGCGTCACCGAGGCAGCCAAGTCGAGCATTGTGCGCACGCTCGAGGATCTGCAGCGAGCGACCAAGGGTGCCATCGAGGAGTCCAAGCAGACAGCAGCCGCGACCGTGGCCGAAATGATGGAGACGCACACGATGCTGCGCTCCGATTCTACCGCGCTGTTCGAGCGGCTGCGTGAAGCTAACATCCTGTTGCAGGAAGTGCTCAGCGGCGCTCATGAAAACATGAGCTCGATCGAGCATACGATGGCAACGCGGGTTGCCGAATTCGTCGGCGCGATGACCGATCTGAGCAGCAAAAGCGGAACCGCCGCGGCCAAGGTCGAACAGCATCTCGGCAACTTCAATACCGCCACGACGAAAGTCCTCAGCGAGCTCGGCGAGCTCACAGAGCAGTTCACTTCACACGGGCGGACGCTTTCCGGCGCAGTCGATCTGCTGGAGAGCGGCAACCGCCGCACCGAAGAAACGATCGCACAGCGGCAAAGCAACATCCAAGCGCTGGTTTCTACACTTGACACACGCGCCGAAGATTTTGGCCAGCGCCTGCAGCGTTTCTCCACATTGTTGGATGATTCGCTCAACACCGCGACCGGGCGCGCCCGCGAAATCGCCAGCCTGATCGCGCAGACCAGCAGCGACAGCGTACAGAACATCGAGCAGCAGTATGAACTTGTCCGCAAAACCGCGGAGGAGGAACGCACTCGCACAACCGAAGCGCTTACCACGGTCTACGACGAGGCCTTCGCGCAAGCGCAGACAATGTTCAACGAATCCACTGCCCGCTTCAGCGAGGTTATGCAGAACATGAAGCAGATGGCGGCGGAAATGCAACAGGAGCTCGAGGCGACGCGCGCTCAATTGCGCAGCGGCGTACTCGAACTCCCGCAGGAGACCGCCGAGGGCACGGCGCAGATGCGGCGCGTGATTGTCGATCAGATCGAAGCTCTGGCCGAGCTTAACCGGATTGTCGCCCGCCATGGCCACGCCTTGGACGCGATCGAGCCGGCGCGCCGCGATGTCGAGCCGCTCTACGCCGCCGGCGGCGGGCGCGCGCAAGCTTGGCCGGTGCGGGCCGATGTTGCGGCTCCCCAGCAGCCGCCGACGCCCGATATAACCGGGGCGCCGACGCGGCGGACCAGTCCGCCGACACTCAGTCCGGTCCCGGGCGGCAAGGACGATAGCAAGGCACGCAATGGCGGCTGGCTTTCCGAACTGCTCACCCGCGCCTCTCGCGACGAGGGCCAGGCCGCGACGGAGCCCCCTGCCCGCGAAGCGCCGCGGAGCGAGGATGCTGCGCCGCGCGACAGCGTCGATTCGATCGACGCACTCTCGGTCGATATCGCCCGGATGATCGACAATGATGCCGCCGCCGATCTGTGGGACCGCTACAAGCGCGGCGAGCGCAGCGTCTTCACCAAGCGCCTTTATACTGCCCAGGGGCAGCGCGCATTTGAGGAGATACGCGGTAAATACCGGTCCGATCCGGATTTTCGTCAAACGGTCGAGCACTACATTCACGAATTCGAACGGCTGCTCGATGATGTATCGCGCGGCGATCGCGGTCCCGCGGTAGCGCGCAACTATCTGAGTTCCGATACCGGCAAGGTTTACACCATGCTGGCTCACGCCGCAGGCCGATTCGATTAGACGTTCAGCATGCCGGTCCGCGGGTGCGGGCCACGCCAAACGGGCTTGCTTGCGAGGCAAGTGCGGCGCTACCGTCGGCGGCGATGAGTGCCGTGGACGACCCGGTCGCATTGCCCACCGCCGCAGATGTGGATGAGGCGGCCCGCCGATTGAGTGGCATCGCCCTGCACACACCGCTTTTGACGTCGGTCGTGCTCGACGCCATGACCGGCGGTCGCATTTTTCTCAAAGCCGAGACCTTGCAGCGCACCGGCTCGTTCAAATTCCGCGGCGCCTATAACAAGCTTGCGGCAATCCCGCCGGAGCGGCGAGCTGGCGGCGTCGTAGCGTATTCTTCCGGCAACCACGCGCAGGGGGTTGCCGCGGCAGCTCAGCTTCTCGGCATGCCCTGCGTCATCGTCATGCCACGCGACGCGCCACGCGCCAAACGCGAACGCACCGCGGCGTTCGGTGCCGAGATCGTGCTCTACGACCGGGTGCGCGACGATCGCGAGACGATTGCCGCCGAGCTTGCCGCGCGACGCGGTGCCATTCTGGTGCCGCCCTATGACGACGCGTTGATTATTGCCGGTCAGGGCACCGCTGGGCGCGAGATCGTCGAGGATCTGCGCGCGCTGGGACTTATTCCAGAGGTTGTTGTCGTGACCGCTTCTGGCGGCGGGCTCACCGCCGGCATCGCCTTGGCGGTCAAGTCGCAAGTGCCGTCCGCCCTGCTCTACACCGCCGAGCCGCAGGGTTTCGACGATCACGCCCGCTCATTCCGCAGCGGCCGTCGCGAGCAGAACGCCAACCTGACCGGCACGATTTGCGACGCGCTGATGGCCCGCACGCCCGGCAAGCTCACTTTCGCTATCAACAACTCGCTGGTCGGCGCAGGTGTTGTTGTGAGCGACAATGAGGTCGCCGCAGCTGTCGCCTTCGCTTTCGCCGAGCTGAAGCTTGTGGTTGAGCCGGGCGGCGCCGTGGCGTTGGCGGCGGTAATGCACGGCAAGGTCGATGTCAGAGATAAGATCGCGGTCGCCGTACTATCCGGGGGTAACGTAGATCCGGAAGTATATTCCCGTCTCGTCGCTTGATAGATGCGCGCGCCCGGTCCGGGTGCCTACGTTCCCGCTCCCGGAATGAAGCAACGAATCTGCGTCGCGCCATCGGCGTCGCGGTAAGGCCAGACCACCGCTGGACCGAAACGATTCGGCTCCGTCACTAGCGCCGCATCCGGAACGGTGATCCATTCGCCATTCAGCCGTACGCGATAGCGCCCCTCCTCAGTATCCCAATCGACATTTTCAACTTTGAAGCCATCTGCGAACGAGCAGCACAGGCCTTTCTTGCTGGCGAGCTGATCGAACCAGGGCTTGAGCGGAGAATTAGCGTAGCGACCATCATCACGCGCGGACACGCCACCAAGGCCTGACGCGACCATGCACAACGCCACTGCTGTTACAGCGAAAGAGCTAAGTCTGTGCATCGTGGCCTCCAGACAACCAGCATTTCGGACCGCAAAAAACAGGGCGCGGCAGACCCGGAGAACTCAGCACATCGCATCACTTGGCCAGTGTGTCGGGTACGCGACAACTCGAGCGCTCGAGTCATCAACGCCCGCTCAACGCCAAGCGCGCCCGTAGGTTTCCACTGTGCAGGGCGCGATCGAAAGGGCGATGAGCTCTTGCCCACTCAGCACACGCACAACACTGAAAGCGCCGTCAGCGAACGGCTTCCGTTGAGGCGTTATGCTTCCCACCTCGCCCGACTCCTCGGCGACCTGACTACGGTCGCAGGCATCCCGTCGGGCGACTCGCCAAGTATATGCCAGAGGGACCCAATCGAACAGCCGCAGTGTGAGCGAATGGGGGAAGTCGAGTGAATCGCCCACAGTTCCATTGGTGCCGGCGCGCTCAACGCCGGCTCAGCCCCACAATGCTGGCTCCGGCGGATAAGCAATGCCACCCTTGTAGCGCAGTCCGTGCGGACGATCCTTGGCGAGAAGCAGCGGCCCATCCAGATCGACGATCTGTGCACGCTGCGCCACCAGCATCGCCGGCGCCATCGCCAGCGAAGTCGCGACCATGCAGCCGACCATGATCGAAAGGCCGCGGCGCTCGGCTTCGCTCGCTAGCGCCAGTGCTTCGGTTAAACCTCCCGCCTTGTCGAGCTTGACGTTGATCGCGTCGTATTTGCCGCCGAGCGCATCGAGCGACGCACGATCGTGAACGCTCTCGTCGGCGCAGATAGGGACCGCGCGCTTGATCCGGCACAGAGCGCCGTCACGTCCCTCCGGCAAAGGCTGTTCGATCAGCATAACGCCGGCTTGCGCGCAAGCGATGAGATTGCGTTCCAGATCGTGCTCGTTCCATCCCTCATTGGCATCGACGATGAGCTCGGCCTTGGGCGCGGCGCGGCGTACCGCCGCGATACGGGCGGCGTCATCATAACCGCCGCCGAGCTTTACTTTGAGCAAAGGCAGCTTCGCCGCCTGCACCGCTGCCTTCGCCATGGCCCCGGGCTCATCGAGCGAGATCGTAAAGGCGGTCATGAGCGGTTTCGGCGGGGGCAGCCCGGCCAATTGAGCCGGACGACGGCCCGTCTCCTTGGCCTCCAAGTCCCAAAAGGCGCAATCGAGGGCGTTGCGTGCCGCACCGGCAGGCATCGCCGCCTGTAGTGCCGCCCGATTGAGGCCGGCGCGCAACGCGGGCCGCGCGGCTTCAATCGCCGCAGCAACGCCTTCAGGCGTCTCGCCATAGCGAGCATAGGGCACCGCTTCGCCGCGACCGCGCCGTCCGTCACATTCCAGCTCGACCGTGACTACAACTGCCTCAGTCTTGCTGCCGCGGCTGATCGTGAACGGCCGCGCCAGCGGCCAATGCTCGATGCGTACGGCAAGATCCATGCTGACGATTATACGCTGCGCAAAGCATCACCGGCGAGCGCGGCTGCGATGCTGGCCGAGAGCTGCGGGTCAGGATTGCGCCTTGTTCAAGCCGCGATTTCCCTGTGGCGTCCGAACGCCAGGACCGGCTCGTTATCGTCCGCCAGCGGCGGAAGCGTCTCGGCGTGGTCCGACCACGCGATAATTTCGAACCGGCCGTCGGCGTGCTCGGCGAGCGCGGTACAGCTCTCGACCCAATCGCCGCAGTTCATGTAGCGAATGCCAAAGTTATTGTGGATCACTGCGTGGTGAATATGCCCGCAGATCACGCCGTCAACTTTGTGCCGCTGCGCTTCCTCGGCCAGCGTTTGCTCGAATGCGCCGATATAGTTCACCGCATTCTTGACCTTGTGCTTCGCCCATTGCGACAGCGACCAGTAACGAAAACCGAGCCTGCGCCGAATGGCATTGAAATAGCGGTTGAGCAGGATCGCGAGGTCATACGCCGTGTCGCCGAGCAGCGCGAGCCAGCGCGCATGCTTAACCACCATGTCGAACACGTCGCCGTGCACCACAAGGTAGCGCCGGCCATCGGCCGCGGCATGGATAGCGGTCTCGACCACTTCAATGCCGCCGAAGTGCGTTCCGTAATAGTCGCGCAGAAATTCGTCGTGATTACCCGGTAGATATACAATTCGTGAGCCTTTGCGCGCCTTGCGCAAAAGCTTTTGCACCACGTCATTGTGATGCTGCGGCCAGAACCAGCCGGATCGCAATTGCCAGCCGTCTACGATATCGCCGACCAAATAAATAGTTTCAGCATCGTGATAGCGGAGGAAGTTGAGAAGGTGCTCGGCTTGGCAGCCGCGCGCGCCGAGATGCACATCGGAAATAAACAGCGTACGTAACTTCCGTGTGCCGTGCTCGAACGTCACCGAGCTTGTTCTCGCATATGTTGTAATCGAATCGCTTTATAGATTTGGTCCATTGCAGGACGATGACAACAATCGTTAACGCGCGCCATCTGCTGTGCGCGAAAAACTCTCGATGACGAGTGGAAAGGTTTGCGAGTCCCAGCTTTGCGAGTCACGGATTTGTCATGGCGCGCAAGTAACAGTCGGCCCGATGACAGTTCCGATTCTCGCTGCCGCCCTCCTCTGTCTTGTTTTGACAGCGGTTCAACTGGTCAGTCTTACCATCGCGATCGGCAGGTTGCGGCGCAAGACGATCCAGCAACGGCCAGGCACTCACTATCCGATGGTCAGCTTGATCCGTCCGCTATGCGGCCTCGACAATTATGCCGTGGACACGCTGGGTTCGAGTTTTAATTTGGACTATCCGTGCTACGAAATATTGTTTTGCGTCGCCGCCGCGAATGATCCTGTTCTGCCACTGGTTAAGGCCCTCATGGCCGCCCACCCCAATATCGCTGTCCGCTTGTTGATCGGCGACGATCGCGTAAGCGCAAATCCCAAGCTCAATAACGTGGTTAAAGGCTGGCGCGCGGCCTCGCATCCATGGATCGTCATTGCTGACAGCAATGTGCTGATTCCAGCCGACTATATTCAGCGCCTGTTCTCGAGTTGGCAGGCCGATACCGGGCTCGTTGCCTCGCCGCCGATCGGCTCGCGTCCGCAAGGGTTTTGGGCGGAAATCGAATGCACCTTTCTCAATACTTATCAGGCGCGCTGGCAATATGTCGTCGACAGTTTCGGTAACGGCTTTGCCCAGGGCAAAACTATGCTCTGGCGCCGGGAAGATCTCGAACGCGCGGGCGGAATCGCAACGCTCGGCAAGGAAGTTGCCGAAGACGCCGCAGCGACCAAAATCGTGCGCGCCGCCGGGCTTAAGGTGCGCCTCGTTGACTGGCCATTCGCACAACCGCTCGGCCGGCGCAGCGCCAGTGAAGTCTGGAATAGACAATTACGCTGGGCGCGACTGCGGCGGGCAAGCTTCTTCGTCTATTTCTTGCCGGAACTTCTCTCCGGCGGCATAGTGCCGATGATCTGCGCCGCAATAGTAGCAAATGCTTTGGACTGGCCGGTCGCACTGTGTGTCACCGGCTTTGCGGCGATCTGGTATGGCAGCGAAATGGCTTTTGCCGTTGCGGCCGGCTGGCATGTCTCGATGCTTTACCCGGTTCATGGACTCATTCGCGACCTGATCCTGCCTGCGCTTTTTGTCGGCGCGTTACGCAGCAACGATTTCGTCTGGCGCGGTAATGCCATAGCGGTCGAGCGCGTGCGGCCGGTGCGCATCACGGCGCGGCTTCGGCCGCGCATGCACGAATTGGCCGCACTCGGTCGAAAACGCCTGCGCACCTTGCGCGCTCGAGCGTCGTAAAGCGTTGGCCGCGTGCGGGGCACGCTCCACCGCTCAAATCGAATCGTTCGCTTGTCGCGCCGCGCGATCAGCAATCGCCTCGATCGCCGCTCGGTCGGCAGGAAAATCGGCGGCGATCCAGCTAGTTTCCGCCGAGCGCATGGCGGCTCCTAGAGCGGGGCCGGGGGCAAGGCCGCGGGCGATAAAATCAGACGCCCTGAGCGGAAATTCCGGCGCAGTCCAAGTCTGCGGCATTTCCGCGAGCGCGCGCCACTCGCGATGCACTGCCCCGGCGGCCGAGCGCGACCAGGCCAGCAATACCTGGTCGACGAAGTGCTGGGCTCCCAAACGATAAAGCAGTGTACGAGCAAAATGCTCGCCAGCGGCGGGCGAGATTTGCCACCAGCGCTCAAGCGCGCTCAGGCGCTCAGCATCGGCATTGGACAGGCGGAGCCGTTGCGCGAGCCGCTCGCCGTCCTCGGCGACCCAAACGCTCAATGCACCGAGCCGCCGCACCGCGTCAGCCTCGAAACCGGCGGCTGCCTCGACTTTGACCATGTTCTCGAAGCTTGCCAGCAAGGCCACGCCGCCAAGTACGCTGCCGAGCAGGCCTGTCTCGCTCATCAAGGCCAGCGTCGGCGTGGCATGCGGGGCGAGCATAAGTTTCAACAATTCGGTCCTGACGCGCTCGCGTGACAACGTCTCGATGCCGCCGCGCGCACGGATACAAGCATCGAGCCCCGCGGGGTCCGGCGTCCCTTGCCCGTACCAAGCGTGAAAGCGGAAGAACCGCAGTATGCGCAGATAATCTTCGGCGATCCGCTGTGCCGGATCGCCGATGAAGCGGACGCGGTGGGTGGCGAGATCGGCAAGCCCGCCGACATAGTCATGGACCTTGCCCTCCACCGAAAGCGATAGCGCATTGATCGTGAAATCGCGCCGCTCGGCGTCGGCAACCCAATCCCGTCCAAATACAACCTTGGCCTTGCGGCCATAAGTCTCGACATCACGTCGCAACGTCGTCACTTCGAATGGCCTTCCGCCAATGAGCACCGTGACCGTGCCGTGCTCGATGCCGGTTGGAACCGTTTTCCACCCGGCGCCTTCAACGCGGCGCACGACTTCATCAGGGACAGCTGTGGTTGCAATGTCGAGTTCGTCTACAGGCAGACGTAATAGTGCATTGCGTACCGCGCCGCCGACGACGCGCGCTTCCTCGCCCTGACTGTTAAGCAACCCAAGGAGAGCCGCCACTTCGCCGCGGACGAGCGAAGTGGGACCGCCGAGAGGCTCGTGACCGCTCACCGCGCTGCCCCCGGAACGAACTTGCCACCTTCCATATGTGCCGGAACGTAGGTGGAGCCCGGCGGCACACCGGAGAACTGCGCGAAGAGGACGAAGCTGCCCACCATCAGAATTAATGCGGTGGCGGTGAGTGCCGTAAGCCGCCCCATGGTCCAGGCTGCAGGCCGCAATATGCCACCGGGCGTCGCCAGCAGCACCGCAGCATATAGAGCGAAAGGCGCGGCCAACAATCCAATCTCGATCAGGATGGGCCGAATCATGCGCCGTAAACCCGCTCATAGAGGTTCCGCAGGATACCCGCGGTGATGCCCCAAATGTAGCGGTTCTGGTATGGGATCGCGTAGTAGTCGCGCGCAAAGCCGTTCCAATCGCGCGTCTTGCGTTCGTGATTGGCGGGTGTCATCAAAAATTTCAACGGGACTTCGAATACCTCCGTCACCTCCTTCGGATTCGGCACGAGAGTAAAATCCGGCTTGACTCGCGCCACGGTCGGCAGAATGCGAAAGCCGGAGAACGTCAGGTAGAGATCGAGATAGCCGATCGGTTCGATGAGCGTTGGTGCGAGGCCCGTCTCTTCCCGCGCTTCACGCATCGCTGCCGCGACCGGGCTTTCGTCTGCCAGATCGATCTTGCCGCCGGGAAAGGCAACTTGGCCGGCATGGCTTGCAAGCTCCGCGGTGCGCAGTGTCAAAAGTACGGTTGGCTCGCTGCGGTCGATGATCGGGACGAGGACGGCGGCAGGCCGCTCCGCTTTGACCCCGGCCCGCACCCAAATCTCAGGGTTGAGATCAAGATCGCCGCGCGCGCCTTCCACTGACGGATCAGTTAAACCGCGCGGCACTTCGAGGCTAAGCCGCGCGCGTGCGCGATCGAAGAAATTGCCGATCGCCGTTGAATCCAAGCTCGCGGCTTGCCCACTCACGCAAGATCCTTCACCTGATCCGCCGGTGCCATCGGGAAAAAGGCGCCTGATGAGGCAACACCGAACAGCGCCCGGCCGGCGATCTCGCGCTCCTCGCCGAGATCCACAAGATCAAAAAACAGCGGCCGCCTCACCTTGGCCCATAAACCCCGCCGGACGTGCAGATAAGGCTTGAGCCCTCCGGTGCCGGGCTCGGGTTCGAATCGCAATTGGTTGTGTGTGCCGCAGGGGACCCAGTCGTCGACATTGGTGCGGAAATTGAGCACCTGTTCCCCTGCGCTTTTTTCAACCTTCAGTTCGACCGCTAGAAACGGCGCGTCATCGACCGTGATGCCGCATTTCTCGACTGGTGTGACCAGAAAATATTGGTCGCCTTCGCGCTTGAGTACGGAAGCGAACAACTTGACCAGCGCGGGACGGCCGATCGGCGTCTTCAAATAATACCAGGTGCCGTCGGCCGCGATGCGCATATCTAGATTACCGCAAAACGGAGGGTCCCATAGCTCAACCGGGGGCGCGCGCCCGGAGGCCTCTCCTAGCGCGACTGTGATCGCGTGGAGCCCGAATTGCCCTGTCTTCGCCATGGTTTGCCGTGAGTTTGAACCTTGAGAGACCTGCGCCCGCATGCTCATTATCACTGCGAGTTTAACAATCCGGACCCCTTCCGGCGCTAAACCCTGATCGTGTTCCTGCGGCTAACGAATCAGCGCAAAATCTGCACTGTGCAGATGGCGCATAGGTTGCATCTTATAACGCGAAACGGCGTACAAAGGCGTTGTGTCGTTGGTCGTTGGTTCTGCCTGTGCCGCGGATCTGATCCGATGTAAGGCTTAAAAGCAAGGAGTTGGCCATGCCCAGTGCCGGCGGAGAGGGTCTCGAAAAGATCGAAGATATGATCGTGCGTGCGGCCGAATCGACGGCAGCGCATGTGCGCGCGGCGAAGGCTGCGATCGGCACTGTCATATTTGGCCAGGACAAGGTCGTCGAGCAGGCGCTGGTGACGATCCTCTCTGGCGGCCACGCCTTATTGCTGGGCGTTCCGGGCCTGGCAAAGACCAAGCTCGTGGACACGATGGGCACGGTGCTCGGCCTCGATGCGCGGCGCATCCAGTTCACGCCCGATCTTATGCCATCCGACATCCTCGGCACCGAAGTGCTCGAGGAAAGCCAGACCGGCAAGCGCAGCTTTCGTTTCATTTCCGGGCCGGTATTTGCCCAGCTCTTGATGGCAGACGAGATCAATCGCGCCAGCCCGCGTACCCAGTCGGCGCTATTGCAGGCGATGCAGGAGCAGCATGTTACGGTCGCCGGCACGCGGCACGATCTTCCGAAACCCTTTCACGTTCTGGCAACACAGAACCCGCTCGAGCAGGAAGGAACATATCCTTTGCCGGAGGCGCAGCTTGATCGCTTTTTGATGGAGATCGACGTCAGCTATCCGGACCGCGATGCGGAGCGAAGAATTCTATTCGAAACGACGGGATCGGAGGAAACCAAACCAAAACCGGCAATGACAGCCGAAGATCTGATGGCAGCGCAGCGACTGGTGCGCAGGCTGCCAGTCGGCGAATCCGTGGTCGATGCCATTCTTGCACTGGTGCGGTCGGCCCGTCCGGGTAGCGGCGGTGGTGAAAGCACCAAACTCATTGCCTGGGGGCCGAGTCCACGCGCGAGCCAGGCGCTCATGCTCGCAGTGCGCGCCCGCGCCTTGCTCGACGCGCGACTGGCACCCTCAATCGACGACGTGATCGAGCTCGCCGAGCCCATTCTCAAGCACCGGATGGCGCTTACTTTTGCCGCGCGCGCCGAGGGCGAAACCATCGAGGCCGTAATCGCGCGGCTCAAGGCACGGATCGGATAAAGCGATGGCCCCCGAGCCCACGCCTTCAAATTCGCGTCAGCCACAGCGCAGTTATTACGATGCTGCGCTTATGCCGCGCGCGACCGGCGAAGGGCGCACGCTTGCGGCGAGCATGCCGCGGCTCATCCTTGAAGCGCGTCGTGTGGCCGCAACCGTGATTCACGGCTTGCATGGACGAAGGCGCGCCGGTCCTGGCGAAAATTTTTGGCAGTATCGCCGCTTTGTTTCGGGCGAGCCGGCTTCCCGGGTTGATTGGCGGCGCTCGGCGCGTGACGACCATCTATATGTGCGTGAGCAGGAATGGGAGGCGGCGCACACCGTATGGATTTGGCCTGATCGGTCGCGGTCGATGTACTTCGCCTCGCCGCTTGCTCGCGAAAGTAAGTTGTATCGGACGCTGGTGATTGCGTTGGCGCTCTCGGAAGTCCTGGTCGAGGGCGGCGAGCGGGTAGGTATTCCCGGATTGATGCGACCTACCGGCAGCCGCAACATTATTGAACGAATCGCGCAAGCAATCCTCATCGATCGCGATGAGCGCGCGAGCTTGCCGCCGAACTTCGCACCGTCGCCACTGGCTGAGGTCGTTCTACTGTCGGATCTGTGGAGCGAGATTGCCGACGTGCGGCAGATCATCACTCAGCTTTCCGGTAGCGGCGCGCATGGCCATGTCGTGCAGATCGTCGATCCGGCTGAGGAAACCTTCCCCTATTGGGGTCGCATCGAATTTGTAGAGCCCGAAGACGGCAGGCGCATAACCGCGGGCCGGGCCGAGAACTGGCGGGCCGACTACACGGCCCAGATCGAGCGCCATCGGGCCGCCATTCGCAGCGAGACCGACCGGCTCGGCTGGAGCTTTGCCATTCACCGAACCGACCGCTCCGCAAGCGAGCTTCTGCTCGCCCTGCACGCTCGCATCGGCGCCGGATCGACTCACGAGTATGTCCAGCCGCCGGCCGCAAGCCCGCCGATGGTGCCGGCATGATTGGCGTACTGCCGCTCGGCTTCGCTGAACCGCTGGTGCTCACCGGACTCATTTGTATTCCGGTGCTGTGGTGGCTATTGCGCCTCATTCCGCCGCGGCCGCGCCGTATTGATTTTCCGCCGACCCGGCTTTTGCTGGCGATCGTGCCGCGCGAAGAAACTCCGGCGCGCACTCCGTGGTGGCTCACATTACTGAGGCTTACGCTCGCTGCGCTCATCATCATCGCAGCCGCCGGTCCACTTTGGCATCCACCGCTGATGGCGAGCAAGACGCAGGCGCCGCTTGCGATATTGATCGACGACGGCTGGAGTGCAGCAAGCACTTGGGATGCGCGCCTGCGAACTGCGGACGATATCATCATGCGTGCGGCAGACGATCGTCGCGCAATCGCGCTGGTGCCGCTCTCGCAAGGGCCGCGCGACGTTTCCCTCGAGACCGCAGAGTCCGCGCGGGTCCGGCTTCATCAAATCCAACCGGTTCCGTACCGCATCGACCGCGCCGAGATATTGCCATCGCTGTCGCGCTTGCTGTCAACCGATCCGGCGATCGAAATTGTCTGGCTTTCGGATGGCATCGATCTCGGCAACGGCGCCGCGTTCGTGAACAATCTCGAGCAAACAATCGCGCAGCATCCGTTGACGGTCGTTGCCGGTGGCCTCGCCCAGCCTCAGGCGCTCACTGCCGCCGACAACGTCGCCGGCGCTTTAACGGTAAAGATCCTGCGCGCAGCGCCGGGTGCGAACGATTCCGGCACGGTGCGGGCGCTCGATTTGAAGGGTCTTCCGCTTGGCGAAGCACAATTCACCTTCAAACCCGCCGATCGTGAAACCGAAGCTCGCTTCGAACTCCCGGTCGAACTGCGCAATGAGATGGCCCGGCTCGAGATTGCCGGCGAACGTTCCGCCGGAGCGGTCCAACTTCTCGATAAGCGCTGGCGCCGTCGCACCGCGGGTATCGTCTCCGGCGCCAATGTGGACGTGGCCGAGCCGCTTCTGTCGTCCAATTATTATCTGCAACGCGCGCTTGAACCATTCGCAGATATCCGTCTGAGCCAAGGCGGATCGCCTGCCGATGCGGTTTCGCGCTTCCTTGACCAGAATCTGCCGATCCTGATCCTCACCGACGTCGGCAATGTCGGCGACGCGCATGATCGCCTGGCCCGCTGGGTAGAGGATGGCGGCGTTTTGGTGCGTTTCGCGGGTCCGCGGCTTGCCGCATCGGAGGACGACCTCGTGCCGGTGAAATTGCGCCGCGGCGGCCGCATTCTCGGCGGCAGTCTGAGTTGGGATAAGCCGCAGCCGCTCGCGGCATTTTCCCAGGACGGCCCGTTCGCCGGCATGCCGGTGCCGAACGATGTGACCGTTACGCGCCAAGTGCTTGCCGAGCCGGACGCCACGCTTGGCGACAACACCTGGGCGACACTCACCGACGGTACGCCGCTCGTCACCGCCGCGCATCGCGGCAAGGGATTGATCGTGTTGTTCCATGTTACCGGCGATACACGCTGGTCGGATCTGCCGTTATCCGGCACATTCGTCGACATGCTCAAGCGAGTGGTTGCGCTTTCCGGCACGACCGTGGTCGCGGACGCCGGCAGAGCGCGAGGCAAAAGCGAGCGCGCGATGATCGCGCCAAGTCACACGCTGGACGGCTTTGGCGCCTTCGTTACCCCCCCGCCGACTGCGCGTCCGGTGCCTGAGGATTTCGCGGCCAGCGCCACGTCAGAACATCCGCCTGGTTTCTATGGCCCGCCGGATAGCCTGCTCGCGGTCAATACGTTGATCGCCGGCGACCGCATCGCGCCAATCGATCTGTCACCCCTCGTCAATGCGAGCCGTGAGATCTACCGGACGACCGAGCCGCGGGACCTGCGCGGCCCGATCTTGGTCGCCGCGGTCGGTTTGCTCCTGCTCGATTCGCTTGTCGTTCTGTTCATCGGCGGCGGTATGGTCCGCCTGATCCCACGTCGCTTTTCAACCGCCACCGCCGTGGCACTCCTGATCGCGTTGGTGCTGCCGATTGCGAGCGCCTATGCGCAGCAGGAAAAATCGAGCGCAAATACACCGCGATCGGCGCTTGAAACCAAACTCGCTTACGTCGTCACCGGCAACTCCGAGGTCGACGCCATCAGCAAGGCCGGACTCTCCGGACTCACCCTGTTTCTGGCGCAACGCACGGCACTTGAACCAGGTGACCCGATTGGGCTCGACATCGCCCGCGACGAGCTCGTGTTCTATCCGCTGATCTACTGGCCGATTGCACCGGGCGCCCCGCGCCCGTCAGATGCGGCCCTCAAGCGTATCGACGCCTACATGAAAGATGGCGGAACGGTTTTATTCGATACCCGTGACGCCGTGGTTGCGCCGCCAGGCCAAGGTGGCGAGACCCGCAGCCCCGGTATGCTCGAACTGCGCAAGATCTTGGCTTCTTTGGATCTCCCAGAGCTCGAGCCGGTGCCGCGCGATCATGTTTTGACCAAAACCTTTTATCTGCTGCGCGATTTTCCTGGTCGCTTTGACAGCGGTCAGCTCTGGGTGGAGGCGCTGCCGTCAGAAAGCCAGCAGGAAGCTTCCGGGCGACCGGCGCGCGGGGGAGATGGCGTGTCTTCGATCATCATAACCTCCAACGATTTTGCCGGAGCGTGGGCGACACGCCAAGACGGCCAGCCGCTGCTGCCGATGGTTGACGGGCAGCCACGCCAGCGCGAACTCGCGTTCCGCGCCGGCGTGAATATCGTGATGTACACGCTCACCGGCAACTACAAGGCCGATCAAGTGCATGTACCGGCGCTGCTCGAGCGGTTGGGTCAGTAGTTCGGTATCCGGGAGAGAGTTGTGAATATCGGTATCGCGTTCGCTCCTCTGGTCGGCACCGAAATCCTCTGGGCGGTGATTGCGATTGCGTGCGTGCTGGCGATCATCCTTTTTCTGTCGCGCAGCCGTGGCGCCACAGTCCGGGCCCTCGCCCTAGCCTTCCTGGCGCTGGCGCTCGCTAATCCATCATTCACGCGGGAAGACCGCGACCCGCTGTCTTCGGTTGCTGTGGTCGTCGTCGATAAGAGCCCAAGTCAAAATTTTGGCGACCGTATGCAGCAGACGGAGGCGGCGCGCGCAAAACTCGTCGATCAACTGCACCGGATTGCAAGGTTGGAAGTGCGCGTGCTCGAAGCCGGACAAGCCGACGGCGAGACTGACGGCACGCGTTTGTTCACGGCGCTGAGCTCGACCTTGGCCGATGTTCCATCGGATCGGATTGCCGGTGTGGTAATGATTACCGACGGCCGTGTGCACGATGTGCCTCCTGACGCCGGCTCGCTTGGCTTTTCTGCGCCGGTGCATGCTCTGATAACCGGGCACGCCGACGAACGCGATCGCCGCGTGGCGCTCATTGCGGCGCCGCGTTTCGGCATTGTCGGTCAGCCGCAGACCGTCACCTACCGGGTCGAGGACCAGGGCGCAGGCGAAAAGACCGCGCAAATCACGGTGCGCCGGGACGGAGAAGTATTGGAAATCCGCAACGTTCCAGTCGGCCTTCCGCAGAGCGTAACCGTTCCAATTCCGCATGGCGGGCGCAACATCGTCGAAATCGAGGCATCGCCGCTGGCGAACGAATTGACCCAGGTCAACAACCGCGCGGTTGTTACCATTGACGGCGTGCGCGACAAGCTGCGCGTTCTCCTCGTTTCGGGCGAACCGCACGCCGGAGAACGGACTTGGCGCAATCTTCTGAAATCCGACCCTTCGGTCGACCTGGTGCATTTCACGATTCTGCGCCCACCGGAAAAGCAGGACGGCACACCGATCAACGAATTGTCTTTGATCGCCTTCCCTACGCGCGAGCTGTTTCAGCAGAAGATCGACGACTTCCAGCTCATCATTTTTGACCGCTACGCGCGTCAAGGCGTGCTGCCGATCATCTATTTCGACAATATCACCCGGTATGTCCGCGATGGCGGCGCAGTGCTCGTCGCCGCCGGGCCCGATTATGCTAGTCAGACCAGCATCTGGCGCACGCCGCTGGACGCCATTCTGCCGGCCGAACCGAGCGGCAATGTTACGGACCGCGCGTTTCGCCCGGAATTGACCGATCTAGGCCAACGCCATCCCGTGACCCGCGGCCTTGACGGATCAGAGGACAAGCCGCCACATTGGAGCGAGTGGTTTCGCATCGTCGATACGCGAAGCGCCACCGGAACGACAATCATGCAGGGGCCGGAAGGAAAACCGCTGCTCGTCCTGTCGCATGAGGGCGAAGGCCGCGTCGCTCTACTGCTTTCAGACCACATCTGGCTCTGGGCGCGGGGCTTTGAAGGCGGCGGTCCCTATCTCGATCTGTTGCGCCGGCTGTCGCACTGGCTGATGAAAGAACCTGACCTGGAAGAAGAGGCGCTGCGGCTTACGGTCAGCGGCCGCGATCTTCTGGTGCACCGGCAGACAATGACCGATGAGATCGCAGACGTGACGCTGAGCTCACCATCCGGCACGATACGCACGCTAAAGCTCGACGCGAAAAAGCCGGGTGTCTGGGAATCGACTGTCGCCGCGAATGAGCTCGGCTTGTGGCACGCGAGCGACGGCAAGCTCAACGCGCTGATCAGCGTCGGCCCGGCAAACCCGCGCGAATATGCTGAAGTCACCTCAACGACCCAAGTGCTGGCGCCATTCAGCAGCAGTACCGGCGGCGACGCACGGCGGCTCGATGACGGGAGCGGATTGAACGTGCCCAGAATCGTCACAATGCGTTCCGGCGAAATCTACAAGGGGGACGATTGGATCGGACTCAAAATGAGCAGTGCCAGCGTGGTGCGCGGTATCGGCGTGCTGCCGGTCTTTGCCGGCCTGCTAGGCTTGCTGCTACTGCTCGGAAGCCTCGCCGGCACTTGGGTTCGCGAGGGACGCTAACAGAATCAATCCGGTCGGATCGGACCCGATACGCCGTCAAAAGCGCCCGCCGACAATTCGGCGACCAGTAGCCGTGCCGGATCGACGGGACCTGGCATCGCCACCCTGCCCTTCGGAATACGCTTGAAGCCGCATTTCTCGTAATAGGCCTCGTCGCCGACGAGGATGGCGAGCCGATGGCCTTTGGTGGCCGCCTCCTTAAGCGCACGTTCGATCAAGGCCTGCCCGACGCCCTGCTCGCGAAATGCTGGCTCAACCGTCACCGGGCCGAGCAGCAGCGCTTTCGTCTCGCCGATGCGAATGGGCGAAAGCCACACCGAGCCGATCAGCAGAGTCCCGATCCGGGCCGTGAAGGACAATTCGCGAACGTGATCGGCGTGCTCGCGCAGCCGGTATGCTGCTTTTGCGAAACGCCCTGGACCGAATGTGCGTTCGTGCAGACGCTCGATCGCAACCGCGTCATCGGACGTTTCCGGCAGGATGCTCACCGAAATGTCGCTCATCGGCCGCCGCGTAGCATCCTGCTCGAACAAGGTCCAGCGCCAGTGCACGGTTCGTGCACACCTGACGCACTATCACCAACGCCAATAATGATTAAATTGGGCTGACCAGCATTGGAGAAAGCAATGGGTTTGCTCCTTAATGGCGCCTGGCAAGAAGATATTTCACGCACAAAGGAAGGCCGGTTTATCAGGCCGGCACCGATCTTTCGTAATTTCGTGACGCGCGACGGCAGCCCCGGTCCTTCCGGCGAAGGCGGATTTGCCGCGGAAGCCGGCCGCTATCACCTCTACATATCCCTGGCCTGCCCCTGGGCGCATCGCACCCTGATCTTCCGCGCGCTCAAGAAGCTCGAGTCTGCCGTCTCCGTCTCCATCACTGAGCCGCTCTACGGAAAAACTGGATGGGAATTCGGTACTGCTCGCAGTGGCACGTCCGATACGGTAAACGGCAAAACGACGCTTGCCGAAATCTATCTGCTTGCCGATCCACGCTACACCGGGCGCGTTTCGGTCCCGGTGCTGTGGGACAAGAAGCGCCGAACGATCGTCAATAACGAATCGTCGGAAATCATCCGAATGCTCAACTCGGCTTTTGACGCATTCACTGATGAGCGCACCGACTATTATCCGGCTCAATTGCGCGGTGAAATCGATGCCGTTAACGACGTGATCTATACCAATATCAACAACGGCGTTTATCGTGCCGGTTTCGCCACGAGCCAGGAGGCTTACGAGGAAGCGGCTTACGGGATTTTCGACACTCTCGACAAGATCGAAGAACGGATGTCGCGGCAGCGCTTCCTCACCGGGCGGCACTTGACTGAAGCGGACTGGCGCCTATTCACCACGCTCGTGCGGTTTGACACTGTCTACTACAGTCATTTCAAATGCAATCTGCGGCGGATCGCCGACTACCCGAATTTGTGGAATTACACCCGTGATCTCTATCAGGTGCCGGGAGTAGCGGAGACCGTCAGCATCGATCACATCAAGCGGCATTACTACGGCAGCCAGCACCAGGTGAACCCGACGGGCATCGTTCCTATCGGCCCACAGATCGATTTCACCGCGCCGCACGACCGCCATCGTTTCACTTGAGCGAAAGCGCAGCAAGTAATGTACGGGTAATCGGCCGCCGTTCACCATATCTCGGAAGTGCTGCCGCCGCTGAGAACCTCCGCAATACGTTCGCGCGTTGCGCGCGAAGTGTCGGCGGGCAAATCTTTTATGTAAAAAAAGCCATGCGCAATTATTTCGCTGTTCGGCCGCGGCGGACTAGCTTGCCGGAACGAACGCACGACATAGAGCGCAACGTGATCACGGGGCGACGTGTGCGGATTAAAATAAATCGCATGAAGGACCGGCGATTCGCTCAGCTCTATATTGCCCTCCTCGCGCAACTCCCGCGCCAGCGCGCCGGCCAATGTTTCGCCTTGCTCGACCCCGCCGCCCGGCAAATGCCATCCACCAACGTATGAGTGCTCGACTAGGAAGACACGCCCATCGCCGTCCAAGACAAGGGCGCGTACGCCGACCGTCAACGGCCGGGAAAATCGCCAGAACATGTGGAAAAGTCGGCGCAGAAGCGGCGCGACGGAGTCACGGACGATGCTCAGAGTCATTTCTTACAAAGACCGAGGTTCCGTTATTGCGATCTGGGCTGGCTTGACCAATTAGAATAGCTCTAAAATAGGTCGTCCGCGCCGCATAATTATGCAGGTTCTTCAGGGGAAAGCCGTTGAAACGATTTGCTGATCTCAATGAGCAGGAAATTCTCGCCCTCGCGATATCCAACGAAGATGAGGATAATCGTATCTACCGCTCGTTCGCGGACCGGCTCCGAGCCGGCTATCCCGATACCGCCGAGATGTACGACAAAATGGCGCTTGAGGAGATCAACCATCGCGACATGCTGCTCGAGCTGCACCGCAAGAAATTCGGTGATTTTCTTCCTCTAATCCGCCGGCAAGACGTCAAGGGCTTTGTGGCGCGGCGACCGATCTGGCTCAACCGCACGCTGAGCATCGAGGCGACGCGCAAGTTCGCCGAAGAAATGGAATATGAGACGGCACGATTCTATCGCCGGGCCGCTGAAACGGCACACGACGATTCGGTACGCCATCTCCTGCGGCAGCTTGCCGCCGCGGAGGACAAGCACGAATCCCTTGCCCATGAGCTTGGGGAGAAAATTACGCCTAAGGCGCGCGAAGCTGAAAACCACACCGCGCGCCGTATGTTCGTTTTGCAATATGTCCAGCCCGGCCTTGCCGGATTGATGGACGGCTCAGTTTCGACGCTGGCGCCACTGTTCGCTGCTGCGTTCGCCACTCATAACACGTGGTCCACTTTCCTGGTCGGGCTGGCCGCCTCGATCGGCGCCGGAATTTCGATGGCCTTTGCCGAAGCCTTGTCCGATGACGGATCGCTTACCGGCCGAGGGGCGCCGGTAGTCCGCGGCACAGTATGCGGTGTGATGACCGCGGTCGGCGGGCTAGGCCATGCGCTGCCTTACCTGATACCGCATTTCTACGCCGCCACCTCACTGGCTTGCGCGGTGGTCGCGGTCGAACTCATCGTGATCTCATGGATCAGGACGCGATTCATGGATACACCGTTTCTGCAAGCGGCGTTTCAGGTGGTGGTCGGCGGCGTGTTGGTGTTTCTTGCCGGCATTCTGATCGGTAGTGCATGACCGGTCGCACCGTGCCCCGCGATCGTCCGCGCCGATGATAGCCGTTGAGACGCCCGATGTTTGCACTACTTCACTTGTCTGACCTGCACCTCGCCCTTATGCCGAAGGGGTCCGAGCTTGCAGGCAAGCGCGGCCTCGGCTTCATTAATTGGCAGCGTAAACGCAAATACATCCATCGTCCGGATGTTTTCGATGCGGTCACGCGGGATTTGAAGACGCGCTCGATCGACCACGTTGCTGTCACGGGCGATCTCGTCAATTTCTCGCTGCCGGGCGAATACGCCTGGGCGAGACACTGGCTCGAATCGATCGGGCGTCCAAATGACGTTACCGTCGTCCCCGGTAATCATGACGTGTACGTGCGCGCCGTAGAACAATTCCCGGCAAAGTTCTGGGGCGATTATATGCGCGGCGACGACGGGCTTGACCGCTTCCCGTTCATTCGCCGCCGCGGCGGGCTAGCTTTGATCGCACTGTCAACGGGCCTGCCGACCGGGCCCTTCATGGCTACCGGGCGTCTTGGCCAGCGACAACTCGCGCGATTGGCCGAAGCCCTCGAGCAAACACGCGGAAGTTTTCGCACAGTCCTCATCCACCACCCTCCGATCAGTCCGTTGCGGCGCTATTTTCGGCGCCTGAAAGATGCTGCGGAGCTACGCGACGTATTGGCGGCCAAAGGTGCCGAGCTCTTGCTTCATGGTCACGATCACCGCCGCTCGCTGATCTGGCTGGACGGTCCGGCAGATAAAAAAATTCCCGCGATCGGCGTGCCCTCGGCGTCGGCCAGCGCGCGTCATGGCAATGAGGACCGCGCCGGATACAACGTCTTTCAGATCGATCGCAATGGTAGCGGCTGGCGCTGCGAGACGGTCTCTTATGAGCGCCTCGACGATGGCGTCATTCGTGAATGCGCCGGGTATCGGATTTCGTAACGAGACCTCGGTCGCTTACCGCGCCAACAAAAGGGCGACCGTCACCAGCGTGACCACTCCGGCGAGAAAACCAAGCGCCAGGGTGGCGAGCGTGCGGCGACGGCGACGGCGGCGATAATGCTGCGACATCCGGGTAGAGACCCGCGCCAGCAGATCAGGATCGCCCTCAAGCGCGCGTTGGCGCTCGATTAGCCTGCGCGCCACATAGGTCGTCACGGCTTGCACGATCTCGGGAATGTCATGGGATTCGGCAAGGACGCGTCGGCCGAGCCGTGTATCGTGAAGAAAACGATAAATACGCTTGTCGCGTCCCATTGCGACATGCGCTACCGTGTCGATCCACAGTCGCGGCGTCTCCCCGCGGCTGATGCCGCGGTCGAACAGGTCGGTTTCCGGCGTGACTTCTGCGAATAGTGGATTGAGCGCCTCGTTGAGGAGCTCAAGCCGTGCCAGTTCGGCATCGCGCAGATCGACAATGACGCCGGTGCGCTCAGCCGCTTCGACTCGCGCCTGGTGGATCGCCTGCTTGAGCGGCGACGGCGATTCGGTTTCCGCCGCTTGCGCGCTGGGCTTTTGCTTGCGACCCCACATGCCGTTCTGCCCATCCCTTTACGCCTAGAATACACCAAGATCAGAAGAGCAGAAACTCGTCAGATGATACGGCCGCCGTCCACTTCCACGATATTGCCAGTCACAAATTGGGCTTCGGAGGAGGCCAGAAACAAAGCTGCATTAGCGATGTCCTGCGGCAACGCCAGACGACCCATCGGAACGCTGGCGATGAACTTTTCGCGCATGCCCGGCGCTGGACCGATAAAGGACGGCAAGAGCGGAGTTTCGGTAGCAACTGGCGCAATAGCGCAGACGCGGATCCCGTCGCCAGCAAGCTCGACCGCGAGCGACTTGGTCAGGATGTGCACCGCCCCTTTGGTGGCGTTATAGGCCGAAAGCCCCGGCCGTGGACGCAACCCGGCAGTGGAACCGATATTGATGATCACGCCGCCGCCGCGCTTGCGAAAAATCGGGACCACCGCTTGGCAGGCGAGGAAAACTCCCTTCACGTTGATGGCGAAGATGCGATCGAATTCCGGCTCGTCGATTTCCTGCACCGGCTTGTTGACATGGGTCGCCCCGGCGTTATTGACCAAAATATCGAGTGCACCAAACGCGGCGAAGGTCTCCTCGACGGTGAGGTCGATATCCGCCTTTTTGCTGACATCGCAGGCTAACGCGATGGCATTATTGCCAATGGCGCGCGCGGCGGATTTGGCAGCGTCGCCATTAATGTCGGCTAGCGCCACCCGGGCGCCCTCGCGCGCGTAGATCTCGGCAATGCATTTGCCGATGCCTGATCCCGCGCCGGTCACAAGCGCTGTTTTGCCATTGAGCCGCATCAGATCAATTCCGGTTCAACCGTCCCCGGCGCAGATTGCTACGCTTCACTGGCAATGACAAGAAAAGGACAGCACATGCTCGCCAACGACAGCTTCCATATCGCCGTGCTTCCCGGCGACGGCATCGGCCCGGAGGTAACGGCTCCTGCGCTCGAAGTACTGCACCGGATCGAAGCGACCACGCCGGGCTTGCGCTTTCGCTTCACCGAAGCCCCGGCCGGCGCCGGCTACTACTGCGAAACCGGCCGCTCGATGCCGGAGAGCACCATAAAGCTTTGCCGCGAGGCCGATGCCATATTGCTCGGTGCCTGCGGCCTGCCGGTGGTGCGCTATCCCGACGGCACCGAAATCATGCCGCAGGTCGAATTGCGCTTCATCTTCGACCTTTATGCCGGGGTCCGTCCGGCGCGACTGGTGCCGGGCGTCCCGTGTCCGATCGTCGGCGGCGCCGAACGCGGCATCGATCTTGTGCTGATCCGCGAGTCGACTGAAGGCCTATTCGCCTCGATGGGCAAGGGCCTAGTCAGTCACGACGAAGCGCGCGAAACGCTCCTGATCACGCGCAAGACCTCGCAGCGCCTGTTCGAATTCTCGTTTCAGCTCGCCGAACGCCGCAAGGCGCGGGGCCGGCCAGGCAAGCTCGCCTGCATCGACAAGGCCAATGCGTTCAAAGCCTATGCCTTCTTCCGCCAGATCTTCGACGAATGCGCGCCGCGCCATCCAACCGTCACCGCCGAGCGGTTTTACGTCGACGCCTGCGCCGCCATGCTGGTGCGCCGGCCATGGGACTTCGATGTGATGGTGATGGAAAACATGTTTGGCGATATCCTCTCCGATCTTACCGCCGGCCTCATTGGCGGAATGGGCATGGCGCCGTCGGCGGATATCGGCGACACGCATGCGGTATTTCAGCCCTGTCATGGCACCGCCCCCGACATTACGGGCAAGGGTCTTGCGAATCCGACCGCCATGATCCTCTCGGCGGCCATGATGCTCGATTGGCTCGGTGACAAACATGGCCACGCGCAAGCGCAGGCCGCAGCGCTCCGCATCGAAACTGCGGTGGATCGGGCCTTCGCCGCAGGCATCAAACCTTGCGAGTTCGGGGGCCCGGACGGGACTACCGCAGTCGCCAAAGCAGTCCTCGCCGCTCTTTAAGGGTTCGGGATTTTGCCCATAATTCTGCCCACTCAACGTGTGGGCATTTTTGTGGTTGACCGTAGCCCAACGGGTCGGTTTTCTTGGGCGGCGCCACTAACAGCAAGCCCTAAAGGCGCAGGCGAGGAAGCTTCCGGAGGCCGGCGCTCGGCCGGCACTGGCCATGAACGCGCAGCAATTGTTGCAAGAGATTTCCGATTACTGCCGGCGCACCGGACTTGCTGAGTCCACCTTCGGCCGGCGCGCCGTCAACGACGGCAAGCTCACCACGCGGTTACGCAATGGCGGCCGCATCACGACTGACACCCTCGACCGCATCCATAGCTTCATGGCAACCAATCCCGGCCATGGCGACCGTCCGGCCATCATCGAGCGTATGCGCGAAAACCGCGGCACCCCGTCATTCGGGCCCGCTATAGCGAGCAAGCCTGCCGATCCTCAGCGGAATTTCCGTTTCTTCGACAACCGCCAGAAATACCTGCTCTTCGTCAATACTTGCAGCGAGAAATGGGAGGTCGCCCACCGCGTCTCCGAAGAACTCGCCCATATCCATCCGCGTCCGCCGGCGGTCCGCGTCTTCGACGCCGGGGTTGGCGACGGCACGGTTATGGTGCGCGTGATGCGGGCGATGCACGACCGCTTTCCGCATATGCCGTTCTACACGGTCGGCAAGGAGATCAGCCTGGAGGATATTCGGCTGACCTTACAAAAAATGTCCGACCGCTTTTTCGAGCATCCGGCGACAGTCTTGGTGTTGACCAACCTCGCCTATGCCGACGCACCCTGGCTTGCGGTCAAATCGGTCAATGCCGCTTCGAGCCTTGTCTGGCACGAGCTGCCGCTGATCGGCAGATCGGCGTATCAATTCGAGGAACAGATCATCAGCCTTGAATCGTTCCTCGCCGACAACTGGAAAGCAACCGTCAGTCAGCGCACCGGCAATCCGATCTACGAGCGGCCGGTCGTCCTCGTCATCTATCGCGAGGATCACCGCTTCCTGCTGGACCCGATCATTCCCAAGCCGGGCGGTACGCAAGCCAACTACGACCTGGTAATCGCCTCACAGCCTTATCGCGCTCGCGCGCCGCTCGAGTTCAAGGCCAGGCGGGTGATAGCGCCGCTGGCGCGCGCGCTCGGTCCCAGCGGCCGACTCGTCGCCATCCACTCTCACGGCCACGATCCCGGCATGGAAATCATCGAGAAGGTCTGGCCCGAGGATCATCCGTTTATTCACGACCGGCATCAAATTCTAAAAGCGGTCAAAGCCGAACTCGGCGCATCCGGCCGCGATCTCAATTTCAACGCCTATGCCGATAATCGCGCCTTGTTCCGTTACGTCATGCATACGCTGCCGACGGAAATTTCGGAATCGATCGGCACGTCCACCCTATTCGCCGCCTGGAATGCCGCAATCTATGTGGCTCAGGTTGAGGACGATCGCCTCGCCGAGATCGGCGATCGTTACATCGACGCGACGCGCTCGGTGCTGCGCGAGCGCGCCGGGCTATGGTTCTTCGACGAGTCCTATGTGATTTCACGCCGGCGCAACTGATCCCCCTCGCCCGTTTCGCGGCCAAGGATTAAACTCGGCGTATGCTGTTTGTCGTCCACGCGCTCGATAAAAGAGACATTCTGCCGACACGCGCCAAGCATTACCGGGCGCATCGCATCCATCTCGACCGCGCCGAGGACCACTCGGTCGATGTGATCACCGCAGGCACCTTGGTCGATGATGACGGCGAAACTCCGGTCGGCAGCATATTTGTGATCGACGCCGCCAGCCGCGCCGCAGTCGACGCCTTCACCAGCAGCGACCCCTACCACCTCAACGGCGTCTGGGAACGTGTGAGCATCCACGGCTACAATAAAAAACGCGGCACACCGATCATCAGTAAGCGCTGACTATACTGCCCAGCAAAGCGCCGTCAGTGTCTAACGCCTTATCTTCTCACGTAAGCCCATCCGTTCCAAGCGACCGATCACCTCATCGACAAAATAAGGCAGCTCGTCGAGATAATTGACCAGCGAGATGGCGATGCCGGTCAGTCCCGGTTTGCTGAGATCGGCGATCTGCGTGGCGACGTGGTCGGGGTCGCCGACGATCGGCAGGCCCCCCATGCCTTGGGCATATTGGCTGCGCTGAGTGATATAGTCCCGCATCGGCACCGTCTGCGGCGAAATATTCTTCAGCGCTAGAATGCCGTCGACCGCCGACCAGTCAGCACGCTCGACGATGCAATGATGGAAATATTCTTCGGCCTCTTTCTTGGTCGGCCGACAAGTGATGACCCCGACCGTATAGCAGCCGATCTCTCTTCCCTCCACCCGTGCAGCCTCCTTGACCCGGCGGACCCATTGCGCAGTCTCTTCGAGCGAGGTGCGCGAGGCCTGAAGGAAAAACGCGTCGCAGTTCCTCACCGCAAATGCTTGCCCGGTCGGCGATGCGCCAGCGTTCATGATCACCGGCCTCGTGCCGCCAAATGGCTTCGGCTTGCCGCGGATTGCTTTCATATTGAGGTATTTGCCCGCAAAGTCGAAATCTTCGCGGTCGGACCAGATCATCTTGATGACATCGATCCATTCCTGCGCATATTCGTAACGCTGCTGGTGCGCGCGCTGCTCTACGCCGAACATGTCGAACTCGCCCTCGTTCCAGCCGACGACGATGTTGAGCCCAAAGCGGCCCTCGCCGATGTGATCGGCTGTGACCATTTCCTTCGCCGCGACTACCGGATTGAAGATCGGCGCATGCACCGTGCCGAAGATGGTGATGCGCTTGGTTAGCGCCAACAGTCCGGTCGCCCAGGTGACCGTCTCGAGCGTCGTGCCCTGATAATCGGTGGTGCCGCCATATCCCTTCCAGCGACCGATCGGCAGGAGAAAGTCGATGCCGGCATCGTCCGCCATCAACGCCAAGCGCTTGTTGTCCGGCCAGCTACCAGACCAGCGCTCGGGGACGAGCGTTACCGCGCGGCCGGATGAGCAATTGACGCCGAACAAGCCGATCTGAAGGCTGTTGCTGCCGTGCATGGCGCGGCGCGCATTCATCGAAGACGAAAGAGCGTGCAAGTTAGCCCTCTGAGAAATTGCAGCTTCAGTTATAGCTCAAAATCTTGCATTAGGCGTTCCGCGTCCAGTGAGCACCTGACGGACATGTTGAGAAGAAGTCGACTTGGAAAGCAGTTGACTCAGGTGCCTGGATGCCAATCAATTCCACCGACCCGTCGGGAGGGAATTCATGAACAAGGCTCGGCTTGACTTTACTATCGTTTGCGGCGCGCTCATTTCCGTTTTTGCACTAGCGACAACGCCGATTAAAGCTGCCGAGGCTGTCAAGATCGGCGTCATCTATCCGCTGACGGGCAACGCGGCAAGCGCCGGACAATCGGCCAAAGATGCGGTCAATCTCGGGGTCGAGATCGTCAACGGCGCGCATCCCGAACTCAAAGCGCTACCGCTCGGCGCCACCGCCGGCCTGCCCAATCTCGGCGGCGCCAAGATCGAGCTCGACGAGGCCGACCACCAGGGCAACCCGTAAGTCGGCCAACAGCAGACCTTGCGGCTGATCACGCAGGATCACGTCGTGGCGATGCTCGTCTCGTATCACTCATCGGTTTCGATGGTTGCGACCGCGGTCGCCGAGCGGCAGGGCGTTCCGTATTTGGTCGCCGATTCGGTGGCGCTGAACATCACCGGTCGTGGCTTCAAGTGGACGTTCCGCACCGGCCCGATCGCGTCTGATTTTGCCAAAGCCTACGCCGGGTTCCTCACCGATCTGAGAAAATCGGGCCGCAAGATCGACAAGATTGCCATCGTCAACGAGAACACTGATTACGGCACCTCGGTCGCCGGGAGCATTCTCGACGCGGCTAAAGCCGCCAATATCACGGTAGCGGCGCAAATTCGCTATAACGCCAACAGCCCGGACGTTTCTGCACAAGTCATTCAGCTCAAGACGGCACAACCGGATGTTGCCATCTTCATCAGCTATACAGCGGATACGATCCTCTATTTCAGAACGATGAAGAACCTCGACTACCTGCCGGCGATCATCATCGGCGACGATGCCGGTTTCTCCGATCCAACCTTCATCCCCAACGTCGGCGATCTTGCTCAGGGCGCGATCAATCGCAGCGCCTTCGACATCGGCAAGCCGGGCAGCAACAGCTACATCGTCAATCAGATGTTCAAAGCCAAATACGGCCGCGACCTCGATGACACCAGCGCGCGCTGGATGCAGGGATTTTTAGTGCTGGCCGATGCGATCAATCGCACCGGATCGACCGAACCAGAAAAAATCCAGGCGGCATTAAAAGCAACCGATCTCAAGCCGGAGCAGCTCATGATCGGCTATAACGGCGTGCAATTCGACGAAACCGGCCAGAATACGCTTGCCGCGACTTTTTTGATCCAACTGCAGGGCCAGCAGTACGTGTCGATCTGGCCCGAGAATCTGGCTACCAACAAGCTCGAACTGCCGATGAAGGGCTGGAAATGACATCGCCGGTTGGCGTTCGCGCCTACAGTCGACAGCGCCGGCGCAGCATCAGCAGGGCCACCAGACTCAAAGTCGCGGTCGCAATCATGTTAACTCGGCGCCAATTTGCTGCCGGTGATGCCGATCAGCGATTGCGCGAAGAACGGCGCGAAACCGCCGAAGATCGGCACCGATACGTTGTAGCTAAGCGACATACCGGAAACGCGCGTTCGGACGGGGAAGATCCTGGCCATGAGCGAGGGCAGCGCGCCCGAGAAAAAAGATTTCAACAGGCTGATCCAGCAAACCATCGCGATCAAGACGGCAAGGGACGCGTTAGCCTCGAGCAGCGCGAAGGCCGGATAAGCGGTGACCATGAACAAGATCGCCGCGCCAATCATCACCCGTATCTGCCCCACTTTGTCGACCCAGATGCCGACAAACGGCACCGCCAGCGTCTGAAGCGCCGCGGCGAGCACCGCCCCAGTGAAGCCGACCGATTGCGGCAGACTAAGTTCGCGGATCGCGTAAGTCGGCATGTAGACCAAGATGTATTGCGAGCTAGTCGATGCCGCGACGGCGCCGATAGTCAAGAGAAGCCGATCCCATTGGCCGATGAAAAGGTCGCGCAGCGGAGCGTGCGCCGCGCCAGCTTCGACGAATTCGGGAGTTTCGCTGAGCGTGTTGCGAATGTAGTAACCGACCGGACCGATCAATAGCCCGAATGCGAAAGGGATACGCCAGCCCCAGCTCTGTAAAGCTTCCGCCGACATGCCGCTCGTCAGCAAGACGCCGAAGCCGGTTGCGATGAGCGCGGCCAATCCCTGACTCGACCATTGCCAGCTCGCGAAAAAGCCGGCGCGGTCGGGCCGATGCTCGACGAGAAACGCCGTTGAACTGGCAAACTCGCCGCCCACGGAAAAGCCCTGCAGAAGCCGCGCCGCGATGACTAGGATCGGCGCCGCCAAGCCGACCGAACCATAGCTCGGCATCAGCGTCATCAAGCCGGTGCCGATGGTCATCAAAAGGATCGAAAGCGTCAGCGCCTGCTTGCGTCCCTTGCGATCGCCATAGGCGCCGAGAAAAATCGCACCGACCGGGCGGGCGAGAAACGAAATGCCGAAGGTGCCGAGCGTGACCAGGAGCGAGACGGCTTCGTCGGCTGCCGGAAAGAACACCTTCGAAATAACCACCGCGAAGTAGCCGTAGACCAGGATTTCGTAAAATTCGAGCGCATTGCCGACCGAAGAAGCAATAATCAACCGCATCGCCGCGCCCGCGCCGTGTAGCGCTGGCGCTGCAGTCGTGTTCGCGGTCATGAATACTCCTTATGCGCGCAACATATTGACGCGGCACACTATCTGCCGTCATTCGCCGAGTAAATGAATCGATTTCCCAGGTCAGGTCACGTCGCAATGACGAACATCGATATTCTCTCGCCGTTCGAGCTTGGCCCCTTGGCATTGCCAAACCGTGTCGTGATGGCGCCAATGACGCGCAATCGCGCCGGTCGCGGCAACGCGCCCGGTCCGCTTAACGCGACCTATTATGTCCAGCGCGCCAGTGCCGGATTGATCATCAGCGAAGCGACACAAATCTCGCCGCAAGGCGTCGGTTATCCAGCCACCCCCGGCATTCACAGCGCCGAACAGATCGCGGGCTGGAAAGGCGTCACCGAGGCAGTACATGCCGCCGGCGGCAGAATATTCCTGCAACTTTGGCATGTCGGACGGATTTCTCATCCCTCGCTTCAGCCCGGCGGCGCATTGCCGGTCGCGCCGACCGCCGTCGCTCCTGCTGGCCAGGCGATGACCGCCGAAGGAATGAAACACTTCGTCACGCCGCGCGCGCTCGATACCGCGGAGATCGCGGGCATCGTTGAAGATTACCGCCTAGCCGCGCGGAATGCCCGCATAGCCGACTTCGATGGCGTCGAATTGCATGGCGCCAACGGCTATCTTATCGACCAATTCCTACGCGACCGCACCAATCGGCGAACCGATCATTATGGCGGGACCGCGCTAAATCGCGCCCGTTTTCTCATCGAAGTTACCGAAGCCGCGGTAGGCGAATGGGGCGCCGAGCGCGTCGGCGTGCGGTTGTCGCCGACCAATCCGTTCAACGACATCGGCGACAGCAATCCAGCCACGACATTTGCTACCGCTGTCGGCGAACTCAATCGGTTTGCTCTCGCTTACCTGCACGTCGTCGAGCCCGCCGCCAGCGATCCGATGCCGGCCGGTGCCGTTCCTGACATTCGTTTTTTTCGCAAGCTTTGGCGCGGTGCACTGATCGGCAACAAAGGCTACGACCTTGAACGTGCCAACGCGGTTGTTTGCGACGGTTCTGCCGACCTCGTGTCCTTTGCCGTGCTGTTCCTTGCGAACCCCGATTTGCCGATTCGTTTTCGTCTCGGCGGGCCGTTCAATACGCCAGACCGCAAGACCTTCTATGGCGGCACGGCCGGTGGTTACACCGATTATCCTCCGATTAGCGGGTGATTTTCTCTAATTTATTCTCGTAAAATCAATATCTTATATGGAAAACAGAATCTTGTGACCGGGGTCACTTCGGATCATGCAAACAACGCGTAGTGTTTCACCATGGTTAGGGCAGGCATAGGGACAGGGAGAACAACAGTGACCGCCACCCTGAATTTTTTGAGCCGCATCACGAACCAAGTTTTCGAGTCGCAGATGCAGCGCGCTGCGCGAAGGATTTGCGAACGCCAGCAATATTTCAGCCGCGCCGCCTAATCGGGCAGTAGATCGCAGCCGTTGGTCCCGCGCGACTGGATCGATTAAACTCAGTGCAGCTTGAGCGCGCGCGGGGACGAGCTAGAGCTCAAGACCCAAGCTTCTCCGCAAGTTCACCAAGGCTTTTCACCGCGAAATCGACTGGCACACTCGGCGCTGTTTCGCCACGGCCAGGGCCGTGCTCGTTTGGCCGCGCTACATGGGCCGTCCGCAAACCGAGCGCGGCCGCGGCGGCGAGATCGCTGGAATGTGCCGCCACCATCGTGCAAGCCCCCGGCTTGAGATCAAAAGCCTCGGCGGCGGCAAGATAGACGCGCGGCTTTGGCTTGTAATCACCGGCGATCTCGGCACCGAGGATGGCGTCCCAAGGAAAGCCGTTGCGGCGCGCAACATCGACCATGAGAGAAATATTGCCGTTCGAAACCGGCGCGAGCAGATAAGCGCGCTTGAGCTGCGTTAGCCCCGACGTCACGTCCGGCCAGGCATCGAGCCGATGCCATGCCAGAGTGAAGTTGCGTTTGTCGTCCTCGCCCAGTGTTTCAACGGCAAAGTGCTTGAGCGTCAGTTCGAGGTTGCGTCGATGTAGGATGTCGAGCTTGCAAAATGGGATGCGGCCGGCGCGCACCTCTTCCAGGGCGCCCTGATATTCGCCGCGCCAAGCCTCGGCGAAGGCGAAATAGTCCAATTGAATGCCTTTTGGTTTCAACAGGGCCTCGGCCTCGCGGGCTATAGAGCTCCGCCAGTCGACCAATGTCCCGAACACGTCGAAGAACAATGCTTTGA
>Ga0306921_10000150_pt1 | contig 51423 bp, 50 predicted proteins | sample sta12Cox44000080_FD_203760 | JGI IMG/M metagenome (GOLD analysis project Ga0306921, IMG submission 203760) | Lab enrichment of tropical soil microbial communities from Luquillo Experimental Forest, Puerto Rico - statoxic.12C.oxic.44.000.080 (v2)... | ecosystem: Environmental > Terrestrial >... | reverse complement strand
AAAAAGAGCCGGGTGAACTGGTGTCCGAAGTGCTGCACGGTGCTGGCCAACGAGCAGGTGATCAAGGGCTACTGCTGGCGGCACGAAGACACGCTGGTCGAAACGCGCGACCTCGAGCAGTGGTTTCTGCGCACCACGGCATACTCCGAGCAATTTCTGGAGGATTTCAGCCAGCTCGAGGAAGGCTGGCCGGAACGCGTCATCACCATGCAGCGCGAGTGGATTGGAAAGTCGCGCGGCGCCAATGTGAAGTTTATGGTGGCGGACTGGCCCTCAGGCGAATCCCTGGAGATATTTACCACGCGCATCGACACCATCTACGGGGCGAGCGCGATGATTCTGGCGCCAACCCACCCCCTGGTTGGCGCGCTCCTTGAGGATTCTCCGGAAAAGGCGAAGGTGGAGGGCTTGCTCGCTCAGATGCGGCAGACTTCGGTTAAGACCGCCGATCTGGCCACCATGGAAAAAGTGGGATTTTTCACCGGCCGCTATGCGATCAATCCTTTCAGTCAGGAAAAGCTGCCCATCTGGGTCGGGAACTTTGTGCTGATGGGATACGGCACGGGCGCCATCATGGCCGTGCCTGCGCATGACCAGCGGGATTTCGAGTTCTGCCGCAAGTACGGCTTGCCGGTGCGCGTGGTGATCCAGCCGGTTTCCGGTGCGCCGCTCGATGGCGACACGATGGCGGCTCCTTTCGAGGAACACGGCGGAGCGAAACTGGTCAATTCCGGACCGTACAGCGGCCTCGCTCCCGACGACGCGATCGAGAAGATGACGGCCGACGCGGAAGCCAGGTGTTTCGGCAACGGCACGATCATCTACAAGCTGCGCGACTGGCTGATTTCTCGGCAAAGATACTGGGGCACGCCGATTCCAGTGGTGTATTGCGAAAGGCACGGGATGGTGCCGCTGCCGGACGAGCAGTTGCCGGTTTTGCTGCCGGAGAACGTGAAGCTGACCGGAGAGGGGGCTTCGCCGCTGGCGACGACTCCGGAGTTCGTGAACACCACCTGTCCCGAATGCGGTGGGCCCGCGCGGCGCGATACCGACACCATGGACACCTTTGTGGACTCCTCGTGGTACTTCTATCGCTACTGCGACCCGCACAACGGGAAAGCGCCGTTTGATGGAGCGAAGATTGCCTACTGGTTTCCGATCGACCAGTACATCGGCGGGATTACACACGCGATTTTGCACCTGCTCTATTCGCGCTTCTGGTGCAAGGTGATGCGCGATTTGGGACTGGTGAGGCACGACGAGCCGATTACCCGGCTGTTTACCCAGGGCATGGTGCTGAAGGGCGGCACGGCGATGTCCAAGTCCAAAGGGAACGTGGTGGGCGCGCACGAGATGGCGGACAAGTACGGCGCGGATACCGGGCGTCTCTATACGCTCTTTGCGGCGCCGCCGGAAAAGGATCTGGAGTGGAGTGAAGAGAGCATTGACGGTGCTTGGCGCTTCCTCAATCGTGTGTACCGGCTGGTCGAACGGCATGCGGATTCGCTCGCAGCATTGACGGGTCGGGAGAGCGACTCCTCCCGGACGGAGAAGGAAAAGAGACTGCTGCGCAAGGCGCATCAGACCCTGCAGCGCGTGACTTCGGATTTCGAGACGCGCTGGCACTTTAATTCGGCGATCGCGCTGATTATGGAGCTGACCAACGAGATTTACGCTTGCGAACCGCTCGAGAACGGCGTCCGGCCCGCAGTGCGCAAGGAAGTGCTCGAACTGCTGACGCTGATGCTGGCCCCCATGACTCCGCATATTGCAGAGGAGATGTGGGAAATCCTCGGCCATAGGAACGGGCTGTGGGCGGAGAGCTGGCCCACGGCCAACGCGGAACTTGCCAGGGACGACGACGTCGAGATACCGGTGCAGATCAATGGCAAGCTGCGCGGCAAGCTGACCGTCGCCACCGGAATCGGTCAAGAAGAGATCGTTCGGCTGGCCAAGACCGACGCTCTGATCGCCGCGCATCTAGACGGCAAGCGCGTGGTCAAAATCATTTACGTCCCCAACAAATTGCTCAATCTCGTCCTTGCCTAGGAGCGTTTATGACCCCTGAGGCTGCCATGAAGAAGCACCACAACAAGCCAAAATCGGAGCTCGGTGGTGTGGTGGTGCTCGATTTTGGCGGGCAGTACACGCAACTGATCGCCCGGCGCATTCGCGAACAGCAGGTGTTCAGTGCCATCGTGCCGTGCCAGGCGAGCGTAGCGGAGATTCTTTCCTACGAACCTGCCGGCGTCGTCCTCTCCGGCGGACCGAGCTCGGTCTACGACCGGGATGCGCCGGTCTGCGATCCCGCGGTGCTTAGCGCCGGTATCCCGGTCCTGGGCATCTGCTACGGGATGCAGTGGATCGCGAAGACGCTTGGCGGCAAAGTGGAGCCGGCAGGACGCCGGGAATACGGGCGCGCGGAGTTTGCCGCCGATACCATGGAAAACGGGGAACTGTTTCGCGGCTTGCCGGGAAAACTAAGAATCTGGAACAGCCACGGCGACCACGTGTTGGCCCTGCCGCCGGGTTTCCGCGCCACCGGCAAGACGGAGAACGCGATTGCGGCCATTCAAAACAGCGAAAAGCGAATTCACGCCGTTCAGTTTCATCCGGAGGTCAATCACACCGAGCAAGGTAGGGCGATCCTGCGCAATTTCCTGTTCGCCGTGTGCAAAGCGGAGCCTAAGTGGAGCGGCTCGGCCTTTGTGGAAGAGACGGTCGAGGCGATTCGGCGCAGGGTTGGCGAAAAGCAAGCCATTTGCGCCTTGAGTGGGGGTGTGGACTCCACAGTGGCGGCGGCGTTGGTCGATCGCGCCATTGGCGACCGGCTGACCAACGTCTTTGTGAACAACGGGCTGCTGCGCAAGAACGAGTTTGAAGACACGCTGGCGATGTACCGGGAGCGGCTCGGCTTGCACGTGGTTGGCGTCGACGCGACCGACCGTTTCCTCGGGCAACTTGCGGGAATCACCGACCCCGAGGAGAAGCGCAAGCGAATTGGCCGTGAATTCATCGCGGTATTTGCCGAGCAAGCGCAATCCCTGCGGCGCGCGGCGGGAGAAGACATCGCCTTTCTGGTGCAGGGGACGCTATACCCCGATGTGATTGAGTCCGTATCGGTTAAGGGGCCTTCGGCGACGATCAAGACCCACCATAACGTGGGCGGGTTGCCGAAAGAGATGCCCTTCGAACTGATTGAACCGTTGCGGGACCTTTTCAAGGACGAGGTGCGGCGAATCGGCAGGGAACTGGGTTTACCGGAAGAGATATTGCTGAAACATCCGTTTCCGGGCCCGGGTTTAGCCGTACGGGTACTTGGTGAGGTGACGCGCGAGCACCTCACTACCCTGCGAGCGGCCGACGCGGTGGTTCGGGAGGAAATCCGCAGAGCCGGCCTGTATGAAAAGACCTGGCAAGCTTTCGCCGTTTTGCTGCCGGTGCGGAGCGTCGGTGTGATGGGGGACGGCAGGACCTACGGTCTGACGGTGGCGGTGAGGGTGGTGGATTCTGACGACGCCATGACCGCGGACTGGTCGCGGTTGCCGGCCGGGGTGCTGGAGCGTATCTCCACCCGGATTGTCAATGAAGTGGCGGGCGTCACGCGCGTGGTTTACGACATAACTTCCAAGCCGCCGGGCACGATCGAGTGGGAATAAAAAATAAAGGCCGCATCAGCGGAAATGCGGCCTGGCACGAGAACACTACAAATGCCTGCAAAACTAGCGAAGCGCCCGAACCTATCTGCCGGCCACTTTCTGGGCCATGTACAGAACCAGTTTGCGGTCTGCTTCGTCGGTCTTGCTCAACAAACGGCGAAGCTTGTTAAGAAAACGCGCATCTTTGCCGGCGCTGCCCCAAGCGATATCGTCACCCGACTTGCGCTTAGGGAGGTTCGGCAGCTGAGGCGGTTCCTCGCCGTCGTAGAAGAGTTGATAGAGAGGCACTTCGAGAGCGCGAGCCAGTTTCTCCAGCGTTTCAATAGCCGGGACGGTGTGGCCATTTTCGACGCGGGAGATGTAGCAGCGGAGTAACCCGGTTCGCTTCTCGATGTCGCCTTGGGAGAGTTTCTTTTCTTCGCGCAGAGCGCGAAGGCGGTCACCGATAATCATGGCGGCATTATTCCATATAGATAAGAGCCCAAGCAAGCATAAACTCGTAATGGACGGAGTGAAACATCCGTATCAATCTGGGAACCTGAAGGTAGTCCGGCCCGACAGGATTACGTAACCGGAAAACGATGGCACGCGTCACAAAGATAGCGGAAAGCGACGCCCCCGGCCGCAGCGCCGCCGTGGGCGCCATTTCCGCCGCCGCCGCCGACGAACGGCTGCTGGTGCGCCGCGCCCAGAGAGGCGACAAAGAGTCGTTTGAGGTTCTGGTAGAACGGCATCAGCACCGCGTTTTCGCAGTCGCGCGCGGAATCCTGAAGCGCCAGGAGGACGTGGAAGACATCGCGCAGCAGGTTTTCGTAAAGGCGTACTTTTCGCTGAAGCGCTTCGATCAGCGCGCGGCGTTCAGTACCTGGCTGTATAAGATTACGGTGAACGAATGCTGGGATCTGCTACGCAAGCGCAAGGCGCGTCCGCTGGTGTACGAAGCGGACTTCAGCGAGGAGCAGTCGAGGCTGTTCAGCGCCACCGAGCAGAAAGCGGATTCTGGCCCCGACACCAGCGAGAGAATGGCCATGCGGCAGAGGCTCGACAACATGCTGGCACAGCTCGATGACCGGGACCGGGCCATGCTGATTCTGAAAGAGGTGGAGGGATTTTCCGTGGAAGAGATCGCGGATTCGCTAGGATTGAATGCGAATACCGTGAAGGTCAGGTTGTTCCGCGCCCGGCGGCGGATCGTCGAGTATGCCAGGCGGGAGCGACAAGAGCTTTAGGCGAGTGGTCGGGGTAGCAGGAGGTTAGATTCATGTGGTGGAAGAATAAAGCCAACGCGGAGTGCGAGCGCGTGTGTGACGCTTTGGAGACCAGCGCGGCGCTTCGAGCGCGCGAAAAGATAGCCGTCGCGGGGACGGTTCTGGCGCAATTGCCGCAAGCGATGCGCCAGCACGCGCTTTCCTGCGAGGCTTGCCGCATGTTTGCCGGGGAATTGGCGGAGGCGCGGGAAATTCTGGGCGTGATGGAAAGCAAAGCCGAGCCGGGACCCTTCTTCCTGGCGCGGGTGATGGCTTCGATTGCTTCGCGGGAAGCCGAACTCGAGAACCAGGCGCAGACCTGGGCCGCCGTGCCACGGCTGGCTTCGCGCTTGACGGTGCTGGCTTCGCTCGGTTTGCTGATCGCCGCGACCTGGCTGTACCAGATGCCCGCCGCTACCAACATCGCGGGCTGGAACTCTTCGCAATGGGCGGGGTTGGTCGATACCAGCGCCACCCAGGATGACCTGCTGGTCAGCCCGGCGGACAAGTAGCCATGACGGCGCCCTCCGTTCAACAGAAAGCTACCTTATGGCTGGCCTTGGTCTTTGTTCTGGGCACGGCTCTTGGCGCCGTATTGGGCTATGCATTTGCCCACCGCAGCTACGCCGCCGCGCCCGCGCAATTGACCGCCGAACAGCGGCGCGCGCAGAAGCGCGAGCAGCTGACCCGGGAAGTGGGGCTGACCGCCGAACAGCAGAAACAAGTGATAGCCATTCTGGATGAAGCGCAGGGGGAGTACAAAGCGATTCACGCGGTGAGCGATCCGCAGGTGGATGCCGTGCGGCAGAAAAGCCGGGACAAAATCCGGACGATTCTTACAGCGGACCAGAAGCCGAAGTTCGAAGAATTCATTCGCAAGATGGATGAAGAGAGAAAGCGCCTGGGACAGTAGGTCCGACCCGTCTCGATGTCATGGCTGCCGTTGCCCTGTGCGAACTAAAAGGGAATGTCGTCGTCTGAAATCTCGGGTCCGCCCGCGCCACTGCCAAAATCTTCCGCTCCTCCCGCTTGATCGTGCTCCTCGCTGCGACTGCCCCCGGCGAAACTGCCGCCCGTCGCGCCGTCGCCACGTCCGCCCAGCATGCGAAAATTGCTGGCCACGATTTCGAAGCTGGTACGCTTCTGGCCCTCTTTGTCCTGCCATTCGCGGGACTGAATCCGGCCTTCGATAAAGATGAGGGAGCCCTTCTTCAGATACTGCTGGGCGATCTCCGCCTGCTTGCCCCAAACTACAATCTTGTGCCACTCGGTGCGTTTTTGCCGTTCGCCGTTTTTGTCGCGATAGCTTTCGTCGGTGGCCACCGAGAAATTGGCCACGGCTTGTCCCCCGCCGGTGTAGCGGGTTTCCGGATCGCGGCCCAGCCGGCCGACCAAGATGACTTTGTTTACTGACATGGACGAGTTTCTCCTGAATGGGCGAACATAACACGAGGCTCCAGAAAAAGAAAATCGCGCCCCTGGGCGCAATTGTAAGGCCGGGATTTAGAGCGGTTCGGGCGCGACTTTAGCCTGGCCACAGCCAAAGTCGCGCCGCTCAAAGAGGCTTAGAAATAGAAACGCAGGGAAAGTTGCAGGTTGCGCTCGCCGCCGCCCACGCCGCCGCCCTTGGTTAGCACCTTGCCGAAGGTATTCAGGTTGGTGGGGTTCAGGCCGATATTGGTGGTGCCGCTGCAGCCGCTCCCGCCGCACCAATTCGGATGATTGATGAAGTTGAACGCCTCGGCGCGGAATTGAAAACCGAAGCGATCGGTGACCGGGAAGGCCTTGAACAAACCGAGGTTCCAGTTCTGGAAGCCTGGTTGGTAAATCAGATTGCGGACGCGCTGCGTGTTGAAGGTACCCGCGGCCGGTTTGGTAAAAATCGGGGAGCCGTCGGGATTGGTAGTGGCGAACCATTGGCCGTTCGGGCCGAAGGTGCCGATGATCTTGGGATCGCCATTCACAACCCAGTACTGACCGTTGACGCCGCAGCCGAAGTTGGCGTCGAGTCCCACACCAGCGTAATCGGCCGGCCCCGCGATACTGCAGGGAAGCCCGGTCTGGAATTGCGTAAGGCCGCTGATCTGCCAGCCGCCGAGCAGCTTGCCGGGCAGCGTGCTGTGATTTTTGAAGAAGGGCAGGTCGTATAGATAGTTGAAGACCAAAATGTGACGTGCGTCGAACTCCGACGGTCCCCAGAGCATGCTGGTGTCATAGGTGTCCGGCACGACGTCGCGTTGATTCGAGCCGTCGTCCATGCTCTTTGAATAGGTGTAGGAAGCCCCGAACATGAGCCCGCCGGAATAGCGGCGATTCCAGGCCACCTGCAGGGCGTTATACCGGGAACTCGCGACGTTGTCGGTTTGCCGGATGGAACCGAAACCCTTGTAGGGCCTTAAGGCGTTGATGTTTACCAGGGGGTTCGCGGCAACGACATCGACGGTCGGCTGATTGATGTCCGCCTCGCGTTGCAGGTGCAGCCCGCGACGACCGACGTAAGAGACGCTTACCAGCGACTTCCAGAACAGTTCTCTTTCTACGGTGACATTCCAGTTCCAGGCTTCAGGATTTCGAAAGTTCTTGCTTTGCGATGTAACCACCAGCGGGATGGCGCGCGTTCCGTTTCCGCCGGGATTATCGACCGAGCCGTTGGCGACACTGGCGTTCGGCTGGAAAGGAGGATTTCCGCCAAGGAAGATGGAATCGCTGACTCCCAGACGCGTAAAGAAGCGACCTCCGCCGGCGCGAACCACGGTCTTTCGATCGAGTTGATAGGCGATGCCTAGCCGCGGCTGGATATCGCCCCACTGAATGTCCGAGTAATGGTTCGGAACGCCGCGGAAGAGGCCGTCGTACAGCCCGGAATCGGCTTCCGGCACCCGTCCATGAGCGGAAGACGGGAAGCCGGAGCCAGGAATGACCATCCCGTTGTAAAGCTGCTCAATGGTTGGGGAGCCGGTGATCAGCCCCGTCGCGGGGTCTACGGTCACGGCATTGTTGGGGTCGTAGAAACGCGGGTCGAAGACGATCATGTTGGCCCATTCCGCATGATACGGAACGTTGACGGTGTATCGCAGGCCGTAGGTGAGCGTCAGTTTGGGCGTCATTTTCCAGGCGTCTTGCGCGAAAGCTTCATACATGTTGGAGCGGAAAATGGTGTACGCGCGGTGTCCGATCTCAGAATAGGTATCGAACAGCCCGAGCGCGGCATTGGCCATGGCGACACCGGTTCCCCGGGCCCGCGTGTCGGTAAACAGGAACTGTCCGTTCTGGTTGTTGGTACACGTCGGGCAGGCCTGCACGTTGATTTCATCATTGTCGTTCTCGCCGGAGCGCTCCCACAGGAAGCCAAACTTCAGAGTGTGGTTGCCCTTGATCCAGGTGAAGCTGTCGGATATGTCGTAAATCGGGCCCGCGGAGTGGGACGGATAGGGACCACCGCTCAGCCCGGAAAACGGAGACATGTTCACCGTTGGAATCCGGTTGGGAACGAGTTTTCCCTCCGGGAAGATATAGGGATAGTTCAGGCTGCAGGGCACGACCGAGCCGGCGCAGGCCTGGTTCTTGTCAAAGAAATTCTTCTCGTCGATCGGAATCTTGACGATATCCTCGCTCGCCGAGACCAAGATCTCATTCACCTTGGTGGGGCTGATGGTCCAAACGTAATTGATCGAACCGGTGCGATTGGGCCGATCGAAAAACTTTGGCGTGCGGTCGGTATTGCCGTCGAGCGGCTGATACTCAAGATAGTAGTAGTTGAGGAATCGAAAGCGGAAACGGTGGTTGTCGGCGGCGTTGAAGTCGGCCGACACTGTGTCCTTGCGCTGGTCGTAAGTGTGCGTCTTGGCTCCGAACCAGTTGCCGCCGCCGATGAAGTTGGTGAGATTCGGGACCGGCCAGGCGTTCAGAATTCCGATTCCGTTGGGACTCAGCCGGTCCTCCGGGATGATATTGCCGGCGAAACAGCCACTTTGGTCGGTCGCGCTGCAGGGGTTTGCAGATTGCGGGTCCTTCACGTAGGTGGCCTTCTTGGTGAAAGGATTCTTCGGATCGAGCAACTCGCTGAAATCGCCCTGCCGCATCTTCAGCGAGGGAACCAGCAGCAACCCGGCGCCCCCCAGTGAAGCGCCCGATTCTTGAAAATTGTACTTGAGCCACTCTTCGCCCCAGTAGAAGAAGACCTTGCTCTTGCTGGTATTGAATTTGCCCGGAATATAGAGCGGTCCGCCCACGTTGAAGCCGAACTGATTGTAGTGGAATGGCGCCGCGGACTGCGTGAGCGGGTTCGCATTCCTGGCCCAGGTGTTTGCATTGAGAACGGTGTTGCGGAAGTATTCATACGCCGCTCCATGAAACACGCTGGTACCGGTCTTGGTCGTGATGCGGATCTGCGCGCCGGAGGTGCGCCCGTACTCGGGCGCGTAGTTGGAAGTAAGTATTTGCACTTCTTGGGTCGAGTCGACGTCTACCGCCCCCAAGCTGGTGCCGTTTGAGCGTGTGCGCGTGGCCGGCGCTCCGTCGTAGGTAATGAGATTTTCGGGATTTCGCGAGCCGTTGAAGTTCGCCGGCCCCTGGCTAAAACCGAACGTGAGGCTGGCAAGCGTGCTGGCGCGAGCGCCGGGTACGAGCGAAGCCAACCCCACCGGATTCCGGCCATTGAGCTCGAGGGAATCGATTTGCTCGCGCGTGACCAGCTTTTGCACGGAAGCCGATTCGGTCTGCAGCTGAACGGTCGAAGCCGTCACTTCGACCGTCTCGCTGGTTGCTCCTACTCTCAAACTCGCCGCGATCACCAAGTCCGCGGCCGGATCGAGCTTGTTGTTCGTGGACTCGTAGCGCTGGAAGCCCGGCGCCTCGGCCGTCATGGTGTAGAAGCCGGCCGGAATATTGGAGATCACGTAGTATCCGGACTCGTTGGTGGTCGCTTGCCGCTCGACGCCGCTCTTATTCCGTACCGTAATCTTGGCGTTCGGAACCGCAGCGCCCGACGGATCGGTGATAAATCCGGAAATCCTTCCGAGGTCAGACTGCGCAAACGCTTTCTCGAAGCTTCCTTCCAGCAGGACGACCAACAGACACACTACTGCCGCCTGCGCGATGCCGCGCAACGACCTGATTCGCATGGACACCCTCCCTATAGCGACAACTGACCCGTCTTCCTGATTAAGCAATCACCAAGTTCGCCTAGCGGCCTGGGGCTACACCAAGGGGCAACCTGGTATGGGCGCAAGTTAAATAACGTAATGCCTCACTTACGTCAATACTTTTTCTTCAAAATTGAAACAATTTTCAAGCAAATACGCGACATGTCGAGTTGCGCAGGAAAGACGGCGCGGGGGAATCGATCTTTTCACGGCCGCGGAAGGATCCGGGGCGCGAGTCATTCAAATTGTTTGCGAAAATCCGCGAATTGCTGCTGCAGGGTGGCGACTTCGCCGCGCAACCGCGCCACTTCTTCGCGCAGCGCCAAAATCTCGCCGGAGTCGCTTCGAGTGGAGAAGCGCTCTTCCCTGGATTGCTCTTCGCTGGCTGTTTTACCGCCGCCCGCCGCCGGCGGACTTGTTTCTCCAAGCAAATGCGCGTAGCGCGCTTCCTTGGTGCCGGGCTGGCGGGGAAGAATGGTCACCAGAGGTGGTTCGCGTTTGCCGAGGCGTTGCAGTGCGGAGTGCACGCTTTCCAGGTCTTCGAATGGATGCATGCGGGAGGCGCGCGTGCGTAACTCTCCGGGCGTTTGCGGGCCGCGCAAAAGCAGTTCACAGATAATCGCCACTTCCGGGCGGTAAAAGTTGAAAACGTCCTGCAATCGGTGTGCGAATTTTGTGGCGCGACTCTCGGCGATGGACCTTACCAATGACTGGGATTCCAGGTGATGGAGGGCCTTGCGAATCTCGTCTTCCTCGAGCTGCATCGCCGGTTCACGGTTCGATTTTTGGTTGCAGGCATTGCTGAGCGCGTTGAGCGAAAGCGGATAGTACTCGGGCGTGGCGATCTCTTTTTCGATCAAAGAGCCAAGGACACGGGCTTCAACCGTTGTGAGCGAGAGTGGCATGAGTTCGATGATAGCCAAGGGAATCGCCGCCGCCAAATTCCTCCTGTACCGCGGGTCAAGGTGACGCTTTGTGGGAGTACCGGGCCAACCGGCGCGGGCACCCGCGCGCCTCGCGGTAGGGTAATGGTAGGGAGAAAACCGGCCTGGGCATTCCCGGCAAAGGAGCCTTATGAGAAATCTCACCGCCGTGCCGCTTCATCGCATCGCCCTTTTGACTGTGGCGACGCTGCTCGTTTCCCTCCCTGCTGCGGCTCAGGGCCCGGCAGGAGCAGGCGCCGCAGAAGCGGCGGGAGGCGGCTCAGGCACGCGCTCCCTTCATCCGACCAAGTGGTTCGGCAAGAAGGATGCAAAAGCGGCTTCTGCGGACGTGTCTCGGGAGGAGCTCGACCAGAAGCTCGAGCCGAAGCTTCGCGCCGCCGAGGTACTTGCCGCCCATGCTTCGCTCAACGAGGTTTGCAGGAATTTTGTGCAACGAGTGGACTGCGTTGCGGCCCTTTATGCCAGCCACAACTTGGGAATCGACCTTGAATGCATCAGGTCCAACATGAGCGGTGTGCGGACCGACGTCGCGGCCGCCTCCTGTCGCGTCCCGGATACCGACAAGCCGCTCAACTTGCTGAAGACGATTCGATTGTTGAAGCCGGATGCGGACGCTAAGAGCGCGGCCAGGGAAGCCGAAACGGCGGCAAGGCAAGCGGTCAAAGAGGCCGCACCCTGAAATAGATTTTGCGCCAGATGAGGCTCGGCTTTACGCTGCGGTTGCGGCGACTCCCAACTCTTTTAACTTGGCGCGGGCGCGGCGTTCTTCCTCGGTGCCGGGGTAGCGCTTGACGACCTCGCGCAGTTCCTTGATGGCTTGGTTTTTCTGCCCCATCTCGAGCAGGGCCATGCCCTTTTTCAAGCGCGCGGGAGCCAGCTTGAAGCTCTTGGGGTAGTTGGTCAGGACTTTGTCGTATTCGCTAACCGACTGCTGGAACTGCCGTTGCGAATAGGCAATTTCGCCCAGATAGAACTGGGCGTTCGAGGCCAAGTCGGTGTCGGCGTAGTACTTCAGATAGTCTTCGAACTCGGAGCGCGCGAGGTCGTACTTGCCGCTGGTGATGTCGCGCAAGCCGTTCGAATAGAGGGTGTCGGCGCTCGGAGGCGGTCCGCCTGCACTGGAAGCGACCGGACCACCGCCGTTGCTCGGCAGCGAACCGGTCGGACCGGTGGAGGTCGGGGTGGTGGAGGGAACCGCTCCGCCCGAAATCTTTGCATCGAGGCTCTGCACGTTGTTTTGCAGGTCCACCAGCTGTTGATTCAGGCGGCCCAAACGCGACTTGATCTCTTCCAGGTTGTCGGAGAGTCCCTGAACTTGGGTGGACATGGTGTCGAGACGGGCGCCGGAATTGGCTTGAACGTCCTGCACCGATTTCTGCAAGCCGTTCATGGTACCGTTCAGCCGGCCCACCGTATCATTGGATTGCTCAAGCAGCGTACGCATTACCGTGTGGTCCTGCGTGAGCTGAGTGGAAAGGTCTTTCTGCCCCTGCAACAGGGTGGTCACGTCGCGCTGCAGTTCGATAATTTCGCGCGCCACGGCCAGCGCGGGCCGTGGTCCTGCCAAACTGCCGCACAACGCTCCGACCGCCAAGGCAACTCCAAACGCTAGAATGTTACGAAAACGCATGGATAAAGCTCCTCCTCAGTCGCGCGCCGGGAATCTTGCACCCGGAAACGTGGCGCGTGAAGCTTCTCTTTCACTGTAGCGAGAGAGCCGTGCAGTAGCAAGAGGCTGCCTCCCGCGCGGTTCGCCCCGCTCGTAAGGCCTAGACCAGTGTTCAAAACAGAGGCGCCGCCGGGTATTAGCAGAAACCCGTAGAGCGGCGCCAAGTTGCGTGCAAATTGCGAAATGACGCCGGCGGTTTACTTGGCCATCACAAAGTGGCCGCGGCGGTTTTTCTGCCAGCAGTTCTCATTGCTTTCCATGCAGAACGGCTTTTCCTTGCCGTAGCTTACCGTACTCATGCGGTCTGCGCCGATGCCCAAAGAAACCAGGTATTGCTTCACGGCGGCGGCGCGGCGATCGCCGAGCGCCAGGTTGTATTCGGTCGAGCCGCGCTCGTCGCAGTGGCCCTCGACGACCACCTTGACCTGCGGGTAGTTGCGCAGGAAGTCGGCCGTTTTGGCCAATGCCGAACGCGCGTCGGGCCGGACGTCGGCCTTGTCGAGATCGAAGTAGGCGTCTTGCACTTCCTTGAGGAACATCTCTTCCAGCGTGGCGTTGGTAGCCGGCGGAGGCGTCGGGGCCGGAGCGCTTACCGTTACCCGCACCGTAGAGTCTGCCGAACCGCCCGGACCGCTGGCAGTGATGGTGTAGGTGGTGGAGTCGGACGGCGTAACTTTGGTGGAACCTTCAGGGGCTACGGCACCACCTTCCGGTGAAATCGTCAATTGCGTGGCGTTGGTTGACGACCAGCTCAAGGTCGATGCGTCGCCCTTATTGATGGTGGTAGGGTTCGCTTGCAAGGTTACGGTCGGCCGAGCCGCAGGTGGCGGCGGAGCGGGTTCCGGTTTGTTCACCACGGGTTTCTTTCCACAGCCCACGGTGAGGGCAGCGGCGGCGAAGGCAGTCAAAAGACAAGCGCGGTAAAACGGTCGGGCAACCTCAGACATTGCGAAAGTTCCTCCTCAGTGTAAGTCCCCAATCGAGTCGATGCATTTTCAAGCCGTAACCAGCGACAACATGGTACCACCACAACCGAGCCCAAGAAACATCGCACTACGATATATTTCCTAAAAGCAACACTGCAAAATCAACGTCAGCGCGCCGACCAGTTCGGAGATTCGTTGTGTCCGCTGTTGGTCAACTGGTGCGGCTGCGAACCGTCCGCCAGCATGGTCCAGATCTGCCGCGTGCCGGAGCGCGTGGATTCGAACACGACGTGCCGCCCGTCCGGCGCCCAGCTGGGACGCTCGTTGCGCGCCATGTCATGCGTCAGCTCGATGATCTGCCGGGTGGCCGCATCCATGACGTAAATGTCGTAATTGTTCGAAGGCCGCCGCCAGCTGAACGCCAGCAGCTGCCCGTTCGGCGACCAGGCCGGATCGATCAGGTAGCCCTTGTCCGGCAAGTCGAGATTCTGGGCGTTTGTGCCGTCCGCGTTCATCAGGTACAGCTTTGGCACGCCCGAGCGGTCGCTGACGAAAGCAATCGTGGCGTTGGTCTTGGGGTTCCAGGCCGGAGAAGTACTCGCGCCATTCGAAAAGGTGAGGCGCTTCAGGCCGCTGCCGCTGGCGCTGATGGAATAGAGCTCCGGATTGCCGCCCATGGAGGAAGAGAAGACCAGTTGCGAGCCGTCGGCCGACCATGCCGGGGCGCTGTTGGTGCCGCGATAGCGCGGAAAGCTCACCACGCGGTTCGCGTCCATCGAAAACATGCAGATCTGCGGGCTCGCAGGCGCTCCTCCGGCCGAGGCATAACAGGTGAAGGCGATGCGCGAGCTGTCCGGTGCCCAGCGCGGCGTCAGCGCAATCGAGTGCAGGGAGGTAAGCGCATGCTGGTTCGCGCCGTCGTAGTCCATGGCCCAAATCTCTTTGGCGCCGCCGCGCGAGCTCACAAAGACGATCTGTGTCGACGACAATCCCGGCAAGCCGCCGGAAAGCCGCATGATGATTTCATCCGCGAACTGGTGGGCGAATTTGCGCACCTGCGCGTCGGTCGGAGCGCCGCGATACACCTTGGCGATCACCGCTTGCGACGAGGGGTTGGTTACGTCGTAAAACCAGGCTTCGATGGCCACTTCGGCGGCCGATTCCGATAAATTTCCGAAGGCCACGAAGTGCGCGTTTACCGGGGAGTCGGTCCAGGCGACGTAGCGCAGTTCGTTCGGCGCGCTCGGCTGCGCTTGCGGATAGAAGCTCGGGCTTACCAGGTCCAAAATCCCGCTGAACGAAAGATCGTCGCGCACGACCTGGCTGAACAGCGCTGCATGAGGCTTCGCCGCGTCCGCCCGCGGCGCGAAATCCGCCACCGCCACGCGCGGCTTCTCTTGGCCGAGGCCCGTGCTGATGCGGAACCAGTCCTGCTGGCCGCGAGCGGGGCGCGCCCCGACCATCGCCGCCAGCGCAAACACTACGAGCAAAGCCCTACGCAACGCGGACGAAGACACTATTTCCTCCAATGATCGTTGTCTCTGGCGGCTGGGAAGGGAACCGGCCATTTATCTTGTCATACTAAGGTCGAAATCGAAAACCACTCTTACGCTCGAGCCGGAATAGTCCGGCGGCAGGACCGGCATCGGATTGGAGGACATGATGGCGCGCAGCCCGGAATTGTCCATGGAAAGGTTGCCGCTGGTTTGCGTAGTACGGATGTCTTTTACCGATCCGTCGCGATTGATCGTGAACTCGACCACCGAGTGCGCCACGCGCGCCGCGCGGACTCCGGGATCGATCGTGTTCTGCAGCCAATTGCTCTGAATGCGGCGTTTCACGGACTCGACATACCAGCCATAGCGCGACGCAAAGTCTCCGCCGCCCTCCGACTTGATGGCCATGCCCGGCGAGCTTGAACCGCCTGGCTGCGGTCCGGCGCCGGTCGGCACTTTCATGCTGCCCAGATTTGGCCCGGGCACGGCGTTCGTCGGATTCGGCTGCTTCGGCTGGAAAGCTTTGTTCTCTTTTTTCGGCGGGGCCGGCTTCTTGTTGAACTTTTCGAGCGTCTTGAATTCCGGCACGTTCTTCAGATCCGGCGGAACAATCTCTTCTTGCTTGGGCTGCGGCGGTTGCGGTTTTACTTCGTTGCTCCAAAGGCTTTTCGAAGGGTCGACCACATTGCTTTCATTGAGCGACGGCGTGCTCGGCATGGGCAGTCCGCTGTTCGGCACCAGGTTGACCTTTACCGCGCTATCGCTGCCTCCGCCCGGCCCCGCCCACTGGTTGCCCGCCCAATGGAAGTACGCCGAGACCGCCACCAGCACAATCAACCCGCCGTGCAGGATCCCGGAAACAGTGATGTACGGGGTGAAACGGATCTCTTCCGTTCTGGCGATGACCGGACTGGAGACAACGCTGGCCATAAGCTATTTGCGGCTCCGCTCCGTAAGCGGCTCCGTGACGATACTTATATTATTGATGCCGGATTGCCGCAGCGCGTCTATGACCGATGCGAACACTCCAAAAGGTACCTTTTCATCGCAGCGCAGAAAGACCGCGTCCTGCGGCTTTTTCAGCTGCGCCTGCACTTTCGGTCCGAGGTCGTGTATATTCACGGCGCTGTTGCCCAGATAGATCAGCTGATTTTTGTCCACCGTGATTACCAGCCGCTGCTCGGTGATCTCTTTCACCGTCCTGGTCTTCGGTACATCCACTTCAATTCCGGACTGCAAAATCGGCGCGGTGATCATGAAAATGATCAATAGCACCAGGACCACGTCGATGAACGGGACCATATTGATCTCCGACAGCGACGATTGCGTTTTTCCGACTAGCTGCGGCATTGCTTACCTGCCCAATCGTTTCGATGCCCCTGCGCTTTGCCGGCCGCCCGCTTAATGCCCGTTGCCGTTGCCAAAGGCCTTCTCGACTTGCGCGGTGACTTCGAGCGCAAAGGTATCGAGCCGCTGCGCCAGGTCTCGAATGTCACCCACGAAATTGTTGTAGAAAATCACCGCGGGAATGGCTGTGAACAGGCCCATCGCCGTGGTGACCAGAGCCTCGGCGATGCCAGGAGCCACCGCGCGCAGACTGGCTGAACCGGCGTCGCCGAGGCCGGTGAAAGCGTCCATGATTCCCCAAACCGTGCCGAACAACCCGATGAAGGGCGTTACCGAACCGGTGGTGGCTAGCCAGGACATGCCTTTTTCGACACGGCGCACTTCCTCGGCCGAGGCCAGCTGCATGGCGACGGTCACAGCGCTCAGGCTTTTGAGCCTTGGCGGCTCCGGGTTGCCGGGGTGTGTGCCGACCTGAAACTGCAGTTCGCGATATCCGGCCGCATAAACGTTGGCGAACGGCGATCCGGCCGTGGCCAGCGCCTGCGGATTGGCGACGCCGCGGGTAGCGCGAAAAATCCGTAAAAACTGGTCGCTTTGCCGGTGCACGCGGCCGAACAGGCTGAGTTTTTGGAAAATCATGCCCCACGAAATGACGGAGAAGAACAGGAGAAGGCCCAAAACGCCGCGAGCGACCCAGGTCGTTTGCTCCAGAATTTTTCCCAGATCAACGGCGAAGGCTGCAATCAGAAAAAAGGAAATGTTCGCCCCTCAGTATGAAAATTTGCTGGTCTTTAGCACCGTAGCACACGCCCGGAGTCGAAGCAACGAATCACGCTGCGCGTGCCGTGAACGTCACCACCCGCTCTACCCGGCCTCTAACAAGGCGTTTGGGTTGCTACCAACGGTGTGCGGCGATAGAATGCGCGGCAATCTTGGGCCCCACCTTTGTTTCTTTCGAGGAGGAAGTACATGAAAGGCAAAGCAATTCTTGTAGCCTTGGCCGTGTGTCTGGCGGCCGCGACCGCGAGCTTCGCAGATGACGCCTTTAGCGGCACCTGGAAGCTCGACGAAGCAAAATCCAAATTGAGTCCGGGTATGAACAAGAACACCACCGTCACCTATGCGGTTTCGGGCGACAGCGTCAAAATCACGCTCGAAGGCGTCGGACCCGACGGCAAAGCGACGCACGACGAGTGGACCGGCAAATACGACGGGAAGGACTATCCGGTGACGGGCAATCCGATGACCGATACCCGCGCCTATACGAAACTGAATGATCATACGCTGGAAGTCGCGGGAAAGAAGGGCGACAAAGTGGTCCTCAGCGCGAAGATCACCATCTCCGCCGACGGCAAGACGCGCACCGTGGTGGTCACGCAAACCGGCGCCGACGGAAAGAAAACCACCAGCACCGCCGTGTACCAAAAGCAATGACGGCGCGAACTGACTCTCGCTAGCGCCTTGGCGCCGTTTTGGACCTGCCGCCAGAAGAGCGTCTGTCGGGCATCCATAGACGCTCCTGGCGGCATTTTTCTGGCCGATTGGACCGCGCGCCGCATAAAAGAGGCGCCGCCTGGGTGTGATAACATCGTGCCATCGGCATGAGCGATGCGATCCACATTCGGCTCGAAACGCTGACAGGCGGACAAGAGACCACGCAACCAGGGTCCATCCCTCCGGGTGCGGAAACGCTGGCCGCCAGCAACTTGACCGCGAAGTCAGAGGCATCCAGTTCCGAGCGTGGCACCTTCTTTCTCGAGACCTTCGGTTGCCAGATGAACGAGCACGATTCGGAGAAAGTGGCCGGAGTACTGCTTGCGCGAGGCTATCGGCAGGTCGGGACGGCGGAAGCGGCAAGCCTGATTCTCTACAACACCTGCAGCATTCGCGAAAAGGCCGCGCAAAAGCTGTTTTCACGGCTTGGCGTTTATCGCGCCGCGCCCGCCCAGGCGAACGGCCGGCGGCAGCAAATCGCCGTGCTCGGCTGCGTGGCTCAGCAGGAAGGCGAAGCGATTTTTTCCCGCGCACCCTGGGTAAGCCTGGTTTGCGGGTCCGCCAGCTACCGCCATCTGCACCAGATGCTCGCGCGGCTCGAAGCCGGGGAGGAACGCGTTACCGGTCTGGATAACGACACCGATGAAACCTTCGAGACCGAACTGACGCGGCGCGACAATCCGTGGCGCGCCTACATCACGATCATCGAAGGTTGCGACAAAGCCTGCGCTTACTGCGTGGTGCCGTTCACGCGCGGACCGGAACGCAGCCGCGATTCCGCCCGCGTTCTTGCCGAGCTGCGCAATCTGGCCGCCCTCGGATACAGCGAAGTGCAGTTTCTCGGGCAAACTGTGAATTCCTACGCCGATCCTTCGCCGCGCAAGATGCGCTTCAGCGAATTGCTGTCGGAAGCCGCGCAGGTTCCGGGAATCCGCCGGGTGCGGTTTACCACTTCGCATCCGCGCGATTTCACGGCGGACATTGTCCAAGCCATCGACGCGCATCCCGCGCTTTGCAACCACGTGCACCTGCCGGTGCAGTCCGGCTCGTCGCGAGTGCTGCGGGCCATGCAGCGGACCTATACGCGCGAGCAATACCTTGAAAAGATCGCACTGATTCGCGGGGCGCGACGCCCGATCGCGGTGACCACCGACGTCATCGTCGGTTTCCCCGGGGAAACGGAAGGCGAATTTGAACAGACGCTCTCGCTGCTCGACCAGGTGAGGTACGAAGGCGTTTTTGCATTCAAGTATTCGCCCCGCCCCCACACGCCGGCGACCTCCCTGCCGGATGCCAACCCGGAGGAAGAGAAGAGCCGGCGGCTGGCCGTGCTGCTCGAACGGCAGCGCGCGATACAGGTGGAGGCGCTCAGCAAGCTGCAAGGCCAGCTCTTTGAGGTACACGTCGACGGCAAATCCAAAAAAGACAGCCAATGGCACGGACACACGTCCTGTAACCGCGTGGTCAATTTCGGCTCCCCGGCCGGCGACATCCTGGGGCGTTACGTGCCGGTGCGCGTCACCCGCTGCACCCCCAATAGCCTCCTCGGCGAGCATGCGGCGGGGGATCATCCGCCCGCCGCCCGTTGAAGGCCCGGCTGAAGGACCGGCTAAAAGAAGGTCATACCGCGTGAAAATGCGTATTGTCGGGACGCCTGCGCAGTGATACAAAGTCGGCAGGAGGGCGCGATGGAACTCGAAATGAAGATTCGCGGCTTGATGATGGATCCGGTGACCAATATGCCCATCGTGGTCCTCAAGGACGTGCAGGGAAATGCGGTGCTGCCGATCTGGGTGGGCGTGTACGAAGCGAACGCCATCGCGCTCGAGATTGAGAAGGTGCAGACTCCGCGGCCGATGACGCACGACCTCCTGAAAAACGTGTTTCTGGGCTTCGACGTGCGCGTGGACAAGATCGTGGTGAACGATCTGAAGGACGATACTTTTTACGCGCTGATCTGCGTCGAGCGCGAAGGACAGATGATGACGATTGACTCGCGGCCGAGCGACGCGCTGGCGCTGGCGCTGCGCATGGATTGCCCCATCTTCGTGGACGAACAGGTACTCAAGAACTCTAAAGTCTCAAGCGCGCTCACCGAGCGCACCACCAACGAGCAGCTCCGCAATTGGCTGGAAGGCCTTTCCGACGACGACATGGGCCGCTACAAGATGTAAAGGGCGGCAGGTTCGGCACCGCTCAGCGGAAAAGGGGCAGCGGAAAAGGGGCAGCGGAAAAGGGGCGCCCAACGACGCCGGCGCCCTTTCTCTTGTGCGCTCTCCGCTCGATCAAGCGCTGGCCCCTCGGGCGGCAAGCAGCGACTTCACTTCGATCTTGCGGGGAAGAGCGGCGGAGGAGATGGGCGCGGTGATTTCTAGCATCCCGTTGCGGTATTCGGCCGTCACCTTGTCGGCGTCCACTCCGTCGGGAAGCTCGATCGTGCGCTGGAACGAGCCGTAGCTGATCTCTCTGTGGATGTAGTCGGACTCTTTGGTTTCGCGGGAGCTGGAGCGCTCTCCGCTGATGCTCAGGGTATTGCCCTGGACCTGGATGTTTACGTCCTTGGGCTCGACGCCAGGCAGCGAAATGTGACACTGGAACCGTTTGCCGTCCTTGTCGATGCGCGTTTCGACGGCGGGAATAAACCCTTCCGCGCGATTCTGCTCTTCCTCGGGCAAACGCCAGTTCAGGAAGCGATTGAAAACATCATCGAGATCTCTGCGAATGTCGAACAGATCACGGGCACGGGGAGAACGGGAGAGTAGAGCTCTCATAGCAATCTCCTAGCAGGTTGAAATTCAGTCGGACCGGTGGGACTTGAAGGGGCGGGGCTAAAAGACATCACAAGCCAACCGCAAAATCCTTCATAGTGAGTTGTAGCGCCCGAGTCAAGAGCTGTTTCGCGTTTTTCACAGAACTTTTTTGAACGCCGTTGCACTTGCAAGATGGTGGCGATTTCCCTACGGATGCAAGGTGGGATCGACTTGCGGGTAGATGAAGCTGCGCAGGTGCCGTGCTTTGCGTCCGAAGTAGATGGTGTTGAGGGCTTTCCACGGAAGCATGAGGAAATAGAGTACGGCCGAATAGAGGACCAGGGAAGTCGGAAGGACCAGCGCGGCAAGGCAAGCGATGAGGCCGACCGCCGCGATGCCAAGGGCATCCACGATGGAGGAGATGGTAAGCAATCGTTCGACTCCGTCGAGTGCCAGCGCGTCCCTTTGCCGCCAGGCGTTCCAATAGAGTGCGGCGACCAGGAAAAAGGTGGCGGCAAAACCCAGGGCGTAGAGAACCAACATGCCGTTGATCTGAATGGCCAGCGCAAAGCGCGGTGAGAGCTCTTCCGCGCGGACCAGGGAGGCAAACAGTGTCCCGTAGAGAAATTTGAGCGGATAGACGCAGAAAAGAACGATGCTGAGCAGGGCCGCGTTAATCAGGACGGTCCAGCGATCGTTGAGGCCGTAGCGCCGGAAGAAAACGTAATGCGAATACCAAACATTGACCAGCATCAGAAAGCAGACGGCCGAAGCGGTGAAGGAAGACGTGGGCGAGCGAAGGTCGCTGAAGCTGCGGGGGATGGCCAGCGAGACCACGAGCAGGACCAGGGAAATGCCCAAGACGACGTCGCTGAAGACATCAAGCCTGGTGATGGCTTCGCCGCGGAGGCGGAAGTTGTCGTCAGTTGGTAGATTCTGAGAGCGCATGGGGAAAGGTGTTAGGCGGGCAGCGGGGCGCGGCGAGGTTAGGGGACCGGGACCGAACCCCGACGGGGCTTGGCGACCGGATGGTCCACGTTCAGAACCGAGGTGACGAAGTCGCTGAGCGTCATGCCCAGATGACCGACCACCCGCTGCTTGAGGGTGGTGTAATCCTGGGTGCCGCTGAAAATGTCGGCCATCAGCTGCCGGAAAATGGAACTGCGGCGCATGAACTGAACCATGCGCGTGGTGACGGCAGTGCCAAGGAATGTGCCGCGGTAAAAGCGGCGCACGATACGCGCCGCAAACTCCAGCTCGCAGGAGAAAGCGGCGCGCACCCAATCCGTGTACATCTCGGGATTGCCTTGGGCGATGGCCTTGCCAAGCAGTTCGCCAGAGCGCATGGCATAGAACAGCCCTTCGCCGGTAAGCGGATCGACGAATGCGGCGGCGTCGCCTACCATGGCCCAGTTCTTGCCAACCACCGTGCGCTGCGAAAGCGTCGGCACCTGCGGCGAGGGCAGGACGTGGCTGTAAAAGCGGGCCCCCGCCAGGTTGAATTTCTGCTGGCCGATGAAAATCTGCAGATGCTGGCGCAACTCGGACTGGTTATGCGAAGCCATGCTGCCGCAAATGCCGACCGACAGATGGTCGCAACGCGGGAAGGACCAGATATAGCCGTCAAAGTGAGGAAGGAACTTGATGATGATGGAGTCTTCGGCCTGCGGAATGAAATAGCCCTGCGTGATTTCAAGTTCATCCTTCTTGAGAGGACGCGTTTCGGGCAAAAGCTGGTTGCGCGCGCCGGCGGCGAGTACCAGAAAGTCGGTGGTGTGCCATTCGCCTTCGACGCAATAGCGCGGTTTTTCTCCGGTCGTGTCTACGGAGACGATGTGTGAGCGGCGCACTTCGCAGCCGGTTTCGCGGGCGCGGTCCAGCAGCAGGCCGTTTAAAACAGTGCGCGAGTAAATGACGATCGGATGCGGCATCTCGAGCGTGGCGCGCTGCTCGTTGCTGGCGACAAGTTCGATCGAGTGGATCAGCTTCTTGGGATATGGATTATCGAGCAGGAAAGGAAAACGCTGAATGGCTTTGTGCGTCAGGCCGCCGCCGCAGGGTTTTTCCCAGGCCAGATGTTCGTCAAAAATCTTGACGGAATGGCCAGCGCGGGCAAGTTCCGCTCCGCACATGGAACCAGACGGACCACCACCGACGATTGCGATTTCTGCCATGCCTATCTCGCTGAGACGGCGCACACAAACTGCCAGGTGTAGGTGAGCGGCCGCGAAGCTTTCCGGGGAGCTCGACAAACCACATAGGGCTCCGCGATGCCAGTGACCCTAAGTGACGGGAAAAATCACCAGGGCGAAAGCAGCGAGGAGTATAGCACCGAAGATTGCAGCGGCGGCAGAGGACTGTGTCCTGAAACGAACGAGGTCCGAGGCAAGACGGGCCAGAAGCGAGAAGACGACAAAATACCCGAGCAGCAGAAAGAGCAGGACCGCTCCGGAATGGAGATAGAGAATGCCAAAGAAGAGCGCGAGGTAGACCGTGAATCGCAGCGCGAACGATTTGCCGAGGCGACCGAAGTCGGGGGAAGAGGCGGGCGGGCCGATGAGAATTTCTTCGGCGAGATGCCAGGGGAGCAGCAGAACGAGCAGCAGTGGAAAGCGAATCGAGCGGGCGACAGTAAGCCACGCTTCATAGAAGGTGAGTTCGAACCAGCCGGCGAAGAGCAGCACCAGAACCAGCGCTGAGGCCGAAGCCCAAGCGACCGAATGAGCCAGTTGCGGCTGCCACGCGGGAACGGACTTGTAGAAGACGGCAAGCAGCAGGAGGCCGGTCAGAAAGAGAAATACCGCCAGGTAGTCGCCGTTGAAAACGCGGACCAAGCCGACGGGAACGATGCGCGAGGCCAGCAGAAGGGCCACGGCTGACGCCGCGACCAACGCCATTTGCAAGCCTTTCGCGAAGGAGGGCACGGGCAGCCGGCTCTCCGCTACGGTTTTTGCCGGAGAGTTCATTTCCCGGAGGAACGGCGGGACGAGGATGGAGAGGCCGACCGTGCCGAGAATGCATCCGAGCGCTGGCATATTCCGCGGATACGGAGCGTCGCGATGGGTGCCGAGGAGCTGGGAGGTCCAAGCGCGGAGTTCGGCAAAGGTGGATTGCGAGAACAGAATGCTGACGTGAGTGGTGCGCGGTATCATCTGGTATTTGCTCGTGGAGGCCGGCGCAGGGCTAGCCGGAGTCGATGTGGCGGGGCGCACGAGTTCCTGCGCGAGCGACGTGATGGGACCGGGCTCCCACTGGCCGCTGAGAATCAGGGAATGCGGCGGCAGAACCGGGACGTCATGAAAGGGAACCATCTCTTCGGAAAAGCCGGAGGTGACGCGCATGGGCGCGGGCGAGAGCGCGATGACGCCGGCGACCGGAAAATGGGCTGCGGCGCGGACGGCGATGGCCCCGCCGAGCGAGTGGCCGGCCAGGACCGTGCGCTCCGGGATGATGGCTTTGCGGGTGGCGAGGTCGCGTAACAGCGCGAGGGCGCAGAAGTCGTCGCCATCGGCCGAATAAGGGCCGGGCGTGCGGCCGTGTCCTGGCAAGTCCGGCACGAACACCCTGAGGTCCTGGTTGGCGAATTCCTGTGCGCTGAACGACATCACCTTCTTGTTGGCCGCAAGTCCGTGAAAAAGAACGACCGAACCAAGAGGGGATCCGGAGCGCGGCTCAAAAATGTCGGTTGCCATCTGGCAGCCGCCGGCCGTGGCGAGCACCGTGCGCACTTCGTAGGACTCGCGATGCGCCACGAAGTAGCCCACAATGCAGAAAAGGATGCCCAGGGCCGCCTGGAGGAGTGAGCGGCGGTTCATCGCGCGGGCGGAAGCTCGAGCGAGGGCGCCAGAAAAGTTGGTCGAACGCGCGCGTGATAAACTGATCGAGCCGACGGATTTGCGCGCAAAGCGCTTTCTGACGAGGAGTTTCGTTGAGCGGGCGAGTTTTGACGTGGCACGAAGCGATTGTCCGACTAGAGCGGGAGAAACGCAATGGCCGCCGGGTGGTGTTTACCAACGGCTGCTTTGACTTGCTGCATCCGGGACACATCGAAACGCTGGAGAAGGCGCGCGCCCAGGGCGACCTGTTGATCGTGGGCGTGAACAGCGACCGCAGCGTCCGGGAAATGAAGGGGGCCGGCCGTCCGATTGTGCCGGAGCGGGAGAGGGCGGAAGTACTGGCGGCCCTCGAGTGCGTGGATGGCGTGGTAATTTTTGATCAGCTTACGCCGCGAGAGGTAGTCTCGGCGCTGGCGCCCGACGTCCTCGTTAAGGGCGGGGATTGGGCGAGTGATCGAATCATCGGACGCGAGGAAGTGGAAGCCGCGGGCGGGAGGGTGGTTCGGGCGCCTGTGGTGGCAGGCTATTCCACGTCGGCGATGGTCGAAAAGATTCACAAGCTGGGTGGCGCCGGCGGCAGCAACTCCTGATTTCATTCCATGATCCTACCCGTGGTACGCGAGCGACTTGAGACGTTGGTGCTCCAGCCCGCGCTCGAAGGTGTTTTAACGGCGTTGCGCGGCGGCGCCAAGACGGCGGGGTGCGCGGGGCTGACCGAGCTGGCGAAAGCGATCACCGTCGCCCACCTGGCGCACCAGCTTCGGCGGCCCGCGTTTCTGCTGGTGGAATCGAACAAGAAAGCCGAAGCGATCCAGGAGACGCTGCGGTTCTGGTTTTCCGTCTTTCCCGGCGCCACCGGCGGCATCGCCGTGCTGCCGGCATTTGATACGCTGCCGTGGGAGTCGCGCGCTCCCCACGCCGACATTCTGGAGCGACGGGCGGCCGCTCTCTATCGGCTGGCGGTAGGAGAGGTCTCGCTGGTGATCGCGCCCGTGGCGGCTGCGTTGTGGCGGTATCGTGACGCCGCCGACTACGCCGGCCTGACGCGCGTTCTCGAAAAAGACAAAGAGGTGCCGCTACCGGAGTTTCTCGGGCATTTGGGTTCGACCGGTTATGCGCGTACGGAAATGGTCGAGTTGCCGGGACAGTTCGCCGTGCGCGGCGGCATCGTGGACATTTTTTCGCCGGAAGCGCCGCGGCCGGTGCGCGTCGAATTGCTCGGCGACGCGGTCGAGTCGGTGCGCGAATTTGACCCACGCACTCAGCGCTCGGTTGCTCCGGTGAACCGGACCGTGGTGTTGCCGTTGACGGAGTGGCAGATCGCGCGCGAACCGGGCGCAGATTGTTGGCCCCTGCCGACCTATTGGGGGCCGGCGGGCGCGGTTGGCGTGCGCAGCCTGTTCGAACTGGCCGCGAGCTCGCTCGAGCCTCTGGTTTTCCTCAGCGAACCCGCGGCGGTGCGCGGTTGCGTGAACGACGTGCTTCGCGAGGTGACCGAGTCCTACGAAAGGCTGGGCGCGGCGAATTCACCGGACGGAACCATCTTCTTCTGGACGTTAGAAGAGTTCGATTTAGCGCTCGAACTCGCGACCCGCGTTGATTTGGAAGAGTTGGGGCTGGCTGCCGGAGATGCCAAGCGGTTTCATCTGGCGTCGCGGCCGAGCACGCGGTTTCACGGGGACGTGGTGGCGTGCGTGGGCGACGTGAAATCGCAGCTGGCCGAAGGCGGAACGGTTTTCTTGACGGCGGCAAGCACCGGCGAGCTCGAGCGGTTCGCGGACATTTGCCGGGAATACGAAGTCCCGTATGTGCTGGGCGAATCGGAAAGTGCCGCGGCGGGATTCACGGCCGAAAGCGCCAGTGAATCGGCGGGACTGGTGCTGGTGCGAGCGCCCTTCGGTGCGGGGGCGACGTTTGCCGATGCGAAGCTGACCATTTACGGAAATGCTGACCTTTTCGACGTTGCGCCGCAGGTGGAACGGCCGACCCGGAAGATCCGCACTTCGGGATTTTTCAGCGACTTCGCCGACCTGAAGCCAGGAGACTTTGTGGTCCACGTGGACCACGGCATCGGCCAGTTCGAGGGATTGCGCGGGATCGAGTCTGACGGTCGGCGCGGCGAGTTCATGCTGCTTCGCTACGCGGAAGAAGCGCGTCTGTACGTTCCGCTCGAACGCATGGACCTGGTGCAGAGCTATCGCGTGGTGGAAGGGGCGCCGCCGCCGCTCGACAAACTCGGCGGCACGGGTTGGAACACGCGCAAGGCCAGAGTCCGCAAGTCGCTCGAAGACATGGCGGAGCAGCTGCTGGCCCTCTATGCCGCGCGGAAGACCGCCAAAGGCTTTGCCTTTTCAGCGGACGGCAACTGGCAGCGCGAATTTGAAGATGCGTTTGAATTTGAAGAGACGCAAGACCAAAACCTGGCCATCGCAGATATAAAAAAGGATTTGCAAAAGCCGGAGCCGATGGACCGCCTGCTCTGCGGCGACGTGGGCTATGGCAAGACCGAAGTGGCAATGCGCGCCGCCTTCAAGGTGATCGGCGACGGAAAGCAGGTGGCGGTGCTGGCCCCCACCACGGTGCTGGCCTTTCAGCACTTTGAGACGTTCAAGAAACGCTTCGCGGCGTTTCCCGCGAAAATCGAAATGTTGAGCAGGTTCCGGACCGCAGCGGAGCAGAAAAAGGTTTTGGGCGAACTGGAAGCGGGAAAGGTGGATGTGGTCATCGGCACGCACCGCCTGCTCTCCAAGGACGTGCAGTTTCAGGATCTCGGCCTGCTGGTTATCGATGAAGAGCAGCGGTTCGGAGTGGCTCACAAAGAGCGGCTAAAGGAAATGCGCAGGAATGTGGATGCGTTGTCGCTTTCGGCCACACCGATACCCCGGACCTTGCATATGTCGCTGGTCGGTTTGCGCGACATGTCCATCATCGAGACTCCTCCGCGCGATCGGCTGGCGATTCAGACCTCCGTGTCGTCCTTCAGCGAAGAACTGGTGCGCAAGGCCATCGAAACGGAGCTCGAACGCGAAGGGCAGGTGTATTTCATCCACAATCGCGTCGAGTCCATCTATTCGTTGGCCTCTCTGGTGGCGAAGCTGGTGCCCAAGGCCCGGGTTGTGGTCGGCCACGGACAGATGGGCGAGAAGGAACTCGAACAAGTCATGCTCAAGTTTATCCGCGACGAAGCGGACGTGCTGGTGGCCACCACCATTGTGGAAAACGGGCTGGACATCCCCAAAGCCAACACCATCCTGATCAATCGTGCAGACCGCCTCGGGCTGTCGGAGCTCTACCAGTTGCGCGGCCGCGTCGGCCGCTCCAATCAGCGCGCCTACGCCTACCTGCTGGTGCCACCCGAGACCGTGCTTTCCGAAGTGGCGCGCAAACGCCTCTCGGCCATGAAGGAGTTCAGCGAATTGGGGGCCGGCTTCCGCATTGCAGCTCTGGACCTCGAGTTGCGCGGCGCCGGCAACATGCTCGGACGGCAGCAGCACGGGCACATCGAAGCGGTGGGCTTCGATATCTACACGCAAATGCTGGAACGAGCCGTATCCAAGCTGAAGGGTGAAGAGGCCGCGCCCGACCTGCGCACGACGTTGAGTCTCGGCCTGGACGTCCGCATTCCCCAAGACTACATTCCCAGCGAAAATCTGCGGCTACGGACCTACAAGCGCATCTCATCCATCAAGACCGATGAAGAGAGGAACGACGTCGGGAAGGAACTGGAAGACCGCTTCGGCGGGCTGCCTTCCTCGGTGGCCAACCTTTTGCACTATGCGGTCCTCAAATCGATCTGCGAGCGGTTGCGCATTTCCACCGTCGAACGGCAGGGCAACCGCCTGGCGGTCCGCTTCCACCCGGAAACACCCCTCGATCCGGCAACTCTGGTCAGCGTAGTGCGATCGCGCGACGGAATCCGGCTCGACCCGTCGGGAGTGCTGTGGATCGAACTGCAACGCGGCGAGCCAGTCGTTCTAGCGCTCAGAAACGTATTGCTCGGGCTTCAGGGGCAGGGCTAAACTGAATGCAGAGAGGCGATTTAATGAGCAGCTTGATCTTACAACCGGAGCGGAAAACGGCGCTGGGGGTCGTTCTCCTGGCCCTGCTGCTGGCGAAGCCGTTGGCCGCCCAGGACCCTAAACAGGAGCCGGCGCCAACTCCCGCCCCCACTCTGGAGCAGCCAAAAATGGCTCCGGAAACGGAAGAGCCGGCCAAAGAAGCACGGCCCAAGCCGGCGCCCGCTGCGGTGAAGCCAAATCCGAACAGCGGCGCCGTGGTGGAAGAGATTATCGCCCGCGTGAACAACGAAATCATCACGCGAACGGAATACGAAAAAGCCATGGCGCAAAGCGAAGAGGAGACGCGTCAGGACTGCCAGGGAAAGTGCACGGCCGAACAGTTGCAGAGCGAGCTGGAGGCGCGCAGAAAGCATACGCTGCACGACCTGATTGACCAGTCGCTGCTGGCGCAGCGCGGCAAAGACCTGGGCCTCAGCGTTGAAACCGACGTAATCAAGCAACTGGACCAGGTCCGCATCCAGAACAAGTTAAAGGACATGGACGAGTTGGAGAAGGCCGTCACCAGCCAAGGCCTGAACTGGGAAGATTTCAAAAACAACATCCGTAATCGTATCCTGACGCAGAAAGTCGTCAGTCAGGAGGTCGGTTCGCACATCTCCATTGGGGAAAGCGATGCGCAGAAGTATTACGAAGCGCACAAAACAGAGTTTGTGCGGCCGGAACAGGTGGCGCTGCGCGAAATCATCGTAAACACCGAAGGCAAGAAGGAAGCCGAACTCCCCGACCTCAGGAAAAAGGCGGAAACGGCTCTGAAACGCGTGAAGGATGGTGAAGACTTCGGTGAAATTGCCAAACGCCTTTCCGACGGCACGACCAAAGACCAGGGCGGCTATATCGGAATGTTCAAGCGCGGCGAGCTGGCCAAGCAGCTGGAAGAGGTGGTGTTCAAGATGAAGCGCAGTGAATTGACCGACGTCATCGAAACCAAACAGGGCTATCTGGTTTTCCAGGTTCTCGAACACTATGACGAAGGCGAGCAGGGCTTCGACAAGGTCAAGAGCGAAATCATGGACCACCTCTACAACGAGAAGCTGGAGCCGGCGGTCCGCGAATACCTGAAGACGCTGCGCGAACAAAGTTATGTGGTGATCAAACCCGGCTACGCCGAGCTCGCAGGCGGCGGCAATTCGGAAATTCAGGAAGTGAACGCGACTCCGGAAGCGACCAAGGCAGCAAAGAAAGGCCACAAGAAGTTTCTTCTGTTCGGCAAGCGCTCCGGCGAAGCTTCTGGCCAATGAAAAAAGCGTTTGTCTCTGACCTGACGAGCGAACAAACCATCACAAGTTTCTTCCTGGTTAGCGCCAAAGAGCTGCGCAATACCAAGGAAGGGAAGCCCTATCTCCGGCTCGAGCTGTGTGACCGCACCGGCACCGTCGAAGCGCGCATGTGGACGAAATTCGAGGTCGTGGCCCAAGAAGTCGCGCGCGAGGACATCGTCAAGGTCGAAGCGCGCGTCGAGCTATATCGCGAGCGCGCGCAGCTGGCGCTGCTGCAAGTTCGCAAGGCCAGGCCGGAAGAGATCGACCTCGCCGACTACCTGCCGCACAGCAAAGAAGACGTCGAAAAGATGTGGGCGCAATTGCTCGCTCACGCGCAGTCCATCCAGAATCCCTGGCTAGAAAAGCTGGTGCTAGGGATTGTTTGCGATCCCGCCACAGCTTCGCGCTACAAAAAGGCGCCGGCGGCGAAGGTCATGCACCATGCTTATTTGGGCGGACTGCTGGAGCATGTGGTTGGACTGTGCGGGCTCTCCAAACAGGTTGCGGCGCATTATCAGCCCGAACTCGATGTGGATCTGCTGCTGACCGCAGCAATCCTGCACGACGTCGGAAAGCTTGACGAACTTTGCTACGAGCGTTCCATCGGGTACACGACGCACGGCCAGCTGCTCGGCCACATCGTGATGGAGGTGGAGACGGTAGGAAAGGCCATCGACCGCATCGAAGGCTTCCCTCCGGAGCTCAAAACGGTGGTGCAGCACCTGCTGATTAGCCACCATGGAGAGTATGAATTCGGTTCACCGAAGTTGCCCATGATTCGCGAAGCGCTGGTGTTTCACTATCTGGACGATCTGGACTCGAAGATGGCCGCAGCCCGCGCAGCCCTTGCCGGCGAGTCCGGCGACGAGGAATGGTCGGTCTACAGCGGCGCGCTCGGGCGAAAGCTTCTGAAACTGGATCGCTATCTACGACCGGCTGGGAAAGCCGAGCCCGCTGCCGGAGCCGCGCCTTCGGCGCAAACCCCTTTGCAGCTGCCTCTGGAACGGGCGATCGAAAAGGCCAGCCAGGGCAGCTAAGCTGCGCTAAAGTGGAAGCAATGATTCCCGGCGAATACAAGGTCAGAGACCTGACCATACGACCTGCGACGGTCCTCGCGCCCATGGCCGGCGTAACCGACACGCTGTTTCGCCGCGTGATTCGCGGTCTTGGCGGTTGTGGCCTGTTGATGACCGAATTCACCAGCTCGGAAGGAATCACGCGCAGCGCGAAAAAGACTCTGCGCTATCTCTATTTCCAGCCCGACGAGCATCCCATCACGGCGCAGCTGTTCGGCGCGAACCCGCAGGTAATGGCCGAAGCCGCCAGGTTGGTCGAGGACCACGGCTTCGACGCCGTGGATATCAACCTCGGCTGCCCGGCCAAGAAGGTCGTGAAGTGCGGTGGTTCTGGCCTGCTGCGCGACTTGGAACTGCTCGGCGAGATCTTCCGTGCCGTCCGGGCCGCAGTGCGGATTCCCCTGACCATCAAATTGCGCGCGGGCTGGGATGAAAACTCCATCGTGGCGGTGGAAGTAGCCAGAACGGCCGAACAGGTCGGTGTGGAAGCCGTCGCTGTCCATCCCCGCACTCGCGTGCAAGGCTACACGGGCCGCGCGGACTGGAAGATCATCGCGGCGGTAAAGCAGGCCGTCAAAATTCCCGTGATTGGCAACGGCGATATTCAAACGCCGGAAGACGCGGCAAGAATGGTGGCGGAAACTGGTTGCCACGCGGTCATGATCGGCCGGGCGGCCGCCACCAATCCGTGGATTTTTTCGCAGATGGCGGCCTACCGCACTACCGGCCGCTATCAGCAACCGAGCGAAGCCGACCGCCACCGTTTACTCTCTGGCTACTATAAAGAAATTCTGGCAGCGAATCAGCCCGATGCCATAGGCAAAATGAAGCAGTTCGCATGCTGGTTCACGCATGGCGTGGGCAACGGCAGCGAACTGCGACGAACGGTTCACGCGGCACGGACTCCCAGCGAAGTACTCGAACGAGTGGAGCGTTTTTTCGAGAGCCAGGCTGTGGTGCGCACCGTTCCGCAAGCAAGTGTGTCGCACGAGGAGCCGGCCCCCGATGCAACCGAGCACGCACCTCTCGAAGCAGCGAACTGAGCGCCGCATCGCCGTACGCCTGCCGATGCAGGTTACCGGCCGCGATTCGCGCGGCGTAGTCTTTACGGAGGAAACTTCCAGCGAAAATCTCTGCCGCGGCGGCGCCGCATTCCTTACCCGGTTTGACCTGCCGATAGGCGCCGACTTGGATATCCGCATCCCCACCTCGTCGCAGCAGGCATGGAAACGGGAAGACTCTAGCTTTGCCACGCGCGGGCGCGTCGTACACGTAGCTCCCGCTGCGGGTCCAGGCGAGCGACTGGTTGGAGTGCAGTTTACCGGCCCGCGGTTTCAGCGCGTTTTCCGCTCCGAATCAGCGGCTTAGCCGGCCCTGGCCGGTCCGCAGCTTCTAGACGTCGGGGTCCCTCAGGTCCAGATACAGTTCGCTGTAGGCGGCGCGCTTCGACAAACCGCGCTCCTTTGCCGCGAGCTTTAGCGCTTCTTTGCGATCGAGTTTGGCCTGGCGGATGAGTTCGTCCACGCGCTCGGCCAGACTTTGCGAACTGTCGCGCTGCGCCGCCCGTTCTTCGGCGGGAACCGGCCCAATCAACAGCGTAATTTCGCCCCGCGCGGGTCGCTCCGCAAGGGAAGCGGCCAGTTCCGACAGGGTGCCGCGCCGAAACTCCTCGTGCATTTTCGTCACTTCGCGCGCCAGACAAGCCGGCCGGTCGCCCAGAACCTCAAGGGCCGCGGCCAAAGTTTCTTCGATGCGATGCGGCGCTTCGTAAAGGATCATGGTCCTATCCTCGATGCGCAGGCGTTCTAACGCGCGCTTCCGCTCGCCGCTGCGCGCCGGCAGGAATCCTGCGAACAGGAACTCTTCGTTCGGCAATCCTGACGCGGAGAGCGCCGCCAGCAGGGCCGAGGGACCCGGGACGGGAACAACCGCCAAACGGTGCCGCAGCGCGAGTGTAACCAGGCGGTAGCCGGGATCGCTCACCAGAGGCATGCCGGCATCGCTGACCAAGGCGATTTGTGCTCCGCGCTCCATGGCCAGGACCAGTTCCGGCGCGCGGGTCATCTCGTTGTGTTCGTGATAGCTGACCAAGGGCTTGGCGATGGCGTAGTGGTTCAGCAGTTTTTGCGTGTGCCGGGTGTCCTCACAGGCGATCTGGTCCGCCTCTTTCAGGATGCGCAGCGCGCGCAAAGTAATATCTTCCAGATTGCCGATGGGTGTGGCGACCAGATACAAGCAACCCGTTCGCCCGTCAGGTGCCGGCTCCATGGGAGCAGTCTAGCATGCGTTTTCGCGGCATCGCCGCATGGTATATACTGCATTTTTCACACACATTTGGAGGTTGGGCGGTGCCCCTGTACGAGTATCAATGCGCGAAGTGCGGCAGAAGGACGGAAAAGATTGAAAACGTCTCCGGCCCGCACCTGAAAAAGTGCCCGCACTGCGGAGGAAAAGTCGAGCGTCTGCTCACGGCCCCGGCCATTCAGTTCAAAGGTTCCGGCTGGTATGTCACCGACTATGCCGCTAAGGCCAGCACTAAGGACGGCGCAGCGGCCGAGCCGGCTTCGTCCGAGAAAAAGGAATCGTCCGACAGCAAAGAGGCAACCGGCAAGGATTCGACAGCCAAGGACTCCAAGGACAAGAAGCCGGCCAAAAAGAAGTAAGCCAGCCATCGCCGGCCGCGCTAGAGCTTCAGCGACTTGAGGTATCCGCGAAACGCTTCGCCAAATTCCTTGTTCTGCAGCGCAAGTTCGACAGTGGCCTTCAGGAAGCCGAGCTTTTCGCCCGCGTCGTAGGAAATACCTTCGTAGATGTAGGCCCACAAGCCTTGCTCTCTGGCCAGAATCTTCATGGCGTCGGTCAGTTGAATTTCGCCGCCCGCACCCGCTTCGGTTCGCTCGAGACAGCCAAAAATGGCCGGGGGAAGAACGTAGCGCCCGGTAATCGCGAGATTGGACGGCGCGTTCGCCGGTTTAGGCTTCTCCACCAGATCGCGGATGCGAAGCAACCGCTCGCCGAACTGGCCTTCGGGAGCAGGGTCGCCCGCCACGATTCCATAAAGCTGGGTCTTCTCGTGCGGCACTTCTTCCACAGCGATGGCGCCGACGCCTGTCTGTTCGTAGACGCCAACCAGCTGCTTGGTCGCGGGATTATCCCCCGGTATCAGCACGTCCCCCAGCAGTACGGCGAACGGCTCATCGCCGACCAGATCTTTCGCCACCAGCACGGCATGCCCAAGTCCCAGCGGCTCCTTTTGCCGCGTGTAGCTCACCTGAACCATGTCGCTGATCCGCCGCACCAACTCGGCCTGATGCTTTTTGCCCTTCTCCTCCAGAAAACGCTCGAGCGTCGGGTTGTAGTCGAAATGATCTTCGATGGAGTTCTTGCCCTTGCCGGTGACGATGATGACGTGCTCGATGCCGCTGACCACGCACTCTTCGACCACGTACTGAATCTGCGGCTTGTCCACCACCGTCAACATTTCCTTGGGCTGCGCCTTGGTCGCGGGCAGAAATCGCGTGCCCAGCCCGGCGGCGGGAAGAACTGCTTTGCGGACTTTTTTGATGGGTTTCGTGGCGCTGGCGTAGGAAGCCGGAGATGTCGTCATGTAGTTCAGGTTAAAGAAGCTGGCAAAATTTTCAATCGGATTCTTGCTGTAACGTGCGTGAGCCGAAAGCTTTCGACTGGCACGTGGTAGCATCGAAGCAGGGGTCCAGATTGCAATGAGCGTTCGCATCCTGGGAATTGAATCTTCCTGCGACGAAACCGCCGCGGCCGTAGTGGCCGACGGCCGCGAAATCCTCTCCAGCGTCGTGGCCTCGCAGATCGACATACACCGCAAGTATGGCGGCGTTGTACCGGAGCTCGCTTCGCGCGAGCATCTTCGCAGGATCGTGCCCGTGGTGCGCGAAGCGCTAGAAAGCGCCAAACTCGACTGGCGCGAGGTTGACGCCATCGGCGTGACGCAAGGCCCGGGCCTGGTCGGCTCGCTGCTGGTCGGCATTACCTACGGCAAGACGCTCGCTGAAACGCTTGGCAGGCCGCTGGTGCCCGTGAACCACCTGGAAGGCCACATTCACGCCGTTTTCCTGGAAGCTCACAAGTCCGGCGTCGCGCCGGCGTTGCCTGCCGTCGGCTTGATCGTTTCCGGGGGGCACACCGTGCTCTATAGCGTTCGCTCCCGGGACGACGCGAACCGGAACGCGGCCGCGCTGTGGTCCTATGGCAGGATCGGACAAACGCGCGACGACGCGGCCGGAGAAGCCTATGACAAAGTTGCGAAGCTGCTGGGCCTCGGCTACCCGGGTGGACCGGTCTTGGATCGCCTCGCGGCCGCAGCCGGAGACGCACCGCCACCGGTCAAGTTCGGCCCAACCAAGATCAAAGGCAATGCCTACGATTTTAGCTTCAGCGGACTGAAGACGGCCGTCTTGTATCATCTGCGCGAAAACCCGGACTACCTGGAGGAGATTGAAGCGCGTCAAGCCGCGATCGCCCGAGGCCAGCGCAAATTTGAGCAGCTACTTCCGTTGTGCTCTCGAAAGACGCTGGGCCTGGTCCGGGAATTTCAGAACGCCGTTGTTCGCGAACTTGTCGACCGCACGAGCAAAGCCGCCGTGGAACTCGGCACACCCACCATCCTTGTTTCAGGCGGCGTCGCCGCGAATCGGCAGCTGCGAGCCGCCTTCGAGCAATGCTCGGCGGCTACGGGCCTGCGGGTCTATTTTCCAAGTCCGGCGCTCTCGACGGATAACGCCGCCATGATTGCCGCGGCTGCCTATCCTCGCCTGAAAAATCACGTTCTGGCCGACGTAAGCCTGAACGCTTCAGCCTCGCTCCCTCTGGCCTGAGCTCGCACCTATGCGGACGACCTCCCTTGCCGGGCCGCGATTTGTAAGGGCGAGCGATCAGTCGCTGCTCGTTTACTTCGACGAGCGCAGAGACCGTCAGCACGAGCGGCCGCCTGAGCAACGGCTCCCGGTCGAAGCCAATCGCAGCGTGCGCAGACTGCTGCAACTTCTGACCTTGCGGCCGATCTCGGGCGTCCGCAATCTGCATCCGGCGTATGGCTCGCTGCTGGTGACGTTTGACGGGCAAAGGTGGCAACACCAGGAACTGGAAAAAAAACTGCGCGCATACCTCGAACAGTTGCGAGCGGTTCGCTTGCCAGAACCGCATCGAGTGGAAATACCGGTGTGCTACGGGGAAGAATTTGGCCCCGATCTCGGCGATGTGGCCCAAATGGGCGGCATGACGCCTGAGCAGGTGATCGAGCTTCATACCTCGATAACCTACCAGGTCTACTTTCTGGGGTTCGTGCCGGGCTTTGCCTATCTGGGCGAGCTGCCCGAAGTTCTAGTAACGCCGCGACACGCGACGCCACGGCGAACGGTACCGGCCGGAAGCGTCGGCATCGCAGGCCGTCAAACGGGCGTCTACCCTTGCGAAACGCCAGGAGGGTGGCGGCTGCTCGGCCGGACCCCGCTTGCGATGTTCCGGCCGGAGAGGCACGGTTTGAGTCTGCTGTCCATCGGCGATTGCGTGCGGTTCAAAGCGATTTCTCGCGAACAATTTGCGCTGGAGAAGGCATGAGCGTGATCGAGGTGCGATCCCCGGGCCTGCTCACCACGGTGCAGGATCTCGGGCGGGAAGGATACGGTCCGCTAGGAGTTTCGCCTTCCGGTGCGGCGGACCCGATTGCTCTGCGGCTCGGCAATCGCCTGGTCGGAAATGCCGAGGGGGCAGCGGCGCTCGAAATGACCCTTCTCGGCGCGACGTTGCTGTTCCCGGAAGGCGCCGTCGCGGCTCTGGCCGGCGCCGATTTTCGAGCGGAGCTTGACGGCGCGGCGGTTCCGTTGTGGACTTCGATCGAAATAAGAAGGGGAGGGACGCTTCGCGCAGGCGCCACGCGCTCCGGAGCGCGCTGCTATCTTTGCGTGAGCGGCGGAATCGCCGTGAAGCCGCTCTTTGACAGTTCGTCAACGCACCTTTTGAGCGGGCTTGGCGGCCACGAGGGAAGGGCACTGCTGAAAGGCGACGTGCTAAAGATCGGAGCCGCCGGCGCTTCCTTCCGCAGACGAACCGTAACGCCCTCCGCACTGCGGCGTTTCGCGCCCCGCAAAGTGTTGCGTGCTACGCCCGGACCGCAGTGCGAACGGTTCCCGGATGCGGCGCGGAAAATCTTCTACGGCAGCGCCTACCGCGTCGCGGAGGAATCGAATCGCATGGGGCTTCGGCTTGAGGGAGCGCCGCTTCCCGTAAACGGCCAGGCCGAGATGACGACGGAAGGCGTCTCCTTGGGCGCCGTGCAAATCACGCCGGCCGGATTGCCGATCATACTGTTTGTGGAGCAGCAAACCACGGGCGGTTATGCCAAGATCGCGAATGTGATTTCGGCGGATCTGAGCAGCCTCGGACAACTTCGCCCGCGCGACGAAATCCGATTTAAGGCGGTGGATTGGCGAACCGCCCGCCGGCTTCTTACCGAGCAGGAAGAGTTTCTCGAATCGGACGAATGGATGGTGGCCAGAGAATGAAGGATTTCGCCAGAAAACAGTTCGACTTGAATTGCGACCTGGGCGAACTGCCCCGGGCCATTGCCGACGGGACGCAAGAAGCGTTGCTTGGTTCGATCACCTCTGCCAACGTGGCCTGCGGCGGCCATGCGGGCGATGCGCAAACGATGCGCACCACGATTGAGCAGGCGCTCCAGGCCGGTGTCGCCGTCGGCGCGCATCCCGGCTATCCGGACCGGGAGAATTTCGGCCGCCGGGAGCTGAAGATCTCGCTGGAAGCGCTGGCCGATTCCGTCTGCCAGCAGGTAAGGGCGCTCGCGGAAATCGCCGCTGCTTGCCGCGCGAGGTTGGTACACGTCAAACCGCATGGCGCGCTTTACAACCAAGCCGTCTGCGATCGCGGCCTGGCCGAAGCCATTGCCGAAGGCGTAGCCAGGTGCAGCAAGGATTTTGTCCTGGTGGGACTTGCCGAATCGCCGATGCTCAGTGTCTTCCGAGAGGCTGGTTTTCGCGTAGCCGCCGAGGCCTTCGCCGACCGCCGCTACGAATCGGATGGAACCTTGCGCTCGCGGAAATTCGATGATGCGCTCATTTGCGACCCGGGCGAAGCAGCCCGCCAAGCCCTCAGCATCGCGCAACGTGGCTTGGTCACGGCACGCCAGGGTTGCGAAGTGAAGCTCACCGCGCAAACCATCTGCATCCACGGCGACACTCCCGGTGCTGCGGCCATTGCTGCGGCCGTGGCGCGCGCGCTCCGCGATGCAGGTATCGCACTCGGCGGGCTTGCGCCAAAATCGTAATCGCTTACGCCGGGCCTTTGTGCGCCGTTTTTGAAAAGAAAGGGGGACAAACCATTCGGTTTGTCCCCGCCAAATTCACAAAATCGTTTTTTTTATTTACTGCTCGAATCCTTCCTGCAGCACCGGCAGCTGCAGCTTGGCCTTGGCCAGCGACTTCAACACCATCGTTTCCGCCAACTCGGCCGAAGTGTTCCGTGCCGTCGCCATCTCGCTGACCAGCAAATACTTGGCCCGTTCGAGCATTTTCTTTTCCCGGAAGGAAAGCGGCTTGCTTCTGCTGAGGGAGCACAAACTTTTGAGGACGACGGCAACTTCTAGGAGGGACCCGGTGCGCATTCTTTCGGAATTCTCTTTAAAGCGATGTTTCCAATCGTGGTGACAGTTCAGCTTGCCGCGTTCCAAAAATCCCAACACCTTGCTGGTGTCAATCGTCTTTACCACGGACCGCAGTCCTACGCTCATCGCATTCGACTGGGGCACCATGACGCGCAAACCGCTCGATACGATACGAATCATGTAGTACCGTTCCGTCTTTCCGTTCAGGATTCCGTAATTGATCTGCTCGATGACTCCAACACCATGGTTTGGATATACGACCTTGTCACCAATTTTGTAATCCATGATTTCGGATGCCCCCTTGAGCTACCAAGGTAAGTGTAGGAGGTTACGTCGACTGAGTCAAGCTATATCGTTTGGAATGAGCGAGTTACCGCCAGCATCTATCCATTTTGGCAATGGAATTGCTCAGTATACAAGTAACAGTACTTGCTATCCTTCGTTCCACGCCCATTTCGCCTATACTGCCGGATGATGCATTTCCTCCTGCTCGATACCGCCGACGCGCGAGGCTCGGTAGCCCTTTTCCGCTCCGGGGAACTCCTTGCGCTCGATCCGCATCCGGCCGAAGAAGACTTCTCATCGTGGCTGCTTCCCGCCGTGAGGCGCCTACTCGAACATCGCCATCTAACTCACTCGGATCTCGACGGTTATGCTGTCTGTTCAGGGCCTGGATCGTTCACCGGTTTACGCGTCGGTTTGACTTCCGTGAAGGCCTGGGCTGAAATCTACCGAAAGCCCATTGCGGCCGTATCGCGCCTTGAGGCCTTTGCCGCAGGCGATGTCCCTTTTGGAGCTCCCGATCCCCGCTACACCGCGGTCTTTTCTGACGCCCGCCGTGGTCAGGTGTTTGCCGCGCTTTACGATCGATCCTCGAACGCCATCGAACCCGAGAACGTCATCGCCTTGGAGGTATTCCTCGCTAAAGCCGGAGCGGTTGCACAAGAAACTGCCATCCTGTGGAAAACGCCCGATCCCAATCTGCTCGTGGCCCTGCCGAAGTGGCGAGACCGACTGGAGTGCGGCGACATCCTGGAACCGGTCGAGACGCCTTTTGCCGACCGGCTGGGCCGGCTGGCCTGGCGGAAGTTTCTTGAGAGACAGACCACCGACGCCCTGGCGCTCGATGCCAACTACGTCCGCCGTTCCGACGCCGAGCTGTTCTGGAAAGACCACGCCTCTGAAGGCAAGGCATGAGCAACGCGCCGGATTCCGCAGCTGTCTTTCGCGCCGCGCTTCCGGAGGATCGCCGGGCGATTCACTCACTCCTGCTGCGGTCGAATCTTTCTGCACCCGCTACAGGTGACCTGGAGCGCGCCACCCGCTCCGGCATCGGTCAAATTCTCTCTTTTGTCGTCGAAAAAAACGGCCAGGTTCGAGGCGTACTGCAGTGGCGCAACCTGGGCGAGGAAGTCGAAATCCTGGACCTCGCGGTCGATCCGGCTCGCCGCCGGCAAGGCTACGCCGCTTTTCTTTTGCGAAACTTCCTGCAAGACGCTTCACAAACGACGGCGAAAAAAGTCTTTCTCGAAGTCCGCGAATCCAATGCTGCCGCCATCGCGCTCTACCAAAAATTCGGTTTTCAAATTTCTGGCCGCCGCCCCAACTATTACTGCAACCCTCAAGAAAACGCGCTGCTGCTGGCCCTTGCGATTCCGGGCTAGTACAAAAATACCGTTGGTTCTCTCTTGACTCTCGCTTAGCGCCGAGTTACCGTCAGCCTCGTCGGGACCCACCGCAACCCATCCCGGCACCAGGGGAAGTAGAAGTTACCGCGCTTTCCGGCGCGGTCGGTGCAGTCAAACAATCGAATCGCCGTAAGGAGGAGGAACGCATGGCAGCATTGCAGCGGAGCCCTCGGGACATACTCCTTGATACAGACGCCGATTATCAGCGTCTGTTAGAGCAGCACCATAAGTACGACGAAGAGTTGCAGCGCATCCTCAAAGAACCCTACCTTAGTTCGGAAGACCTCCTCGAAGAGATCAAGTTGAAAAAGTTAAAGCTCCACTGCAAGGACGAAATGGAGCGGATCGCGTCGCGTATCCAACGCGCGCGCGCGCAACACGCCTGATCCGTAGCGCGCGCCTTTCGCCACGAAGTCCGGTCGATTTCCATTCGTGCGGGAGAGTGTCTCTCGTCAATTCCGCGCCGGCGGTTGTGAACGCCTGCGGTCGCCCGCCGCGTGCCAGTGCTGTGGTATCTTCATCTACGCATGGTCAAAGAGGGCTACTTCTTCGGCGTTCCTCCGCTGGTAGTCGGCATGCTTCTGATCGCGCTGCATTGGCCTGTCTCCGGACTGGTCCTCGTCGCCTTCGCTTTTTTCTGCTTTTCTTTCTTTCGCGATCCTGAACGCGCCATTCCGGAAGACCCGGCTGCCATTGTTTCTCCCGCCGACGGGCGCGTCGTAGTCATCACCGAGGAAGCAAACGCCGGACGCCCGGGCACGCGCATCAGCATCTTCCTCGCCATCTGGAACGTGCACGTCAACCGCTCTCCCGCCGCCGGCGTGATCAGCAAAGTCGACTACCGCCCGGGCAAATTCCTCGCCGCCTGGGACGCCAATGCCTCCGTACAAAACGAACAGAACATTTTCACGCTGGCTACGCCCAACGGAAACATGGAGTTCAAGCAGATCGCCGGCCTGGTCGCCCGCCGCGTCGTCTCCTGGAAAAAGGCGCAAGACGTTGTCGCCAAGGGAGAGCGTATCGGCCTGGTTCGTTTTGGATCACGCGTTGATCTCTGGGTTCCCGCTGGCTCCGAACTTCTGGTAAAAGTAGGAGATACGGTGCACGGCGGCTCCAGCACGCTCGCCCGCTGGCCGGCCGTCAAGCCTGTGTTGCCCGATCGCGAAGATGCTCAATTGGCGGAGAAATCCCACTGATGGCTGACGTCGATCAGCGCGAGATACCCTTGGAAGGGCGCCGCACACGCGTCCAGGCCCGGCTGCGCCGCGGCATCTTCCTTCTTCCCGCAATGATGACTTCCGCGAATCTGCTTTGCGGATACTACGCGGTGGTCGCTTCGTTGATGGGAACTCCCGAGGACTTCAACCACGCCGCCAAGGCCATCGGCATCGCTATCATTTTCGACTCGCTCGACGGTCGCATCGCCCGCATGACCGGCACCAACACCGAATTCGGTGTGCAATTCGACTCTTTGGCCGACGTCGTAAGCTTTGGCATAGCGCCGGCCGTTCTCGCCTTTGCCTGGGGCGTCCGCGGCGTCGTCAACCTCCCGCCGGAGGCCTTTCGCCAGTTGGGCCGCTTCGGATGGCTGTGCTGCCTGGCTTTTCTCATATGTTGCGCTTGGCGGCTGGCTCGCTTCAACGTTCAAGGCATGGCTCCAGGAGGTTCGAAGTACTTCATCGGCATGCCTACCCCCGCTTCGGCCGGCGTCATCGCGGCCATCGTGCACGCCTTTCATGAAGCCGGTCCGCTGCACACCTTCCACGAAGGGCCCATCCGGGACTGGCACTGGGCCGTCGCTTGGCTAACTTTGGCCGTCGCGCTGGGCGGCTTAATGACCAGCACCATTCGCTTTTACAGCTTTAAGGATCTCCCTTGGGGCCGCAAGCAGCCCGGGGTGCTCATCCTGCTATTCCTGTTTCTCGGCGGCGTCATCTGGCTCTACTCGGAAATCGTTCTGCTGCTGATCGCTTCGACCTACGCCTTTACCGCCGTAACTTTGCACCTCATCCGTTTCTTCCGCCATCGCCTAGTCTCACGCACCGCACCTTCCTGACCCCAGCCATGACTATTCCGCTTGAATCGCGTCGCATCGTTATTGCCGGCGCCTCATCGCTGCTCGGCGCCGAACTGAAATCGCTGCTCGAAGAAAGCCGCTTCGCCGCGTCTGATTTTCGCCTGGTGGATGAAGAGATCGTCGCAGGCACTCTGACCGAAGCGGGCGGCCAAGCAGCCTTCATTCAACCGGTTGAGGAGGACAGCTTTGCCAGGGCTTGGGTGGTCTTCTTCACCGGTTCGGCCGCCTTTACCAGAAGCAATTTCGCCCTGGCCGCGCGCAGCGGCGCAAACCTTATCGACCTCTCCGGTGAACTCGCTGGTCAGCCCGATGTCGCCGTCTGGCTAGCAAAACTTTCCGGCTCCCCGTCGCCAAACGTCCCCCCAAACACCTCCAGGGCGTTCGCGGTTCCTTCCTCGGCCGCCGAAATCATCGCGCGCCTCACCATGGCTTTAAGCTCGCTGCAGCCCTCCGCCGTCAGCGCCGTCGCCTTTCAACCGGTCTCTGCCGCCGGTAAACCGGGCATCGAGGAACTCGAGTCGCAAACCGGGCAGCTGCTGTCGTTCCAGTCCGTCGGCAAGCAGGTCTTCGACGCGCAAGTCGCTTACGCCATGCTCGACCGTTTTGGTCCGTCGAGCCCGCATTCTCTTGCCGCCACGCTCGGGTTGCTCAGAAGGGAAGTGCGCGCCGCCTTGCCTGGCAGCACGCATCCGCCGGCGATTCAGCTTCTCCATGCGCCGGTCTTCTACGGAACTACGGTCTCCGCGTGCGCTTTCATGGACCGCCAAGCCGAAGCGGCCGATATCGCCCGACTCTGCAGCAACGCCGGTTTCACTCTTGCCCACACGGACGGTGCTCCGAGTAACGTCACCTCCGCCGGCGAAATCGCTTTGCAGCTTGCGTCTCCGACGGCGGACTCCGCCGCTCGCGGAGCTTTCTGGTTCTGGGCCGCCGCCGACAACCTTCGCCTCCCGGCCTCGAACGCGGTAAAATTGGCCGAGTCTCTTCTCGGATGAATCTCCGCCCGAGTTACCTGTCGCGCCGCCGAGGACCGCCGGGTCCTTCGCGGTTGGCCGCGCGGTGGTGGCAGCCACTAGCGACGATTCTCTTCGCTCTCGGGCTCCTCTCGGGGTGCGGCTACCGTGTCGCCGGCCATAACGACGCTCTCCCCAAGACCATACACGTGATTGCTGTTCCGGCCCTCGAAAACAAAACCACCAGCTACCGCATCGAACAGCGCCTAACCGCCGCCACCATCCATGAGTTCCTGGCCGCTACGCCCTACAAAATCGTCTCCACCGACAGCGGTGCCGATGCCGTTCTGCGCGGAAGAGTACTCAGCGTCGAAGCCGTGCCCCTGTTGTTTGTCACAACGCCGGCCACCCCTACCGAGGCCTCCACCACGCGCGCCACCACCATGCTCGTGACCATGAAATGCGACGTCACTCTCAGCGAAAGCCCGAGCGAACGGATCCTCTATCACAACGAAAACTTCGTGTTTCGCAACCAGTATGAAATCTCCGCCGACGTAAAAAGCTTCTTCGAAGAGCAGGACCCGGCGCTTGATCGCATGGCGCGAGACTTCGCCAAGCGTCTGGTCGCTGCGGTCAGGGAGAACTTTTGATGGCGTCCGTCGGACCCGAAGAGCTGCTCGCCCGTCTCAAGAAAGGCAAACCGATTCCCGCGATTCTGCTGCTCGGCGAGGAGACCTACCTGCGCGACTGCTGCCGCGCGGCCCTCATGGACGCCTATGTGAACGAAGCCGCCCGTGCCTGGGCCCTTTCGCGGTTTTCCGCCGTGCGGGGCGAAATCCGCCCGGCTCTCGATCAGGCGCAGACACTGCCCATGCTTTCGCCGCAGCAGGTCGTCTTTCTCGAACAAGTCGAAGCCATCGAGGAATTCAGCGAGAAGAAGCGCGACGATGCCGTCAAACAGCTCGAATCCTACTTGGCCGACCCGGCCTCTTTCACCGTCCTGGTTCTCGAAGCAGCTCATCTCGACCAGCGCATGCGTCTTGGCAAGATCCTTGCCGAAAAAGCTCTCACCGTACAGGTCGGCCTCGGCGAAAACCAGGAGCAACGTGGTGCTGCAGCGGTCGCTCTCGCCAGGTCGCTGGCCCGCGAGCAGGGAATCGAGTTCGAAAGAGGCGCCGCCGAAGACCTCGCCGAATCAGTCGCCGCCGACCTGCAGCGGCTTAAGACCGAAATCGAAAAACTCGCCGCTTATACCGGCGACCGCAAATCGATCCGCCGCGAAGACATCGCCCTGATGGTCAAGTCCGAAAAAGCCGCCACGGTCTGGGAACTGGCCGACTTTCTTGCCGGGCGCAAGCCCCGGCTTGCGCTCGAATTTCTGGACCGGCTGCTGCGCGACGGCGAGGAACCTCTGCAGATTTTGGGCGCGCTCGCTTGGATGTACCGCAAACTTGTCGAAGCCAGCGAACTCCGCGGAGCGGTCAACGGCTGGCAAGCCGCCCGCGCGCTGCAGATGCGCGCCGATCAGGCCGAACTCGCGGTTCGCAATGCCCGCCAAATCTCCAAGCCGCGTCTTCTAGCCGGCCTCCGCGCGCTGCAACGTGCCGACGACCGCCTCAAATCCGGCGAGAAGGACTCCCGTGCGGTGATGGAATTCCTCATCACCGAATTGACCACCGCTCCCGCAGCGCGCTAGTCGCAGCCCTCCGCCGGGAATCGGAGGCCAGAAACCGATCTAGAGAAACGCGACCGAAAACAAAAAGACCGGGCGCATCGCCCGGCCCAATCGATCTCGCCTGTACGTCGGTCTGGCCTTACTTCGCCGCCGCCTTGGCCTTCAATCCGTTGTAGGCCACGGCCAGCCGCGACTTGTAGCGGTTCGCGGTATTCTCGTGCAGAACGCCCTTGGTGATGGCCTTGTCAATTTCTGAAAGCGTGGGATTCAGCAGGTTTCCCGCCGCCGTCGCGTCGCCCGCGCTGATCGCGCCGCGCAATTTCTTGATCGCTGTCCGCACCCGGGTGCGGTTCGCCCGGTTCACATCCGCACGTTGACGAGATTGTGCCGCGCGCTTTAAAACCGACTTTTTCTTCTTCTTTACTTTGGTAGCCTGTCCTTGGGCCATCTAACTGACGCTCCTTTAGCGTATCGCTCAAACGTATCATTTTAGGGGACACGTCTAAAGCTGTCAATTCGCGTACTCGTTCGGCGGCGGTTCTGCTGCAAGGGCCGGGGAAGCCAAGGGGAGAATGAACGGGCGCCACGGGCGCACACAGAGCACGCGTCAACCGCAGCCATGAGCTCTCCCAGCAAACTCGATCCGCATCCGAGCGCCCATGCCGCCAAGCGCGACGAGCTCCGCCTGCTCATCAATTCGCGTCATCCCATTCTCACCATCCAGACCACCGAAGAAGACCGCGTCGAGCAGCTGCTGGTGGAAGTCGCGACCGATCTGGGCGTTCCGCTTTTCACCTGGAGCGTCACCCTCGGCCTGGCCCGCTTCCGCGGCGCGCCAATCTACAACTCTGAGCCGCCTGAAGCCGCCCTCTCCAATATCGCCGTGGTGCAGGGCGACGGCATTTTTCTTCTGAAGGATTTCGCCCGCTACTGCGAGAACGACAAAGTCTGCCGCCGCCTCCGCGAACTCGCCGAACAGTTCCGCGCTGCCCGCCGTTCGATCATTATCACGGCCGGCGCCATCAAGCTCCCTCCCGAGCTGGATGGCGCATCCGCACCATTCGAACTCGGCCTGCCCGGCAACGACGAGCTTTTGGCCGGCGTCAAGCAAACCCTGGCCGACTTGAGCCGCGACTCCCGCATCGTGTCCACTCTCGATTCTTCCGCGCTCGAAAAACTGGCGAGCCGTCTGGCCGGCCTGCCCTTCGCCGAAGCCATGCGCACCCTCCGTCGCTGCGCCCTCGAACTGGGCGGGGCGAATGCGGCACTCCTTGATTCCGTCCTCGAAGCCAAGAGGGAACTGCTCCGCAGTGACGGCCTGCTTGAAACCGTCGGGCGCGACGCCTCGTTCTCGGACATCGCCGGCCTCAGCCGTCTGCGCGACTGGATCGGCAAGCGAAAAAGCGCCCTCACGCCCGAAGGTCAGCGCTTCGGGCTGGTGCCGCCCAAGGGAATTCTCATCACCGGCGTGCAAGGCTGCGGCAAGAGCCTCGCCGCGCGCGCCGTTGCCGGCGAGTGGGGATTCGAGCTGGCCCGCCTCGATGCCGGCGCTCTTTACGACAAGTTCGTCGGCGAATCCGAAAGACGCCTTCGCAGGGCTCTCGACCTTGCGCAAAAATTAGCTCCGCTGGTTTTGTGGATCGACGAAATCGAAAAAGCTTTCGCTTCCGCCGGCAGCAGCGGGGACGCCGACGCAGGTCTCTCGCAGCGTTTGCTTGCGACGCTGCTCACCTGGATGCAGGATCGCGAATCCGGCGTTTTTCTCGCCGCCACTTCCAACAACATCGCCGCGCTGCCGCCCGAAATGCTGCGCAAAGGCCGCTTCGACGAAATCTTCTTCGTGGATCTGCCGTCCCCGGCGGTTCGCAGCATTCTCTTCGCTCTGCATCTGAAAAAACGCCAGCGCGACCCGCAAAGCTTCGATCTGGCGAGGCTGGCGGCCGCGAGCGAAGGTTTCTCCGGCGCCGAAATCGAGCAGTCCATTTCCTCCGCACTCTACACCGCCTTCGCCGCCCGGCAGCAGCTCTCGACCGACATCCTGGTCGCGGAGCTGCGCTCGACGCAACCCCTCAGTGTGACCCGCGCCGAAGACGTCGGCGCCATCCGGGAATGGGCCCGCACCCGGGCCATTGCGGCCGATTGAGCGGTCCATGGCGCCGCCCGAAGCCTCGCATCGACCCTCCGCACCGGCCGCGCAGAGCCGGGAGAATCGCCGGAAGGCTGTTCCGCCGCACCTCTGGATCGTTGTGGTGATCATGGCGGTCTTTTGGTTCGCGCTCGGATCGCGAATCGTGCCGCAGGCCAAACAGCATGACTTCCTGAATCTCTATGCGGGAGGTGCGTTGGCAGCGCGTGGGCCGCTCCGGCAGATCTATCAGCCCGAAGTGCAGCTGACTACAGAACGCACATTGGTTCCCGGACTGCCGGAACTGGTGCCTTTCGTCCGGCCGCCTTTCTATGCGCTGGCGCTGGGTGCGCTCGCAGAAATCCCCTATGCCCGGGCCTTTACGGTTTGGCTGGGGTTGCAAATCGCCGTGTATGTCGGGGTCCTGGCCTGGGCCAAGTCCCGCTGGGGGCCGGAAGCCCTTTTGTTCGGGGCCATGTTTCTTCCCGCGGCGCTCGGTATTGCGAGCGGCCAGGACTGCGTCTTCATGCTGGCGATCATCGCCGCTGTCATTGCTCTCGAGGGGCGGGGCCAAGAAGCCGGCGCGGGAGCTGTGCTGGCCCTCGGGTTGATCAAGTTCCATCTGTTTGTCGCATGGCCTGTGGTTCTCCTGGCGCAGAAACGCTGGCGCATGCTCGCGGGCGCAGCTGCCGTGACCGCGGGCGAAATCCTTCTCTCCTGGCTCCTGGTCGGCAGCGCAGGACTCGCCGACTACGTTTCCTTGCTCGGCAATCAAGAGATTGCACGCCTCAGTCCGTCGCGCGAACTGATGATCAACGTGCAGGCGCTTACCCTCAATTTGGGCCAAGACAACGGGTATCTGCGGCTGTTGCTGGTTCTGTCGGTTATGAGCCTGGCGGTCGTGGTCAGCTTGCGTCGACCGTTTCGCAGCGCGGTCGTCGCGGCAACGGCGGCGTCGATCCTGGTTTCCCCGCACGTTTATGGATATGACGCGGCGCTGCTTCTTCCTTCCTTCTGCCTGGTGGTGTTTGAAACCCGCGCCACGCTTCCCAGGTTCCTCGCGGTATTTCTTTGCTCGCCGATCCCCTATCTGCTGAATCTCGCGGGGTTCCCCTGGAGGCTCGCCACCTCGCTCTGTCTGATCTTTTTTCTGTTGTCGCTGGCCGGCAGCCGCGACGCTGGCTTCAGACTGGCCGGGGGCAGGGCGCGTTCCGCATGAGCTGAAACCATGCGCCGCACGGCGGTTTGCCGCACCTTGAACGGCTGTGGGAAGTACGGTAGGCTGCCAGTAGATCTTGCGGGAAGCGGCTGCGTCGTTGCATCGTTCAGGTTGCGGTCAGCTCTTGCGGGAGGATCCACCAATCTATGGGTGACCGCGAAGCGGTCCAGCGGTTCGCAAAACCGGGAAGTCTGCCAGCCATAGGAAAGCCTGCCACGGGCGGTTCGCCGGACAAGTTCCCCGACCGATCGGCGCGCCAGCCCCCGACGTGGATGAGACGCACCATACACATCGCCGGAAAAATCGAACCTTTCTTTGGCACCCTCGATGAAAACATACGCTTTCTCGAAGAAGCGCTGCGGGTTCGTACGCACTTGCACGACGGCAAGCTGACCATTGACGGCGGCCAGGAGAGTGTCGAGCAAGCCGTGCGCATCGTCGAAGAGTACAACCACGCGGCAAGCCACGGGCGCCAGTTAACCGGCGAAGAAGTGAAGTCGCTCATGCGCGTGGTGCTCGACGCGCCGCATGAGTCGACGCGCGGCATGTTTGAGCACGGCAAGACGCGCGCATTCGGCAAGAAGCAGGTCACGCCCAAAAACGCCAGCCAGCGCCGCTACATGGAAGAAATCGAGGCCCACGACATGGTGTTTGGCATCGGCCCCGGCGGCACCGGCAAGACCTACATCGCGGTGGCCATGGCGGTCAGCGCCCTTCTCACCAAGCAGGTGAATCGCATCATCCTCGCGCGACCTGCGGTTGAAGCCGGGGAAAAGCTGGGATTCCTTCCGGGCACACTGCAGGAAAAGGTTGATCCGTACATGCGCCCGCTCTATGACGCGCTGTATGAAATGCTCGATGCCGACAAATTGGAAAGCTTTCTGGAAAAAGGAATCATCGAAATCGCCCCGCTGGCGTTCATGCGCGGGCGCACGCTCAACGATTCGTTCGTGATTCTGGACGAAGCCCAGAACACCACCAGCGAGCAGATGAAAATGTTTCTCACCCGCCTCGGATTCAACTCCAAGGCGGTGATCACCGGTGACATCACGCAAATCGACTTGCCGTCGGGCAAGAAGAGCGGCCTGGTGGAAGCGCTGGAAATCGTCGGCAGGATCGAGGGCATCGGAGCCGTGCAATTCAGCGAAAAGGACGTCGTCCGCCACAACCTGGTGCAGCGCATCATCCGCGCCTATGAAGAATACGAAGCGAGCCAACCGCAGCGCGGCGGGAACGGCAAATTCTCGGCGACCAAGCAGGACGGCCAGTGAGGCCCTCGTCGGTTTATCATCCTGACCAACCACAATGATCCTGAACAAACAGAAGAAGGTCAGGCTGGCCACCCGGCCGCTAGGTTCGTTCCTGCGCAAAGCGCAGCGCGAATTGAAAATCGGCGGTTCGGAAATCACCGTCGCGTTGGTCAGCGACGCGGACATCGCGCGGTGGAACGAAGCTTATCGAAAGAAAAAAGGACCCACCGACGTGCTATCGTTTCCCGCCGTTTCTGGCGCCAGCCGCAGAGCGGCCGGGGCTCGGGGAAGGAAAGCCGGCGAAATTCTGGGCGACATTGCCATCGCGCCGGAAACCGCCGAACGCTACGCCAAGAAGAGCGGCCGATCGCTGCCAACCGAAATTCGCGTGCTCATGCTGCACGGTGTTTTGCACCTGATGGGGTATGATCACGAGAGCGACAACGGTCAAATGAACCGGATCGAGCGACGGCTGCGGCGGAGGCTCGGAATCGCGTGAGTGGATACAGCTGGCTCTTTGCGTTGGGGGTGGTGCTGCTGGCATCCTTCCTGCCGGTTTATTCCTACCTGGCATTGATCTACCGGGAGCTCGGCCGCATGACCACCGGGCCGGTGCACGAACATCTCGACATTTTCGAAGCCGAGATCGAGCCCAAGCTGAAGATCAACCGGCGCAGCGGCGGGCGCGCGTTTCGCATCCTCGGGCATTTCTGGCTGGCCTTCGTGGTGCTGCAAACAACGCGCGGAGTGGTCTATTTCGTTCCCGGCAAATGGGAGTCCGTAATACAGCTGGCGGCGTTCATCGTGCTGGAAGTCGTGGTTGCGATGCATTTTATTCCGGACATCCTGCTCTACCGCACCAGCGGCCGCTGGCTGATTCCCCTTCTTCCGCTGGTGCGGGCGAGCCTGGTGCTGGTGTGGCCGGTGCGCGTGTTTCTGGAAGGGGCCGAGTCTCTGGCACGGATCTCCGAATCGGAAGCGGAAAAAACCGAAGAGCAGCGGACCGAAGAGGGCATTGAAGCGCTGGTGGAAGCAGCCGAAGAAGAGGGAATTATCGAGCCGGAACAAGCGGAACTGATCGAGCAGGTGGTGGAGTTCAGCGACAAGCGGGTACGGGAAGTGATGACGCCGCGGCCGGACATTGTGGCCATAGCGGCGAACTCCACGCTCGAAGAGCTGCACGCCAGGTTTACCGAGACCGGCTTCACCCGCTTGCCGGTGTTCGAAGGGAACCTCGACAACATCGTGGGCATCGCGCACTCGCAGGATCTGCTGCAGGTCGCCGACACCGATCTGCCGAGGCGGCAGGCGCGCGAGTTGATGCGCGCGGCGCTGTTCATGCCGGAAACCAAGGTTGGATCCGATCTGCTGAAGGAAATGCGGCAGCAGAATCAGACCATGGCTGTGATCATCGATGAGCACGGCAGCGTGGCGGGCGTCGCGACGATGGAGGATTTGGTCGAGGAAATCGTCGGCGAGAGCGGCGAGGAAGCCACCCATCAAAAGCTGGAGATGGTGCGCGAGGGGGCCACTTCGCTGGTGATGCGCGGCAGTACCAGCATCGAACAGGTGGAAGAGATGCTGGGCGTGCACTTCGGCGAAAACGCCGACGAAACGGTGACCACGATTGCGGGGCTGCTGAGCCATGTCGGCGGCAGGGTTCCGGCGCCGGGAGAAAAGTTTGATCTCGAAGGGTATCGATTTGAAGTGCTCGAAGCGAACCAGCGCAAGGTATTGCGGGTGAAAGCGCAGAAGCTGGCCGGCACGGCGATGCACGCGAGTTGAGAAAACGAATCCTTTTTGCTCCGGCCGGGCGGAGCAAGCGACGACACCGAGTGAAGGCCAGAAAATGAAAAAGG
>Ga0306921_10000145_pt1 | contig 52301 bp, 53 predicted proteins | sample sta12Cox44000080_FD_203760 | JGI IMG/M metagenome (GOLD analysis project Ga0306921, IMG submission 203760) | Lab enrichment of tropical soil microbial communities from Luquillo Experimental Forest, Puerto Rico - statoxic.12C.oxic.44.000.080 (v2)... | ecosystem: Environmental > Terrestrial >... | reverse complement strand
GGCCGAGCCGCGCGACCGGCGGCGCGGGGGGCACTGGAGGCGCGGGCGGAATCACCGGCGGCCCCGGTGGAGCCGGCGGAGCCGGAGGTCGTGCCACCGCGACGATGACTTCTGCCTCCTTCGCGACGGCCGGCGCGATCGGCGGATCCGGCGGCGCGGGGGGCTCGAGCCCGGGCGGTCTTGCTGGCGCCCAAGGACACGGGGGAGACGCTTCGGCCACCGCCACGGCGATCGGCCCCGACAGCGCACCCGTCGAGGCCGACGCGGACGCGGTCGGAGGCGGCATCTTTTCGCCGACCAACGCCGTTCCGGGTCGAGCGACGGCTCGTGCCAGCGCTGCGAACTCCCTCGGCGAGGCCGATGCGCTCGCCCAGGGCGCCCCGTCCACGGCCGTCGAAACCAGGGTCGACTCCATCGCCGCGTACGCGCTCTCTACGATCTCGAACCCGGCGGTCGTGGGCGGGCCCGCGCAGAGCGCTTCAGCGGTCGACACGGTTCGAGCCAGCCACGGCCGCGAGGTGTCTCTAGGTCAGGCCGCGATCGGCGGTGACTCGACCTACGGCGCCGGGATCGAGGGTCCGTCCGGGGGAGGAAACGCGCAGAGCGTTCTCGACGCCTCGAATGCGCTCCCCGGCGAGCTCGATGCCGTCTCGACCGCACAGGGTGGAGCGGGCGCGGGCAGCGCAGCCGCCAGCGTGAGCGGTTCCTCACAGCATGGACTCTTCCTCGAGGCGTCCGCGATCGGTGGCGCGACGGGCACCGTGACCTGTGACGGGCCGCAGGGCTGTCGGATCGTCCGGGGGATCGGCGGTGCGGCGAACGCCCACGCGGTGGGCAGCGGAAACGGCAGCCTCAACGTCAACGCCGTCGCGAGTGGAATCAACTCCGCGCTGCACGCGGATAGCGCGCTCCAGCCCGACGGAAAGGAGGTCAGCGGCCGGGTCTCCATCGAAACCGTGGGCGCGCCCTATCTCGGCCAGGCGCTGCTCGCGCCGTCGCGCGGTACTGCCGCCGGTGCCGCCGTAACGACGACGGTGACAGCGGCGGCGGTGTCCACGCTCTCGTCGTGCATCGGCTTTTGCTCGCCGGTGCTCACCTTGCGCAACGGAGGCGTGGCGATCGGGCTGGACCCGGACCAGACGGCGTTCCGCAATCAGATCACTCCGATGTTCCCGCATGCGCTCGCTGCACTCGACGCCGGCGCGCACGCGCTCGCCACCGGCTCGCTGGCTCTGGGAGGCGATCCCAGCGTCGCGCTGGAGTACCGGAGCGAGATCGATCTGACGGTCGCTCCCATCAGCTCCCCGAAACAGCTCGCGATCGCCTTCCTGGGCTCGACCCCGATCGCCGACACGATCCTGGCGATGAACCTCTCGCTCGCGCGCGATGGGCAGACCTTCTTCGAGGAGTCACTCGGGACCTCCCCGTTCGCGAACGCGGCGTTCGACGACACGAGTGTGGCGGTCCCGGACCTGTTCATGCCCGGGTCGTCTTCAGAGATCGAGCTCCGCGTCGACTACACCTCCGTCCCCAACACGGTCGGCTTCAACTTCGCCTTCGCCGTCCTCGCGACACCGGAGCCCGGATCGCCGGCCCTCCTGCTGGCGGCGCTGGGACTGCTGGGAGCGTTCAGCCGCCGGCGCGCTTCACGCTGAAGCCGCGCCGCTCGAGCTCCTGCACGACCGCGTCGCGGTGGTCGCCCTGGATCTCGATCACGTAGTCCTTCACGCTGCCGCCGCTGCCGCAGCGGCGCTTCAGCTCGCCGGCGAGCGCGCGCAGCTCGGCTTCGGGCAGGCCTGTGCCCGACACCGTGGTGACCGTCTTCCCGCCGCGGCCCTGCGTCTCGCGCCGCACGCGCACGATGCCGTCGCCGCGCGGCGCGCGCGGGGAGCGCTCAGCCATGGGGCGGCGCCACGGCCAGCTTGCGCGCGAGCCAGCGCTCGAGCACGAGCCGCGTGGTCTCTCGAGATTGGATTCCCCCGAACGGGAACGACTCGACCGTGCCCGGCGCGTCGAGTGCACGGCGGTCCTCGAACACGGCGGCCCAGATCCGCGCGCGAAACGCCGCTTCCTGCGGCGTGCGCGCCAGCACCAGCGCCGCCGCGTTCGCCGCGCGCGAGTCGGGCCACACGCGCAGCGGCGCGACCTCGATCCCGTGCTCCTCCACCACGCGCTCGGCATTGGCCAGCCGCACCGGCTCGACCTCGACACCACGCCGCCAGCCCGCGAGCTCGGCCAGATCGAGCGGCACCCAGTCGAGCTCGATCCCGAGTGACTCGAGCTCCGGCCCCATCTCGCCGAACACGCGGTGCGCCACGTAGCAGAGCGTCGAGGCGAAGTCGAAGTAGCAGCGGACGCGCAAGCTCAGCGCGGCGGGCCGAGCCGGTAGCGCATCGGCAGGTGCTTCACCCCCGCGACGAAGCTCGCGGCGAGCCGCTCCGGCGGTCCCGTCAGCTCCACGTCCTCGAGCCGGCCGACCAGCTCGTTGAACAGCGCGCGCTGGGAGCGGCGCGCCAGGTGCGAGCCCAGGCAGAAGTGCTCGCCGGTCCCGAAGCCGAGGTGCGGGTTGGGATGGCGGTCGATCTTGAACTCGAACGGCGCCTCGAACACGTCCTCGTCGCGGTTGGCCGACGCGTAGAACAGGAGCAGCCGCTCGCCGGCGTGGATCTTGGTGCCGTCGAGCTCGTAGTCGCTGGCCGCGGTGCGCATCATGTAGTTCACCGGTGTGGTCCAGCGCACGATCTCCTCGACGGCGTCCACGACGCGCCCGGCGGGATCGCGGCGCAGCTTCTCGCGCTCGGCGGGGTTCTCGATCAGCGCGAGCATGCCGCCGGCGAGGCTGTTGCGGGTGGTGTCGTGGCCCGCGGTGAAGACGATCAGGTAGTAGCCGAGCGTCTCGATGTCGCCCATCGGCGCACCATCGACCTTCGCGTTGGCGAGCAGGCTCGCGAGGTCGCCGCGCGGGCTCGCGCGGCGGTCGCCGATGACCTTCATGAAGAAGGTCAGGATCTCGATGCCGAGCTGGCGGAAGGCCTCGTCGCGGTCGGCCTCGGGGCGCTTGAACTCAGGGTCGTCGCCGGCGAAGAGCTGCTGGGTGAGCCGCAGGATCGTCGGCTCGTCGGCCTCGGGCACGCCCAGCATCGTCGCCAGGATGCGCAGCGGGTGCGGCACCGCGACGTCGGTCACGAAGTCGCAGCTGCCTTCGCCATTGCGCTGTGACTCGTAGAGCCGGTTCACCAGCCGCTTCGCGCTCGCCTGCACGGTCTCGTCGATCCGGTTCAGCGCCTGCGGGGTGAACACCGGGCTCGCCACCTTGCGGTACTTGCGGTGCTTGGGCGGGTCCATCGTGATGATGGTCTGCATCATGTCGAATGGCCCGCGCTCGCCGCGCGCGATCCGCTCCGCCACCTCGCGCGTGGCCGGGACGATGCCCTTGCCGTTCTCGAAGATCTCGGGCTGGCTCGAGATCTCGTGGATGTGCGCGTGCCGGGTGACTGCCCAGAACGGGACGAGCTCCACCGGCTCGCACCAGTGTAGTGGCGACTCGCGCCGCAGCCGGGTCCAGACCTCGTGCGGATAGCCGAGCGTCGCGTAGCGCAGCGGGTCGAGCAGATCGGTGCCGTCGGTGATCATCAGGCGCTCGCGTAGACGTCCATGATTTCGTGCAGCAGCTCGATCGCCTCCGTCCTGGGCCGCTGGAACGAGTTGCGGCCCACGATCGAGCCGAAGGAGCCGCCGTCGGCCAGCCCGCGGATCTCCTCCAGGATCTCCGCCTTCCCCTTCGCCGCACCGCCCGAGAAGATCACGATGCGCCGGCCCGCGAACGCGCACTGCACCACGTGGCGCGCGCGCTCCGCCAGGGTCTTGATCGGGATCTTCTCCTTCTCGTAGACCTTCTTCGCCTCCGCCTGCTCGATGAACGCCGTCGGCGGCTTCACCTTGATCACGTGCGCGCCGAGCTGCGCCGCGATCTGCGCGGCGTAGCCGACTACGTCGATCGCGGTCTCGCCGTCCTTCGACATGCCGCCGCCGCGCGGGTAGGACCACACCACGACGGCGAGCCCCTTGGCTTTGGCCTCTTCCGCCAGGTCGCGGATCTGCTCGTAGGCGTGCTTCGCCTCGCCCGAGCCGGGGTAGATGGTGAAGCCGATCGCCGCGCAGCCCAGGCGCAGCGCGTCGTCGACCGTCCCGGTCAGCGCCGAGATCGGATCGCCGGTCTTCGCCAGCGTGTCGCTGTTGTTGAGCTTCAGGATCAGCGGGATGTCGCCCGCGAACTCGGCCGCCCCCGCCTCGATGAAGCCCAGCGGCGCGGCGTAGGCGTTGCAGCCGGCGTCGATCGCGAGCTCGAAGTGATAGCGGGGGTCGTAGCCCGCCGGATTGGGTGCGAAGCTGCGCGCGGGGCCGTGCTCGAAGCCCTGGTCCACTGGCAGGATCACCATCTTGCCGGTCCCCGCGAGCCGGCCGTGGGACAGCATGCGCGCGAGGTTGGCCTTCGTCCCCGCGTTGTCCGCGCTGTACCAGGAAAGGATCTCTTTCACCCGCTTGGTCGTCACTGTCGCTCCTCTGGCTCTGCTCTGTGGCGTCCTGTCGCCGCCGGACTCATCTTAACCCACGGTCAAGCAAACATAGTGCCTGGCCGTCCAGGGGGAAGAATGAGCCCTCGCGCGGTCCACATCGTCTGCACCATCGGACCTGCCAGCCGCTCCCCGGAGGTGCTCCGCGGCCTCGTGGAGGCGGGGATGAACGTCGCCCGCCTGAACTTCGCGCACGGCAGCGAGGCCGAGCACCGCGAGAACGTGGCGCGGATTCGCAGCGCGTCGACCGCCGCGGGGCGGCCTGTCGCAATCCTGCAGGACCTGCCGGGGCCGAAGATCCGCCTGGGCGAGCTCGTCCCGCCGCAGGTCGTGCTGGAGAACGGCGCGCGCGTGGTGCTGGTGTGCGGGCAGCACAAGGGAGATGCCGAGCGCCTGCCGGTTCCCGACGAGTACCTCGCGCTCGAGGCGCGCGTGGGTTCGCCGATCCTCTTGGGCGACGGTGCGGTGGAGCTCGAGATCACGGAGGTCGACGGACCGGAGATCCACTGCCGCGTGGTGGTGGGCGGCGCGATCTCGAGCGGCAAGGGCGTGAACGCGCCCGGCGGCGTCGCGGCGCGACCGATCCTGTCCGAGCGCGACGCCCGCGACCTGGAGCTGGGCGCGGAGCTCGCCGTCGACCTGGTCGGCGTCTCGTACGTGCGCAGCGAAGAGGACGTGCTCGTGGTGCGGCGCGCACTGAAACGGCTCGGCCGTCCTTCGGGGCTGGTCGCGAAGATCGAGACCAAGCTCGCGCTCGACAACCTCGACGCGATCCTGTCGCGCGCCGACGCGGTGATGATCGCGCGCGGAGACCTCTCGCTCGAGATCCCGTTCGAGCGCGTGCCGATCGAGCAGAAGCGCATCGTCCAGGCGGCGCTTCTGGCGGGCCGGCCCGCGATCACGGCGACGCAGATGCTGCACTCGATGGTCAGCTCGCCGCGCCCGACCCGCGCCGAGATCACCGACGTCGCGAACGCGGTGCTCGACGGCAGCGACGCGGTGATGCTCTCCGAGGAGACCGCCGTCGGCGCCGACCCGGTGCGCGCCTGCCGCGCGATGGCGCGGATCATCGCCGCCACCGAGGAGGCCTATCCCCGCCGCGGCGAGACGCCGCTCGCGGGCGCGAACGAGGACCTGCGCGAGCTGGTGGTGTTCTCCTCGGCGGCGGTGCGCACCGCGCGCGACTGCGGCGCGCGCGCGATCCTCACCTGGTCGCGCGGCGGGATCGCGGCGCGGCTGCTCTCGCGTCAGCGCCCCGACGTGCCGATCGTCGCGCCGTCGCGCTACGAGGACACCTGGCGGCGGCTCGCCCTGCCCTACGGCGTGCGCCCGGTGCTCTGCCCGCACGGCCGCATGACGCGCGAGCAGCTGGCGCTCGAGCTCGGCGCGATCGACGACACGCAGCTCCTGCTGATGGTCGGCCACACCGCGGGCGAGGGACGGCGCGTGCCCTGGATGAAGCTCGTGCGCGTCGCCGACACGCCGGAGTGGGCGATCGACCCGCGCGAGTAGCGCGCCTCAGTCCGCGCCGGCCCCGCTCGAGCCGCCGTGCGCGGCGCGCAGCTTCGCGACGATCTGCTGCTTCGCCTCGCCGGTGAACGCGACCGGGAAGTCTTCGACCGCGTCCGGCTGGCCGTCGCGCGAGAGCAGCGCCTCGCACACCTCGCTGGTAGTGCCGGAGTCGAACAGCCACGGCACGCTCTGCGGGGTGAGCGGCAGGTCGATGCCGCGCCACTGCGCGGTGCGGTTGGGATCGACGTTGATCTCGAAGGTCTTCACCAGCAGCTTGCTGCCCGGCAGGTCGCCGCAGGACACCCGGACCTGACTGATGCGCCCCGGGTCGATCGCGAAGCGGAAGCCGTACTGCCAGTGCACGGTCGGCACCGCGCCCGTCCCGCCGACCACCCCCGCGAACACGAACTGGCCGACTCCGGAGCTGCCCGGCGGCGCCGCGGTGTGCGCGCAGGCGAACGAGAGGACGGCGGCGGCGGCGCAGGCGAGCGTTCGGGGCATGTGACTCCCTTTGGGGGAGTCATTCTACTCAGCCCTGTCCGCGCCGGTAGCGCCACTCCGACTGCGGCACCTGGCGCACGCGCTGGTGGAAGCGCCAGCGGTGGCCCTCGAGGTCGAGCGCCTCGTAGGTGCGATCGCCCCAGAACTGGTCGCGCAGCCCGTTGGCGATGCGCGCGCCGGCCGCGAGCGCCTCCCGGTAGTGCGCGTCGACGTCGGGGACGTAGACGCTCACGTAGGCGCTCTCGGCGCCCAGGCTCTTGGGGCTCTGCGCTCCATGGCCGCCGTGCTCGCCGAGCCCGACCAGCCCGTCGCCGAACGCGAGCATCGCGTGGCCGATCGCGCCATGCTCGTCCTCGACGCGGGAGTTCGTCAGCTCGCGAAAGCCGAACGCCCGCTCGAGGAACCCGATTGCGGCGCGCACGTCGTGGTACGGGATCTGGGGGATGATCGCGGGCTGCGGCCGCGGAGAGGATTCGGACTGGATCTGTGCCATGAGTCTGGCCTTTCCCCGGTCGAGTGCGCCCGGATCGAATGCGGCGTCGCGCCGCAGCTTCGCGAGGGCTTCCATCGTGTTCATCTCGACCTCGCCCTCTCTTTCCCGCGCTCGCCCATGAGTTCGCGCAGCCGCGCGCGCGCCCGCGACAGCCGGGAGCGCACGGTTCCGATCGGGACTTCGAGCGCCTCTGCGATGGCTTCGTAGGGCAGCTCTTCCCAGGCGAACAGAAGCAGCGCTTCGCGCTCGAGCTCGGGCAGCGCGTCCACCGCCTCGGCCACCCGCGGCAGCAGCACGCGCGCGTGGAGCGCCGCCGCGGCGCTGCGCCGGTCCGCCGCCTCGCCCCCGGCCGCCATGCGCGCGCTCGCCCGCAGCCGGCGCGCCTCGGCGCGGCGGTGCTTGCGCAGCAGGTTCGACGCGATGCCGTACAGCCAGGGGAGCGCGCTCGAGCGGCTCGAATCGAAGCTCTTGCGCCGCTCGAACGCGATCCGGAACGCCTCGTGGGCCAGCGCCTCGCCCACCTCGGAGCCGGCGCGGCGCCCCAGGAAGCGCAGCAGGGCGGGTGCGTGGCGGTCGTAGATCCCGGCGAACGCCTCCGGCTCCGCCAGCGAGCGGCCGATCACGTCCGAGTCCGAGGGGGAGCTCATCTCTCCGCTCTTCCCCGCTTCCCGAAACCGGTTCGCATTCAAATTGCTCCAATCTCCGCGCCGGGTTACCGTCGCGCCGCGCCATGCCGAAGGACGCCAATCCCCCCCAGGCCGTCACCTTGGTCGACTCCGAGCTCTCGGAGATGTCCAAGAACGAGACCCTCAAGCTCGAGAGTCAGGGCCTGTTCTGGGTGGCGGGCAAGACCCGGCACAGCTTCCGCTCCGAGATCGAGGATATGACAGCGGGCCGCGCTCCGACGCTCTCGAACGAGGGCAAGGAGATCTCCAAGCACTTCGGCATCTACAAGCAGCAGGAGCGCATCGAGGGCCGCAAATCCCACAACTACATCTTCATGGTGCGCCTGCGCGTGCCATCCGGGGGCGAGTTCAGCGCGCAGCAGTGGGCCGCAATCTGCGATGCGGCAGACCGCTTCGGCGACGGGTCGCTGCGGCTCACCACCCGTCAGGGCGTGCAGTTCCACTACGTCACGCCGCCTGCCCTGGGCCCGCTGATCCGCTTCCTCAACCGCACCTATCCCAGCACCGGCTACCAGATCTCGACCCTGGCGGCCTGCGGCGACGTGAACCGCAACACCATGTGCTGCGCGGTCGACGACCTCTTGCCGGAGATGCCGCTCCGCTCCCGCGAGCTCGCCTATGCGATCGCGATGGAGCTCGCGCCGCGCAGCTCGGCCTACTACCAGGTGTTCCTCACCGACGAGGCGGGCAAGACCGAGACGCCGCTCATCTCGGACGAGCCGATCTACGGGCCGCAGTACCTGCCGCGCAAGTTCAAGGTCGCGATCGCCCACCCGCTCGACAACTCGGTCGACGCGCTGACCAACGACGTGGCCTTCGTGCCCGTGGTGAACGGGGCGCTGGCCGAGGAGTACGACCTGTACGCCGGCGGCGGGCTCGGCACCACGCACGGCATGGAGCACACCAAGGCGCTGCTCGCGCTCTACCTCGGCCGGGTGCCGCGCGCGCAGGTGGTCGACGCCACCCGCGCGATCGCGATCCTGCAGAAGGAGCACGGCGACCGCGGCGACCGGCGCATGGCGCGCTGGAAGTACACCATTCGCCGCCTCGGCGTGGACGCCGTGAAGCAGGCGCTGCGCGAGCGCTTCCAGCTCGAGCTGAAGGACGCCGCGCCGCAGCCGCTCGGGCCCAACCGCTTCTTCCACGGCTGGTACCGCCAGGCGGGCGAGGGGCGCTGGTTCCTCGGCATCCCGGTGGAGAGCGGCCGCGTGCGCGACACCGAGACGTGTCGGCTGCGCAGCGCGGTGGGCGCGATCACCAGCGAGCTGCGCGAGATCGCGGTGCGCATCACCGGCAACCAGGACCTGATCCTCGCCCACGTGCCCGAGACGGCGCGCGCGCGCGTCGACGCGATCCTGGCCGAGCACGGCGTGCCGACCGCGGGCGCGGTCTCGCGCTTCCGCCGCCAGGCATTCGGCTGCCCGGCGCTGCCGACCTGCGGCCTTGCGATGACCCAGGCCGAGCACGCGATTCCCGGGCTCGCGGACGCGGTCGAGGCCGCGGGTCTCGGCGACGTGGACGTCGTGGTGCGCATGGCGGGCTGCCCGAACCACTGCTCGCGGCCGCCCTCGGCGGAGATCGGCATCACCGGCTTCGGCAAGAACGCGCACATGATCGCCGTCGGCGGCTCGCGCGAGGGCACGCGCATCGCCCACGTCCTGTACGAGAAGATCTCCTCGCAGCAGATGGTGCCGGTGCTGCTCGGGCTGCTGCGCGCGATCCGCGACGAGAACCCCGCGGGGCTGCCCGCCGGCGAGTTCCTGCACAGGGCGGATCCCGCGCGACTGCGCGCGCTCGTCGGCGTCGAGGTCTAGCGCGGTGGCCCTGGTCGAGCTCGAGGTCCGCGACGGGATCGCGCACGTCACGCTGAACCGCCCTGACGCGCTGAACTCGCTCTCGCAGCCGCTGCTCGGCGAGCTCGACGCCGCCGCCGCGCGGATCGAGCGCGAAGGCGCGATCCGCGCGGCGATCGTGACCGGCGCGGGGCGTGCCTTCGCGGCGGGTGCGGACATCGCCGAGATCGCACAGCTCGACCGCGAGACGGGGCTGGCCTTCGCGCGGCGCGGCCAGGCGGTGTTCGCGCGGATCGAGCGGCTCGAGAAGCCGGTCGTCGCCGCGGTGAACGGCTTCGCGCTGGGCGGCGGCTGCGAGCTGGCGATGGCCTGCCACGTGCGCATCGCTTCCTCGCGGGCGAAGTTCGGCCAGCCCGAGGTCAAGCTGGGCATCCTGCCCGGCTTCGGCGGCACCCAGCGGCTCGCGCGGCTGGTGGGCCGCGGCAAGGCGATCGAGCTGATCCTGCACGGCGGCCACGTCTCGGCGGAAGAGGCGCTGCGCATCGGCCTGGTGAACGAGGTGGTCCAGCCCGACACCCTGCTGCCGCGGGTCGAGACCTGGCTCGGCGAGTGTCTCGCCAACGGGCCGCGTGCGCTCGCGGCCTCGCTCGCCGCCATTCGCGACGGCCTCGACCTCTCGCTGGTCGACGGGATCGAGCTCGAGGCGCGGCTCTTCGGCGAGCTCTGCGGTGGCGCGGAGATGAAGGAAGGCACCGCGGCCTTCCTGGCCAAGCGTCCCCCCAAGTTCTGAGGCCCACGCGATGCCCGTGCAGCCGTCGGTTCGCTTCGGGCCCTTCGAGCTCGACGGCCGCGAGCTGACCCTGCGCTCGCCCGACGGTCCGGTCGCGATCACGCACAAGTCACTGCTCCTGCTGCAGCTCCTGCTCGCGCGCGCGGGCGAGCTGGTGAGCAAGGAGGAACTGGTCGCCGCGGTGTGGCCGCGCACCGCGATCTCCGACGCGGCGCTCGCGCGGCGCGTGCACGAGCTGCGCACCGCGCTGGGAGACGACGCGCAGAGCCCGACCTACATCGAGACCGTGCACCGCCGCGGGTTCCGCTTCATCGGCACGGTGACGCCCGCGGCGCCCGACGGGCTCGAGCTGGTCGGCCGCGGGGACGCGCTGGCGGAGATCGCGGGCCAGCTGCCGGCAGTGCGGCGCGGCGAGCGGCGGCTGGTGCTGGTGTCGGGCGAGGCGGGCATCGGCAAGACGCGCCTGCTCGAGAGCCTGCTCGCCGATCCGGCGCTCGCGGGCTGGGCGGTCGGCCGCGGGCACTGCATTCCGCAGGGGGAGGGTCAGCCCTACCTGCCGGTGCTGGAGGCGTTGGGCGAGCTGCTCCAGGCCGACGCCGGCGGCAGCTTCGCGCGCGACCTGCGCCGGCTCGCGCCGTCGTGGGCTTCGTCGCTGCCGCAGCTGGGCACGCCCGCGCCCGCGCCAGCGGGGCTCACGCAGCAGCGCATGCTCGCCGAGCTCGCGGCCGCGCTCGAGCACGCCGCCCGCGGCCGCAACCTGGTTCTCGCCCTCGAGGACCTGCATTGGGCGGACCCCTCCACCGTCGCGCTGCTCGACCTCTTGTCGCGGCGCACCTCGCCGGCGCGCCTGCTGCTGGTGGGCACGCTGCGCGCCGCCGCGCTCGCCGGCGAGACGTCCGCGCTGTCCACATTCCTCGCGGGCCGGATCGGGCGCGGCGGCTGCACGGCGATCGAGCTCGGGCGGCTGCACGAGCCGGACGTCCGCGCGTACCTCACTCACCGCTTCGACGAGCGCATCGCCACTGCGCTCGCGGCGTCGATCCACTCCCGCGCCGGCGGTCTGCCGCTGTTCATGACCTGGCTCGCGAACGACCTGCTCGACGGGAGCCGGCTGCTGTTCGAGGCGGGTGTCTGGCGGCTCGCCGAGTCACCCGAGCAGGTGACGCGCGAGCTGCCCAACACGCTGCAGCGCCTGTTCGACGTGCAGCTCGCCGCGCTGCCGCGTGAGTCACTCGCGGCGCTCGAGGCCGCCAGCGCGATCGGGCCCAGCTTCGACGCCGAGACGCTGGGCGCCCTGCTCGGCCAGTCTCCCGAGGAGATCGAGGCGCGGCTGCGCGCGATCCTGGGCTCGAGCTTCCTGCTGGTGCGAGTGGGCGGCCCGCTCGAGCGCCGCTTCGCGCTGGCGCACGAGCTCGTGCGCGAGGCGCTCTACGCGCGCGTGCCGGGCGCGCGCAAGCGCGAGCTCCACGCCGCTTGCGCGAAGCACCTCACCGCCTGCAGCGGCGCCGAGCCGGCCGAGATGGCGCGCCACTTCCGGGCTGCGGGCGACGTGCGCCAGGCGGCGGCGCGGCACCGCGAGGCCGGCCAGCTCGCGCTGGGACGCCACGCGCTGCGCGAGGCGGAGGCGCACTTCGAAGCGGCGCTCGCGCTCTCGGACGAGGCCGGCGAGTCCCAGAGCGAGACGACGCTCGAGCTCCTGCTGCTGCTCGGCCAGGTGCTGATGGCCACGCTCGGCGACGCCTCGGCGCGCCGCTGCGAGATCTTCGAGCGCGCCTACCGGCTCGCGCGGAACTCCCCCGATCCCAGGCGCCGCTTCGAAGCTGTGTATGGCCTGCGCTCCTGTCACGTCATGCGCGGCCAGCTGCGCAGCGCGGCGCGCTTCGAGCCGGAGCTGCTGGCGACGATCGCGGAATCAGGCGACCGGCTGCTGGCCGCGCGCGCGTACGGCCAGATCGGCGAGAGGCTGTATTTCGGCGGAGAGCTCGAGGCTGCGGCCCGGGAGCTCGAACGCGCCTGCAGCTTCGCGGCGGACGGCGTGCTGGATGCAGCGAGCCGGGCCGAGGTCACGGTCGTGGCCGCCGGCACGCTCGCACAGGTGGAAGCGATGCTCGGCCGGCCCGACACCGCGCTGCGCCGCGTCAGCCGCATGATCGACGCGCTTGGCGCACGCGGGAGTCCCTACGTGCTCGGGCTGGCGCGCTGGTACCGGGCGTTGGTCCGCCTCGATCGCCGTGAGTTCGCGGCCTCGCGCGCGGAGTGCGAGGCGATCCAGACGTTGGCGAGCGAGCACGGCTTCGAGGACCTCGCGAGCTGGTCGGAGGGTGTGATCGGCTACATCGAGACCGGCGGCTCCGACGTTGCGGGCGGACTGGCGAAGCTGCTGCGCGGGATGGCGGCGATGGAAGTCACGGGCACCCTGATCGGACGCGGTGCCTCGCTCGCAGCGACGGCGACCGCCCGCGCGCGGCTCGGCGAGCGGACGGCCGCGCTCGCGCTGCTCGACCAGGCGCAACGGCTGATCGCAGAGACCGGTGAGCTCTTCATGAGCCCTTCGATCGATGCGCTTCGCGCCGAGGTCCTCGTCTCCGACCTCCCGGCCTCGCGCGACGAGGTGTACGCCTGCCTGAAGCGAACGTTCGAGGTCGCGACCGCGCAGAGCGCGGTGTTGTGGCAGATCCGCGCGCTCACCGGGATGGTGCAGCTCCGCGCGGCGTTCGGCGGCGGGGACGCGGACGCGGCCGACCGCCTCCGCGCGGTCTTGTCCCGCCTGCGCGAGGGACACGACCTCCCCGACGTCGTGCTCGCGCGCCAGGCCCTCGGTTCGCACCTCGGCACCTGACGACAATCCCTGGGAGCTGCGGAAGCCGCAGCCGCACTAGACCTGGAGGAAGCGGGTGCCGAAACCGGGGTAGCTTCCGTCGGGGAGACCCAGGTCGCGCGCCGCCGAGAGCTCGAGCTGGAGCGGGCCCTCGTCGCGATCGGGGTCGACGTCGACCAGCAGCACCAGCGGCGATTCCTCCCAGCGGAAGATCAATGCGTCGCCCTGGATGAAGCCGCTGCCGCCGAGCAGCTCGCCCCACTGGCTCCGCGCCGCCTCCGCCGATTTCGCGGAGAGCCGCAGCCCGCGGATCTGCACCGCGTCGGAGCGCGGGCGCGCGGCCGGCCAGTCCTCGCCGCCTTCGCGCGGCCGCTGCTCCACCATCTGCACCACGATTCCCTGCGCGCGCTTGGGGTGCAGGAACGCCTCCTGCCAGTGCGGATCGGCCCGGTCGACGCCCACCACGTCGAAGTTCCGCTCCCGCGCGCGTGCGATCGCGGCGTCGAGGCTCGGCACCTTGAACGTCGCGTGGTGGACGCGCGGGCCGCTGCGCGCGAGGAAGCGGTGCAGGAACCCGTCGGGCGGGCCCGCCGGGTACACGATCTCCAGCCGCCCCCCGCCCGCGAACTCCCACTGGCGGAAGCCGAACGGCACGCCGTCGTGGCCGCCGGAGCGCGCACCGCCGAGCCGCTCCTCGAACAGCTCCACGGCGTCCTCCCAGCGCCACAGACCGATCGCGACGTGGTCGAGCTTCACCCCGGGCATGTGCGCTCTACAGCAATGCCTCGATCAGCGTCGGCCCGCGCGTCGCGAACGAGCGAGCGAGTGCCTGGGCAAGCGCCTCGCCCGTCTCCACGCGCTCGCCCGGGACGCCGAGGCCACGGGCGAGTGCGACGAAGTCGAGCTGTGGCGGCGCGAGGTCGGTGAGCGCGCGCGCGGCGGGGCCGGGGTTCGCGATGTCGGCGCGCGCCAGCTCGACCTTCAGGATGCGGTAGGCGCGGTTCGCGCAGACGACCGCGGTCACATCGAGCTGCTCGCGCGCCATGGTCCAGAGCGACTGCACGGTGTACATGCCGCTGCCGTCCGCCTGGAACGCGATCACGCGGCGGTCGGGACACGCGATCGCGGCACCGACCGCGTTGGGCAGGCCCTGCCCGATCGCGCCGCCAGTGAGCGAGAGCACGGTGTGCGGCGCAGCGCCCGCCGCGAGCCCGAACCACTGCGCGCCGGAGGTGGCGGCCTCGTCGACCACGATCGCGTTCTCCGGCTGTGAGGCGGCGAGCGCGCGGCCGAGCGACTCGGAGTTGAGCTTTCCCGTCGGCTCGGCGAACGACTCGCGCGCGGCACGCAGGCCCGCGTCCGGCGCGGCGCCGAGCGCCTGCGCCAGCGCCTCGAGCGCGGCGGCGGCGTCCTCGTCCGGGCTGGCCAACACCGAAATGTGACAGCCTTCGGGGGCGAGCCGGCTCGGCGTCCTGGGATAGCCGAAGAAGGCCACCGGCTCGCTGATCCCGCAGAGCACGAGCTCGCCCACCTTCGCGAGCAGCTCCACGCCCTGCTCGGGGAAGTAGGGGAATTTCGCGAACGGCGGCAGCCCCGCGCCCCGTTCGACACAGGGCGGGAAGGTCCCGAGCAGGCAGCGCGCGCCGCTCTCCGCCGCGACGCGGGCGGCCGCGGCCAGGCCCCGGCGCCCCAGCGCGTCGCCGCCCAGCAGCAGCAGGCGGGGCACATCCGTGCGCAGCCGGCGCGCCACCTCGTCGATCCGCGCGCCCGCGACCTGCGCGCGCGGCTCGACCCGCTTCGCGGCCACCGGCCCGGGCGCGTCGCCCCAGGCGGCGTCCGCGGGAACGATCAGCGTGGCGACGCCGCCGGCGCCCGCGCGCGCGGCCGCGACTGCGTCGGCGAAGTCGCCCGCGAGCGCCGCGGCGCTCGCCGTCTTGCGCACCCAGCGGGACACGGGCCGGGCGAGTGATTCGATGTCCGAGGTCAGCGGGGCGTCGGCCGCCAGGTGCCAGGTGGCCTGGTCGCCGATCACGTTCACGATCGGCGAGCTCGCGCGGCGCGCGTTGTGGAGGTTCGCGATGCCGTTGGCGAAGCCGGGCCCCAGGTGCAGCAGCGTCATCGCCGGCTTCCCCGCGAGCCGCGCGTAGCCGTCGGCGGCGCCCGTGACCACGCCCTCGAACAGGGCCAGCACCGCGCGGACTCCCGGCGCCGCGTCGAGCGCCGCGACCAGGTGCATCTCGGTGGTGCCGGGGTTCGCGAAGCAGACGTCGACGCCGGCGGCGGCGGCCGTCCGGATCAGCGCCTCGGCGCCATTCATCACGAGCGGGACCCGGCGCGCCACCCGCGGGACATCGGCACGCGGGCCGATGTCGGGCCGCGCGCCACCCGGACTCCGCGCGGCTTCGCCGCGCTGCGCGCTTCGCTTGCTGGACTCACAGCTGCTGCGAGCTCGCTGGCTCCGGGACCACCTCGGACTCGATCGCGCCGAGCCCTGAGATCTCGATGCGCACGCGCTGCCCGACCTTGAGATAGCCGCGCGGGTTCATCGCCACGCCCACGCCGCCGCAGGTGCCGGTGCTGACCACGTCCCCGGGCTCGAGCGTGAACACCGTCGACAGCGTCTCGACCTGCGCGAAGCAGTCGAAGATCAGGTTGCGCGTGTTCGACTTCTGCCGGCGCTCGCCGTCGACCGTGGTCTCGAGGTCGAGCATGTGCGGATCGCCGAGCTCGTCGGGCGTCACCAGCCAGGGCCCGAGCGGGCCGTGGGTGTCGAACGACTTGCCCAATGTCATGGTCGGCGCGCGCTCCTGCCAGTCGCGCACGGAGACGTCGTTGCAGATCAGGTAGCCGGCGATCACCTCGCGCGCGCGCTCCTTCGGCACGTGGCGGCAGCGCTTGCCGATCACGAACGCGAGCTCGCCCTCGTAGTCCAGCTTGTCCGACACGCGCGGCATCCAGATCGGATCGAACGGGCCGTTCACGCAGCTGACCTGCTTGTTGAAGAACACGGGGAATTTCGGGGCGGCCCGCCCCGTCTCCGCTACGTGGTCGGCGTAGTTGAGCCCGATCGCCAGGAACTTGCGCGGGCGCTGCACCGGAGCCTCGAGCCGGACCTGCACCAGGGGGATCCGCGGCCCGCCGCGCGCCGCGCTGCGCGCGCGCTCCAGCGCCGCCGGACCCGCGGCCAGAAACGCCTCGAGCGTGCGCGGCATCTCGGGAGCGGCGGTGGCGAGGTCCACGACCTCGTCGCCGACCACGACGCCGATCCGCGTCACGCCAGCGTGGGTGAACGTTGCCAGCTTCACGGGGCCAGTATAGAACGAAGCCGCGCCTGCAATGGAGTTCCTCAAGATCACCGCGCTCGGGCTGTTCGCCGGGATCCTCTACGGAGTGCTCCACGACCAGGTGACCGCGCGAGTGTGCATCGAGTATTTCACCGTCGGCCACCCGCGGCTGATCGATTCGGATTCGCCGACGGTGCTGGCGCTGTTCTGGGGAGTGGTCGCGACGTGGTGGGTCGGGCTGCCGCTGGGCTTCCTGCTCGCCTGCGCCGCGCGTCTCGGCGGCCGCCCGCGCTTGACGGCGCTCCAGCTCCTCCGGCCGCTGCGCACGCTTCTCGCCGCCATGGCGACGATGGCTCTGATCGGGGGCCTGGCCGGGTTGCTGCTCGCGCTCCACGGGGACGCGGCGCTGCCGACGGGTCTGGCCAGTGCGGTCCCGAAGGAATCGCACGCCCGCTTCATCGCCGACCTGTGGGCGCACACGTTCAGCTACCTCTCGGGAATCGTGGGTGGGTTGGTCCTGGTCGTGCTGTCGTTTCGCCGCCGCAATCCGAAACGGCAGCCGGCTTTGCAGCATCTCCCGGAAGGCGGCCGCGAGTAGAAGGAGCACGATGCGCGTCGTCTCGCTCTTGCCCTCTTCGACCGAGACGGTGTGCGCCCTGGGTGCACGCGATGCGCTGGTCGGGCGCTCGCACGAGTGCGACTTCCCGGCGTCGGTGCAGTCGCTGCCCGCGCTCACGCGGCCGCGGCTGGATCCGCGGGCGCCGGGGCGGGAGATCGCGGACCGGGTCGAGCAGCTCGTCGCATGCGGGCTCTCGATCTACGAGCTCGACGCCGCGCTGCTGCGCGAGCTCGAGCCCGACGTGATCCTGACCCAGACCCTGTGCGAGGTCTGCGCCGCGACGCCCGCCGACCTGGCCGAAGCGCTCGCGGCCTGGACCGGCGCGCGTCCCGCGATCGTCTCGCTCGCGCCGCTCTCGCTCGACGACGTGCTGGCGGACGTGGTGCGCATCGGAGCTGCGCTCGGGCTCGGCGCGCGCGCCCGCGAGCTCGAGGCCGGGCTGCGCGCCCGCATCGATGCGCTCACCGCGCTCGGCCGCTCTGCCGCAACGCGCCCGCGCGTCGCCGCGCTCGAGTGGCTCGACCCGCTCTTGGCCGGCGGGAACTGGATGCCCGAGCTGATCGAGCGCGCGGGCGGGGTCCCGCTCTTCGGCAAGGCGGGCGAGCACTCGCCGCGCATCGGCTGGGACGAGCTCGAGGCGGCCCGCCCCGATCTGGTCGCCGTGATCCCCTGCGGCTTCGGGCTCGCGCAGGCGCGCGCCGAGCTCGAGCGCACGCCGCGTCTCGCGCGCTTCCACACCGCCGTCTTCGACGGCAACCAGTACTTCAACCGCCCCGGGCCCCGGATCGTCGAGTCACTCGCGATCCTGCTCGGTGCCATCCATCCCGAGCTCAACCCCCACACAGGAGAACCCCAGCCATGATCAAGCTCTACACCTGGACCACGCCCAACGGCCGCAAGATCTCGATCGCGCTCGAGGAGCTCGGGCTGCGCTACGAGGTGCACCCGGTGAACCTGCAGAAGAACGAGCAGATGACGCCGGAGTTCCTGAAGCTGAATCCCAACCACAAGATCCCTGTGATCGACGACGACGGGCTGGTGATCTGGGAGTCCGGCGCGATCCTGCTGCACCTGGGCGAGAAGCACGACCCGAAGGGCGTGATCCTGCCCAAGGACGCACGCAAGCGCATGGCGGCGATCCAGTACGCGTTCTTCCAGGCGGGCGGCATCGGCCCGAACCTCGGCCGGCTCGGCGCCGCGCTGCGCAAGCAGGGCGAGAAGAACCAGGAGATGATCGACATCTTCCAGGGCGAGGTGGTCCGCCTGTTCGGCGTGATCGACCGCATCCTGGCGGACGGCCGCCCGTATCTCGCCGGCGACTACTCGATCGGCGACATCATGCACTACCCGTGGGTGCGCCTCCCGCTCGACCTGAAGTTCCCCGACCTGTTGAAGCTCCCGCGCGTCGTGGCGTGGCTCGAGCGGATCGGCGAGCGCCCGGCGGTCAAGAAGGGGATGGCGATCCCGGCTGTCCAGAGCTGAGCGCCGCGCCCCCGCGCGGGCTGCGCCGCAGCACGAAGATGTCCTCCGGCTGCTCTCGCCCGCGGATGCGCACGGCGGCGAGCGGAACGAGCGTCTTCGCCGCTTCGCTCGCCGCGGCCTGCGTGCGCGCGTCGATCGCCACCGAGGCGCCGAGCTCGCGCGTCAGCTGCTCGAGCCGCGCGGCGAGGTTGGTGGTGCTGCCAATCGCGCTCCAGATCGCGCGGTCCACCGACTGGATGCTGCCGACGTACGCGGAGCCCGTGGCGATGCCGACCCCGACCTGCAGCGGCGGGCTGCTCGCCTCGGCGGACGGCGCGGCCTCGAGCGCGTCGACCAGCTCCAGGGCGGCGAGCACGGCCGCGGCCTCCTTGCCTGCGAGCGGATCGGGGGCGCCGAACACGGCCATCATGCCGTCGCCGTTGAACTCGACGATGGTGCCGCCGTGGCGCCGGACGATGCCCGACACCGCGCGCGTGTAGCGGCTCACCAGCGAGAACACCTCCTCTGCGCGGCGCTCCGCGGCCAGGGTGGAGTAGCCGCGGATGTCGACGAACAGCACCGAGACGTCCCGCTCGCCGGCGTCGAGCGTGTCTCCGCGCTCGATGCGCTGCGCCAGCGGCTCGGGCACGTAGCGGCGCAGCGACTCGTACATCTGCAGTTTGTCGCGCAAGAGCTCCGCGGAGTCGAACTCTCCGAGCGCCGCGCCGATGCGGTCGCCCAGCGCAGCGAGCAGCGCGCACTCGCCGGCGGTGTAGATGTCGCCCGAGCGCTTCGCGCCCAGACACAGAAATGCGGCGAGCTCGCCGCGGGCGCGCACCGGGACCAGTACCGCGGCGTCGAACGTGCGCAGCGCCGCGCGCTCGAAGGCGCTCGGCGCGTTCGAACGGGTCCAGCGCTCCTCGGTCAGCGGCCGCGCGGCGCGAGCGAGCGTGGCGACCAGCGGCCCGGTCGCGTCGAAGGCCGGGGGCAGCGCGCGGCCGCGCGCGACCAGCGAGACGAAGGCATTCGGCGCGCGGCCGTAGATGCCGATGCTCTCGGGCCGCAGCAGCGCATCGAGCCGTGCGCCGACGCGCTCGAGCAGCGCCGTGGCCTCGCTCTCGCGGCCGAGCTCCGCGAGCAGATCGGAGATGCCGTCCTCGAGCGCGGCGCGCTCCTGGAACATCCGGCGCTCGATGCGCGGGCGCAGCACGCGATAGCCGGGGACGATCAGCGCGGCGAGCCCGAGCGAGAGCGCCGTCTGCGCGGTCGTCGGGTCGACGCCGATGCTCTCGCTCGCCGCCTGCGCGACCGGCGGCACGCAGCTCAACAGCCCGGCGATCACCAACGCCGACAGCACGGACCAGGTCGCGGTCGCGCTGATCACCCGGTCGACGTCGGCCAGGTGGAAGCGGACGAGGCCGATCAGGTAGCCGCCCGCGAGGAACACCCCGGACGGCGACGCCATCTCGAGCGCGTACCAGCGCTCGCGGGACAGCGCCGCGACGGCCACCGCGCCCAGGACGAACACGCCGGTGAGATAGCCGCCGTACAGCACCCACTTCACCTGACGCCGGCCGATCGGCCCGCAGCGCCGGTAGCTGACCGCGAGGATCCCCACCGCGGTCGCGATCGCCGCCGTCGCCAGCGCGAGCGTCAACGGCACCGCCACGGCGAGCGGAAGCGGCCAGTTGCAGGCGATGCCGAGAGACGCGGGCCCGATCAGCGCGAACACCCATGGCCCGGCCCGGGCCAGCGGACCGTCGCGCGCGGCCTCCGCGGGGAAGAGCAGCATGGCGCGCAGGGCGAGCGGCAGCGCCAGCGTGTTCTCGACCGCCGAGGCGGCGAGCCAGGCGTAGGTCAGCTCGTGCGGGCCGCCGAAGAAGCGCAGCCAGATCGCGCCGTAGAGCATCGCCCCGGCGGCGGAGATCCGTGCGAGCTTCCGATCGGACAGCCAGAAGAGCGAAACGACACCGAGCGCGCCGAAGGCGAGCGACTGCGGGAGATACCACCACCAGGGGGACACCGGCGGGCCGGCCCGCACGCTGACTCGCTCCACGCCGGCGCCGCGATCCAGCCACAGCTCGAGCCGGCCATCCTCGACCGCCTCCAGCTCGGCGGCAAAGAAGCGAAGCTCGCCCATGCCGCGCATGTCGATCCCGCCGGCACGGACCACGCGCGCGCCCGGCGGCAAGCTCACTCCGTCGAAGCGCGGCAGCGACGGCGCGAGCCGAGGGAAGTCGTCCGGACTCTCTGCAGCAGTCACCAGCACCGCGGGGCTCGCGAGCCGGGTGCGAAACACCGCGCGCAGGTGCAGAGAGAGACTGGCCACGAAGAGCGTGCTGAGTGCGCTCAGCAGGAGCCAGTCGAAAGGGCGCATCCGTCTCACGACTCCGCCTCCGGAGTCAATGCTACGCGGGGTGGGTCGACGGGCCAAGCTGGATCGGGACGCCGAGCGGGCAGCCTACCGGCGAAAGCTGGAAGCTGTCAATTCGAGTCCGTTCGGGCGAGGCTGAGCGGGTCGGGAGGACGGAGATGGTCGACCGGAAGTCCGTGCGGGTGAACGGCATCGAGCTGTGCTTCGAGCTGGAGGGCGCGGGCGAGCCACTTTTGCTGCTGCACGGAATGGGCGGCTGCGCAGAGGATTGGCGTCACTTCGGCCGCGAGCGGCTGGCGCGCGAGTATCAGCTCGTCGCGGTCGACGCGCGCGGCCACGGCCGCTCGACCAACGACTCGGACCGGCTCACCCATCGCCAGTGCGCGCTCGACCTGGTGGCACTGCTCGATGCGCTCGGCATCGCGCGCTGCCGCGCAATCGGCCTGTCGATGGGCGGCAACACGCTGCTGCACGTCGCCATGCGCGCACCCGAACGCCTGTCCGCGATGGTGCTGGTGAGCGCGATCGCCTGCTACGGCGAGGAGGCGCGCGCGATCATGCGCGCGGTCTCGCCGGACGACCATCCCGAGGCCGAGTGGCGCGAGATGCGCGGCCGCCACCGCCACGGCGACGCGCAGATCCGCGCGATCTGGCGCGCCATGCGCGCGCTGGGCGACGACCGCGAGGACATGGCCTTCGGCGCGGCGGAGCTCGCGCGCATCGGCGCGCGCACGCTCGTCGTCTACGGCGACCGTGACCCGATCTGCCCCGTCGAGCGCGGGGTCGAGCTCTACCGCGGGATCCCGCGCGCCGAGCTTTGGGTCGTGCCCGGCGGCGGCCACGGGCCGATCGCGCTCGAGCAGGCGGAGCCGTTCGCGCAGAAGGTGCTCGCGTTCCTGCGCGGGTGACCCTACGGACCGCCGCCGGTGGAGGCGATCACCTGACCGGTCACCCAGCGCGCGTCGTCGGTGGCGAGCCAGGCCACCAGCCGCGCCGCGTCGTCCGGCAGGCCCCAGCGTCCCTGGGGCTCGCGCGCGAGCACCTCGGCGTGGAGCTGCGGGCTCGCCCAGCCGGTGTCGGTGGCTCCCGGGTCGACCGCGTTCACGGTGATGCCGCGGTGCGCGAGCTCCGCGGCGAGCGACGGCACGAGCGACGACAGCGCGCCCTTCGACGCCACGTACGCGAGCTCGCCGGGCATCGGGCCGCGGTCCTGGCCGGAGGTCAGGAGCACCACGCGTCCGCCCGAGCGGCCGTCGTGGCGCGCCGCGAACGCCTGCACCAGCAGCAGCGTCGCGCGCACGTTCACCACCAGGTGGCGGTCGATCTCCGCCGCGGTGACCCGCGCCAGGCCGTCCGCCGTGCTGTGGGCGTGGTTCGCGACCAGCACGTCGAGCCGGCCGAAGCGCCGCCACGCCTCGGCGACCAGCTGCGCAGGGGCGTCGGGCTCGGCGAGGTCGGCGGGCAGCTCTTCGGCGCGCACGCCCAGTACGGCGAGCTCCTTCGCGAGTACCGCGTCTGCGTCGGCGCCCCAGGGCTGCGCCGCGTCGTAGGGCGCGAACGACTGCACGCACAGGTCCGCGCCGAGCGAGGCGAGGCGCTTGGCGATCGCGAAGCCGATCCCCGCGCGCCGCGACACTCCGGTGACCAGCGCGACCCGGCTCTTGAGCGGGAGGTCGCGCACCCCGCGGCTAGCTCGCGGCGCGCAGGCGCCGGTGTGCCCAGAGCAGCACCAGCGCGCCAATGGTCGCGGTCGCGAGGCTGCCGAAGTTGAAGCCGCTGACGGTGCCCATTCCGACGAGCGAGCCGAGGAACCCCCCTACGAAAGCGCCCGCGATCCCGAGCAGCGTCGTCAGCACGAAGCCGCCGCCGTCCGGCCCGGGCATCAGCACCTTCGCGAGAACTCCCGCCACGAGTCCGAGCAAGAGCCAGGACAGAATACCCATCGCCGTCTCCTTTCAAGCGTTGCGGATGGTGAGACCCCCGTCGACCGGCAGCACCGCGCCGGTCACGTAGCGCGCCGCGGGAAGGCAGAAGGACAGCGTCGCGTGCGCGACCTCTTCGGGATCTCCGTAGCGCAGCAGCGCCGTGCGCCGCTTCGCGAAGATGGCCTTCTGCTCGTCCGGGATCGCGGCGGTCATGCCGGTGCGGATCGGACCCGGGCAGATGCAGTTCACGGTGATGCCCTCCGGGCCGAGCTCCACCGCGAGCGAGCGCGTGAGCCCCACCACCCCGTGCTTCGCCGCGGTGTAGGGGCTGCCGTACTTCGTCGCGCCCAGCGCCTCGGTCGAGGCGATGTTCACGATCCGCGCCGCGTCCGACTTGCGCAGGAAGGGCAGCGCCGCGCGGACCACGCGCGTGTGCGCGGTGAGCAGGACCGAGATCGACACGTCCCAGTGCTGGCGGTAGTCGGGTCCGTCGATCGGGCTGAAGCGCGCGATCCCGGCGTTGTTCACCACCAGGTCGAGCCGGCCGAAGGCGGCCGCGATCTCGGGCACGACGCGTTCCACCTCGGCGTCGCTGCCGACGTCGAGCACCCAGCCGCGCGCGTCGCCGCCGGCGCCGCGGATCTCGTCGACCACGCGGCCGACGGCGTCCTTGTCGAGGTCGGTGACTGCGACCTGCGCCCCTTCGTCGGCGAAGAGCTGCGCGGTGGCGCGGCCCATGCCGCTGGCTGCGCCGGTGACCAGCGCGCCGCGGCCGGCGATCGAGCGCGACAGCTTCGAGAGGCGCGGCATGCGCGCGATTCTACAGGTTGTCGAGCACCTGGTGCGCGAACGCGGCCGGAGACACGCCGCGCAGACGCAGCATCCTCAAGAGCTGTGGGCCGAGCAACGCGGTGTTCCCGCGCAGCACCTGCTCGAGATCGGCGCGCGACAGCGTCGCCTCGAAGCCGTCGCTGCCGGCGATCTCGACCCGGTCGGGTCCGCGCGAGGCGAGCACCTGGAGCGCGGCGTCGTGCGGACCCTGCAGGATGACCTGGGTCTGGTCGGGGCTCGCCGGTGGAAGGGCCGCGCTGCGCGGCGGAGGCAACGGACGCGACGGGGCGGCGCCGTTCGACCAGGCCTCCCAGGGATCGCCTTTCTGATCCAGGAGGCCGAGCGCGAACGGTCGACCGGCGCCACCCGTCGCGCCGAAACCCGAATGAACCAGGAGCTCGCGGCCCACGCTGCCGGGCTCGCGCACGCCGACCACGCCGCGCGCGACCGCGACCGTAGAGCCTTCGCCGTCTGCAGTCACGGTGAAGCGCGTGCCTTTGACCAGCACCACGGAGCTGCGCGTGTGCACCTCGTAGGGCGCCTCGCCGCCGCGCGGGCGGATGTCGAAGCCGGCGGCTCCGCTCACGAGCTCGACGTTGCGGCTGCCCTCGGGGCCGGCCGGGATGCGCAGGAGCGAGCGCTCGTAGAGCTTCGCGATGCCGGCGTCGAGCGCGATCTCGACGCGTGCGCCGGCGCCGGTGCGGATCTGCGCTCCGAACGGGAGCTCCCGGCCCGAGCTCGCGGGCGCAAACGGAGCGCCCGGTGCCGGCGAGACCGCGACGTCGCCGACCACCCTGCGCAGCTGCACGACGCCGCTGGGAGGGGCCGCGGCGATCAGGACAAACGCGGCAGCGCACAGCCAGAGCGCCCGCGTCCGCCGTCCCGTCACCCGCAACCCGCCGTCCTCTTCCCGAGCCCGTCTCCCGCCCCACTCTTGGATCGGCGCCGTCACACGGGGAGTTGAGCGGCGCCTGGGCCAACGCGCGGCGGCTGCGGAAGATCGTGTGCAGGCGAGACGCAACCCGCCGGCAGCGGGCGTGCAGCTGCGCTCCGGGCCGCTAGCGTGTCGGGCCTTGGAACGGATTGCCGCGTTCGCTGCAGCGCTCTGGCTGGCGTGGCTTTGCAGCTGCGCGGCCCCCCAGCCGGCGAGCACGGCTCCGCCGGCAACACAGCGCCGGCAGTATCTGGCGTTCTCGTTCGACGAGCCGAACGACCCACGCTGGGTGTTCGTCCCGAAGGAGCAGAGCCCCTCGACCGCGTTCCTCTGGCGCACGCTGAACCAGCCGGCGCACATCTTCTACGTGCGCATCGCGACCTCTCTGCGCGACCGCGCGCTGCGCACGCCCGCGGAGCTCGAGGCCGAGATGAAGCCGAAGCTGCTCGAGGTCCAGCCGCCGGGACGGCTGGTCTCCGGGTCCGTCGCGCCCGCGACCCGCCAGGGGCAGGCGTGCCTGCGCGTGGACCGGGTCAGCGAGCGCCCGGGTGCGTCCGACCGCCCCGAAGACCGGCTGGAGACCAGCTACCGGGGCCTCTACTGCAACCACCCGTCCGATCCGCGGCTGGGCATCTACATGATCTACTCGCAGCAGGCGCGGCGGGGCGAGCTCGATCCCGCGCTCGACGAGCTGGGCGAGAAGTTCATCGCCGGCGTCAGCATCGACGTCCGCTACGGCGTGCCCGCGCACTAGGCTCGCCAGTTCCGGCCACGCACCGGCCGATTCCGGCGCGACTCAGTGAGTCGATCGCGGGGTCACTGAGTTTTCGTTCGACGAGTGAGTCGCGATCGCGTAAGCTCGCTCTTCGCACCCGGTCCCAGCGAGGCGGCGATGAGCGCGAGCGGAGCAGCGGCAGCCGAGCCGGCGGTCTCGGTCGAGGGCGTCGATCTCGTCTACGGCGCGGGCGAGGCGAGCGTCCACGCGCTGCGCAACCTCTGGCTCGAGGTTCCGCGCGCGCAGTTCGTGGTCGTGCGCGGCAAGAGCGGCAGCGGCAAGACGACGCTGTTGCAGGTGATGGCGGGCCTGCGCCGGCCGACCGCGGGCCGCGTGTCGGTGGGCGGCACCGCGCTGCACGCGCTCTCCGAAGGCGACTCCGCCCGCTTCCGCCGCCGCCACATCGGACTCGTGTACCAGTTCTTCAACCTGGTGCCGACGCTGGCGGTGGAGCACAACGTCGCGCTTCCGCTCCTGCTCGACGGACGGAGCATCGCCGCGGCGCGCGGCCGCGTGGACGCGCTGCTCGAGCGGCTCGGCATCGGCGGACACGGCGGGCGCGGCACGGGAGAGCTGTCGGGCGGGCAGATGCAGCGCGTGGCGATCGCACGCGCGCTCGCGGCCGACCCGCTGCTGGTGCTCGCCGACGAGCCGACCGGGAATCTCGACTCCGAGACCGGCCGTGCGGTGCTCGCGCTGTTCCGCGAGCTCTGCGACGAGCGCGGCACCACCTTCGTGATGATGACGCACGACGCCGACGCGGCGGCCTTCGCCGACCGGGTGGTGGTGCTGCGCGACGGCGCGGTCGCCGAAGATGGCGGCACCCGCGCGCGCCCGGCCACGGCGTCGGCGTGATCGGCCGCCGCTGGCGCGCCCCGCTGGGGCTCCTGCTCGGCGTGAACGCGGCGTTCGGGCAGAACGCCCCGTTCGCGGCGGTGACCGCGCTGTCGATCGCGGCCAGCGTCGCGCTCGCGACCGGCCTCGAGACGAGTGCGCGCGCGGTGCAGACCCTGGCCGACCGCACCGCCGAGGCGCTGGCGGGCGACGCGCAGCTCGAGGTGGTCGCGGGCGAGGTCGGCGTGCCGGACGAGCTCGCCAGCCGGATCGCCGAGCTGCCCGGCGTCGCGCGCGCGAGCGGAGCGCTGTCCACGACCGTCTCCATCGACGCGGCCCGGCTGCCGATCCACATCCTCGGCATCGACCTGCTCGCGGAGAGCGCTGGCGGCGAGAGCCTGCGGCGCGCCGGGATCGAGGTGCCCGATCCGCTGAAGCTGCTCGCGCGCGCGGACGCGGTGCTGATCTCCGCCGGCGTCGCGGCGCGGGCCGGCGTGGGCTTCGACGGCGCGCTCGCGGTGCACGCGCCGGTGGGCCCACGAACGCTGCACGTCGAAGGCCTGCTCGGTGATGGACGTGTACGCGCTGCAGGCGCTGGTCGGCCGCGACGGCATCGTGGACCGGATCGAGGTCGTGCCTGCGGCCGGCGCGGCGCTCGAGCCGCTGCGAGCGGAGATCGAGCGAGCCGTCGCGGGGGCCGCGACCGTGCGCCGGCCCGCGGAGCGCAGCTCGGAGCTCGACCAGACGCTGGTCGCGCTGCGGATCGTGGTGGCGATGATCGCGCTCCTGGGCTCGGGCGTGGCGGCGCTGCTCTCGTACGCCGCGCTCTCGAGCGCCGTCGAGCGGCGGCTGCACGAGTTCGCGGTGCTGCGCTCCACTGGCTTCGCCGCCCGCGACGTCGCGCGCTTCATCGCAGCCGACGCCGCGGCGTACGCCCTCGCGGGCACCGCGCTCGGCCTCGTGTCCGGGCGCGTGGTCGCGGCGCTGCTCGCGCCCAGCATGTCGCTCGTCTCGGAGTGGTTCCGCGCCGGGTCGATCGGCGCAGCGGACGTGTCGATCTCCGCGGGCACCGTCGCCCTCGGGCTTGCGGTCGGAGTGCTCTGCGCGCTCGCGGGAGCGATCGGCCCCGCGCGGCTCGCCACGCGGCGCTACGTGCTCGACGAGACGCGACCGCGCCCCGCCGAGCGGCCCAGGCGCTCGCGCCTTCCCGCGCCGGGAGTGCTCGCCGCGGGGCTCGCCGCGAGCGCGCTCGTCGGCGGCATCTCGCCGCGCGTCCGCGTCGGCGCCGAGCTCCTGCTGGGCACGGCGCTGGCCGCGAGCCTCGTGCCCGCAGCGCTGCGCGCGCTGGCGCGCGCGCGCGTGGGGCTGAGCGGCGCGCTGCCGGGTGTGGGACACCTGCTCGGCACCGGGCTCGCGGCGCGCCCGCGCGGCGCGGCGCTGGCGGTGGCGGCGATCACGGGGCTGGTCGCCTTCGTCCACGCGGCGCTGGTGCTCTCGGCCAGCTTCGGCGACACGCTCGTGCACAACATCGAGTCGCGCTATCCGGACGCGATCGACGTGACCGCGAACGCGCCATTCGACGCGGCCGAGCTCGAGCTGCTCCCGTCGCCCGTCGTCGCGGCGATCCGCGGCGCGCCCGGAGTGACCGACGTCGCCGAGCACTACGCGACGAAGCTCCTGTTCCGCGGCGAGGAGATCGACGTCTCGGCGATCGAGACCGGGGTCGCCGGCCGCCACCGCCACTTCGCGGGGCGCGAGGCAGAGACGTTCGCGGCGATGGGCCGGGGCGAGATCGCGATCTCCGAGGCGTTCGCGCGGCACTTCGACGTCGCACCGGGCGACGCGATCGAGCTCTCGACGCTGGCGGGGCCGCGCTCGCTGCGCGTCGCGGGCACGCTGAACGGCATGGCCGGCCCGGCGGGGCTGGTCTACATGGACCTCGCCACCTTCGACGCGCACTGGCCGCGGCCCGGCACGCTGCACGTGATGTTCTTCACCTCCGGCGATCCGGGCGCGGTGATCGACGCGATCCGTCGCGCCGCACCGGACGCAGAGCCGCTCTTCTTCACCCAGCACCGCGAGCTGTTGGCGGAGGCGCGCAAGTTCGCGGTCCGCTTCGACGCGCTCTTGTTCGGCGTGGCGTCGCTCGCGCTGCTGCTGGGCGGGATCGCGATCGCGAACCTGCTGGTCGGGATCGTGGCGGCGCGCCAGCGCGAGCTGGTGCTGCTGCGCACCGCGGGCGCGGCGCCGAACCAGCTCGCCGCGCTGGTGCTGTGCGACGCCGCGCTGCTCGCCGCGGGAGCGTGCTCCGCCGGGGTCGCGCTCGGGACGCTGGTCGCGGCGCCGCTGCTCGAGATCATGGGCGAGGCGCTCGGGCTGTACGTGGACAGGCACTTCGACTTCGCGCGCCTGGGGCTCTTCCTCGCGCTGGTGCTCGCCGCGGTGCTCGCCAGCGCTGCGCTGCCGGCTGCGTTGGCGCGCCGCACGGGCACGCTCCAGGTGTCGTCCTTCGGCTGACGCGGGGCTGTGTCAGAATGCCGGCCGCGGAGGCGATTCGATGGCGCGCAGGTTTCCGATCCGGACGCTCACGCCGACGATCGGCGCGGTGGTCGAGAACGCCGACCTGTCGAAGCCGCTCGAGCACGAGGAGATCGCGGAGATCCGCGCGGCGCTGCTCGCGCACAAGGTGATCTTCTTCGAGGACCAGCAGCTCACGCCGACCGAGCAGCGCGACTTCGCGGCGCGCTTTGGCGCGCTGCACACGCACCCGCTCTACCCCGGCGTGCCCGAGGCGCCCGAGCTCTTCATCCTCGACAACCACTCCGGCAACCCCACCGACAACGACGCCTGGCACACCGACGTGACCTTCATCGAGACCCCGCCGCTGGGCGCCGTCCTCCACGCCAGAGTGCTGCCTCCCGACGGCGGTGACACCCTCTGGGCGAACATGCAGGCCGCGTTCGAGGCGCTGTCCCGCCCGCTCGCGGACTTCCTGTCGACGCTCGACGCGGTGCACGACTTCGCGCGCGGCTTCCCCGCGCGCGGAGTGGTCGCGAAGGGCGCCGGCGAGGAGAAGCACGCCCGCGCCGTCGAAGAGCATCCGCCGGTCGTCCACCCCGTGGTCCGCACGCACCCGGAGACCGGCGCGGACGGCCTGTTCGTGAACTTCGGCTTCACCTCCAAGATCGCCGGCCTGCGCCGCAAGGAGAGCGACGCGCTGCTCGAGTTCCTGTTCGCGCACGTGCAGAAGCCCGAGTTCCAGGTGCGCTGGAAGTGGACGCCCAACGCAGTGGCGTTCTGGGACAACCGCATCACCCAGCACTACGCGGTGAACGACTACCTGCCGCAGCGGCGGGTGATGCACCGCGCCACCATCCTGGGCGACCGCCCCTTCCACCGCTCCCGCCGGACCTAGCATGTCGCTCTCCGCGCTCGCTCTGGCCGTGCTCGCCTTCGTGTCGCAGTCCGACGCAACCTCTGCGTCGGCGCTCCGGGACGCGCTGAAGCTGGCGTCGCAGCGCGCGGTGTCCACCACCTCGAAGCCGGGCGGCTTCCTCGACGATCCGCAGATCCACATCCACCTGCCGGGCTCGCTCGAGGGCATGGCCGGCGGCCTGCGCGCGCTGGGCATGGGCGCCAAGGTCGACGAGCTGGAGACGGCGATGAACCACGCCGCCGAGCACGCGGCGGCGGAGGCGACGCCGATCTTCGTGGGCGCGATCGAGAAGATGTCGTTCCAGGACGCGGCGGGCATCGTCCGCGGCAACGACACCGCGGCCACGAGCTACTTCAAGCGGACCACGAGCGAGCCGCTGCGCCAGAAGTTCCGGCCCGTCGTCGACGCCGCGATGCAGAAGGTCGGCGTGGTGAAGATGTACGACGATCTGGTCGGTCAGTACGCGAGCACGCCGTTCGGCTCGGCGCCGAAGCTCGACTTGAACGGCTACGTCACCGATCAGGCGTTGGCGGGTCTGTTCAAGGTGGTCGGCGACGAGGAGAAGAAGATCCGCAAGGACCCGGCGGCGCAGACCACCGCTCTCCTGAAGCAGGTGTTCGGGCACTAGACCGCAAGATTCGCCAAGTCCGCCTGCGGATCCCGGTGCTACGCTCGCTCCGATGACCGCGGTCGGCTGCGCCACCTTCGAGACGCCGCTCGGGTTGTGTGCGCTCGCCTGGAGCGAGCGCGGCGTGGTCGGCGTGCAGCTGCCGGAAGGCGGCGCAGCGGCGACGCGGGCGCGCCTGCGCAGGCGCTTCCCCGACGCGCGCGATGCACAGCCGCCGGCCGGTGTGCAGCGCGCGATCGACGGCATCGCGGCACTGTTGCGCGGGGAGCCGAGCGCGCTCGAGCTCGTCGCGCTCGACCTCGAGGGCCTCGCGCCGTTCCAGCGCCGCGTGTACGAGGCGGCGCGCGCGATCCCGCCGGGAGGGACGCAGAGCTACGGCGAGCTCGCGCGGCGGCTCGGCGATCCGGGGCTGGCGCGCGCCGTGGGCCAGGCGCTCGGGCGCAATCCGCTCGCGATCCTGGTGCCCTGTCACCGGGTGCTCGCGGCGAACGGACGGCTCGGCGGATTCTCGGCGAACGGCGGGGCGGCGACGAAGCAGCGCCTGCTCGCGCTCGAGAGCGCGTGTGCCGCGGATGCGGAGTCGGAGCTCGGCTTCGACGTCGAGGAAGCGCTCGCGCACCTCGCCGCCGCGGACCCCACGCTCGCGCGCGCGATCGAGCGCGCGGGGCCGTTCCGGCTCGAGCTCCGCCGCGGCGCGAGCGTGTTCGGGATTCTGTCCGAGGCGATCGTGTACCAGCAGCTCACCGGCAAGGCCGCAGCGACCATCCACGCGCGGGTGCGCGCGCTCTTCCCGCACTCGCCGGACGCGCCGACCCCGCAGCAGCTGCTGCGCGCATCGGACGCGAAGCTGCGCGGTGCGGGTCTCTCGCGGGCGAAGGTCGCCGCGCTGCGCGACCTGGCGCACAAGACCGCCGCCGGCGAACTGCCGACCCTCGAGCAGGTCCGCGCGATGAGCGACGCCGAGATCGTGGAGCGGCTGACCCGCGTGCGCGGCATCGGCCGCTGGACGGTGGAGATGCTGCTGATCTTCCGGCTCGGCCGCCCCGATGTGCTGCCCGTCGACGACTACGGCATCCGCAAGGGCTTCGCGGCGGCGTGGCGCAAGCGCAAGCTGCCCTCGCCGAAGGAGCTGGAGCGGCACGGCGAGAGATGGGCGCCCTACCGCACCGTCGCCAGCTGGGTGCTGTGGCGGGCCGCCGGCGTCTAGCTCCCGCGCTAGAATCCGCGGCGATGGGCGCGACCACCCTGCTGCGCACTCGTTCGCTGCGGGTAGAGGACTACCGCTGCGAGGTGGACCGCGCGGCGCGGCCCTACACCGAGCTGCACCACGGCTTTTCGATCTCGTACGTGCGCAAGGGCAGCTTCGGCTACTGCACGCGCGGCGAGGCACACGAGTTGGTCGCGGGGTCGCTCCTGGTCGGCCGGCCAGGCGAGGAATACGTCTGCACGCACGACCACGCGGTCGGCGACGAGTGCCTTTCGCTCCACTTCGCGCCCGAGCTGGTCGACGACGTCGGCTGCGGTCCGCAGGGCTGGCACGCGGGCGCCCTTCCGCCACTGCCTGAGCTGGTGGTGCTGGGCGAGCTGACGCAGTCGGCAGCGGAGGGGCGGAGCGACCTCGGCCTGGACGAGCTCGCGCTGTGCCTGGCCGAGCGCTTCCTCGCGGTGGCGAGCGGGCGGGAGCGGGCGGAGCCGCGGGCCCACGAGCGCGACCGCCGCCGCGCGGTCGACGCCGCGCTGTGGATCGAAGCCCACGCGCACGAGGAGATCGATCTCGACGGCGCCGCGCGCGAGGCCGGGTTGAGCGCGTTCCATTTCCTGCGCACGTTCGCGAAGGTGCTCGGCGTGACTCCGCACCAGTATCTCGTGCGCGCGAGGCTGCGCCGCGCCGCGCGGCTGCTCGCCGACGAGGAGCGCGCGATCACCGAGATCGCGTTCGCGGTGGGCTTCGGCGACCTTTCGAACTTCGTCCGCACCTTCCACCGCGCGGCCGGCGTGTCGCCGCGCGCGTTCCGCCGCGCCGCGCGGGGCGACCGCAAGATCCTCCAAGACCGGATCGCCGGCCGGCCCTAGCCTGGCCTCCACAACAACGTGGAGGTTCCCATGTTCGATCACGTCGGGCTCCGGGTAAAGGACGTCGAGAAGAGCGCGCGCTTCTACGAGGCCGCGCTCGGCGAGCTCGGGCTGGTGCTGGCGTCGCACGACGCGAGCAGCGCAGGTCTGGGGCCGAAGGGCGCGCCCGCACTATGGCTCTACCGCGCCGGGAAGGGCGCGAAAGGCCCCGGCGCGCACCTCGCCTTCCACGCGCACGACCGCGCCGCGGTCGACCGCTTCCACAAAGCGGGGATGGCGGCGGGCGGACGCGACAACGGCGCCCCGGGCATCCGGGCCGACTACTCTCCCAAGTACTACGCCGCGTTCCTCGTCGACCCGGACGGCAACAACGTCGAGGCGGTGTGCTTGCGCTGAAGCCGCCGCCGCGCACGCGTATCATGGGCCGGTGACACGGCGCGAGGAGCTCACGGGCGAGGTGCTGGTGGCGCGCGCGCGCGAGCTCCAGCCGCTGGTGCGGGCGCACGCCGACCGCGCCGAGGCAGAGCGCACGCTGCCGCGAGAGCTCGTCGCGGAGCTCGCCCGCGCCGGGCTGTTCCGCATCGCCGCGGCGGCGTCGTGCGGCGGAGCGGAGAGCGATCCGCGCGCGCAGATCCTGGCGATCGAGGCCATCTCCGGGGCCGACGGCGCCGCCGGCTGGACACTGATGATCGGGATCGAGGTGCTCGGCTTCGCCAGCGCGGCGCTGCGCGCCGACGTGGCGGAAGAGGTGATCGCGAAGCAGCCCGAGGTGGTGCTGTCCGGCGCGCTGAATCCGCTGGGCCAGGCCGTGGCGGTGCCGGGCGGAGTGCGCGCGAGCGGCCGCTGGCCGTTCGCGAGCGGCTGCCTGCACAGCGACTGGTTCTGGGGACAGTGCGTCGCGGAGGAGGGGGGCAGCCGCCGCCTGCTCGAGGTGCTGGTCCCGCGCAGCGAGTTCCAGGTGGTCGACACCTGGCACGTCGCCGGCCTGCGCGGCTCGGGCAGTCACGACGTGGAGATCCGCGACGTGTTCGTGCCCGAGCGCTTCGTCACCCAGGTGATGAGCGAGCGGCTGCGCGAGAGCGGACCCCTGTTCCGGCTGCCCGCGCTGACGCGCCTGGCCTACAACAAGATCGGCGTGGCGACCGGAATCGCGCGGGGCGCGCTCGACGCCTTCGTCGCCCTGGCCTCGGAGCGGGTGCCGCGGGGCATGCGCGCGCCGCTGCGCGAGCGTGCGTTCGCGCAGAGCTCCTACGCCGAAGCGGAGACTCGGCTGCGCTCGGCGCGCGCGTTCGCATTCGAGGCGGTGGAGGAGGCCTGGCTGGAGGTCTGCGCCGGGCGCTCGCCCACGGTCCGGCAGCGGGCGCTGGTCCAGCTGGCCTGCTCGCAAGCGGTGGCGGCCAGTGCGCGCGCCGTCGAGCTGGTGCACGCCGCGGCGGGCACCAGCGCCAACACGCTCGCCAGCCCGCTGGAGCGGCGCATGCGTGACGTGCACGTGGTCGGGCAACACATCACGGTGTCGCCCGCCCTGATCGAGCCCGCCGCCCGCGTGCTGCTCGGCCTCGACTCGGGGAGCCCGTTCTTCTGACCGCGGCGGCGCGCCGCGCCCAGCCGATCAGCGCATCGGCATCGTCGAGGCCGGCGTCGGGCACCGCCCAGTAGCTCCGCACGCGCACGGTGCGCAGCCGCGTGCGGTAGCTGAACGGCTGCGCGCCCAGCGCCTCGAGCTCCCCGGCGAGCGCGGCGTCGGCGCGCAGATAGAGCGCGCCGTCGATCGCGAAGGCGAACTGCTCGCCTGCGAGCACGAGACCGTGGCCGCCGAAGAAGCGGCGCACCGTCACCCGGCCCAGCGGCTCGAGCAGCTCGAGCAGGTGCTCGAGCCACTCGTCGCGCGCGCGAAGGCTCATGGACCGAGGCCGGCGTTCGCGCGCAGGCGGCGCAAGCTCTCGGCGCTCCAGACCTTCTCGCGCTCGTAGCGGCTCTCGAACGCGCGGGCTCCCGCGGGGAGCTCGAGCCAGGCGAGCTTCGAGCGGGTGAAGATGTGGACGTCGGGCACGACTCCGCTCGGGTCGTCGAGGGTGCCCGCGCGCACGAACAGGCACTTGCCGGGCACCACGCGGTAGTCGCTCCAGACCGTGGTGCCGCAGCGGCCGCAGAACGAGACCTCGTGGTCGGTGCCGCTTCCGCCGCGGGCGAGATACGTTCGCGGGCGCTCGCCGCGCGACTGCACGCAGCTCGCCTCGATCCACAGGTTCACCACGAACGCGCTGCCGGTCCCGCGCTGGCAGTCTCTGCAGTGACAGGCGTGCACGATCAAAGGCTCCGCGCTGAGCGCGTAGCGCACGGCGCCACAGCAGCAGCCTCCTTCTCTCATGGCCGTCGCGTCAGCCGTCGTAGAAGTACGGCGAGTGCAGGCCCAGGAGCGCCCGTTCGCGCGGCGAGTCGATGCGCGCGATCGCCTCGGGCGAGAGGTGGTTGATGTCCGCGGTGGTGCGGATGCGCTGCGCCAGGTCGCGCCGCGCGTAGTGCGCCTGCAGGAACAGCCGGCCCGAGCCGCCGGGCCTCGCGGGAAGCCCCCGGTGCCAGACGTCGGATACGAACAGCGCGACGTCGCCGGCCTTCGCTTCGAGCGCGAGCGGACCGCGGCCCTCGTACTCGAGCTTCTCGTCGTTCATGCGCTCGAACGGCGGGAGCCGGCCCGAGCGGTGGCTGCCCGGAACCACCGCGGTCGGCCCGCATTCGAGCGGGCAGTCGCGCAGGTAGAGGTGGGCGCCGATCGCGAACACCGGGTAGGGAATGCGGTCGTCCCAGGCGACTCCCTCGGGCCGCGGCACGTGGGGCCCGGCATCGCAGTGCCAGGGCCCGCCGCCGAACTCGGGCGGGTTCCACCAGGCGGTGTTGGCGATGACGTGGCAGTCCTCGCCGAGCAGCGGCTCGATCGCGGCGAGGATCGCCGGGTGACCCACCGCGCGCTGACAGCCCGCCGCGCGGTTCAGCATCTCGTAGCGGAACTCCGACTTGTCCCCGCGCCCGCGCTCCGGTGGATAGTTCGCGAACGCCGCTGCGATCTCGTCGCCGAGCGTCTGGATCAGCCCGGGCTCGAGCACGCCGCGCAGCACCGCCCAGCCCTCGCGCTCGAGCAGCGCGCTCGCCTCGGGCGCCTCGCCCTTTCGCACCGTGAGGTTCCCGCCGACGCGCCGAATCATGGCAGGATGGGACCAGACCACCGGGGCCGGCGTCAACCGCGGCCGGTGCGCCCCATCACGGTGTGCGCGGCGAGCGCGCCCGTAGGGTGACATCAACTCTGGAGGGAGATCGAAATGCACCGCAGCATCCTGTTCTTCGCAGCGGCTTCGCTTCTGGGCGCGGGTCCCGCGCTCGCACACGGCTCGGGTGGGGGCGCGACCGTCCAACCCGGCGAGTCGATCCAGGCGGCGGTCGACGCCGCGCAGCCGGGCGACACGATCACCGTGGCGCCCGGCACGTATCACGAGACGGGCTCGCCCTGCCCGACCGACGCGACTCACACCTGCGCGGTCGTGGTCACCAAGGCGAACATCAAGCTCGTGGGCAAGTCGCAGGGGCACAGGCGCGTGGTGCTGGAGAACGCGGGCGGCCAGGACCAGGGCATCGCGTTCGCGCCGCCGGGCGCCGACGGCACCACCTGCTTGAACGACCCGAACGCGCGGCTGGCCGGTCCCTCGGTGCGCGGCTTCAGCGTGAACGGCTTCGGCGGCGAGGGCATCGTCATGTTCTGCGTCGACGGCTTCGACATCCGCTTCGACGAGGCCAACGACAACGGCGAGTACGGGATCTTCCCCTCGCACGGGACCAACGGCACGGTCGCGTTCAACGTGGTGACCGGCTCGAACGACACCGGCATCTACGTCGGCAACTCGCGCGACGTGCGGGTGATGAACAACCTCGCGCGCGGCAACGTGAGCGGCTACGAGATCGAGAACTCGACCGGCGTGCGCCTGGACCACAACGCCGCGACCGGAAACACCGGCGGCATCCTGAGCTTCACCCTGCCCTTCCTCGACCTGAAGCAGAACAGCGACAACCGCATCGACCACAACTGGGTGCAGGCGAACAACAAGGCCAACACCTGCCTGGATCCGACCGACGAGGTGTGCGGCGTGCCGGTCGGCACGGGCATCCTCGCGCTGGCGGTCGACTCGAACCGGATCGACCACAACGTGGTGCTGAACAACGACTCCTACGGCATCGCGGTGGCGAACTTCTGTCTGGGCACCAACCTGCCGCCCGACATGTGCGCCCTGCTCGACATCGACCCCAACCCGGACGACAACCAGGTCGACCACAACGCGGCGTTCGGCAACGGCAAGAATCCGTCGCCGCTGATCCAGGCCGTGTTCGCCGTCGACCTGGCCTGGGACGGCACGGGCAACGGCAACTGCTGGAAGCAGAACGCGTTCGGGACGGAGTTCCCCGAAGACCTGCCCGCCTGCAACTGAGCGCGGTGCCGGGCTCAAGAGCCTCCTCCTCGCGGTCGAAGCAGGCCTCGAGGAGGGCTCTTGGCCGGTCTTTGCTCCGCACGCGCGTCGTTTCTGGCGCTCTGCGTCGCGCTCGCAGCGCAGCCTGTCTTCACGGCGGCACCGCCGCAGTCGCCGGCGACCGCCTCGGATCCGTTTCCGAGCTACATCGCGCCCGCGCCGGACGCTGCCGCCGCGGTACCCGCGTCCGCCACACCCTCCATCGAGGACTGCAGCGCCCCCGGTCCCAGGTCGCGCGCGGTCGACCGCAGGCCGCGGCGGCTGCCGCCGGCGGACTGCGTCAGCGACTAGCTCGCTCGCGCCGCAGCAGGATCTCGGCGAGCTCCTCTCCCGCCTCTTCCTGCACGAAGTGACTCGCGCCGGCGACACGGTCGAGCGTGGCCCCGGAGATCCGCTTCGCCCAGCGCTCCGCCCAGTCGAAGCTGAAGACGGGGTCCGCGTCGCCGAACGCGAGGTGCACCGGCGCCGGGAAGCGGTCGAGCGCCTCGATCGCCCGTGCCTGCTCCGCGGCGAGGCCTTCCACGGGCTGCGCGAACGGGATGCAGAACGGAAAGCGCCGCGCGCCCGCCTTCGACTCCGGCCCTGCGAACGGCGCGTCGTAGGCGCGCGCGACCGCCGCCTTGTCCTGGCCCGGCCGCGCGAGCGTGGCGGCGACGATGCGGCCGCAGGGCATGTCTCCGCCGAGCTGCGCGGGATCGGTCGCCGCGGCGCGCCAGGCGCGGATGCCCGGCCCGTACTCGAACGCATCGTGGTGCAGCCAGGTGTTCAGGATGAGCAGCCGGGCGAAGCGGCTCGGCTGGGCGACGGCGTTGAGCAGGCCGATCGGCCCTCCCCAGTCCTGACACACCAATGTGACGCGGTCGAGCGCGAGCTCTGCGAGCAGCGCCCGCACCAGCGCCACGTGGCGCGCGATCACGTACCAGCCGTCGTCGGTGGGCTTGTCGCTCTTGCCGAAGCCCGCGTAGTCCGGCGCGATGCAGCGGTGACCTGCGGCCACCAGCCCCGGGATCATCTTGCGATACAGGTAGCTCCAGGTGGGCTCGCCGTGGAGCAGCAGCACCGGCGGTCCGCTGCGCGGCCCCTCGTCGAGATAGTGGATGCGCAGCCCTTCCCACTCGAGCCAGTGCGGCGCGAACGGGTAGCCGGGCAGGTCGGCGAAGCGCGCGTCGGGAGTGCGGAAGATCTGGCTCATCGCACCATGGTACGCCGCGGTTTCGAGTACGATGCCCGCAAAGGAGACGCGATGACGATCGAGGGCGGCTGCTACTGCAAGGGCGTGCGCTACCGGGCCGAAGGCGAACCGCTGTTCAAGGGACAGTGCCACTGCCGCGAGTGCCAGTACTTCTCGGGCGGCCACCCCAACGTCATCGTCGCGATGCCGGCCTCGAGCTTCAAGTACACCAGGGGGTCCGCGAAGGGCTTCGCGCGCAAGGACCTGCCCAACGCGGTCACGCGCGAGTTCTGTCCCGACTGCGGCACGCACATCCTGACCCGCACGTCGCGGGTGCCGAACGGCGTGATCCTGAAGGTCGGCACCTTCGACGACCCGAGCCTGTTCGGCAAGCCCCAGATGGCGATCTTCACCGTGGACAAGCAGTCGTTCCACCACCTGCCCGAGGGCATCCCGGCGTTCGAGCGCACGCCGGGCTGAGCCGTCTTCCGCTCCGGCCGCGCGGTCTCTCGCGCTTGCGGTGCCTCGCGAAGTAATGGCACGATATGTGCCATAACTTGAAGGAGGTGCGATGAAGCGCGTGTGGATCGGGCTCGCGCTGGTGCTCGCGGGCGGGGCGGTCGCGCTGGCATTGGCGCTGCGCGTCCCGGCGCTGCAGGACGCGCTGGCCCGGCGCGTGATCGCGCACATGGCCGCGGCGCAGCCCGCCGAGCTCTTCGCCGACGACGCGCTGCGCGCAGTGCTGTGCGGGACCGGGTCGCCGCTCCCGCACGAGACGCGCGCGAAGGCGTGCGTCGCGGTCTTCGCGGCGGGCCGCTTCTGGGTCGTCGACACCGGACCGGGATCGTGGAACCGGCTTGCGCTCCTGCGCATCGACCCAGCGCGGATCGGCGGCGTCTTCTTCACGCACTTCCACTCCGACCACATCGGCGACCTCGGTGAGCTGAACCTGAACACATGGGTCGCCGGCCGCCTGGGGCCGCTGCGCGTGTTCGGGCCGCCCGGCGTGGAGCGCGTGGTCGCGGGCTTCGCCGAGGCGTACGCGCTCGACGGCGGCTACCGCATCCTGCACCACGGCGCCGACTTCCTGCCCGCCGAGCGCGGCCGCATGGAGGCGGTCCCGATCCCTCTGCTGGTGGAGGGCGACGAGCGCATCGTGATCCTGCGCGAGGGCGGACTCGAGGTCAGCGCGTTCGCGGTGCACCACGATCCGGTGAAGCCGGCCTACGGCTACCGCTTCGACTACGCGGGCCGCTCGATCGTCGTCTCCGGCGACACGGCGAAGAGCTCCGCGCTCGTGCGCGCGGCGCAGCGCGCCGACGTGCTGTTCCACGAGGGCCAGGCCAACCACCTGATCGCGATGATCGGCGAGGCCGCGGCCGCCGCCGGGCGTCCGCGCGCGGCGAAGATCATGGCCGACATCCCCTCCTACCACACCACGCCGGTCGAGGCGGCCGAAATCGCGAACGAGGCGGGCGTGCGGCTGCTGGTGCTCTACCACCTGAACCCGCCGCCGCCGGCGCGGCTGGTGGAGGCGATCTTCACGCGCGGCGTCGACGACGCCCGCCACGGCGAGTGGCGGCTCGGCAGCGACGGCCTGCTGGTCGAGCTCCCCGCGAACTCGGAGCGCATCTCGGTGCGCCAGCTCGAGTGAGCGCGGGCTAGCGGAAGAGCGCCTCGAGCCCGGTTCGTGCGAGCAGCGCGTCGGCGGCGCGGCGGTCGTCGGCCGAGAGCGCCGCGCGCTCCTCGCGCAGCCAGTCGAGACACTTCCCCTGGTAGGGGAACGGCTTCGAGACCCAGCTGCGCCCGTCGATCGTGCACTCGACCCGTTCGCGCGCGTGCGCGAGCGCGTCGGCGTTCGCCAGCAGGAAGGGCGCGTACACCCGGCCCGCCTCGACCAGCAGCGCGCGCAGCGTCTCCGGCAGCGCATCGCGCCGGAGCCAGCCGTCTTCGCGCGGCTCGAGCCCCGAGAGATCGTCGACGACGTCGACCCAGGCCACCACGCGCGGGGCGAGCTCGAGCGCGAGCGCCGCGGGCGTGGGGTCGAACTGCGCCAGCTGCGTGAGCTGGCCGTACAGCGCGAAGTCGCTCGCGCCGGGGCGCGCGCCCATCGCGAAGCGCGAGCGCTCGAGGTGCGCGTCCAGGAGCTGCAGCAGCCGGCGATAGCTGTCCTCGATCAGCGGTCGGGTGGTCTCGTTCGAGCCCACCACCCACAGCCGGTCGATCTGGCGCTTGGCGACCATCTCGGCGAAGGCGCGCAGCTCCGCTTCGCGCTGGTCGGTCTTGCGCCAGCGCGGCAGGATCGCGCTCGCCTTGGCGATGTCGGCGGCGTAGACCCAGCGGTAGTGGAACATCGCCTTGGTGAGCCACTCGTCGGCGTAGTCCTCGAGCAAAGAGTCGACGAACGCGGCGACCGGATCGGGTGGACGCACGCTGCGGCCAGGGTGCTCGCGCTCCAGAGCCCGGATCAGTGGCGTCGAGTCGATGCGCGCCTCGAGAGCGCCGCCCGGCCCGCTCGGGCCGACGAGCTGGGGCAGGAGGGAGACCCGCGGCTGCGGCAGGTGGCGCGCGTCGTCCGACCCGTGCTGCACCCACAGGTGTGGGATGCGCCGGTAGCGCAGCACCGCGCGCAGCTTGCGGCTGTAGGGCGAGCCCGGGGCCCCGGCGATGGTGAGCGGAGGCGCGCTCACCGCCTTGCTCCCTGGCGTGCGCGCAACGGGGCGGCGAGCGCCTGCGCCGCCGCCTCGACCACGCCGGCGGCGCGCTCGCGCGCGAGCTTCTGGTCGCTGCGCAGCCGGTCCCAGGCGTCGAACGACAACAGCAGCTCGAGCGCCTCGCCCACGTGCGACGGCGCGCGCTCGAGCTCGGGCAGCGCGGTCCACAGCCGCTCGCGCAGCTCGCGCACCTGGCGCAAGTGCTGGCGCCGCAGGAACGGCGAGCGCCGGCGCGCCACGTCGGCCGCGCGCATGTACGGTGCGATGGCCTCGAAGAACGCACTGCGCTGTTCCACCACCCGGCGCAGGCGCGAAGCGACGCTGCCCGAGGTCGGCGCGTCCGCAATCAGCCCTCGCGCGCTGGCCTGGATGCGCGCGCCCAGCTCCGCGTAGACCGAATCCATGTCGGCGAAGTGGCGGAACACGCTGCGCAGGCCCACGCGCGCGCGCTCCGCGACCTGCTGGGCGGTGGGCTGCACCACGCCTTCGCCGATCAGAGCGTGCAGCGCGCGCACGATCGCCTCGCGGCTGCGCTCCGCGCGGCGCGCCCGGCCATCGAGCGCCGCGGGCCGCCGCGCCCCTACCGGCACCGGGAGCGGCAGCCGAGAGATGCGGATCGCCATCTCCGGATTCTAGCAGCTCCGCTTGATTCTGGCACTCGTACTGCCATAATCGCGCCATGACGGTCGCGGTCTGGCTCGGCGCGGCGCTGCTCTACCTGGCGTTCTGGGGCTGGTACGTCGGCTTCCGGGGTCCGCTCGCGCGCGCGGAGATCGACGCGTTCATGGAACGCCTGACGCGGGACCCAGAGATCGACGGCGAGCGGCGCGAGCGCATGCGCGGGTTCCTCGAGTCCGACGACGGGCGCGAGTTCCTGATGGTGAACCTGATCCGGCTGCAGCCCGAGCCGGTGGCCCCGCCGGGCGGCGGCCCGCCGGCACCCGCACAAGCAGTGCTGGCCGGCTACACCCGTCCGTTCATGCGCGCGCTGTTCCGCCGCGGCGGCCATCCCGCGCTGGTGGGCCGCGCTGCGGCCGGCTACCTCGAGGCCTGGGGCGTGGAGAAGAACCCGGGCTGGAGCTTCGTCGGCTGCGTCCGCTACCGCAGCCGCCGCGACCTGGCCGAGATGGCCACGCTGCCCGAGTTCGCGCACATCCACGCCTTCAAGCACGCGGCCATGTCGAACACGCTGGCCTTTCCGATCGCGCCGGCGCGGCTGTTCTTCTCGCCGCGGGTGGTGGTGGCGCTGGCGCTCGCGCTCCTGGCCGCGCTGCTGGGGAGGTGACTCGATGCGGCGGTTCCTGCTCCTGACACTGGTCGGTGTTGCCCTGCTCGCCGCAGGCGTCTGGGCGAGGCGCGAGTACCTGCTGCTGCACGCGCCCGGCTGGATCGCGCGGATCCGCGATCCGATCGGACCCTTCCGGCCGGTGACCTGGCAGCCCGGGCCCTCGAGCGCGCCCTCCGGACCGCGCCCGCCGAACGTGGTGGTGATCCTCGCCGACGACCTGGGCTACAACGACCCGACCTGGAACGGCGGCGGCGTCGCGGACGGCGCGGTGCCCACGCCGAACATCGACTCGATCGCCCGCGACGGCGTGGAGTTCACGCACGGCTATGCGGGCAACGCCACCTGCGCGCCGTCGCGCGCGGCGATCATGACCGGCCGCTACCCCACCCGCTTCGGCTTCGAGTTCACGCCCGCGCCGAAGCCGTTCATGCGGCTGTGGGTGCACTGGAACGAGGACACCGATCCGCCGCCCATCTACTTCTGGGACCGCGAGAAGGACGTGCCCCCGCTGGAGCAGGAGGGCCTGCCGGCGAAGGAGATCACGCTGGCCGAGCTGCTGCACGGCGCCGGCTACCGGACGCTGGGCTTCGGCAAGTGGCACCTCGGCGACGCGAAGCCGATGCAGCCGCAGAACCGCGGCTTCGACGAGTATCTCGGCTTCACCCCGGGCGGCTCGATGTATCTCGACCCCGACGACCCCAACGGCGTGGGCTCGCAGCAGTCGTTCGACCCGATCGACGCCTTCATTTGGGCGAACCTGCGCTTCTGGGTGACCAAGGACGGCGGCCCCCGCTTCAAGCCCGACGTCTACATGACCGACTACCTGGGCCGCGAGGCGGTGCGCGCGATCGACGCGAACCGCAACCGGCCGTTCTTCCTGTACTTCGCGCCGAACGCTCCGCACACGCCGCTGCAGGCAACGAAGGCCGACTACGACGCGCTGCCGCAGATCCAGAACCACACGCTGCGCGTCTACGCCGCGATGATCCGCGCGCTCGACCGCAACGTGGGGCTCCTGCTCGCCGCGCTTCGCGCGAACGGGCTCGAGGACGACACACTCGTGATCTTCACCAGCGACAACGGCGGGGCGAACTACATCGGCCTGCCCGACATCAACCGCCCGTTCCGCGGCTGGAAGATGACCTTCTTCGAAGGCGGCGTGCACACGCCGTTCTTCGCGAAGTGGCCGGCCCGGCTGCCGCACGGCGCACGCTTCGATCCGCCCGCGGCGCACGTCGACATCTTCGCGACGGCCGCGGCTGCCGCCGGCGTGGCGCTGCCCTCCGACCGGGTCTACGACGGTGTCGACCTGGTGAAGCGGGTGCGCGGCGAGCCCGACGCGCGCACGCGCGAGGCCATCTACTGGCGCTCCGGCCACTACCGCTCGATCGTCGCGCATGGCTGGAAGCTGCAGGTCAGCGAGCGCCCGGCGAAGAACTGGCTGTTCGACCTCGCCGCCGACCCCACCGAGAAGACCAACCTCGCCGACTCGCGGCCCGACAAGCTGGCGGAGCTGCGCGCGATCCTCGACGCCCACGACGCGCAGATGGTGAAACCACTCTGGCCCGCGCTGGTCGAGGGAGCGATCCCGATCGACCGCTCGCTCTCGCAGCCGAAGCAGCCGGGCGAGGAGTACGTGTACTGGGCCAACTAGCCGTCCGCCTCGGGATGACTCGCGCGGCGCCGTATCGTACCGTGCGTGCCCGATGGCTCTCGGCACGCCCCTCGAGAAGGGGCTCAAGGTCGGCGCGCTCGGCTTCGTCTCCAGCCTGGTGATCGGCGTCGCGTCGACGGCGCCGGGCTACAGCGTGGCGGCGTCGCTCGGCGTCGTGGCCGCGTCGGTCGCCACCCAGTCGCCCGGCGTGCTCTGGCTCGCGTTCCTGCCGATGCTGGGCACGGCCTCGTCGTACTACGCGATGAACCGCGTCGACCCGGACTGCGGCACGACCTTCACCTGGGTGACGCGCAGCATGGGACCCTGGGTCGGCTGGATCGCGGGCTGGTCGCTGCTCGCGGCCGATCTCCTGATCATGGCGAGCCTGGGCCAGATCGCGGGCAAGTACTCGTTCCGGCTGTTCGGCGCGAACGCGCTGGCCGCGAGCCCGTTCTGGGTGACGGTGGTCTCGGTCGCGTGGGTCGTCGTGATGACCTGGATCTGCTACGTGGGGATCGAGGTCTCGGCGCGGACCCAGTGGGTGCTGCTCGCCGCCGAAGTGGCCGTGCTCGCGCTGTTCTCCAGCGTGGCGCTCGGACGGGTGTACGCGGGTGCGTTCCCCGACTCACTCGTGCCGACGCTGCGCTGGCTGAACCCGTTCGAGCTCGACGCGACCGCGCTGAATGCGGGCGTGCTGACCGCCATCTTCATCTACTGGGGCTGGGACACGGCCGTGGCGGTGAACGAGGAGACCGAGCGCGCCGAGCACACCCCCGGCCACGCCGCCGTGGTGTCGACGGTGCTTCTGCTCGCGATCTACCTGCTGGTGTCGGTGGCGGCGCAGGCCGTGCACGGCCCGGGGTTCCTGGCGGCGCACAAGGAGGACGTGCTCTCCGCGCTCGGCGGCGAGGTCCTGCCGTTCGGGCTCGACAAGCTGCTCGACGTCGCCGTGCTGACCTCAGCCTCGGCGGCGACGCAGACCACGATCCTGCCCGCGACGCGCTCGATGCTGGCGATGGCCGCGCACGGCGCCGCCCCGCGCGCCCTCGGCGCGATCTCGCGCTACGCGACGCCGGGTGCGTCGACGCTGTGGATGGGCGCGATCTCGATCGCCTGGTGCATCGCGCTCTCGCTGGTGAGCGAGAACGTGATCGCGGACTCGGTCACCGCCACCGGACTCGCGATCTCCTTCTACCTCAGCATCACCGGCATCGCCTGCGTGTTCTATTTCCGCCGGGCGCTGTGGAACGACCTGCGCACGTTCGCGCTGGCTGGCCTCGGTCCCCTCGCGGGCGCGCTCGGACTCGGCTACGTGTTCGTGCGCTCCTGCATCGACCTGGCCGATCCGGGCCGCTCCGAGAGCGGCGCCTGGCTCGGGGTCGGGCTGCCGCTCGCGATCGCGTTCTGGTCGTCGGCGATCGGAGTGGTGCTGATGCTGTGGATGTGGCGACTCGATCCGACCTTCTTCCAACGCCGGATGCAGGCGGCCGGCGCGGAGACGCGGCTGTGAAGGCGGCTGCGCTCGCGCTCGCCGCGCTGCTCGATCTCGCGCGCTCGGCGCAGGCCTGGGACGACTTCGCGCACATGGAGACCGCGGCGATCGCGTGGGCGAAGCTCACACCGGACGTGCGAACGCGCGTCGCGACGCTGCTCGAGCGCAACCCGAGCTACCCGAACTGGATCGTCGGGGCCAAGCTGGCGGACCGCCCCCGGGTCGCGTTCATGCGCGCGTCGACCTGGCCCGACGCGATCCGCAGCGACTCGCACTTCGACGACGACTCCCAGGACTCGCCCACCGCCAGCCAGAACGTGGGGTACGCCGACCTGTTCCGGCACAAGTACTGGCACTTCGTCGACCAGCCGTTCTCGCCCGACAATACGCCGACGCAGCCCGCGCCCGCGCCCAACGCCGCGACGCAGATCGCCGCGTTCCGCGCCGCGCTCGCCTCGCACGACCTCTCCGACGACGTGAAGTCGTACGACCTCACCTGGCTGCTGCACCTGGTGGGCGACGTGCACCAGCCGCTGCACTGCGTGTCGCGCTACGACCAGGCGGACCCCAAGGGAGACCGCGGCGGAAACACCGTACGCATCACGGGCAACGAGCCGCCCGTTCCGTGCGACGACCCGCGTTTCTGCCCGTACGGCCCGCCGGGGAACCTGCACGCGCTCTTCGACGACGCGGTCGGCAGCAGCTACTCCACCGCCGCGGCGTCGGCCGCGGCAGCGAAGCTGCCCGAAGCGCCCGAGAGCAAGGCGGCGGTCCTCGACGAGAAGGTGTGGATCCAGGAAGGGCTCGAGCTCGGGCAGAGCGACGTCTATGTGAAGCCGATCGGGATCGGCCGGGGCCCGTTCGCGATCACCAAGGACTACCAGCACAAGGCGATCGAGCTGGCGAAGAAGCGCATCGCACTCGCCGGCGCGCGGCTCGCCAACCTCTTGAACGACGCCTTCGCCAGGGAAGCCGCCGAGCCGGAGCCATGATCAGCGCCGAGGAGCGCGCGACGTTCGAGCGGGATGGAGTGCTCGCCCTGCGCGGCGCGGCGGACGAGGTCTCGGTGCGCGAGCTGCGCGCCGCGCTGCAGGCGCGTCTCGCCGAGAGCTCCGTGCCGCTCACGCCATCTCGGCTCTCCGGCATCGCGCGAGCGCGGGAGTTCGCGGCGACCTGGGGTCCGCGCGTGGTCGGCGCAATCGACGACCTCCTGGGCCCGAGCCGCTGGGAGGTGCCGAAGGCCGGCAGCCAGGTCCTCTTCGCCAATCCCCCGACGCCCGAAGCGCGCTGGGACGTGCCGCACAGCGTCTGGCACCTGGACTATCCCGCGCCCGGGGCGGCGCGCACGCTTCCGGGCGTGCAGCTCTTCCTGTGTCTCGACCGGGTGGCGCCGCGCGGCGGCGGCACGGTGGTGATTACGGGCATTCACCGCGCCGTCGACGCGATCCGCCTGCGCGCCGGTGACGCCTGGCCGGGGCGGTCGCTGGACGTGCGCCGCGCGCTGCGCCGGGAGCTGCCTTGGTTTCGCGAGCTGGGCTCCGTGCGCCCCGGCGAGGACCGGATCGCCCGCTTCATGCGCGCGCCGAGCGAGACGGACGGCGAGTCACTCGCAGTGGTGGAGCTCACTGGAGAGCCGGGCGACGTCTACCTCATGCATCCATGGACCCTTCACGCACCGGCGCCGTCGTGCAGCGACCGCCCGCGCCTCGTCCTCACCGAGCGGATCCGCGCGCGCGAAGGCTGAGACGCGTGAGCTACGGCTTCACGAAGCGGAGCACGAAGCGGTCGCTGGTGCCGCGCTTGTCCGCGGCCTTGCCCGGCGACGTGTTCCAGTCGCGCGTGTCCGCGGGGTTGCGCAGCACGCTCGACGCCGCGGCGAGCTGGAACCCCGCCTTCTCGACCTGCCGGGTGAGCGCCGTTTCGTCGATCCGGTGCAGGTTCAGCGACTCGATCAGGCTCCCGCCCTGCGCGGCGCTGTGGTCCACGATGCCGTAGACCCCGCCCGAGCGGAGCGCCTTCCACACCGCTCCATTCACCTTGTCCATGTCTCCGCCCTGCAGCACCAGGTCGTGGTAGTTCATGTTCATCACCACCACGTCGAGCGTGCCCGGCGGCATGGGCAGGAAGTCCGGATCGCTGAACGCCTTGTGCACGGGCACCACGTTCGCGAGCGCGGGGCGCTTCAGCCGGCTCTCCCAGGCGTCCTCGATCTGCTTGCGCTCCGGCGGGAACACCGGCTCCTGCGACCACACCTTGCCGTTCGGGCCGACGATGCGCGCGAGCAGCTCGGTCGTGTAGCCGCCGCCCGCGAACAGGTCGGCCGCCTTCATCCCCGGCGCGACGCCGAAGAAGGCCAGCACCTGCGCCGGCTTGCGCCCGGCGTCGAGCGCCTTGTCCGCGTCGGGACGGTCGGACGCCGCGACCGCGTCGCGGATCGCCGCGGGGATCTTGTCCTCGGCGAGCGGCCCTTGCTCCGGTACGCTCGTGGACGCTCCCAGCGCAAAACAGAGAAGCAGAGCGGAAGCGGCGGCGATCCTCATCGGAGTGACTCCCTCGCGGTTTCCGCCTTAGACGCGCTCGCGCAGCCCGTGTTTCCGCAGCCGCCACGCCAGGAGGTCGATGCGGTCCTGGCCGAAGAACGGCTCACCCTGGAACACCATCGTGGGCACGCCCCAGTGGCCGGCCTGCTCGAGCGCCGCCTGGTTGCCGGCGATGACCGCGTCGAGCCGGGCGGCCTCCCCGGGAGCAGCGATCGCGCGGTCCATCTCAGCGAGCTCTCCTCCGGCGCGCTTCGCGGCGTCGGCCAGATGGGAGCCCTCGTGCCAGCCGGCCGTTCCCCCGAAGATCACGCGCGAGACCTCGGTGATGAACGGCAGCCCGAAGCCGCGCTCGGCCGCGAGCACCCCCAGACGCGTGAGACGATCGATGTAGGGCTGCTCCGCCGCGACCTTGCGCGAGGGGAACTCCTGCACGATCGGGTCCGGCCGCGGCCAGCCGAACGGCATGCCGAGTGACTCCGCGATGCGCAGGCAGTCGCGGAACAGGTAGGGCGGCCAGAGCGGGTTCACCCGGTCGAAGAAGCCCTCGATCCGCACCGCGATCGGCAGCACGGGACGCACGCGGAAGGCGAGCTCGTAGCGCTGCTCCAGCTCCACCAGGCGCGGCGTCGCGAGATAGGAGTACGGGCTGCGAAAGGACCAGAAGACGTCGACGTCGAGGGGCATGACGTCGAGATCGTCTCAGATCCAGGGCAAGGCTGCAGCGCTAGGGGGCGCGCTTTCAGGTCAGGCGCGAGAGCACCAGGGCCAGCGTCACGCCTGCGAGGAACGCGGCGCCAGGCTCCGGCACCGTCACGTGCACGGGGTCCAGCGAGAGGTCCACCTCGAGGTCGGAGACGTCTATCCCGTCGCAGCGAAGTCCGCGTGTTCGAGCGACCCATCGGGGAACAGCGTGCCCCCAGAGAACACGTCGCCCTGGTACGATCGGGCTGGGAGAACGCCCGTGAGCGAGAACACGGAGCTCCTCGCGTTCCGCGAGCGCCACCGCGCTGCGCGCGAGAAGATGGTGCCGCTCGCCTTCGCGCGCGCGCGCTGGAGCGCGGCCGAGATCACGGCATTGCAGACGGAACGTCTGCGCGCGCTGATCGCGCACGCCGCCGAGCGGTCGCCCTTCTACGCACACAGGCTGCGCGGGCTGGACCTGCAGCGCTTCGAGCTCGCCGACCTGCCGCGCGTCGCGCCGCTCGCCAAGAGTGAAGGGATGGCGCAGCTCGACGCGCTGTTCACCGACCGGCGTCTCTCGTGCGCGCTCGCCGAGGACGCGCTCGCGGCGACGGCGAAAGAGCCGGTGCCGCTGTTCGGCCGCTATCTCGCCCAGGCGACCGGCGGCAGCTCCGGCGAGCGGGGCGTCTTCGTCTGCGAGGCCGAGACCTGGGCCGAGGTCAGCGCGGGAGCGATCCGCGAGCTGGTGGCGGCCGCTCCCGGCGCCAGGACGATCGCGATGGTCGCGGCGCCGAGCCCCGTGCACTCCACCGGCCCTCGCGCCGGCGCTCCTTCCGCGCGAGAGCCCGATCGCGATCCTCTCCGTGCCCGTCACCCTGCCCTTCGCGGAGATCGTGGCGCGGCTGGACGCAGCCCGGCCCCAGCAGCTGGTCGGCTACCCGAGCGTGCTGGCGCGGCTCGCTCACGCGCAGAAGAAGGGCGATCTCGTGATCGAGCCGCGGAGCATCGCCACGCCACGGCCGACTGCGCGCCACCGTCGAGGGACGCGCCGACGAGCCGCTGCGCTGGGGTGCGATCGAGATCCATCCCCTGGTGATCCGCGCAGCGCTGCTGAAGCACCCGGAGGTGCTCGACTACCAGGTGTGCCAGACCGCGGACGGGATCGACCTCATCCTGATCGCGCCCGAGCTGTCCGGCACCGCGCCGCTCTGCGAGGCCGTCACAGCGGCGCTAGCCTCTGCCGGCCTGGCCCGGGCCCGGGTCGAAGCCCGCGCAGTCGAGTCACTCGCGCGCCTGCGCGAGACCGGCAAGCTCCGCCGCTTCGTGCCGCTGTCTCGCTAGAGGATCGCCGCCCGCGGCGCGTCGAAGTCCAGCGCGTGGCCGGCGCCCGGCACGACCTGGATCTCGGTCGGCCCGGCGAGGCCCGACGCGAACTTCTTCGCGTAGCTCGGCGGGACGATCCGGTCTTCCGTGCCCCACACCAGCTTCACCGGGCAGGTGATGCGGTGCAGGCGCTTGGCGAGCCCGAGCTCGCCGATCGGCCAGAGCAGCCGCGCCGCGGCCTCGGTAGCGCGGTTCTGCACGATCGCCCACTCGGTCGCGGCGTCGGGCGAGAGACCCGCGGGCGGAGTGAGTCGCTCCTTGGCGAACTCGGCGGGCTTGGTCGAGAACAGCGCGGGGATCTCGTTGGCGCGCCGGGCCCACGGGTCGGCGACCGGCTCGCTCTCGTCGAACAGGCCGAACGGCGCGACCAGCACGAGCTTCTTCACGCTCGCGCGCGAGAACGCGGCGGCCTCCGCAGCGAGCGTGCCGCCGATCGAGTGCCCGAGCAGCTCCGCGCCGTCCAGGCCCGCGGCCTCGAGCAGGTCGAGCGTGCAGATCACCCAGTCCGCGAGCGTGTCGAGCTGGCGGTGGAGCTGGCCGCCGCCGGGATAGCCGGGCAGCGACGGCACCACCACGCGGCGACGATTCGCGAGCTCGTCGAGGAAGGGGGTCCAGTCACAGAGGCCGCCGAGCCCTGCGAGCACGCCGAGCGTCTCCCCCGCGCCCTTCTCCCAGACGCGGATCTTCTCGCCGCCGAGCTTGACCGTGGTCTCCTTCACGCCCGGCGCGCTCATCGCACCACCACCGGGCGCGGGTTGGAGCGCTCCTCCCGCGGCAGCGGCCTCGGCCACCATAGGTTCTCCCACTTGTCCTCGAACAGGTTCTTGAGCTGCGGCGCGACGCGCTTGGCGAAGAGCTCGGTGTTGTAGAACGCGGTCTCCTTGTTCATGTTGCCGAACTGCAAGAGCAGCATGAGCTGGCCCACGTTCATGTTCACCGCGACCTCGCGCAGCTTGTCGGCGACCTCGTCGGGGCTGCCGATGATCACGTAGCCCTTGTCGACCATCTCCTCGAAGCTGGGCGGGCCGTAGGCCACCGCGTCGGTGGCCTTGTTCGCGGCGGCGACGACCTGCGAGGCGACGCGCGCGCGGATCGTGGCCTCGCTCGAGTAGCCGGCCGGGTTCGCGTAGCGCGCGTCGACGTGCAGACAGCGGTTGTAGAAGTACTCCGCGGGCTCGCGGTAGAGCTCGAGCGCCTCCTGGTGCGTCTCGGCCACGCCCACGAACTGCAGGAACCCGGCGCGGAACGGATTCTTGTCCTTGCCCAGCCGCTCCATCTCGTCCCAGAAGCCCTGCATCGTGGCCTGGCCGAGCTTGTAGCCGAAGTAGCTGAGATAGGCGTAGACGTAGTCCTTCTCCGCGCACCAGTGCCAGGTCTCGACCGAGCCGCCGCCGGGGATCCAGATCGGCGGGTGCGGCTGCTGCAGCGGGCGCGGCCAGGGGTTCACGTAGCGCTGTTTGTTGAAGCGGCCGTTCCACACGAACGTGTCGGGCTCGGTCCAGGCCCGGACGATCAGGTCGTGCGCCTCGAAGTAGCGCTCGCGCAGCTGGCTCGGGTTCTGGCCGTAGGCGAAGCAGGTGTCCATCGGCGTGCCGACGGGGAAGCCCGCGACCAGCCGCCCGCCCGAGATGCAGTCGAGCATGGCGAACTCCTCGGCCACCCGCATCGGCGGGTTGTACAGCGCGAGCGAGTTGCCCATCACCACGATCGCCGCGTCGCGCGTCCGGCGCGCGAGCGAAGCCGCGACGATGTTCGGCGACGGCATCAGCCCGTAGGCGTTCTGGTGGTGCTCGTTCACGCACACGCCGTCGAAGCCGATCTCGGCCGCGAACTCGAGCTCGTCCATGAAGTCGTTGTACATGCCGTGCGCCTTGGCGGGCTCGAACAGGCGCGAGTCGATGTCGACCCACACCGACGGATGCCTTTTGGTGAAGTCGTCGGGCAGGTCGGTGTAGGGCATCAGGTGGAACCAGAGCAGCTTCATGGCGAGACCTTTCCGGGGACCGCCGTCCCCGCCAGCTGATGGAGCGACTCGCGCAGCAGCGCGTGCGCGCGCGCGAAGCCGAGCCGCTCGTCGAAGAACGCCGAGGTGGAGAGCCCCACGATCGTGGCGTACGCCGCCTCCGCTGCGTCGACCGGGGAGCGGCCGGGCGCACGCGGGTACTGCGCGAAGGTGTGGGCGAGCCAGCCCTTCACCATGCGGTCGAACTGCACCTTCGTCTGGTGCAGACCCTTGTCGTGCACCGCGAGGCCGAAGAACTCGAGCGTGATGCCGAGGTCGCTCTTGTGCAAGAGCTTCCCGCCGAAGAAGTACTCCGCGACCTTGTCGAGGAGGTGATCGAGCGGCTCCGCGTCGAGCGCGGCGAGACCGCTGGTGATTTGCGCGGTCACGCCCCGGAAGCAGGCCGCGAGGATGTCCTCCTTGCCCTTGAAGTAGTAGAGCAGGTGACTCGGAGTCATGCGCGCGGCGCGCGCCACGTCGGCGAGCGTGGTGGCGGCAAACCCCTGCGCCAGCATGCGCTC
>Ga0306921_10000143_pt1 | contig 53014 bp, 54 predicted proteins | sample sta12Cox44000080_FD_203760 | JGI IMG/M metagenome (GOLD analysis project Ga0306921, IMG submission 203760) | Lab enrichment of tropical soil microbial communities from Luquillo Experimental Forest, Puerto Rico - statoxic.12C.oxic.44.000.080 (v2)... | ecosystem: Environmental > Terrestrial >... | reverse complement strand
CAGCACGGAGAGGCGGCCCACGTCGCGGACGGGGCGGCTGCCGTGGTGCCCGCGCAGGTTGAGCGCCCACGCGTCCCAGCCCGCCTGGGCGGCGGCATAGAGCCAGTTGCGCAGGTACCAGCTCCCTCCGTGCATGCCGTGGACGAGGAGGAGCGGGTACGGGCGCGGCGACCCGGCGGGGCGCGCGTGCTCGAGGAGCAGGTCGCCGATCTGTTCTATGGCGACAGCGCGTGGAGCCGCACCGTCTCCAGCACGATAGAGGCGGTGGTGTGGAGGTCCTTCAGGTCCACCCACTCGTTGACGGTGTGGATGTCACGCATGCCGCAGGCGAGATTGGCGACCTCGATGCCCTTCGTCGTGTAGACGTTGGCGTCGGAGCCGCCGCCCGTGGCGCGCGTGCGGAAGGACTTGCCGAGGCCGGTGGTCGCCTCCGCCACCAAGGTGACCACGCGGGCGGAATCGGACACGTTGAGTCGCTCATACTGGCGCTCCACCTTCACCTCGACGCGGGCCCGGTGTTCCCCGTCCTCCAGCTGCACGGCGTGGCGCGCCGCCGCCTCCTCGAAACGCCGCCGCATGTGCTCGGTCTGCGCCTCGAGCTTCTCCACGCTGAGGCTCCGCGTCTCGCCGTCCACCACCACGCGCGTGGGCACGATGTTGGTGGCGAGGCCGCCCTGGATGCGCCCGAGGTTGGCCGTGGTCTCCGCGTCGACGCGGCCCAGCTTCATGCCTGCGATGGCCTCGCTGGCGATCTGGATGGCGGAGAGCCCGCGCTCCGGACAGATTCCCGCGTGCGCCTCGAGACCGGTGACCGCGAAGGACAGTCGGTTGGCCACGGGCGCGCGCGTGATCAACTCGCACACGCCGTCCACGTCGAGAACGAGGCCGCGCCGGGCTTTGAGCTTACCCGTGTCGAAGTGCTTTGCCCCCAGAAGGCCATTCTCCTCGCAGATGCTCAGGACGAGCTCGATGTCCCCATGGGGGATCTCGCTCTCGCGCAGGACCCTGATGGCTTCGAGGATGGCCACGATGCCCGCCTTGTCGTCGCCACCCAGCACCGTGGTGTGATCCGTGCGTACGATGTCGCCCTCGAGCACGAGGCGGATGTTCTCGGCGGGGCCCACCGTGTCCATGTGCGCGGAGAGGAGGAACGGCGCCGCCCCCGGCGCAGTGCCCGCGAAGCGAGCGAGGATGTTGCCCGTCTCCCCGCCGATCTTCTCCCCCGCATCGTCCACCTCCACGGAGGCGCCCATGCTCTTGAGCATGCTCTCGAGGCGGCGGGCGATGGCGCCCTCGCGGCGCGAGAGGCTCGAGATTGCCGCGAGGTCGAGGAAATCTTCCTTGATGCGCGCGGCCTGGATCACGCGGGCTCCGTGGGGAGGTGGCGGATGAGCCAGTCGCGGCTGCGCTTCACCGCCTCCAGGCGATGCAAGGGATCGGAGAGTCGATGGTCCGCACCGGGAAGGAGGCAGAGCTCACGCGGCTCCCTGGCGCGGTCGAAGAGGAGGCGGCCGTGGGCGGGGGGCACCACGTCATCGCTCTCGCCCTGCACTACCAGCACATGGCTCGCGTCCCGAGGGGCCTCCACGCGACGACCCTCTCGCACCTCCGCCACCAGCGCGGCCCCCGGCGCCGTCACGTCGTCTGACGTAGAGTCGGCCAGCTCCACGAGGCTGGCCGGCGCGTTCCACGTCACCACGGGCAGCGTCGGGCTTCGGTGTGAGGCGACCCAGAGAGCGACGAAGCCGCCCAGGCTCGAGCCGAGTAGGCCGAAGCGGCCGTCGAGGGCTTTGTGTGGCGTGAGGTGGTCTAGCACGGCCTCCAGATCGGCCATGCGGGAGGCGATGGTGGCGTCGCGGTAGAGACCGCCCGACTCTCCGCTCCCGCGAAAGTCGAAGCGGGCGAGGGCGAGGCCCACCTCCGGGAACTCGCGGCCGAGGAGCAGGTACTTGTCGCTGTCCTTGGAGGCGCCCATGCCGTGGCAGGCCACCACGCAGGCCGACGGAGCCGACGAGGGAAGGTGGAGCACGCCCACCACGGGCGCGTCGTCGACCCGCAGACTGAAGCGCTCGACCTTCATGCCCAGGCGAGCTCGAAGAGCTGGCAGGTATTCGAGGCGATCTGGTGCATCGCCTCGTCGACGGGGAGCCGCTTGATCTTGGCGATCTCCTCCGCCACCCGCGCCACGAGCCACGGGCCAGAGGGTATACCGGCGAACTCGCCCTGATACGGCCAGGGGCCGTCGCTCTCCACGAGCAGGGACTCGATGGGCACCGCCTCCACGAGCTCGCGGTCGCGGTCGCGGTAGACCACCTCGGGCGTGACGGAGATGAAGTAGCCCGCGTCGACGATCTCGCGTGTCACTTCGGCGGGCGCCTTGTGCCAATGGAACACCGCTCGCTCGATACCGCGGCGCTTGAGAGCTTCGAGCGCAGGGGCCGCGGCGCCGTGGGGAGCGTGCAGAATCACGGCCAGATCATAGCGCGCGGCGAGGTCGAGGAGGCGGTTGAAGCGTCCGCGGCCGCGCACGAGTACCTCCGTGCTGTCGGCAGCCTGGCTGAGGCAATACCAGGGCAAGCCGATCTCGCCCAGGGCGACCAGACGCGAGTGATTGGCAGCGACCTGCGCTTCCACGAGGTCGAGGTCGGCGTCCGTGAGCTGGAGCCAGTCGGGGTGGAAGCCCAGGGCGGGCCGCACGCACTTGCCGTTCCCGGCGGCGAGCTCGAGGGTGCGCACGTTCGTCCCTTGATCACAGCCGACGGCCACCGCGCCCCAGACCCCATGCTCGCTCGCCCGGGCCAGGGTGCCACGCACGTCTTCGTAGGCGGCATCGTAGAGATGACAGTGAGTGTCGATGATCATTGAGCCTCAACATGCCTTTCGGCATGTTGACCGTGGGCGAGAGGGTTAGGGCGACGCGCGTGGCCAATCATTGATCAGCTAACCTCCCACATGCCTTTCGGCATGTTGACCGTGGGCGAGAGGGTTAGGACGACGCGCGTGGCCAATCATTGATCAGCTAACCTCCCACATGCCTTTCGGCATGTTGACCGTGGGCGAGAGGGTTAGGGCGATCCCCGTGGCCAATCATTGATCAGCTCTCGTACGCTGGTCTGCTCTCTCTGCCTGCGCAATCATCGTCGGCTCTCTCCTATGCTCCGGCCACGGTCATTTTGCCGATCAGGATGGTGGGAGCGGAGGTGCGGTCGCGGAAGACGAGATCGCTGCCGATGCCCTCGATGGCGTGGAACATGTCGAGCAGATTGCCGGCGATGGTGATCTCCTCCACGGGATAAGCGAGCTCGCCGTTGTCGATCCACAGGCCGACGGCGCCGCGAGAGTAGTCGCCGGTGACACCGTTGACGCCGAAGCCGATCAGCTCCGTCACGTAGAGTCCCTGCTTCACGCCCTTGATCAGGTCCTTCGGGTCGGTCGTCCCTCGGTCCAAGTACAGGTTGGTCGCGCTCACCGTGACACCGGCGCCGTCGCGCGCGCCATGATGCGTGGAGGCCATGCCGAGCTTGCGCGCGCTGTAGGTGTCGAGAAGGTAGGAGCTGAGCACGCCCTTGTCCACCACCACCGTACGGCGTACGGGCAGTCCCTCGCCGTCGAAGGGTCGGGAGCCGAGTCCACCTGGCATCGTGCCGTCGTCCACGATGGTGACGCCCGCCGCGGCGATCTGCTGGCCGAGCTTGCCGAGGAGGAAGGAGGCCCCGCGATAGAGCGACGGGCCGGAGACGGCGCCCGCGATGTGGCGCACGAGACTCGCCGCCATGTCCGGATCGAAGATGATGGGCACCTCGCAGGTCTTGATCTGCCGCGCGCCCAGCCGGCGCAGCGCGCGCTGGGCGGCGATCTTGCCGATGGTCTCCGGCTGATCGAGCAGCGCGCGCTTGCGGGTGACGTGATACCAGCCGTCCCGTTGCATGCTCCCGTCCTGGGTCGCCACGGGCGAGACGGAGAGGCTGAAGGACGACGTCGCGTACTCGCCGGCGAAGCCGTGGCTCGCCGCATAGGCGTAGTGCCCGCGCCGGTCGGCGAAGTCGCCGCCCTCGGAGTTGGTGATGCGCGGATCGACAGCGAGCGCGGCCGCCTCGCCGCGCCGAGCGAGCTCGATCTTGTCCTCGGGCGCCAAGTCGTGACCTGTGGGATCGTCCAGGTCGAGGGCCGGGATCTCCCGGGCCAGCTCCGAGGCGTCGGGCAACCCGCTCAGCGCGTCGGGCGCGGTGATGCGGGCGAGCGCTACCGCCTCGTCCACCAGACGCTCTACCGATGCGCGCGAGAGATCGGAGGTGGAGGCGGCCGCTGCGGACTTACCCGAGAAGACGCGCAGCGAGAGGTGCTGCTCGCGCGCGTGCTTCACCGTGTCCACCCGACCGAGGCGAACCTGGGCAGAGAAGGCCCGGCTCTCCATGAGAAAGGCATCAGCCTCGGTCGCTCCCCGCTCCTGCGCACGCTTGAGGACGTCGGTCAGGAGATTCAGCATGTCTAGACCTGCGTCCCCCCGACGGTGATGCCGTCGATCCGAATGGTGGGGAGCCCCACGCCCACCGGCACCGATTGCCCGTCCTTGCCGCACGTGCCGACGCCCTCGTCCATCTTGAGATCGTTCCCCACTCGACTCACGCGCGTGAGAGCGTCCGGGCCGTTGCCGATGAGGGTCGCCCCCTTCACGGGCTGGGTGATCTTGCCATCCTCGATGAGATAGGCCTCGCTCGCCGAGAAGACGAACTTGCCGTTGGTGATATCGACCTGGCCACCGCCGAAGTTCACCGCGTAGAGGCCGCGCGGCACGGAGCGGAGAATATCAGCGGGATCGTCCTGGCCCGCGAGCATGAAGGTGTTGGTCATGCGTGGCATGGGTTGATGCGCATAAGACTCGCGCCGGCCGTTGCCGGTGGGCTCCGAGCCCATGAGGCGCGCGTTGAGCCGGTCTTGCATATAACCGACGAGGATGCCGTTCTCGATGAGAACGTTGCGCCGCGTGGGCACGCCCTCGTCGTCCACGTTGAGGGAGCCGCGCCGGTTGGCGATGGTGCCGTCGTCGACCACCGTGACGAGCTCGGAGGCGACCTTCTGCCCCATGCGTCCCGCGAAGGCCGAGGTCTTTTTGCGGTTGAAATCTCCCTCGAGGCCGTGGCCCACCGCCTCGTGGAGGAGGATGCCGGGCCAGCCCGGGCCGAGCACCACCGTCATCTCGCCGGCGGGGGCGTTGATCGCGCGGAGTTTCACCGTCCCCTGCCTCACCGCCTCGGAGGTGAACCTCCGCCAGCGCTCACCCTCCAGGAAGAAGTCGAGGGGCACCCGGCCGCCGCCGCCGTAGGACCCGATCTCACGCTTGCCGTTCTCCTCTACGATCACCGTGACGTTGAGGCGGGTGAGCGGCCGCACGTCCCCTACCGTCCAGCCCGAAGGTGTGGCGATGAGGACGACCACGTCCTCGCTTCCCAGGCTCGCGATCACCTGCTTGACGCGAGGGTCGAGGGCGCGGGCCGCCGCATCCACCTGGTTGAGGAGGGCGAGCTTGCGATCGAGGGGGGCGACCACTGGCGGCTCGGCGAGCGTGTACAGATCATGCGGACGACCCGTGCCCACCGCCACCACCGCGCCCGCCCCGGCCTGGTCGGCGATGGCCCGCGCCTGTCGGGCCGCCTCCTCGAGGTTTGGGAGGGCGAGGTCGTCGGTGTGCGCGTAGCCCGTGCGCTCGCCCGACTGGGCGCGAATGCCGGCACCCTGGCTCACGTGGCGTGACGCCTTTTTCACCGCGCCCTCTTCCAGGGTCAGCTCCTCGCTGATCCGATACTCCAAAAAGAGGTCGGCGTGATCGACGCGGCCGGCGAGCTGGGAGCCGAGGAGTCGCTCGAGCGCGGAAGCGGTGAGGCCGAACCTGTCCTCGAAGAACCGTTCAGGCCGCGCGAGCATGTGAGTGTCCATGTAGTGGGCGAGGGAGCTTCATCCTAGCACCGGGGTTCATATGACCCTCCATGTTTTGTGACGAATTCGATGCGGTGTCGGATTTCTGACAGATGCATCATGGCCCACAGCGTTTCACATACTTACATGACCGTCGTGAAGACTGCCGTTGAGGAGCTGATCAGCGGCGGAGCCCCTCCTGCACGATCTCGTGGATGTGGCGGAGCCCAGCCAGCAACGATGGTCCTGGACTCAGAATATCAGCCCCGTCTACCTCATGAATTCTCCCCGCACGCACGGCGTTGATGCGCTCCCAGCCTGGGCGCCTCCCGATGGCCGCGACGTCCACCGGCTTGCCGCACCACGAAGCAAGGATGATCTCTGGATCCCGACGGATCACCTCGGCAGGGTCGACCACCCGCTCGGCGGCCGACGACTTGTCTCGGAGCTCGGAAAAGATGTCGCGACCGCCCGCGAGCTCGATGATCTCGGAGACCCAGCGAATCCCCGCGATGAGCGGATCGTGCCACTCCTCGAAGTACACCCGGGGCCGATCCGGCCATACGCTGGAGAACTCACGTACCTGCCGGATCTCGTCTCGCATGTCCTGGACAAGATCTCGCGCCTGGCGATCGAGGCCGAGAAGGCCGCCGACCATGACGATGACGTCGAGTACATCGTCCAGCGAGCGTGGATTGGAGCAGAAGACCGAGAGGCCGACTCGGATCAGCTCGGCGCTGACCTCGGCCTGGAGGTCCGAGAAGGCGAGAACGAGATCGGGCTCGAGCGCCTGGATCTTGTCCACGCGGAAGCTCGTGAACGCGCCAACCTTCGGCTTCTCACGAGCCTCCGGCGGCCGGTGCGCGGTCCCCGGCACGCCGACCACGCGCTCCCCTGCCCCCAGTGCGTAGCAGATCTCCACGTGCTCCGCGGAGAGGCAGACGATGCGCTGTGGATAGCCCGCCTCACTCTTGCCGTACACGGCGCCCTTTCGCAAAGCGCTGCCCACGCATCACTCGATGATCCTGTCTGCGCGCGCCGTCATTCTGGTGGGACGGCGAGGCCGAGAGCCACGATACCGAACCTTCGCCCGCGGTCGGGCCGCCCATCACGAAGCGGCGGGCTGGGGCAGCGCCCGGGACATCTGGTACGGCTCCATCGGTAGCGTCGACGCCTGTCCCAGGATCACCTCCTTGAGCAAGAGCCCCGTGATCGGCGCCAGCAGGATGCCGGAACGATAGTGCCCTGCCGCCACGAAGGCGCCTTCGAGATCGGGAACCGCGCCCAGATAGGGTACGTTGTCGTGCGAGTAAGGACGGAGACCCGTCCATGCCGTCACGAGATTCGCATCCCTCAGCCCAGGCACGAGCTCCAGGGCTTGTTGGACGAGAGTCCGCACCGCTTCCAGCTTGACCCGCCTGTCATAGCCCACGTCCTCCATGGTGGCGCCGAGGAGCAGCGTGTTGTCGGCGCGAGGGTACAGGGAGCCCGCGGCACTGACGAGGATCTCCCGGCTGGGCTGCCTGGCGACTTCGAGGAGCACGATGGTGCCCTTGATCGGCCTGATCGGCATCACCGCCATCTCGGGAGCGAGCTGCGATGCCCAACTCCCTGCCGCGTTCACCACGATGGGAGCCGAGATGCTCTCGCCACTGGCGAGGCCGACGCCGGCGACACGGTCACCGCTTCGGGCGAGGCCAGCCGCCGCCGAGTATTCGCGGATGTCCACACCGAGCCGGCGAACCGCTTCCTCGAGCGCCTTCAGCAGGCGCGGGGGGCGAACCTGGGCGACCTCGGGGAAGAGAAGCGCACCGCGCACGGGAAGCTCGGGCGCCAGGGCCCGGTGCCGTTTCCGCACGCTCGTCTCGTCCAACCACTCGACGGCGTAGCCCGCGGTGCGCTGCCAGGCCGCCCGCTCCCTCGCCTCGCGCACCTCTGCGTCCTCGACGTACAGCTCCAGCAGGCCAGAGCGCCAGAAGCCTGTCTCGGCGGCGGTCAGCTCCCCGAGCCCGCGGATCCATTCCTCGTACATCCGGGCGCTGGTCCGGGTCAGCTCCAGTCGGGGTCCTGGCCGATTGCTGCTCCCTTGGAACGAAAGGTATCCCGCTGCCGCCCACGACGCTTCGCGCCCCACCCTGCCGCGCTCGACGAGCGTGACGGCCAACTTCTCGCGGGCGAGAGAGTACGCGACGGCGAGGCCGATCACGCCGCCGCCGACCACGACGGCGTCGGCGGATCGCCTCATGGGCCGACGTTCCGAGCGGCACGACAAAAGGCCGGCGTGGCCTGCGTCACGGTTCGCCGCTACTTTGCGCCGTCGAAGAGCTCGGTCTTGTTGATGCCTCGTTGGAAGGACAGATAGGCATCCTTGCTCAGCCGCGGCTTGAACTCCGCGATGATGCCCTTGGCCGCTTTGGCGCCGTCCCAGAGCATGTCCACCGCCATGAGAGCGAGCTGCTTGGCGTTCTCCACGTAGGCGAGCTTGGGATCGGTGATGCGATAGTCGGCCCCGTGGCCGCTGCCCGAGGCGCCGCTGATGTACGGATGGAGCGTCGGCATGATGTGCGAGATGTCGCCCATGTCCGTGGAGCCGCTGCGATGGCCCATCTGGGTCACGTTGTCGGCACCGAGCTGCGCGGAGGCGTTGGCCACGAAGTACTTGCTCATCCCGTCGTGGTTGAAGAGCGGCAGGTAACCCGGCAGCGTTTCGATCTCGACCTGGGCCCCCAGGGCCAGCGCGCCCGCCTTGAGGGCGCGATCCACCCGGACGTTGGCGTCCAGGATAGCCTCCACGCTCTTGCCGCGCACGTAGGTCTCGATGCGCACCTCGCCGGGAATCACGTTCACCTGGCTTCCCCCGTGCGTAATGATCGGATGCACACGGATGGAGTCCTCGTCGCGGAACGTCTCGCGGATGGCGTTGATGGCGCTGAGCCCGATCTGCGCCGCGTACAGCGCGTTGATGCCCAGGTGCGGCGCTCCGCCCGCGTGGGACGCGCGCCCGATGTAGCGCACGGTCTTCACGATGCAGCCGTTGTTCGACGCGGCCACCCCTGCCTTGCGGTACTCCTCCTGAGGCGTGAGGTGAATCATCATGGCCATGTCCACGTCGTCGAAGTGACCGAGACGGAGAAGCTCGGGCTTGCCCCCGAGGAACTCGAGCTTCCCTGCCCGCGCCTGCTCCACGCGCCAGGCGACGTCGCCGTACTCCTCGGCGGGCACCGCGAAGAATACGACGCGCCCGGCCAGGTGGTCGAAGGCCTTGGCGCCCATCAGCCCCATGGCCGCGCCCAGCATGCTCGCGACCTGGGCATTGTGACCACAGGCATGGGCCGCGCCCGTCTGAGGATCGGCCACGGGATGCCCCGCGACGACGAGCCCGTCCAACTCGCCCAGGAGGGCGAAGGTGGGCCCCTCGCTCTTGCCCCCTGCCTCGGCGCGCACGCCGGTGATGGCCAGGCCGCTCTTCGGCGAGAGCCCGATGTCGCGCATGGTCTCTTCGACCAGCTTCGCGGTCTTGAACTCCTTGAAGCCGAGCTCCGGGTTCTGGCGGATCGTTTCGCCGACGGTGACGATCTTCTCGCTCTGGCGGTCGATGGCCTCGCAGACTGCGCGCTTGACGTCGTCGAGTGTGGGCATCACGTCTCCTTTGTGATGGGTCGTTGCGGACGTTGCGGGTGAGTCGAGGCCATCACGCCCGGCCAAGGGCATCGAGGAACTCCTTGACAGCATCTCCCGGTCGCAACGCGCCGAGGATGGCGCCGATCACTGCCACACCGGCCGCGCCCGCTCCCTGCACCTCGCCGACATGGCGCGGGGTGATGCCGCCTACCGCGAGCACGGGCAGCCCCACCGCGGAGGCGACGCGCTCGAGGGCGGCCAGCCCCTGTGGTGGGCCATACTGTCGCTTAGACGGCGTGTCGTAGACAGGGCCGAAGATGACGAAGTCCGCCCCGTCCGTCTCTGCGGCGCGCGCCTCGGCGAGCGAGTGCACGGAGGCGCCGATCAGAAAGCCGCTCGGACAGATCGAGCGCAGCGTTGCCACGGGGAGCGAAGTGCCCGTGCGCTGCACGCCCTCCGCCCCCACCGCGAGGGCCACGTCCGATCGATCGTTGACGAGCAGGCGCGCGCCGTGCCGGCGCGTCGACTCACGCAGCCTCTCGGCCAGCCCGAGGAGCTCGCGCACCGCCATGTCCTTCTCGCGAAGCTGCACGGCGCGCAGGCCCGCCTGGAGGCAGCTCTCCACGGCTTCCTCGAGCGGCGCCGACCCCTGCGAGCGATCGGTGACGAGGCAGAGCGAGAAGCCTAGCTGGTCGACCAATCCGGCACGCCCTCGATGGGCGATGACGCCGTGGCGTAGAGCTTCTTGCCGATGCGTCCCGCCTTGAAGGCGAGCCGCCCCGCCTCGATGGCGAGCTTCATGGCCGTGGCCATGGCCACGGGATCCTTGGCCCCCGCGATGGCGGTGTTCATGAGCACGCCGTCGCAGCCGAGCTCCATGGCGATGGCGGCGTCCGAGGCCGTGCCCACCCCCGCGTCCACGATCACCGGCACCGTCACCGTCTCCAGGACGATCTTGATGTTGTACGGGTTGCGAATGCCGAGGCCGGACCCGATGGGCGCCCCCAGCGGCATGACCGCGGCCGCCCCCGCGTCCTCGAGCTTCTTGGCGAGCACGGGGTCGTCGTTGGTATAGGGCAGGACGCTGAAGCCCTCGCGGGCGAGGGTGCGAGTCGCCTCGAGCAGCCCCTCCGCGTCGGGAAAGAGCGTGCGCGAGTCGCCGATGACCTCGAGCTTGACCAGGCTGCCCAGCCCAGCCTCCCGGGCGAGATAACAGGTGCGTACAGCCTCATCGGCGGTGTAGCAGCCCGCGGTGTTCGGAAGCAGCGTGTACTTCTTCGTGTCGATGTAGTCGAGGAGCGACTCCCCCTGCCCGGGCAGGTTCACCCGGCGCACCGCCACCGTCACGATCTCCGCTCCCGAGGCGTCGATGGCCTCGCGCATGTTCTCGAACGACGGGTACTTCCCGGTGCCGACGATGAGCCGCGACTTGTATTCCTTACCGCCCAGCCATAGTGATGTGTCGTACATGCTGTCTCCTCCTCTGCACCCTGGAGCCCTCTCCTCTCTGGGACAGGGTTTGGCTAGCCGCCCCCCATGGGTCGCACGATCTCGATCTTGTCCCCGCTCTTGAGGCGCGTCTCGGCGTACTGCGTCTTGGGCGTGATCTCACGGTTGATGGCCACCGCCGTGTACTCGCGCTTGACCTTGAGATGGTCGAGGAGCCCGTCGATGCTGAGTCCGTCGGGGAGCTCAATCTCGTTTCCGTTGACGCTGACGACCATAAAAAAACCGCACCTCGTCGGGTGCGGTAGCTAGACACTCAAGTCTCGCGTCGCTTTCCCTTCGCTGGAATTACCCAGTGCAGGTTCGAGGGGTCCCGGGCCGCACCCGGTTCTCAGGAGACCTCCCCCAGCGCCGCGTGCCGGATTATACCCCAGCGTCGAGCTGGATGGCGAGAGCGGCCGGCTCTGTCACGGGGAGCTGGCAGACGTAGCGCCGGCAGACATAGACGGTGGGCTTGCCATCGACGGCAGGGCGCTCCGCGAGGAGGGGCAGACCGGCGGCGGCGGCCGATCCCGCGGTCGCCGCGACGACCAGGCGATTCGGCCGGAACCCCTGGAACGCGGTGGCGATCAGCGACCGGGCGTCGGCGCCCTCCGGCCAGACGAGCGCGACCTCGGCGACGGGGCCCAGCTGGAAGTCGAGCGCGGACAGATAGCGTCCGAAGCCGGAGGGGTAGCGCGTCATCAGGTCGGCCATCGGCCGCAGCGCTTTCCCCGCGATCGTCTCGTAGCGCTCCTCGCCGAAGAAGACGGCCAGTCTCAACAGCCAGTCGATGGCCACGGAGGTGCCGCAGGGCACCGCGTTGTCGAAGAGGTTCCGCGGCCGGACCACGAGCGCGTCGTGGTCGCGGCCGGTGTCGTAGAACACGCCGTCGCCGTCGTCCCAGAAAAGCTCGAGCGCTTGCTCCGCGAGCTGCCGTGACTCGTCGAGCCAGCGCCGGTCGAAGGTCGCCTCGTACAGCGCGAGCAAGCCCACCCCGACCATGGCGTGGTCCTCGAGGTAGCCCTTGATCTTCGCCTGGCCGTCCTTCCATGAACGAAGCAGCCGGCCGTTCGGCTTCATCTGGGTCAGCAGGAAGCCCGCATTCTTGACGGCGGCGTCGAGGTACTCGCCGCGCTCCAGCACGCGTCCCGCCTCCGCGAAGGCGGCAAGGGCGAGACCGTTCCACGAGGCGAGGACCTTGTCGTCGAGGCCGGGATGCACGCGCCGCTCACGCGCCGCGTACAGCCGCGCGCGCGCCCTCCCGATCAGTTCCACGAGGCGCTCCTCGCTGATGCCGAGCGACTCCCTGGCGACCTCGGAAGGCTCGCGGGGGACGTGGAGGATGCTGTGCCCCTCGAAGTTCGGGCCGCGGCCCACGCCCCAGTACGCGAGCGCGGCGCGGCTCATCTCGGCGTCAGCGAGCGCGGCGGTGATCTCCTCGGGAGACCACACGAAAAACTTGCCCTCGACGCCTTCGGAGTCGGCGTCCTGGGCGGAGAAGAAGCCGCCGGAGGCGTGCGTCATCTCACGCAGGATGTAGTCGAGCGTCTCCTCCGAGATGCGCCGGAACTCCGCATCACCCGTGGCGAGCCACCCATGGAGGTACAAAGAGGCGAGCTGGGCGTTGTCGTAGAGCATCTTTTCGAAGTGCGGCACCAACCACTGGCCGTCCACGGAGTAGCGGTGGAAGCCACCCCCGATCTGGTCGTACATGCCTCCCCGCGCCATCTTGGTCAGGGTCAGGTCGACCATGTCCAGGGCCTGTACGCTCCCCGACCGCTTCCAGTATCTGAGGAGGAACTCCCAGTTCATGGGCTGGGGAAATTTCGGAGCGCGCTCCAGGCCGCCCTCTCGGGGATCGAACTCGGCGGCCATGCTCTGGTAGGCGGACAGGAGGACCGCGTCCGTGAGCAACGAGGCCGAGTTGCGCAGACGCTCGCTCTGGCGCATCTGCTCGAGGAGCTGTTGGCCCGCCTGCACCACCTCGCCCCGTCGTCCGCGATAGGCCTCGGCCACTCCCTGAAGGAGCCGCGGAAAGGCCGGCATGCCGTGGCGGTCTTCAGGCGGGAAGTACGTGCCGCCGTAGAAAGGAACGCCGTCCGGCGTGAGGAACACCGTCATGGGCCAGCCTCCGTGCCCCGTCATGGCCTGCACGGCCTGCATGTAGATCTGGTCCACGTCGGGTCGTTCCTCGCGGTCCACCTTGATGTTCACGAAGAGCTCGTTCATGAGCGCCGCGATTGCCTCGTTCTCGAAGGACTCGCGCTCCATGACGTGACACCAGTGACAGGCGGAGTAGCCGACGGAGAGGAGCACCGGCTTGTCTTCGGCGCGCGCCCGCTCCAGCGCCTCGGGCCCCCACGGATACCAATCCACGGGATTGTGGCGATGCTGGAGGAGGTAGGGGCTCGTCTCTTGGGCGAGACGATTCGTGTGGCGGATCTGGCTCACGAGCGCGAAGCGCTCACGGCAAGGTCACGAAAGGCAGCGCAGACACGCGAGCGTTCACCAACCGGTCGCTCACCTTGAGAGACACCGCCGAGCCAGGCTCGAAGTGCTCGCGGCGAACGTAGCCGAGCGCGATGGGCTTGCCGAGGGCCAGGGAGCGCACCGCGGAGGTGACGCGCCCGATCTCCTTGTCGCCCGCGAGCACGGGCGTGCCGGCGGAGGGGACGTCGTCGCCCTCGAGCACGAAGCCCGAGAGACCCCGGTTGATGTGCCCCCGGTACTTGACCCGCGCCACTGTCTCCTGGCCGATGTAGCACCCCTTGGTGTAGGAGACGAGCGTGTCGAGCCTCGTCTCCGGCAGGATCACCGTCTCGTCGACGTCCTGTCCATACCGCGCGATCCCCGCCTCGACGCGGAGGATCTCCGCCGCCTCCGCGCCCACCGGCACCGCGCCGGCATCGCGCAATGCCGTCCAGAGCCTGACGGCATGATCGGGGGAGGTCCAGCAGTGGAAGCCGGGGGTGACCGCTTCCGTCCGGTTGATGACCCTCACCGGAGCGCCGCCCACGGAGACCTCCGTGTGAGCGTAGGACGCCAGGTCGGGCGAGGCTCCCGTTACCAGCCCGAGAACGTCCGCCGCCTTCGGCCCCTGCACCGCTATCACGGCGAATGCCTCGTCGGCCGCCTCGAAGTACGCCTTCTCGGAGATCAGGAACTTGTCTATCGCCTGAAGGAACTTCTCCGTGGACCCCGCGGGCAGCTCGAGCAGGATGCTTTCCTCGAGGACGTAGAGGGCCAGGAGCGAGACCACCTTGCCGTGGGCGTCGAGAAACGCAGCTGGGCAGCCCTGCCCGGGCTTGAGCCCCTTGACATCGTTCGAGAGCATCCCCTGGAGAAAGGCGGTACGGTCTCGCCCGGTCACCGTGGCCTTGCCGACCGCGCAGCGATCGATGAGCCCGCCGCCCGTCATCACCGCCCTATGCTCCGCGGCCACGTCACCGTAGTCGGCGGGCTCCCACCATCCGGCGCTGTCCCGGAGCCGGGCGCCCTCGGTGCGGTGCAATTCGGTCAGGGCAAGGTCGATGGACACGGCCCCATTGTGACGTGCTTCGTGGGGAAGTCAACTTGCGAGGCGCTGAGCTCTCGGACACAATGGCCGCCGTGAAACTCCCTGACGCGAGGACGAAGCAGGCCTTCCACCGCCGCCTCCTCGGCTGGTACGCTCGCCACGGTCGCGATCTGCCGTGGCGTCGCACACGCGAGCCCTACCGCGTACTCGTCTCGGAGATCATGCTCCAGCAGACGCAGGTGGACCGGGTCATCCCCAAGTATCACGAGTTCCTCTCACGCTATCCCACCTTCGCGGAGCTCGCACACGCCAGCGCGCGGGAGGTGACCAGGACCTGGCGGCCCCTCGGCTATTACCGTCGCGCTCGCAGCCTGCACGGCATCGCACGCGAGACGATGGCCCGCTACGCGGGGAGGCTCCCCGACGATGGCGCCGTCCTCCGGAGCATGACGGGGATCGGCCGCTACACGGCGGGAGCCATCCTCGCCTTCGCCCACAACCAGGACGCCGCCCTCGTGGACACCAACGTGCGCCGCGTCCTCGGCCGCATCTTCCTTGGCCCTCGCCGGCTCAAGAAGCTTCGCGGCCACAAGACCATCTGGGAGCTCGCGGAATCTCTCGTTCCCGCAGGGCGCGCCTATGACTACAATCAGGCCCTCATGGACTTCGGCGCCACCTGGTGCACGGCGCGGAAGCCGCGGTGTTCTCCCTGTCCCATGAAGGCCTTCTGCAGGAGCGTCGATCATGGCAGCGCTTGACGGCAAGGTCGCCATCGTCGCGGGCGGCGGCACGGGCATCGGCCGTGCCACCGCGGAGCTCTTCGCGAGCGAGGGGGCGCAGGTGGTCGTCTTCGGACGTCGGTCCGAACCGCTCGCGGAGACGGTCACTGCCATCACGAAGGCCGGCGGCACCGCCATCGCGGTGAGCGGCGACGTGGGCAGCGAAGCCGACGTGGCGAAGCTCGTGGAGACCGCCCGCAGCGAGTACGGCGGGGTAGACGTCCTCGTGAATTCCGCGGCGGTGCGCCTGCGCTCGCCCCTGCTCGAGATCAGCGCGGCCGACTTCGCGGAAGTGCTTCGGATCAACCTCGTGGGCGCCTTCGTGCTGACCAAGACGGTGGCCCCCCTCATGCGCGAGCGCGGCCACGGCAGCATCATCCACATCGGCTCTGCCCTCGGCACGGTGGCCGCACCCGACTTCTCGCCCTACGTCGCCTCCAAGGGTGGGCTCAATCAGCTCGCGCGCGCCGCGGCGGTGGAGTTGATTCAGGACGAGATCCGGGTCAATGTGATCGCTCCCGGCACCATCGACACCGCCATTGGGATGGGCGTGCCGGAGTTCCGGCGGCATCTCCTGAAGCACCGCATCCCCATCGGCCGCGCCGGCCACGTGGACGATATCGCCCAAGCCTGCCTCTACCTCGCCTCCGATGCCTCCCGCTACGTGACGGGCGCCATCATTCCCATCGATGGCGGGTGGACGGCCTCCTAGCCGACCCGTGGCCGTGGTCGTCGATGTGGTTGCCGCGGTGATCGAGCGCGACGGCTGCTATCTCATCACCCGTAGGCTCGAAGGCACGCACCTGGCGGGGCTCTGGGAGTTCCCCGGCGGGAAGATCGGCTCCGCGGAGGGGCCCGAGACGGCTCTCCGGCGCGAGCTCAAGGAAGAGCTCGGCGTGGATGCCACGGTGGGCGGCCTGGTCGAGGCGGTGACCTGGACCTACCCGGAGAAGACGGTACGCATCCTCTTCTTCAACTGCGCGCTCCACGGCGACCCGCGTCCCCAAGAGGGGCAAGAGATGCGCTGGGCCGAGGGCTCCACGCTGTCGACGTATGCGTTCCCTGAAGCCGATCATCAGCTCGTGGAGCGCCTCTCACACGCGTCTGATCGACCTTGACGGCAGCTCGCCCGCCCGCATACGATGCGGGGGCGTGACCCCCACGACTACCTCTGGAGGACAGTGACCATGCTCAAGGCCTTGAGAACTGCTCTGCTCACCGCCGTCGCCGCCGCCACGTTGGCGGCACCCGCCTTCGCGCAGGCGCCGATCAAGATCGGCGTGCTCACTCCGCTCTCACCTCCCGGCGACGCCAGCGCGGGCCAGCTCATCGTGCGGGGCGCCAAGATGGGCGCCGACGAGATCAACGCGCAGGGCGGCATCCTCGGCGGGCGCAAGATCGAGCTCGTCATCGAGGACGACGCGGGCACACCGGAAAAGGGTGTCGCGGGTCTCCGCAAGCTCGCCTCGCAGGACAAGGTGGTCGCGGTGGTTGGCCAGTTCCACAGCTCGGTGATGGAGGCGACCCAGGACCTCGCCGAGCAGCTCAAGGTGCCCATCTTCTCCACCCAGGCCTCGGCCAAGAAGCTCACGGAGAAGCACCTCACCTACACCTTCCGCACCCACGTCATCGATCCCGACCGCGTCGCCCTCTGGAACAAGTGGATCATCCAGCAGGGGTTCAAGCGGGTCGCCATTCTCGCCGAGAACACCGACTACGGCATCGGCCTTGTCGAGGAGACGAAGAAGCAGTTCGCGTCCATGAACGTCAAGGCCGAGCTCAAGACCATCATCTTCGATCGGGCGGTGGTGGACCTGACGCCTCAGGTCCTGGAGATCAAGAACTGGAAGCCGGACCTCTTCATCAATGTCGGCATCGGCACCCCGGTGTACCTCATCAGCAAGCAGGCGAACGACGTGGGTCTCATCCCGGCCACGTCCACGCTGATCTCCTACGACGCGCCCGCGCGCCCCGAGTACTGGAAGACTCTGGGGGAGAAGGGCACCTACGCCACCTTCATCGTGTACTACCATCCGACCATGAAGCTGACCCCGCGCGGGGAGGCCTTCCGCAACCGCTACCTCGATCAATTCAAGGAGCAGCCGGTCTACGGCGCGCTCAACGGCTACGCCCAAATCATGCTCCTCGCGGACGCCATGACCGCGGCCAAGAGCGACAAGACCGACGATCTCCTCAAGTCGCTCCTCGCCAACAAGTTCGTGGGCTGGAACGGCACCATCTCCTTCACCCACGGCGAGGGGCCGTACTGGCAACAGTGGAGCCCGCCCATGCTGTTCCTGCAGTACACCAAGCCGGAGCAGCCCTTCACCGAGGCGAAGATCATCTTTCCGCCCGATCTCAAGACGGGCGACCTGATGATGGCCCCCAAGCGCTGAGCCTGGGCGGAGGGTGGACGCCTACCTCCTCTCGCAGTACGTGCTGTCGGGGCTCGTCATCGGCGCCATCTACAGCCTGATGGCGCTGGGGATCACCTTCATCTACGGCATCATGAAGATGATCAACTGGTCGATGGGCGAGTTCTACATGATCGGCAGCTACGTCCAGTACGCCCTGCTCGCCAGCGTGCTGGGCTGGAACCTCTGGTGGCTTGCCCTCCCCGTGGCCATGCTTTCCGTGTTCGTTCTGGGCGTGGTGGTGCAGCGCTTCCTCCTTCGCCCCATGTACGCGGGCGGCGTGGAGCGCCGGGACGAGTACGCGACCATCATCACCATCGCCCTCATGGTGTTGTTCCGGAACCTCGCCATCGTGATCGGGGGCCCGAACCAGTTCTCGCCGAGGGACTACGCGCGCGCCACCACCCTCCTCACCCTGCCCATCTCCGGGAATCGCCTCGTCGCCCTGATCGGCACTGTCGTCCTCCTCCTCCTCTTCTACGTGCTCACGCGCAAGACGTGGATCGGTCGGGCGTTTCGCGGCGCCGCTCAGAACCGCGTGGGCATCCAGACGGCAGGGGTCGACGTGCTCCGCCTGGACATGCTCGCCTTCGGCGTCGGAGTCGCCCTGGCCGCCGCCGCCGGCGCGCTCCTCGCGCCCGACTTCCTCGTGTTCCCCGAGAACGGCGCCATCACCACCTTCAAAGGCTTCGAGATCATCGTCATCGGTGGGCTTGGCTCACTCCTCGGCAGCGTGGTGGGCGGACTCCTGCTCGGGCTCATCGAGGCGCTGGGCTCGGTCTTCCTCTCTCCCGCCTACAAGGATCTCTACGGCTTCCTGCTCCTCCTGGGCCTCCTTGCCTTCCGGCCCACCGGCCTCTTCGGAGAGCGCGAGCGCACCGTCTGAGCCGAGCTCTCAATCCTCGGGTCGGCTCGCAGGCAGGAGCGGAGCGAGCACGGGCATCCGGCGGGTGAGAGTGCGCCGCGCGGCCAGGCAGAGGCCGAGCAGCCCCGCCGGATAGGCGCGGGCGATCACGAGGACGAGGACGGCGAAGAGCACCATCCTGATCTCGCCCCAGCCACGAAGCTCCTCGGCGAGGAGCTCGATGAAGACGGCGCCCAGCACGGGTCCGCTGAAGGTCCGGAAGCCCCCTGCGATCACCATGATGATGATCATGGCCATCTCGTTGAACTTCATGGGCGTGGGGGAGAGCAGGCCGATGTAGTGACCCTGGAAGCCTCCCGCCACCGCCGCGAAGACGGCCGAGATCACGAAGGCCGCCCGTTTCCACTTGAAGGTGTCGAGTCCCATGACGCCGGCCGCTTCCTCGTCGTCGCGGATGGCACGCAGATAGGCGCCCACGCGCGAGTGCACGATCTGCCAGATCACGAGCAGGCAGACGAGGGTGAGGGCGAGGAAGAGGTAGTAGTAAGGCGTGGGCTGGGCGGTGCCGAAGAGGTACGCCGTCTTGAGCCCGAGATCGCCGCGTGTGATGGGATACTCCACGGCCACGAGGAGTCTCACGGACTCCGCGAAGGCCCACGTCGCCAGCGCGAGATAGATGGCGCGCATGCGCAGGCAGAGGGTGCCGAGGCCGTAGCCCGCAACGGCGGCCACCACCACCCCCGCCCCGATGCCCGCCAGCACGGGAACGCCCGCGTAGAGGCCCAGCAGCGCGGAGGTGTAGGCCCCGATGCCCGCGAACGTGTGATGGGCGAGGGAAAATTGCCCCGCGTAGCCGGCGAGGAGGTTCCAGCTCGCGGCGAGGATGACGTAATAGAGGCTGATGATGAAGATATGCGTGTGGTAGTCGGACACAGCCAAGGGCAGCCACGACAGCGCGGCGAAGGCGACGAGCGACCACACGATGCGGCGGGCGAGGGGCGACATCGCCTCAGGCACCCAGCAGCGCATCGCGCACGATGGCGTGGAGCTGGTCGGCGAAGTCGTGCCGCGTGCCCTGCCGGCGCACTTCGCCGCGCTCGATCATGTAGAGGTAGTCGGAGACCTGCACCGCCTTGTTGATGTTCTGATCCACGAGGAGGATAGTCACACCCTGGTCGCGTACGGTGAGGAGCTGCGCATACACCTGCTCCACGATGCGCGGCGCCAGCCCCGCCGAGGGCTCGTCCACGAGGAGGAGGGTCGGCTCTGTCACCAGCTCCTTGGCGAGGGAGAGCATCTTGGCCTCACCGCCGGAGAGCGTCGTGGCGCGGCGGCGGCGCTTCTCGCGCAGGCGGGGAAAGGCCGCGTAGGCGCTTTCCAGCCGTTCCGCCACCCGCGCCCCGTCGCGCCGTATCACCCAGCCGCCGAGCTGGAGGTTCTCCTCCACGGTGAGCTGGGGGAAGATGTTGGCGCCCTGGGGCACGTAGCTGATGCCGAGCCGCTTGATCTCGAAGGGCGCGAGCGCATTGATCGGGCGGCCGTCGAAGCTGATGGAGCCGCGCCGCGGATGGAGGAAGCCGAAGATCGTCTTGAGGAGTGTCGACTTCCCTGCCCCGTTGGGTCCGATCACGCCGGTGATGGAGCCGGGCTTCACCTCGAGCGTGATGTTGCCGAGGATGTCGATGCCCTCGACGTAGCCGGCCGCCACGTGCTCGAGCCCCAGATGCGCCATCAGGTCCCCAGGTACGCCTCGAGGACGACGGGATCGTTGGCCACTTCCTCGAGAGTCCCCTCGGCGATGCGGCGGCCATCGTCCATCACGGTGACGCGCTGGCAGAGGCGCCGCAGCTCCGCCATCTCGTGGGAGACGATGAGGAAAGTCACCGACTCCTCGCGGTTCATGCGAAGGATGGCCTCCATGATGATGTCGCGGATGGTCGGGTGCACGCCCGCGAACGGCTCGTCCATGAGGATCACGTGTAGCGGCTGGACCATGAGAGCGCGGGCGATCTGCACGAGCATGCTCTGGCCTCCCGAGAGCTCGCGCGCCTGCGCATGGCGCATCCGATCGAGGGTGACGAAGTCGAGGAGCCGGCGCCCGCGCTCGCGGATCTCCGCCCGAGGCCGCCTGCTCCCGCGGTCGAGGGCGGCCAGGGCCGGGAGCAGCACGTTCTCCAGCACCGTCATGTGGCCGAAGAGCTTCGAGATCTGGAAGGTCCGCGCCACCCCGCACGCCGTGATCTGGTGCGGGCGGAGCCGGTCCGTCCGTTGGCCGCAGAGGTGAATCTCGCCGCCGTCGGGGCGGTAGAGTCCCGAGAGCACGTTCACCGTGGTGGTCTTGCCCGAGCCGTTGGGGCCGATGAGCCCGCGGATTTGGCCGCGCGGCACCGCCATGGAGAGCCCGTCCACGGCCACGAGGCCCCCGAAGCGCTTGGTCAGCCCGCGCGTCTCCAGCACGAGGTCGCCGGAGGCCGTCGCGCTCACCGCTTCCGCGTCCATTCCTTGAGGGCGATCTCGTCAACCTCGACGCCGAGCCCGGGCCCGTCGAGTGCTACGATGGCGCCGTCCTCGTAGCGAACGGGCTCGCGAACCACGTCGCCGGTGAGGAGCAGCGGCCCGAAGAGCTCGCACCCCCACGTCACGGGGGCTGCCGACACCGCCACGTGCAGGTAGGCCGCAGTGCCCAGCGACGTCTCGATCATGCAGCCCACGTAGCAACCCATGCCCGCGGCCTCGGCGATGCGGGCAATGGCCATGCTCCCGGAAAGTCCCGCCGACTTAGTCAGCTTGAGACCGAGGATGCTCACCCCGCCCAGTCGCGCGATGGCGAGGGCGTCCTGGGGCGAGAAGCACGACTCGTCGGCCATGAGGGGCACGTCCACCCGGCGGCCGATCTCCGCCATGCCCTCGAGGTCCCACCGCGGCACGGGCTGCTCCACGAAGTCGATGCCATACGGGGTGATGGCGCGGATGGCCTTGAGCGCGGTCGGCCGATCCCAGCCCTGGTTGGCGTCCACGCGTAGGGACATGTTTGGCCCGAGCGCCTCCCGCAGCCGGTGGATCCGCTCCACGTCCTCCGCCACCGGTCGCGCGGCCGTCTTGATCTTGAAGATGCGATGGCCACGCGCGACCTTGGCCCGCGCTTCCTCGATCTCCGCGTCGGGATCGGCCACGGCGAGAGACCACGACAGGGGTACGCGGTCCCGCACCCGTCCGCCCAGGAGGCGGTGGACGGGCACCCCGAGGGCGCGGCCGTTCAAATCCCACAGCGCCATTTCCACGGCGGCACGCGCGAAGGGATTGCCTTGCACCCGCCGCGCCATCTCGCGCGCCAGCGGCTCGATACCCGAGGCCTCGCGCCCGACGAGCCACGGCGCAATGTAGCGCTCGATGATGGCGGCCACGGACTCCGAGGACTCCTCGCTCCAGGTGGGCCCGCCGAGGCAGGCCGCCTCGCCCCAGCCCACGAGGCCGTCCACCGTCTCCAGGCGCACGAAGGCGAAGTTCACCGCCTCCAGGATGGTGAACGACATCTTGTGCGGACGCGCCACCGGGATGTCGGCCTGGATCACCCGCACGCTGGCGATCTTCATGCGGCCGTCTCCTCGGGAATCGCAGCGCTCCCGTCCAGAAGATGTTGGCGTCGGCGTGGACGCGCCCGACGGGAACCGGCCGGGCGGCGATGGGCCACTATCTCCGCTGCTCGCGCGGCCGTCAAGCACCAACTCCGCGGATGACGCGCGGCCGTGCCCCAGGAACGCTGCCCGGGCGCGGGCCGCGTCAGGGCGCTGACACGAGCATCGAGGTGGAAAAAGCGGACGCCTTCTCCTTCACGCCGGTCGCGGCGCCGACCCCTGGCCCACGGCGTCGTGGACCATCCGCACGAGCGTGGTGATGTCGAAGACGGGCAGCCCGGTGGCGGCCTGAACGTCGGCGCGGTACGGAGGCATGTTGGTGCACTCGAGAACGATGGCACCGATCTCCGGGTGCGCCTCCACGAGGCGTCGCGCCACCGTCACGTGCTCCTGACGGGCCATCTCGACGTCGAGTTCGATCTCGTCGTCGAGGAGGACCCGAGTGAACTCCTTCTCCGTCTCGAGGCCGGCCACCACGGTGGCCATGTCCGGGCTGATCCCGGCGCCCGCATAGTGCTCGGGGCGGAGGGACGAAGCGTCCACCGTCACGATGCCGACCGCCTTGCCCGGAGGGAGCATGCGATGCACGAGCGGCACCAGCATCAAGCTCGAGGTGAAGACCGGCACGGAGACAGCGGCCGCCACCTCGCCCTGGAACATGGCGAGGAAGCCGCAGCTCGTGGTGATGGCTCGCGCGCCCTCGCGCTCGAGGGCGCGGGCGCCTTCGATGAACGACGGGAGCAGCTCCCGACGGCCCTGGCGCACCACGCGATCGGACGAAGCGCCGGGCACGCGGTGATAGAGGACGGGAAAGTCGAAGGTCGCGGCGTTGCCGATGTCGCCGGGGATGCGGGGGAAGCGTGTGTCGAGCACGAGAATGCCCACGGAGAAACCGAAGGTGTTCTGACCGCCTCTCAGTCGCATCCTGAAGTCCTCGCGGGTCGAGCCCGTGCCGGCTAGTTCAGCTGGGAGAGTTTCTGGCGCGCCCGGCGCAGGTGCCCCCGCACCACTTCGTGGTCCTCGGCGTCGGGGAACTCGGTCAGATAACGCTCCCAGTCTCCGAGGCCGCGCTGCACCTCGCCCAGGTTGCTCCAAGCGACACCACGATCACGCCATTCGGTCGCCGCCTTGGGGTTCAGGGCGAGGAGACGATCAATAGCGCCGATGACGCTCTCCCACTGCTCGCGACGCCAGTAGGCGCCCTTCAAGTTGGTGAGCATGCGCGTGAGAAGCTGCCGGCTCGAGATGGCGACGTAGTGCTCCGCGGACAGCGTCACCTCCCGACCCAGCACGCTGCCCACCAGCCCCTCGCAGTCTTCCGGCGTGAGCAGCCCGCCCCCGTTGAACGGGTCGAGGAGGATCTGCGAGTCGCCCAGGCGCGCTCCCGCGATGAAGTGGCCGGGCAGACCGATGCCCTCGATGGCCAGGCCGAGGCGCTTGCCCACCTCCATGAGGACGAGGCTTAGGGTAATGGGAATACCCCGCCGGCGATCCAGCACGTCGTTGAAAAAGCTGTTCCGGGGATCGTAGTAGTCTTCGCGGTTGCCCGCGAAGCCCTGCTCCACGAAGAGATACTCGCGGAGACGATGCAGCCGCCCGAGCTCGTCGGTGGAGCGGCGGGTGCCGTCGACGGCGCGGGCGAGGCCGTCCAACCGCTCCAGGTAGGCCTCGGCATCGAGGTCCGGGTACGGCCAGCGGGCGATGGACAGGGCAGCTCGCCCGAGATCGATGCGGCCGTCCGGCCGTGATACCAGCTCGGCGAGCTCCACGAGCGACGGATCGACCGTCATCAGCAACCGGGGGCGTGATGGATGCCCGCCGCCTTCAGGGCGGCGTGCTGGAGCTCTTCGGCGAGGGCGAGAGTGCGGGCGGCGGCGCGCCGAGCGAGGCCTTGCGCCTCGGCGGTGACAGCGTAGCGGAGCAAGAGTGAGCGTCCGAGCTGATGATGGAAGTACTCGTCGGGCTCGATGACATCGCGATAGAGGGTGGCGGTGGTCGTGTCTCCTGCCCGCTCGCAGAACTCGATGAACTGCCGGTTCTTCACCACGGCGATGGCCTCCCGGGTGAACTGCCCCGCGGCCACCCGCTCGACGGTGGTGGGAAGCTGATCGAGGAACTGGAAGAGCGGACCGTAGCCCGTGGCCACGGGATTGAAGCCGCGCGCGTCGAAGCCGAGCTCGCGCAGCCGCTCCGCGATCATACGGTAGTGCTTGGCCTCATCGCCCGCTTGCCGCGCGAAGGCCATCTTCACCTCGACGTCGTCGGTGGCCACCAGCCACCGCGAGGCGATCTCCGTCGCCTCGATCTCGTTCTTCAGAGCGACCTTGAGGAGATTGAGCACGGTCAGCTCGCCCTGGACCTCGGGCTTGAGCGTCGAGTCCGGATCGAGCCGCTTGAGCACGGCCTGGTTCTGCGCCTCGAGGTCGCGGACGAACTCCTCGGCCGTCATGCCGCCACGCCCTTGGTGAGGAGCTCGGGCAGCTCCTGGGTCAAGGTCTCCTTGGTTACGACGCGGGTGCAGCGACCGTGAAGGGGTTGGGTGGTCCGGGCGAGGACGTGGGTGGTGAAGCCGAGCACGGATGGCCGCGGGGGCGTTGTCGCTTCCAGGGCACCGAAGAGGGCCGCGTAGTCCCAGCCAGGGGTTGTGAGATCGACGATCACGAGGTCGGGAGAATCCTGAAGGGCTTGCGCCAGTTCGTCGGGGGTACGAGCAAAAATGAGCGGGGTGCCCACCAGCCTCGCCGTCTCTCTGATCCGGGCTACGAAAAAGAGATCCTTCACCACACCCACGACTCTAATCGTCCTGCTCCTGTATCCCCAGCCAGTACTTGCTCCACTCGGCAAGGTGGGTCAGCGTAGAGAAGTCACGCATGCGGTCGAGGTAGACACGGCCATGGAGATGATCCGTCTCGTGCTGGATGACCCGCGCGAAGAACTCCTTGGCCACGCCGTCGATGCGCGTCCCCTCGCGATCGTAGCCTTCGAGGCGGACCGTGGTGAACCGGGGAACCATGCCACGCATGTCGGGGACGGAGAGGCAGCCTTCCCATCCGTCCTCCATCTCCTCCGTCATCGGCGTGACCACGGGGTTGACGAGCACGGTGAGGGGGATGGCCGGCGCGTCGGGGTAGCGCGGATTGCCTTGCACCTCGATCACGCAGATCTGCTTGAGCACGTGCACTTGGGGCGCGGCCAGCCCCGCCCCGTTGTACTCGCGCATGGTCTCCACGAGGTCGTCGATGAAGCGCTGCGTTTCGGGAGACCGGATCTCGTCGAGGGGCACGGGCAGCGACGGCTGGCGCAGCACTGGATGTCCGAGGCGAGCCACCTTGAGTATGGCCATATCAGGGATCCTCTGCCCGCGAGTGTAACACGGCCTCCCTAGCCCGACCGGAGGCTCAGGACGTTGAAGGCGACCACGGGCTGGGCGAAGCCCTTGAGGACCAGCTCGCCCATGGGTTCCACCGTGACAAAGTGCTCGAGGGCGGACACCAGCGGCTGTGAAATGAGGATCTGCCCGGGTTTGGCCTCCGCGCAGAGGCGCGCGGCCAGGTTCGACACGGAGCCGATGGCGCCGTAGTCCCAGCGGCCCTCGAAACCGATGGCCCCGATGGTTGCCGGACCGTGGGCGATGCCGACGCCGAAGTGGAGGTCGTAGCCGCGCTCGCGCCAGCGAGGTACGAGGCTCTCCACCCGTTGCCGCATGGCCACGGCCATGCGCACGGCCCGCTCGCGCGCGTCCGGCACTTCCACGGGATCGTTGAAGAACACCATGAGCCCGTCGCCCGCGAAGTGTTCCAGGGTTCCCTCGCGCTCGAGAATGAGCCGTCCCATCTCGCGGTGGTACTCGTGGAGCACCCCCATGACCTCCTCGGGAGGCGCCGTCTCCGCGAACGCGGTGAAGCCGCGCAGGTCCACGAAGACCACCGAGATCTCTCGCCGGTGGCTCTTGAGGGGATCCTCGGCGCCGCCGCTCACGATGAGCTCGGCGAGCTGGGGAGAGAAAAAGCGCTTGAGCCGGCCCAGCCTCTCGAGCTGCGCCACCTGGGCCTGCACGCGCTGCTCGAGGTTGGCGTTGAGATCGGCGAGCTCCGCGGCCTGGGTCTGCACCGTGGTGTAGAGGTCCTTGATGCGGAGCAGCGAGCGGACGCGCGCCACGAGCTCCGCCGTGTTCACGGGCTTGGTGAGGAAGTCATCGGCGCCCGCGTCCAGTCCCTTGATGCGCTCGCCGGCGGGATCGAGGGCGGTGACCATGACCACGGGCAGCATGGCGTGCTCGGGGTTGGCGCGGATCTGCCGGCAGACCTCGTAGCCGTCCATGCCCGGCATCATCACGTCCAGGAGGACGAGGTCGGGGCGCTCCGTCTCGATGAGATCGAGTCCTTCTTTCCCGGAGGCGGCGGTGAGCGTCGCGAAACCCTTGGCGGAGAGGAGATCCACGAGCATCTTCACGTTGTGAGGCGTGTCGTCGATGACGAGGATCTTCTTCGATGGCATGGGGCGACGCTAAGCCTCCGCTTGGCGGGTGTCAAGTTTCCGACGCCCCGTTCTTGACTCATTTGGGAGCGGTTGCTAGCATGCCGTCCGTAGTGCCTTCAATGCCTCCGCACGAAGCTGGAGTGCTTGCCGATCCCGCGGCCCGCTCTCCCCTGGCCGCATCCGGGCTGGGCGACCGCATCTCGCGCCTCCTCCTCACATACACGCCGCTGGGCCGCCTCGTGCGTGGAGTGGCCCGCCTGCGGTCCTCCGTACACTTCAAGCTCCTCGCCGCCTTCCTCCTCGTGGCCCTCCTCGTGGCCGTCATGGGGGCGATCAGCCTCGAGATCATGAGCCGCATGTCCGCGCAGAGCGACGCGATGCACCGCGCGCATGAGCGCGTCACCTCCGCGGGCGAAGCCCAGCACGCGCTGGCCATGCAGATGAACTACACGGCCATGGCCCTCATCCTTCGCGACGAGGCGACCATCGGGAAAATCCTCAAGGAGAACAATCGTCTCAACACCATGCTCGCGGAGATCGAGGACGCCGCGCCCTCCGAGGAGCGTGGGATCATCCAGCGCATCCGTGCCGCCCAGGGCGACGTCATGGCCACGGTGGCCGACGTGGCCAACCTCGTGCGCGACGGCAAGATCGATCAGGCCATGGAGCTCCAACTCGCCTCCGGCTATCCCCTCTTCCAGCAGGTGGAGAACCTCGTGGAGCAGGTGGTACGCCTCGAGGAGCGCAACATGGCCCAGCAGCGGGAGGCGACCGCTCGCGCCAACCGCCACGCCTTCTACCTCATGGGCGGGCTCGTGGTCGCCTCGCTGCTTCTCGCTCTCTTCCTGGGCTTCGTCACCTCGTGGACCTTCATCCTTCCCGTGCGTCACGCCCAGCGCTTCCTCGCCCGCGTGGCCAAGGGAGACTTCAGCACCACGGTCAACGTGGACAACCGCGACGAGTTCGGCGAGCTCGCCGCGCAAATGAACAAGATGAGCGCGGAGCTCAATCGCCTCTACGAGGAGCAGCGCACGGTGGCCCGCCAGCTCGAGGGGCTCAATGCGCAGCTGGCCCGGGCGAGCCAGGCCAAGTCGGAATTCCTCGCCAACATGAGCCACGAGCTGCGCACCCCCATGAACGCGATCCTCGGCTTCACCGAGATGATCCTCGACAACATCTACGGCGAGGTGCCCCCGGCGCTGCGCGGGCCCATCGAAGATGTGCGCACCTGTGGCCAACAGCTCCTCCGTCTGATCAACGACGTCCTCGACCTCTCGAAGATCGAGGCGGGTCGCATGGAGCTCTCCCTCACCGACTACTCCGTGCCGGAGGTGGTGGAGACGGCCCGCACCTCTCTGCGCTCCCTCGCCGAGGAGAAGGGCCTGCTCTTCACCGCCGAGGTGGCGCCCGACTTCCCCGTGGCCCACGGGGACGGCAAGCGCATTACCCAATGCCTGACCAATCTCGTGGGCAACGCGCTCAAGTTCACCAAGCAGGGGCAGGTCATCATCACCGCGCGTCTGGAGGGGAACGAGGTCGTGTACAGCGTGTCCGACACGGGCATCGGCATTCCCGCGGACCAGCTCGACCACATCTTCGCCGAGTTCCGCCAGGTGGACGCCAGCATCAGCCGCGAGTTTGGCGGGACGGGTCTCGGGCTCAGCATCACCAAGACCTTCGTCGAGCTCCACGGCGGACGCATCTGGGTGGAGAGCGAGCCCGGCCGCGGCTCGACCTTCTCCTTCGCCGTTCCCCTTCGAGTGGCGGAAGCCAGGGAGGCCGCATGAGGCAGAAGAAGATCCTCCTCGTGGAGGACAACGAATTCAATCGGAAGATCGTGCGCGATCTCCTCGCCCGCCAGCCCTATGACTTGCTCGAGGCCCACGACGGGGAGGCGGGGGTGATGGCGGCTCGACGCGACAAGCCGGACGTGATCGTCATGGACGTGCAGCTCCCCAAGCTCTCCGGTCTCGATGCCACGCGGGCCATCCGGGCGGAGCCGGAGACCGCCAAGATCCCCATCATCGTCGTCACCTCCTTCGCCCTCTCGGGGGACGACAAGAAGGCCATGGCCGCGGGCGCCTCCGCCTATCTCGCCAAGCCCTACAGTCCGCGGCAGCTTCTCAACACCATTCGCCGGATGGCGGGCGACGCCTGACCCAGAGGAGACGAGAGCCATGATTGGAGCGAGCCGCTGGATCATCGCGGGAGCCGCCATCGCCGCCATCGTGGCGCCTGCTCCCTGGGCCTCGGCAGGCCAGGAGGAGCAGTTCACCCCGGAGTACAAGGAGCTCCGCAGCGCGGTCGACCCGAAGCACACCCCGAAGATCGTGGCTCCCGACACCGTGAAGCGGGGGCAGTGGTTCGACGTGACCATCACGGTGGGAACCGGAGGCGAGCATCCGTCGTTGGGAGAGCACTTCGTGCGCTATATCGCGCTCTACATCAACAGCGCGGAGATTTCCCGCGCGTATCTCCACCCGGTGTTCTCCTACCCCAAGGTCACCTTCACCATTGCGCTCGATGAAGGCGGCGTGCTTCGCGCGGTGGAGGAGCCCACTCACTCTGCGGCGTGGGAGTCGAGCAAGCCCATCACCGTCACCCCCTGAGGGCAGTTACTTCTTCCCCATCTCCACGGTGAGGCCCGTCGTGTCCTGATCGCCTACCGTCACGTCACGCGTGACGGTGCCCAGCGTCTCGTGCCAGACCTTGAGGGTGTACTTGCCCGGGGGCACGTTCTCGAGCACGAACTCGCCCTGCGGGCCCGTCACCACGAAGAACGGATGGTCGGCCACCACCACCCACGCGCGCATCCACGTGTGGAGATCGCAGTCGATCCGCACGATCTCGGGCTTCTTGAAGACCACGGGGATGGTCCGTCCCTTGGGCTGGGTGCGATTGAAGGTGGGGTTCTCGCTGCTCGCGCTGTGAAGATTGTGGAGAAGCCGGTCGCTGTTGAGGAAGTCCACCGTGCCGCCCACGGGCACCACGAGCACCCGCGGAATGTAGACGCACTGCTGCTGATCCATTTGCACAGGCTTGGCCGGCGCCTCGGTACGGGAGCCGGGCGGCGGGCTCTGCAAGGACACGACCGCCCACTGGATGCCGCGATTGGGCCCCACGACGAGCTCCTCGCTTTCCTTGCTCTTGCCGCAGACGTACTGGTCGATGTTGATGGGAATCTGCTTACGCGGGGGCGGGGGTCCCGCGTTCAGGATGGCCCCGCGGATGGCCGCGCCCGAGGCGGCCTCCACGTCGAGCCAGGCGACCAGGATCAGGACGACGACGCCGCTGGCTAGACGGCGCGCACGGCTGCTCATGCGCGATCTCCACGCGGGCCGCGGCGGGCGCCGTCGGTCCACTTCGGTCCGTACGCGTGCGGGACGTAGGATTCGAGATAGCGGAGCAGGGCGTCCACGTCGCGGGCAGGATACCAGAGGTCGAGGAATTCGGGCTTGATAAAGGCCTCGTCCACGCCCTTCTGGAACTGGGTCCAGAGCGGGTCGAAGAAGCCGTCGAGGTCGAGGATGGCGATCGCCTTGCGGTGATAGCCGAGTTGCTTGAGGGTGAGGGCTTCCAGCACCTCTTCCATGGTGCCGATCCCGCCCGGGAGGGCCACGAAGGCGTCGCCCCGCTCGTCCATGATGGCCTTGCGGTCGCGCAGACCGTCCGTGACCACGAGTTCGCTCACCGCCGTCTCACCCACCCCGAGGTCGAGGAGTGCACGGGGAATCACCCCGGTAACCAGGCCGCCGTGCTCGAGCACGGAGCGCGAGAGCGCGCCCATGAGCCCCACGCGGCCCCCTCCGTACACGAGGCGCCAGTGTCGCCTGGCCATCTTTTCGCCCAGCTCCACGGCGATGGCGAAATACTTCGCGTCGACGGCGTCGCTAGAGCCGCAGAAGACCGTGACCGCGCCGATCATCAGGCGGGCTCGTCGGGCGAGCGGACGGCTCGACCGTGCGCGATGCCCGCGTTGCGACGGAGCCCAGAGGGCTTCGCGCGCAGCAACGCGGTGCCTCGGAATCGCTCTCGCAGCTCGTCGTCGCTCATGGCGATCATCCGGGCGGCCCCCGGATACGGAACGGCCGGTTGGAACGCATCTTCCCGCGTGACCGGCGCCTTGCGATTCCAGGGACAGACGCTCTGGCACGCATCGCAGCCGAACTGCCACGGCCCGAGCCCGCTCTCCAACGTGGGATCGATGTCGCCACGGTGCTCGATGGTCAGGTACGAGATGCAGCGTCGGGCGTCGAGCACGTAGGGCGCCACGAAGGCCTCCGTGGGGCAGGCATCGAGGCAGGCGCGGCAGCTCCCGCAGCGGTCGGGCAGCGACTCGTCCGCGTCGAGGTCCGCGGTGGTCAGGAGCACTCCAATGAAGAACCAGGAGCCGAGCTCGGGATGGAGGAGCATGGTGTTCTTGCCGATCCAGCCGAGGCCCGCGCGCGCGGCCAGATCGCGCTCCAGGACCGGGCCCGTGTCGACATAGCCCCTGCTGACCGCGCCGCATGCCTCGGCCAGGTACGCCGCAAGTTCGCTAAGCCGAGGCGTCATGACGGAGTGGTAGTCGCGTCCCCACGCATAGCGGGCCACCGGGGCCCAGGAGGCGTGGCCGACCGACTCGCCCTGATAGTAGTTGAGCGCCACGCAGACCACGGAGCGCGCACCGGGAAGCACGCGGGTGGGATCGAGGCGCTCGCCGGCGCGGGCGGCGAGATAGCCCATGGTCGCCCCGTAGCCAGCTTCCAGCCAGCGGGTGAACGCGGGCCCATGCTCGGGCGGCGTGGCGGGCCCGATGGCCACGCGATCGAAGCCCAGCTCGAGGGCGCGCGTCTTGACGGATTCGCTGAGGGCGCCAGCGGCGAGCGTCACGACCGCCGCGCCTTGATGATGAGGTGCGCGCGGGTCAGGGAGCGCCCACCCTGCTCGAGGAAGGCGATGTAGCGAAACCAGCGGCCGTCGGCCCGCCACTTGTCCTCGAGCCCCACGGCGGCCGCGAGTCCCTGCTCCACCGAATCGAAGCGCGACACCTCGCGCTCGACCTCGATCGCTTCGGGAACGAAGCCCGCCGCGCGCAGAACGCGCTCCATGCGCGCTTCGTCGTAGGAGAAGCGCGAGACCTTGCCCGTTTCCCGCCACTGGTCGACGTGGAACGCGACCATGCCCAGGCAGTGGCCCGGCGCGAGCGCCCGCCCCGCCCGCTCCACGATGGCATCGGAGGCACAGAGGTAGGCGGTGACGAGGTCTGGCTGCCAGGAGGTGTACTCCTCGCGCTCGACGTCCGCCTCGTGAAACTCGAGATTGCCGATCCCCGCCACCGTGGCGAGCCGGCACGCTTCACCGATCGCGCGCGCGTCGCGATCGAGGCCGATGGCATGCTTGACCCGGGGCGCGAGCCAGAGGGTGAGCCGGCCCGATCCGCAGCCGACGTCGAGGACCCGCTTCGCCTCCAGGCCCTCCGCCTCGAGCAAGGCAAGAAAGCGCGAGGAGAGCGACACGCTACCCGGCCTTGAAGTACTTGGCCTCGGGATGATGGAAGACGAGAGCCGACACCGAGGCCTCGGGATCCATCATGAAGCCCTCGGTCAGTCCGATGCCGATCTGCTCGGGCTGGAGCAGGTCGAACAGGATCCGCTGATCGGCGAGGTTCGGGCAGGCTGGGTAGCCGAACGAGACCCGCAGACCACGGTAGCGGGCCTTGAGCCGGTCGTCCATGGCCAGGTCCGGCGAATCGGGGAAGCCCCACTGCGTACGCAGTCTCGCGTGGAGCATCTCGGCGAGGGCTTCGGCGAGCTCGATGGCGAGGGCCTGGATGGCGTGGGAGCGCAGATACTGCCCCGCCTCCTTCCACCGCTCCGCGAGCTCGCGCACGCCCGCCCCGCAGGTGACGGCGAACATCGCCACGTAGTCGGGCTCGCCGGACGCGAGGTCCCGCACGTAGTCGGAGAGGCACAGACGCTCGCCATCGCGCTGACGGGGGAACCGGAAGCGCGCCGCCTCCTTCCCGTCCGCCAAGACGATCAGATCGTCGCCCGAGGAGCGCGCTTCGAAGAAGCGATAGACGCCGTTGGCCTCCAGCCACCCACGCTGCGCCGCCTCCCGCTCCAGGTCCTCTACCACGGCGAGGATCTCGAGGGTTTTCGGGTCGCCCTCGGCGAGGAGCCGCGGCACCGAGCCCTTCAGCCCGAGATGCTTGCCCAGGAGCATCTGGAGGTTGAGGTAGGGGTGGATGCGGGCGAGGGGCACCCGTCGGAGCACGTGGGGATCGAGATCGGGCGGCCTCGGGATCGGCACCGTGCGCGAGACGGCGGAGCGCACACCCTCCGAGACCGCGGGGCCGGGCGCCGAAACCTCGGCCGCCCCTGCTCCCGCCCGCAGCCCTTCCTGCTCGACGCGCAGGCGCTCCAGCATCGCCTCCCGTGTGGTGGCGCCGAAGAGCCGGTTGGCGAGGTCGAGCCCGTCCATGGCGTCCTTGGCGTAGATGGTCGGGCCGCCGTACTCGACGGAGATCCGCGTGGCGGTGAACTTGCGCGTGAGGGCCGCGCCGCCGACGAAGAGCGGGATGTCGATCCCCGCCGCGCGCAGGTCCTCGGCGGTGGTCACCATCTGCTGGGCGGACTTCACGAGGAGCCCGGAGAGGCCGAAGGCGTCGGGCTTGTGCTGGTGATAGGCCGCGATGAGGTCCTCGGGCGGCACCTTGATGCCGAGGTTGATGATGCGGTAGCCGTTGTTCTTGAGCACGATCTCGACGAGGTTCTTGCCGATATCGTGCACGTCGCCCTTCACGGTGGCGAGGATCAGGGTGGCCCGAGTGGCGCTCTCGTCCTTCTCCATGAACTGCTCGAGATGGGCCACCGCCGCCTTCATCGCCTCGGCCGACTGCAGCACCTCGGCCACGATGAGCTGGTTGTCGTTGAACAGTCGCCCGACCTCTTCCATGCCCTTCATGAGGGGGCCGTTGATGATAGCGAGCGGGGCCAGCTCCTGGAGCTTGCGGTCGAGATCCTCGATCAGCCCGTCCTTGGAGCCCTCCACGATGCAGCGGGCCAGCCGCTCGTCGAGGGGCAGCGCCTCGGCTGACTTCGCCTCCTTCTTTCGCCCCCGGAAATGCGCGGCGAAGGCGGCCACCGGATCGTCGCCGCGCCAATAGATCAGGTCCTCGGCAAGCCGACGCTCCTCTTCGGGAATGGAGGCATAGCGCTCGAGCTTCTCCGAGTTAACGATGGCGTAGTCGAGCCCGGCCTTGGTGCACTGGTAGAGGAAAACGGCGTTCAGTACCTCGCGCCCGGCCGGGGGAAGCCCGAAAGAGACGTTGGAGATGCCGAGCACGGTCTTGCACTCCGGGAAGCGCGTCTTGATGGCGCGGATGCCCTCGATGGTCTCCACGGCGGAGCCGATGTAGTTGGCGTCACCCGTGCCCACGGGAAAGACGAGGGCGTCGAAGATGAGGTCGCGCGCGGGCAGCCCATACTTCTCGGTTAGGAGCGCGTAGGAGCGCTCGGCAATGGCAAGCTTGCGTGCCCGCGTCACCGCCATGCCCTGCTGCTTGTCCTCGTCGATGCAGCCCACGATGACCGCGCCGCCGTAGCGCTTGAGGAGCGGCACGACCTTCTCGAAGCGCTCCTCGCCGTCCTCCAAGTTGATAGAGTTGACGATGGCCTTGCCCTGGCAGGCCCGCAGGGCGCTCTCGATCACCACCGCGTCGGTGGAGTCGATCATGAGCGGCACCTTCACCTTGCGGGTGACCTGGGCCATGAAGCGGTCCATGTCGGCGTGCTCGTCGCGGTCGGGGTTGGCGAGGCACGCGTCCAGGACCTGGGCCCCGCCCTTGACCTGGGCCCGCCCGATCTCCGCGCCCTCCTCGAACTTCTCCTCGACGATGAGGTCCTTGAAGCGGCGCGAGCCGATCACGTTGGTCCGCTCGCCCACCAGCACGGGCCGGTTGTCTTCCGTGGGATACAGCGCTTCGATGCCGCTCACCGCGGCCGCGCGTGTGGTCGCGGGGCGGCGAATGGGCTGGCCCTCCGCGATCCGGGCGAGGGCCGCGATGTGGGCCGGGGTCGTCCCGCAGCAGCCGCCGATCGCGTTGACCCAGCCTTCCTGCACGAAGCGGCGCATCTTGAGGGCGAGACTCTGCGGCGTCTCCTCGTAGCGTCCGCGATCGTCGGGCAGCCCGGCGTTCGGATACACGGTGATGACACAGGTCGCGATCTCGCTGAGAGAGCGAAGATGATCGGTCATGAACTCCGGGCCGGTGGCGCAGTTGAGTCCGATGGAGAAGAGGTCGAGGTGCTCCAGGGAGGTATAGAGCGCATCCACCCCCTGCCCGGCCAGCATGGTCCCCATGGGCTCGATGGTGCCGCTGACCATGAGCGGAAGCGTGCGCCCGGCCTCCGCGAGAGTCCGCTTCACGCCGATGGCCGCCGCCTTCACGTTGAGCGTGTCCTGGCAGGTCTCGAGGAGCAACGCGTCGACCCCGCCCTCGATCAGGGCTCGGCTCTGGCGATAGTACGCGTCCAGGACCTGATCGAAGGTGACGCCGCCCGTGACCGTGATGGTCCTGGTCCCGGGTCCCATCGCGCCCAAGACGAAACGAGGCCGATCCGGAGTCGACTGCCTGTCGGCTGCCTCGCGAGCGATGCGGGCGGCGGCCAGGGTTACTTCGTGGCAGCGATCAGCGAGCCCATATTCGGCGAGCACATAGGGCGCACAGCCAAAGGTATTGGTCGAGATGCAGTCGGCCCCCGCCTCGAGATAGTTCCGGTGGATATCCCGGATGACCTCGGGCCGCGTGAGATTGAGGTGCTCGTTGCAGCCCTCGAGGTCTCGGCCGCCGAAGTCCTGGGCGGAGAGATCGCGCGCCTGGATCATGGTGCCCATGGCGCCGTCGAAGATCAGGATCCGCTCGGCGAAAGCCCGGGCGAAAGCAGAGCGCTCAGCGTGCTGCGTCATGCGCTCATTCTAGCGCACGGGCTCGAAAACCCGCAGAGGCCGTGGCGTCCCCCGTGGGTGATCCGGCCAGTGTGAAAAGCTACAGTTTGGCTACGCGGGACGTCCCCCCTGGGCGAGCACCTCGGAGGCGGCCTTCTCGACCACGGTGCCCTTGAAGAAGTCGGGGTCTACCTCGCCCCAGAAGCGCACGGCGTTCCCGAACATGAAGTCCCGGAAGTCGTTGTCGTCCATCAGGCCATCCTCGACGAGCTCGTAGGCCTCGGGAACGACCTCGGTCATGTCCGGCACGTCGAAGTGACCCACGTCGGAGCTGAAGATCGCGTTGAGCCGGGCGCCCATGGGATTGGCCTTGCGGTTGAACGCCCACGCGTTGCTCGGATCGTCCGCCTCGCAGCCGAAGTAGAAGCGCGGGACGAATAGCTCCTTGATGTCCCTCTTCGCCTTGATCTCGCAGCGGAAGTAGTCGTCGAGGTTTTGGAGGCCGCCGGTCAGCGTGGAGTGGGAGTCGCCCTCCAGTCCCTCGCCGCGACCGACCGCCTCCGCCACCGTGCCATTCGCGTACTTGCGCGCGTAGTCGAGGAGCCGAGCCCGGTCCAGCTTGCTCGGGTTCGTGCTCTCGATGGCCTGCCGATTGCGCTTCTCCCAGTGCCCGATGAGATCGGCGTACAGCATGCACGCCCAACCCACGCCGCCCTCGAGGAACGCGAAGTTGAGCTGGGGGAAGCGGCGCGTCACCCCACCGAAGAACATGGCCTTGGCCACCGCGTGCCCGGCGGAGGCGAAGTGGCCGATGTGGTTGTAGCAGAAGTTCGAGGGCGAGTTGCGGAGCAGAATGGACCGCGCGCCGTTGTGGAAGCTCGGCGCCACCTTGAGCTCGAGGCACTTGGCCCACACGGGGTCGTAGTCGTACGGGCTATCGAGGCCGACCACGTCGTACCACTCCACGAGCTTGGAGGCCTCCGGCTGCTCCGCCTCGAGGGCGGGCACCCGGCGCCGCATCATGCCGCCGACCATCACCACCTTGTAGCCGAGCTGCTTCACCACGAACTCCAGCTCCTCCAGCGCCTCCTCCGGCGTGTACATGGGAATGATGGCGGCAGGGATGATGCGATCGGAGAGGCCGCGGAACTGCTCAGCGGTGTAGACGTTGTAGGCTCGGCAGATGGCGCGCCGGAGCCGGTCGTCCTGCATCCGGTGGAAGGAGAGGCCCGCCGTCGGATACACCACGCTGAAGTCGATGCCGAGATCGTCGAGGCGCTCGTACATGAGCCGCGGGAACATCGCGGTGGCGCGGTCGAGCACGTTTTCGCTGGGCGACGACCAGAACGCCTCCATCCCCACGCGCTTGCGGGCGCGCTCGGACACCGACATCTTGAGCGCGCTGGGCACGCGTGACGTGGCGGTGTCGAGAGCCTCCACTGCAGCCTCGCCGCCGATGCGGCGAAACTGCTCGCGCATCACCGGCATGTACTCGATCCAGTGCCCGTCGGCGTCGACCACGGGATGATTCAGACGCGAGTGAAGGGTCCGGGCGTTCATGTGGCCGTTCGTCGTCATGGTGGGCCTCCCCGGGGTGAGGGTGACGTTCGTGGCCTGCCGATCATACCCCAGGTCGCGTGGGAAGAATCGACGGCCTCCGGGTCAGGGCGCAGGGAGCGTCACGGGCGTGAAGCCGTGCTGGGCCATGGTCGCCTGCCCCGCCGGCGACAGGATGTAGAGCATCAGCACCGCCGCCTGCGGTGGGGCCCCCTTGAGGAGCGCCACCCCGTATTCCGGACCGACCCGGAGGTTGTCGGGGAGCGCGATGACGGTGAGATTCGCCACTTGCCCTTCCAGGCGGCTCCGGCCCCCGCAGTAGGCGAGGAACACGTCCACCGTCCCGTCCCGGAGCGAGGTCGCGACCATGTCCTGCCCGGCCGGCGGCTGATTCGCGCCTCCGATCAGCACCCGTGCCTTGGCGTTGAGCGTGGAGGCGGCGCCTGGCCTCAGTGCATCCGCTCGCTTGAAGAGCTGCAGCGTGCAGTCGCCCAGCGGACCGGTACCGGCAGCCGTCGTCCCCAGCTTGATGCCGGGATCGAGGAGGACGTCGAGCAGGCTAGACGCGGTCAGGCCCACGCGCGCCGTCGAGAAGGCGCAGATGGGGTTCCGCGCGAACATGGCAATCGCCCTGGCCTGCCCCTGCCGCTCGAGCCGCAGCGGATGGCCCATGCCCGCGGAGGCGAGGAGATCGACGCGCTCGCCCTTCTCGATGCGCTCCCGCATCACGCCGGAGGGCCCGAACTCGGCGCGGACGGTGGTCCCCGTGCGCGCATGGAAATCACGGGCTATCTGCGTCATTGCCTCCCGGAGGCTCCCCGCGGCGTAGAGGACCAGCTCGTCGGCGGCGGCAGGACCGGCGGCGGCGAGGGCAAGAGCAGCGCCGGTCAACCCGGAGAGCACACGCTTCATGGAGAGCTCCTCATGGACGAATGGTATGGGCATGCTCGGGCGACGTGGGCAGTGATACCCTACCGCCCGTGGCGAGGCTGACCATCCGTATCGATCTGTCGGGCCACGGCGCCATCGGCCCGGGCAAGATCCGCCTCCTCGAGTTCGTCGGCGAGTCGGGCTCCATTTCCGCCGCCGGGCGCGCGATGAACATGTCCTACCGGCGCGCGTGGATGCTCATCGACGGCCTCAACCGGTGCTTCCGCACGCCCGTGGTGGAAACCCACTTCGGGGGGGCCCGCGGGGGCGGCGCCGTCCTCACCGAGCTCGGACATGATCTGATCGATCGCTACCGCACGATCGAGCGGGCGGCGACCAAGGCGAGCGCTCAAACCCTGGCCGCCCTCGAGGCCGCCCAGGCCAATCAGCGCGTAGCCGGCCCCGGCGAGCGCAAGGGCCGCTCCACCGTCGGTACGCGACGGCGCTCGCCGTCCATGCCCCGGCGCGCCCACAGCTAGCCCTCCCCTACCGCTTCGCCCCCAGGGACAGCGGCACGCAATCTGCCCCGCAGGAGGAGGGCGCCGTCTCTGGCGCCGGCACCGGACGATGGAGCACTGCCCGCGTCGACGTGAGGAGGAGCTGGCTGCCCTCGCGCGTCGGGATCACGGATGCCATCGCGTCCACGATCAGGCTGTAGTCGGCGGCGGTCCGACACGGATAGAGGAGGGAGACGCCGGGGCGATGCCGGGCGTGGAGCACGGTGCGCGCGCCGACCTGCAAAACCAGCCCCTCGCTGGCGATCGTCACCTCGGCGTGCACCACATGAGGGGTATCGCGCTCGTTCACGGTCAGGATGTAGGCCGTCGGCCCGCGCTCGCGCGCGGCCGCTTCGAGCTCTCCGAGGGCGACGGCAATAGTCATGGCATCGGTCCTCCTCGCTTGACAGTGTACGCTATATCTGTTAGGGAATAGCGTCGTCGCCCGCCCGCGCCACGGTGTCGCGGGAGCCTCCTTCAATAGCGGGGCGCTCGGCGCCATCGCCAGCCGATCAGGTGATCGATCTGAGACGGGTTCGCGGATCTCGACGTCTCCCTTTGACCGTCGAGGTGGCATCCAGGGCACCGATCGGGCTCGGGCGCTGGTGAGCACGTGACCTCGTTCAGCCAAAGGAGAACAGGGATGCGGCCGACAGGAGCACGGCAGCTGTGGACGGGCGTGGCGGTCATCGTCGGTCTCCTCCTGGCCGTGGAACCGGCGCCGGCGCTCGAGATCAGCGGGCTGGTCACCGGATTCAGCGCCGGGTCGTTCAGCGTGGGTCAGCTGGCAGCGCTGGCTCCGAGCATCGGAGGGGAAAAGACCGAGACGCTCGGCGGCGACACCTACACGGGCGTGTCGCTCTGGAGCCTTCTCGGAGGCAACGACACGGGCACCACCTCCAACATCACCACGGTCGGGGGCGGTAACAACCCGATCCTCCGGAACTACATCCTCGCCACGGGCGGCGGCGGCAAAACCTCTCTGTTGTCCGTGGGCGAGATCGATCCCTTCTTCGGCGGAACCGGGGCGCCGTATCTCGTGGCCTATCAGCTCAATGGGGCGGCGCTCCCCTCGCCGATTCTCGTGGTGCCGCAGGACACGACGCGCTCCCGCTACGTGACGGACCTCGATCAGCTCGTCGTCGCCACCGTGCCCATGGCGCCGCAGGGGCCGCGTTCGGTCACGCAGAGCTTCACCCTGACCGGCGTGGCCAAGCCCGGCACCTTCACCATCGCCGATCTGACGCCGGCGACCACCGTCTCGAACGTCACCTTCCTCTCTGGCAACACTCCCACGGGACCGAACTCGTATGCGGGCGTCGACCTCTGGAACTTTCTCGTGGCCGGCGGTCTCCTCTCCAATCCTTTGAACAGCTACGTCCTCGCCACGGGCAGCGACGGCTTCCGCGTGCTCTTCTCCCTCGCGGAGCTGGACCCCGCCTTCGGAGCGCGCACCGACCTGCTCGCGGACTCGATCGACGGCGGCGCCGCGGGAACGTCCCTCGGCAGCAACGGCTTCTTCAGGACCGTGATCCCGGGCGACCTCCACGGCGGCCGCTTCGTGTCGAACGTGGCCAGCCTTACTGTAGGTGCGGTGCCGGCGCCGGCCACCCTCCTGCTCATCGGAATCGGCATGGGCGCCCTTGGCCTAGCCAGGTGGCGGCGGCCACGATCGTCGCCGTAGCCGGAGTGGCCATCCGCGAATCGGTCCACCTCACGGCAGCACGATCAGGCCTCGCCCGGCTATTCGGCAGCGAGGCGGTCGCCTGGTGGGCTCGACGAGAAGTCCTGCGGCCTGATCCGTTCCAGCCACTCCGCCACTCCGCCGAGCGGGTCGGCCGCAGACGGATCGGGCACGAAGGGGCGCACCTGCGTGAAGACTTCGCCGCTGACATAGATGGGCACTCCTGCCCGTTTCGCCAGCGCCAAGGCGTCGGAGGGATAGCAGGGAACGCTCGCTTCGCCCTCACATCTGCTGAACGCCACGGAGCCAGCCAGCCCCGCTCCAGGCACGCATTCGAGCACGATCCGGATCGGGCGCGCCCCGAGCGTCCGCAAGAGACTCTCGACGAAATCGTAGATGGGGTGCTCCGATTTGGGATTCCGAACGATCTCGCGAGCGAAGCGAACGCTCTCGTCAGGATCTGCCCCGATGACAAGGGTTCGATGTCCGCCCACTTCCCCGAGGACGATGATGACCTGCCGGTGCTCGGGACACGATTCTCCCGGAACTGCATGAGGATCATGGGAAGGCTCGTTTCGGGTGACCTAGGGTCACCGGGGCAGAGGTGCCCGAGAAGCGCCCGCGATCGTCACGGCACCATGCGAAGGGAGACCGCTGGGCGAAGCGGTCCCGGCGGGTGAGTGACTCTTCTAGAGCGTGCGGGTGACGTCCGCCCATCCTCCGCAAACCGACGCCCTCGAGGATCGGACGATGCCGTATCCGCTCCGCCAGCCCGGACTTCACGGCGTTGTCTGCGTGAACGTCGCGCACCCGGGTGATCATGAGGGCACGGCGGAGGTTGTAGCCGAATTGCCGCTTGTACTCCTCGGAGGTCAGGGCGTGGCGGCGCAGATGGGTATTCGTCAAGTGCCGGAGCGAGCGCCCGCAGACGAGACACACCACGCCGGCTTCCGTGATGGCGAGCCGTGGATCGCGGAGGTATATGGACAGCGTGGCCGAGTCCAGCGTGCGCGCTCCGTCCCGTGGGACGGGGAGCGGAGTCGGGGCACGCGTCGCCGAAGGCGGTACGGCATCCATGGTCGACGGAAGAGCTGCCGTGGGGTCGTCGGCCACTCTGGTCTCCTATGTATCTCGGTATACAGCGACACGCCAGAAAAGAGGCGCGACGGCCGCGCCCCTCCGAGACCACTTCCTGTCGCACGCCCCTCAAGCCTTCTGTACTCTTGTCACGGGCAGCGATGGGCGTTATGGTCTTCCGTATATAGCGGGTTGTCAAGCTCAATCCAAGGGCAAAAGGAGACCGGTTCATGACGAACAACCTGAAGTTCTACATCGATGGCGCCTGGGTCGATCCGGCCACTCCCCGTCCCTTCGACGTGGTCAATCCCGCCACGGAGGAGCCCGTGGCTCAGATCAGCCTGGGCTCCGCGACGGATGTCGACCGCGCGGTCAAGGCAGCGAGGGCGGCCTTCCCCGCCTACTCGCATGCCTCCAAGGAGGAGCGCATCGCTCTCCTCCAGCGGATCATCGAGGCCTACAAGGCCCGCTACGACGACATCGCCAAGGCCATCTCGCTCGAGATGGGCGCGCCGGCCACCCTGGCGACCAAGGCCCAGGCCGCCACGGGCCTCGGTCACCTGAACCAGATGATCGCCGTGCTCAAGGACTACGAGTTCGAGAAGATGGAGGGACGTACCCTCATCGTGCGGGAGCCGATCGGGGTCTGCGGCTTCATCACGCCCTGGAACTGGCCGATCAACCAGATCATGTGCAAGGTCGCCCCTGCGCTCGCCGCCGGCTGCACCATGGTGCTGAAGCCCAGCGAGATCGCTCCCCTCAACGCCATCATCTTCACAGAGGTGCTACACGCGGCCGGCGTGCCGCGGGGCGTCTTCAACCTCGTCAATGGCGACGGCCCCACCGTGGGCCAGGCCATCGCCGCCCATCCGGGCGTGGACCTCGTCTCCTTCACCGGATCGACACGGGCCGGCATCCTCGTGGCCAAGGCGGCCGCCGACACCGTGAAGCGCGTCCACCAGGAGCTGGGCGGAAAGTCCGCCAACATCGTGCTGCCCGACGCCGATCTCAAGAAGGCGGTGAGCGACGGCGTGAAGAACTGCTTCCGTAACAGCGGTCAGTCCTGCAACGCTCCCACCCGCATGTTCGTGCCTGCGGGGCAGCACGACGACGCGGTGGTGGTGGCGCGGGAGACGGCGGAGGCGGTCAAGGTCGGCCCGCCCGACGCGGGCGACACGGTGATCGGGCCCGTGGTGAGCGAGACGCAGTTCAACAAGATCCAGCGCCTGATCGAGACAGGCATCCACGAGGGCGCCACCCTCGTCACGGGTGGCCCCGGGCGGCCCGAAGGCCTGTCGCGCGGTTACTACGTCCGTCCCACGGTGTTCGCCAACGTCAAGCCCGAGATGACCATCGCGCGCGAGGAGATCTTCGGGCCCGTGCTCTCCATCCTCCCCTACGAGACGGAGGAGCAGGTGATCGAGCTCGCCAACGACACCGTGTACGGGCTCGCCGGCTACGTGCAGTCCGGCAATCTTGACCACGCGCGTCGCGTGGCCGCGGACCTGCGGGCGGGTCAGATCAGCCTGAACGGAGCGCCGGGAGACGTGGCGGCTCCCTTCGGCGGGTACAAGCAGTCCGGCAACGGCCGCGAGTGGGGGAAGTTCGGCTTCGAGGAGTTCCTGGAGATCAAGGCGGTGCTCGGCTACCAGCCGTCCTGACCTACCGACTCACGGACGTCGAGCCGCAGTCAGCGTAGAGGCCGCCGAGCCTTCGCGCGCGGGGCGCTTGGAACCCGCGCGGAGCGCCGGCGGCCTCGGCCCCGCGCCGCCACCTCGTCGGGCGTGGGGCCGCTCGGCCCGACCGCCTCGTCGAGGCGATCGCGCAGGGCGCGCATGCGCTCCAGGAGCAGATGCCCCGTCTCCGTCAGCTCCATCCCGCGCGCCACTCCCCGCCCAGCCCGGTTGCGCACGATGGGGGTCTGGAGCGCTCGCTCCGCGCGGCGGAGATAACCCCAGGCATGACGGTACGACCAGCCGATCTCGCGCACGGCCTGGGCGAGGGAGCCGTGCTGGAAGATGCCGCCCAGGAGATGGATGCCGCCGTCGCCCACGAAGAACTCGCCGCTAAGCTCGAGCCAGACCTTCGTCTTCACGCGGGCGGCGATTATGCTCTCGTGAGCATTTTGAAGTGCCGTCTCTCGCCGCGTAGCATGAGGCATTGGTCGGGACCTGATGGCCGTATTCCTTCGGGAAGCTCGGCTCGTCATGGCGATGGCAATCCAACAGTACCACGGGCGAACACGCGCTCAGGAGCTCATCGGATGCGGTGCATGAAGGTCTTCGCGGTCGCTCTCGCCATGTCGATCCTCCTGGCAGACGGCGCCAGGGCGCAGGAAGTGACCCTTTCCGTGGCCATCAGCTTGAAGGAGGTGACCGAGGATCTCGGGCGCACCTTCATGGCCTCGCACTCCGGGGTGACCCTCCGCTACAACTTCGGCGCCTCCGGCGATCTGCAGAAGCAGATCGAGGCGGGCGCCCCAGTTGATGTCTTCCTCTCCGCGGCCCAGCGCCAGATGGATGACCTCGAGAAGCAGAAGCTCATCGTCGCGTCGACCCGGCGCGCCTTTGCCCGCAACGTTCTGGTGGTCGTCAAGCCGGCCGACTCCAGCGTCGACCTCTCGAAGGTGAACGATCTGCTCGAGTCTCGGGTTGTCCACATCGCCATCGGCAACCCGAAGACCGTGCCCGCGGGGCAATACGCGGAGGAGAGCTTGCGCGCCCTGGGCCTTTGGGATCGTGTCCAGCCCAAGCTGGTGTTCGCAGAAAACGTGCGCCAGGTGCTCGACTACGTGGCCCGCGGCGAGGTCGAGGTCGGCTTCGTCTACGCGACCGACGCGGCCACACGCGCGCAGGGTGTGAAGGAAGCGTTCCGAGCTCCGGACGACAGCTATCGGCCCGTGGTCTACCCGGGCGCCGTCATGGCCGCCTCGAAGCAGCCGGCCCTGGCCCAGGCGTTCCTCGATCTTCTGGCGAGCCCTCAGGGGCGCGCGGTCCTGAGCCGCTTCGGCTTCCACCCTCCGCCAGCGGGCGCCCGCTGATCGTCACCGGGCGACTCCTCTGAGCGGCGGATCTTCCCACGACAGCAGCCCGGGCGTCCGCTGGTTAGGCGCACAGCGGCACGTCCTTGCCAACGACCTCACCGGACACGTGGCACTCGAAGCACTTTCGTCGGCGACCCACCTCTACGCGTTGGGCCCGCTGGAAGGGCTTCGAGGCGAAGTCTCGATCTTCGACAGCACGCCGTTGATCGCGCGCATCCGCGACAACGCGATCGCCACGGAGTCCACCTGGAAGGCGCGTGCCTGCTTCCTGGTGTGGGCCGACGTATCCGCCTGGAGCTGGCAGATCCTCGATCCCACGCCGCCTGACCTGGACGCCCTGGAGGGTCCGCTCGCCCTCCTCGCGCGTGAGGCGGGATACGATGCCGAAGAGCCGCTGCCCTTCCTGGTCACGGGCACGGCCGCCGAGATGACCCTGCACGTGCTGGACAAACGCGACGGCCTTCCCCACGATGCAGAACGGCACGAGCAGGCCAAGGTACGGAGGACGCTCCGGGGAGAGCCCGTCGAGCTGATCGGCTTCCATTCACGACGGCATCGCGGCATCTTTACGCCAAGAGAGTCGAACCTGCACGTGCACCTGCGAAGCGCGGACGGCCGGATCTCCGGCCACCTCGAGGCGATCCGGCTCGTCCCGGGGGCACGGCTCGCCGTACCGGCAGGAGGCTGGTGTCAGTAGACCATCATCACGACAAGGGAGACGACCATGCGTCTGAGCGCGCGGAACATCATCAAGGGCAAGATCCTGGAAGTGAAGCGCGGGGCCACCACTGCCCACGTGAGGATCGACGTGGGCGGAGGCACCGTGATCACCTCGTCCATCACGAACGAAGCCGTGGACGAGCTCGGCCTCAAGGCGGGCGACCCGGCCTACGCGGTGATCAAGGCTTCCGACGTCATGGTGGCCAGGGACTGAGCACGGCGCTGTGCAGCTTTTCCTACGACGGCGGAGACATCACCAGAATCGGCAAGGAGTGCGGTCGCTCCACTGTCTCCTCATGGCGCAGCGAGAGTGTCGCCATGGAGCGCGCTGGACGCTACCGCGAAGCGCTCGGCAATCTCCTGGATGACGACAGCGGGACGCTCGCGCTCGACCAGGGCCGGATCGAAATTGAGCCGCCAGTCCGTGGGGCCGGCGGAGAAGACGATGCGCGAGCAGCTCTCGGACAGGAGGGGCTGCAGGCTCACACCAAAGGAGTCGTGGAACATCACGACACGGAGTCGTGAGGCGGTGGAACGCTCCGCCGCCGAGAGCCGTCCCTGAGGATCGAGCGGGCGTGCCCCTGGATCGGCCGCGCGAGACACGCGAGGGGGCGCGAGGAGCAGCGGGTCCTCGCCGATCCGACCCTCCAGCCCCAACATGGTTGCCAGATCGCCGCTCCATCCCCAGCGCACCCGGACGATCGGCACGGCCGGCCGCGCCTCGACCTCGGGATACCAGGCGTGGAGCCGTGCCACGATTTCGCGATGGAGGAGCCAGGCCCCGGCGTCATTCCAGTGCGTGTCCGTCCGAAAGTAGACCGTCCCGCCGGCCTTGGCGGATCGAAGGGCCGCGCGCGGATCGAGGATGGCGACGCTCGACCGCTCTCGCAGGTGTGAGACGATCTGGTCCAAGCGCGTGGTCTCCCGCACGCGGTTCAGGCGCGCCGGCATGTACTCCGGGTAGATGGTTTCCTTGTTCGGCGCGATCACCACGAGGAAGCGGATGCCGCGCTCGGCCAGCCAGGCCTGGCGCCGCTCCATGCGCCCCTGCCATCGCGTCACCTCGGCCTCCGTGAGCGGTTGCACCGCCCGATAGGAGGCGAGGGCCTCGTCGCCCGCGAAGAAGAGCCAACCCGACTTGCCGACGATGACGCTCGGCGTGGAGGAGACACCGAGGGAGAGCAGAGCACGGCTGTATGCGACCACGAGGGAACGGCGGAAGCCGAAGCTGTCGTTCCACCAGGACTCGAAGGCTCCCGTGTAGGACACTTCGATGGGCTGGCTCAGACGGCTCACCGGCGCCGGAGCGAGCCGCCGCTTTTCGGAAAGCCGCGTCGGATCGAGATCGAGAAGGGCATCGGCGGCGGGCAGGCAGATGGCCACGAGAAATACGACCATGACGCCGATGTCCGACACAGTTCGCACTCGATTCAGGCGATCGCCCGGCACCGGTCAGAACCTGAAGTAGATGAACGGGTTGTAGGTGCCGGCGGCCATCTGCATGGCCGACGCGACGAGGAGCAGGGCGAGTCCGGCCAGACGTCCCGCTTCCACCGCGACGCGAAGGTTGATGGTCGCGATATCTTCGCGCCACTGGCCGAGGCGGGGGAGAATAGGAGCTGAGCCGATGATGCCCGCGGTTAGGGCCAGCGCCACCACGGCGTTGAGCTGGAGCCCAACGTGATGCTCCAGCCCCGTGCCGGAGGCGAAGCCGGCCATCGCCGCGAGATACCTGCCCGCCTGCGGCAGGCTTTCCGCACGGAAGAACACCCAGCCGACCACCACGGCAAGCATGGTGTAGGCGTGGCGCGCGGGCGCCCAGAGTCGCTCCAGCCAGTGCCCGGCGCCCAGGCGCTCGAGCACGAGGAAGCTGCCGTGATAGAGCCCCCAGGCCACGAAGGTCCAGGCGGCGCCGTGCCAGAGGCCGCACAGGAAAAAGACGATCCAGAGGTTGAGGAAGGTGCGGGTGGAGCCGCGTCGATTGCCGCCGAGGGGCACGTAGACGTAGTCTCGGAACCACGTCGAGAGCGAGATGTGCCAGCGGCGCCAGAACTCGGTGAGGGATCGGGCCACGTACGGGTAGTTGAAGTTCTCGGGAAACCGGAAGCCGAAGAGGAGGGCGAGGCCGATGGCCATGTCCGAGTAGCCCGAGAAGTCGAAATAGATCTGGAGCGTGTAGCAGACGATGCCCAGCCAGGCCAGCCCCACCGTGAGCTCCCAGGTGGGCAGCGAGAAGATGGCGTCGGCGGGAACGGCCACCGTGTTGGCCACGAGCATCTTCTTGGCCAGGCCGATCACGAAGCGCTGGACGCCGAGAGCGAAGGCTTCGCGCGTCACCACGCGGCGGACCAGCTGGCCCGCGATGTCCTTGTACCGAATGATGGGCCCTGCGATGAGCTGGGGGAAGAACACGATGTAGAGCCCCATGGCCGTCGGCTCTCGCTGGCCGTCGGCGGCGCGGCGAGAAACGTCGACCAGATACGAGAGCGCATGAAACGTGTAAAAGGAGATGCCGAGGGGAAGGGCGAAAGCGGGCACGGTCACCGGGCTGGCCCCGATGAGGGTGAGAGCGGCATTGGCATTCCCCGCGAGGAAGGCGGCGTACTTGTACGTCACGAGGAGCGTGAGGTTGAGGACAACCGCGGCTCCTAGCAGCGCCTTCGCGCCCGGCTGGCCGCGTCGGCGATCCAGCCAGAGGCCGAAGCCGAAGTTGGCGGCAATCGACGCGAGCATGACAAGGACAAAGCGCGGCTCGCCCCACCCGTAGAAGACCAGGCTCAGGCCGAGGAGCCACAGGTTGCGGAGCCGGCCGCGAGTGACGAAGTAGCCGGCGAGGACTAAGGGCAGGAAGATGAAGAGAAAAATCGGCGAGCTGAAGACCACATATCGAGCCTAGAGGGAGCCCGTCTCGGGTGTCAATTTTCCTGGACATCCCCTGCCACCGCCGGCCCCCGTGCCCCAGACGGTGAGCTAGAAGACCGTCCTTTAGTGGCAAACTGCCGCTCGTAGAGGTGACGCAGCTCGCCGAGCGTGGTCGCCTGTCCCGGCGCCTTGTCCTCGCGCACCCGGGCAATGCGGGCGAAGCGCAGGGCTAGCCCTGAAGGATACGTCGGGCTCCGCTGGATCTCGTTGTAGTCGACCTCGACCACGACCTCGGGGCGCACCCTCACCGTGTAGCCATCGTCACCTACCGCTAGGGCCTGGAGCCGCTCCGTCATCTCCGTGAACTCGCGGTCGGTCAGTCCCTTGAAGGTTTTCCCGACCTCGGCCCAGCCCTCGTCATCCCGGACGGCGAGGTGATAGTTGGAGAGCCATCCGACACGGCGGCCGGAGCCGCGATCGGCCGCCACGATCACGCAATCCACGGTGAGGGCGGCCTTGAGCTTGAACCAGCGCTTCCCTCGTCCCCCCGGCTCGTACGTGCTTCGGAGATCCTTGGCGATGACACCTTCGTGACCCGCGGCGAGCGAGGCGGCCATGAAGGCCTCGCCGTCGTCGACCGAGGAGACGACCCGGCGCTCGGCGAGCCATCGCCCGCCCGACACGCGGCTGAGCGACTCCCACCGCGCCGTGGAAGGCTCGTCGAGGAGCGAGCGGCCGTCGACCATGAGGCAGTCGAAGAGATGCAGAGCGAGGGGCAGCTCGCCCGCGGCCGCCTCCACACCGCGCTTCCTCCGGAACCGCCGCATCAGCTCCTGGAAGGGCAGCGGGCGCCCGGCCCCATCGAGCGCCACCACCTCGCCGTCCAGGATGAAGGGCGTGCCACGCAGGTCACGGCGGGCGATCTCCACGATGTCGGGCAAGCTCGGCGTCACATCGGAGAGCCGCCGGCTCCAGATGCCCACGCGCTCGCCGTCGCCATGGAGTTGGATGCGCGCCCCGTCGTACTTGTACTCGAGAGCGGAGGAGCCGCCGTGCGCTTCGAGCGCCTCCGCCACGCCGTCCGCCACCTCGGCGAGCATGGGGAGGAGCGGTACGAACACTCGCGGCTCAGCGGCGGCGAGAGTCTCCGCGCCGCCGTGCAGCGCGAGGCTCGCCACGGTGGTGAGATCACCGGTGACCAGGGCGGCGCGGCGGACCGCGGACGGGACGGCCCCCGCTGCCTCGGCGATGGCTTCGAGGACGAGGCCCTCGGAGAAACCCATGCGCATCTCGCCGTAGATGACGCGCTGGAGAAGCTCGCGCTCCGCCTCCGTGGCCCGCTCCGCCAGCTCCCGGAGCCGCTCCTCACGGAGACGTCGCGATCCCGGCCCGCTCGCGTCTGCCACGGCGCCGAAGGCGGCCGCCACGTCGGCGAGGGTGAGCGTGGCCGAGGCGGCGCCGGAAGAAGCAGGAAGGCCACGGACGTTCAGCACCCGCGCACCCGAGGCGGGGAACGCGCGGCCGCTCAGATACGTGACGGCTCGAATCAGGTCGTCGGGCGAGAGTCCGCGGAGATAGTCCGCGACGAGGCGTCGCTTCTCGAGGCGGCCGGAGCGACCCGCGACCTGCGCGCGGAGGGCGACCAGATCGGAGAGGAGCGCCATGGGACGATCGACGGCGGTCTCCCGCGGCGCGCGGGCGCTCGCCTCAGCCGGTGACGGCGCCCTCGGAGGCGTTGGACACGGTGATGGCGTACTTGTGAAATACACCGCTCGTATAGCGCGGCTTGGGCGCCTTCCACTTGGCAAGACGCTTCTTCATCTCCGCCCCCGAGATCTCGACATCGACCCGCCGCTTCTTCACGTCGATGTGAATCATGTCGCCGCTCTTCACGGCGGCGATGGGTCCGCGCTCCGCCGCCTCGGGCACGATGTGCGCCATCACGAAACCGTGGCTCGCCCCGGAGAAGCGCCCGTCGGTCATGAGGGCCACGGTATCGCCCAGGCCCGCGCCCTGGAGCGCGCCGGTGACGTGGAGCATCTCGCGCATGCCCGGCCCGCCCTTCGGTCCCTCGTAGCGGATGACGATGACGTCGTTGGGCTTGATCTTGCCTTCCTTGACCGCCTTGAAGGCGCCTTCCTCGCGCTCGAACACGCGCGCGGGGCCGCGATGCTCGGACTTGCTCTGGCCGGAGAGCTTGATCACGCAGCCGCCGGGGGCGAGGTTGCCGCGCAGGATGACGATGCCGCCCGTGGGTTTGAGGGCCTGCTTGAGAGGCTTGATCACCTCCTGGCCCGGAGGCTCGGTGGCGGCGGCGATCTCCTCGCCGATGGTGCGTCCCGTCACCGTCTTCTCGCCCCCGTGGATCAGCCCCGCCTCCACCAGACGCTTGCCCACCACGGCCATGCCGCCCGCCTCGTGCATCTCGGGCGCCGTGTAGGTGCCCCACGGCTTCAGGTCGGCGACCACGGGTGTCTTCTTCGACAGACGGTCGAAGTCGTCGATGGAGAGCTTGAGCCCGAAATCCTTCGCGGTGGCCGGCAGGTGCAGCACGGCGTTCGTCGAGCCGCCCGTGGCAAGGACGCCGATGATCGCGTTCTCGAAGCTCCGGCGCGTCACCAGCGAGCGCGGCGTAATGCCCTTCCGCACGAGCTGCATGACGAGCTTGCCGCTCTCGAACGCGACCTCCTCCTTGCGGGGATCGGTGGCGGGAATGCCGTTCCAGCCCATGGGAGACATGCCCAGCATCTCGTAGGCGGTGGCCATGGTGTTGGCGGTGAACTGGCCGCCGCAGGCGCCCGCGCCCGGGCACGCGTGGTCCTCGACGTCCTTGAATTCCTCGAGGGAGATCTTGCCGGCGTTGTAGGCGCCGAGAGCCTCGAACACGTCCTGGATGGTCAGGTTGCGATTGGCGAAGAGGCCCTGGGTGCCCGCGCAGCGCCCGAACATGATGGAGCCGCAGTACAGCATGAGGCCGGGGATGTCGAGACGTCCCAGCACCATGATCATGGCCGGGATGGTCTTGTCGCAGCCGGAGATGGTGACAAGACCGTCGAACATGTGGCTGCGCGCCACCAGCTCCACCGAGTCTGCCACGACCTCGCGGCTGATGAGCGAGCCCTTCATCCCCTCCGTGCCCATGGTGATGCCGTCGGTGATGGAGATCGTGTTGACCTCGATGGGAGTGCCCCCGGCGGCCCGGATGCCCTGCATCACCTTCTCGGCGAGCTTCCGGTGGTTCCAGTTGCAGGGCATGGTCCCGATCCAGCTGTGGGCGACACCGATCTGCGGGCGCGCGAGGTCCTCGTCGGTGAAGCCGACGGCCTTCATCATGGCGCGGGCCGGCGCGCGGTCGGGACCCTCGAGGAGAACACGGCTCTTGTGGCGGGCATCGGTGGCCATGACTGGACTCCCTTGTCGTGACGGCGCTGGTGGTGTCGCGGTTTCGAATCTTACAGCACGTCGCGGAGCGGAGCCAGAGCATAGCCGCCGCTCCACAGGCTCTCGATCATGGCGGGAAGCGCCTCCCCGAGGCGTGCTCCCGCTCTCGGCACGCCGTCCGCGTCGTCGAGGTCAAACGTGAGGGCGGTGTTTCGGCCCGCGCGCTCGCCGCGCCAACGACAACCGAGGGTGAGCGCGTGCGAACCCCAGGTGTATGTCGCCCCCAGCGCGGGGGCGGCGAGGAGCGCCGCCGGGGTCACGACGCCCGTTCGCGCGCCAGGCTTCCGTCGCCGAGGACGAGGCCCACGATCTCTTCCGCCGCGTGCACGCGGCGGTAGAGCCGGATGCGGTCGCGGATGCTCTTGAGGAGTCCAGGGTCGCGGAGGGTGGCCACGATCACGCGTTGGAGCTGCGCCCCCGAGCCCGCGACGAGACCGACGCCCGTCATGGCCGCGAACCGCTCGTTGCGCTGCTCCTGACCGGGGAGCGAGCCGAAGCAGATCACCGGCAGTTCGGCGGCGAGGGCCTCGGCGAGGGTGAGGCCGCCCGCCTTCGTCACAAGAATATCGGCTGCCGCCATCATGGTGCGCACGTGATCCACGAAGCCGAAGACCTTCACTCGCCGCTCGTGGCCACTGGCCAGACGGCGGAGCCGCGCCTCGAGAGCGCGGCTGTGGCCGACCACGAACACAGCCTGGAAGGCGGGCTGCTCCATGGCGAGCACGGCGCGCGCCGCTTCCTCGAGGCGGCCAAATCCACCCCCCGCCCCGTCCATGAACAGGAGCACGGGCAGGCGAGGCGAGAGGCCAAGGGAAAGGCGGGCGGCGGCGCGGTCGGGCTGCTCGAGGAATTCCGGGGCCACGGGAATACCCGTGACCACCACGTTCTCCCGAGGCAGCCCCCGCGCCGTCAGCTCGTGGGAGATCTCCTCCGCAGGGACGCAGTACCGGTCCACGTGAGGATGGATCCACTGAGTATGCGCCACGAAGTCGGTGAAGACGGTGGTGTGGGGCGGGATCGCCTCGCCGCGCGAGCGCAGATAGGACAGCGCCCCCGCGGGGGTTGGCTGCACTGACACGACTTGGTCGAAGCGCTCCGCCCGCAGCATGCTCCGCAGGTTGTCCGCGCCCAGGTGGTTGAAGCCGAGCAGGAGCGGCGAGCCCACGTGGATGCGGTCGCCCAGCCAGTAGGCTCCTCCCCACACCGCAGGGGCGCGGCGCAGCAGCTCGTAGTAGAGCGCGCGGCTCCAGCGGTCGAAGGCAGGGTGCACGAGATCGCGGAAGTGATCTACCACGGTGGGGACGGCGCCCGCGCGTCGGAACTCCTCGGCGAGAATGCCGGCGGCGCGGGTGTGGCCGGAGCCGTACGAAGCGGTGAGGATCAGCACCCGCGGCGGGGCGCCGCTCATGCGACAGGCCGCCGCGCGACGAGAAGGGTGAGCTTGCCCTCCTGCACCGTCTCGTCTCGCTGGTTGATGACTTTCCGTTCCTCGATCACCACGCCGCCCTCGCGCATGCTGCGCTTGGTCAGCGTGCGCGAGCGACTGTGGATGGTGTCCCCG
>Ga0306921_10000139_pt1 | contig 53286 bp, 52 predicted proteins | sample sta12Cox44000080_FD_203760 | JGI IMG/M metagenome (GOLD analysis project Ga0306921, IMG submission 203760) | Lab enrichment of tropical soil microbial communities from Luquillo Experimental Forest, Puerto Rico - statoxic.12C.oxic.44.000.080 (v2)... | ecosystem: Environmental > Terrestrial >... | reverse complement strand
GCACCCCGGCGATCTCGGTCAGGAAGCGGATGCAGCGCGTGCAATGGATGCAGCGGGTCATGTGGGTCTCGACCAAGGGGCCGAAATCCTTGTCGCGAACCGCCCGCTTGTTCTCCTCGTACCGGCCGCGGTCGAAGCCATAGGCCATCGCCTGGTCCTGCAGATCGCATTCACCGCCCTGGTCGCAGATCGGGCAATCGAGCGGGTGATTGATCAGCAGAAATTCCATCACCCCTTTTTGCGCCTTGATCGCCTTTGGGGATTTCGTGAGAACGACCATCCCGTCAGTCGCCGGCATCGCGCAGGAAGCGATCGGCTTTGGCGATTTCTCCACCTCGACAAGGCACATCCGGCAATTCCCGGCAATCGCGAGCCGTTCGTGGTAGCAGAAATGCGCGACCTCGATCCCGGCATGCTCGCAGGCCTGCAAGATCGTCGTCCCGGCCGGCACCTCGACTTCTTGCCCGTCGATCGTCAATTTCGGCATTGCTAGGCCGCCCGTCTCTGCTGCGTGGCGGCTTGGCGATAGTCGGCGATGCGCTTCTCCATCTCAGGGCGGAAATGGCGGATCAGCCCCTGGATCGGCCACATTGCACCGTCGGCCAGCGCGCAGATCGTATGCCCCTCGATCTCGTAGGAGACGTCGAGCAGCGTGTCGATCTCGGGCACCGAGGCGTTGCCCTCGACCATGCGCTCCATGACCCGCCATACCCAGCCGGCACCCTCGCGGCATGGGGTACACTGGCCGCAGCTCTCGTGCTTATAAAATTTCGCCAGCCTTGCGATCGCCTTCACTATATCCGTCGATTTATCCATGACGATGACGGCGGCGGTGCCGAGCGCACTTTTGACGGCAACCAGGCTGTCGAAATCCATCAGGACCGTATCGCAGATCGTTTTCGGTATAACCGGTACCGATGAGCCGCCGGGAATGACGGCGAGGAGATTGTCCCAGCCGCCGCGCACGCCGCCAGCATGCCGCTCGATCAGTTCGCGCAGCGGGATGCTCATCGCCTCTTCGACGTTGCAGGGCGCGTTCACGTGGCCGGAGATGCAGTAGATTTTGGTCCCAGTGTTCCGTGGCCGACCGATGCCGGCAAACCAAGCTGCACCGCGCCGCAGGATCGCTGGCACGACCGCGATCGTCTCGACATTGTTGACGGTTGTCGGGCAGCCATAAAGACCGACCTGCGCGGGAAAAGGCGGCTTGAGCCGGGGCTGGCCCTTGCGGCCTTCCAGGCTCTCGAGCAGCCCGGTCTCCTCGCCGCAGATATAGGCGCCGGCTCCCCGATGCAGGTAAAGGTCGAAGTCCCAGCCGGAGCCGCTGGCATCCTTGCCAATGAGGCCGGCCTCGTAAGCTTCGTCGATGGCGGCTTGCAGGCGCTGCGCTTCGTTATGGAACTCGCCGCGAATATAGATGTAGCAGGTGTGCACGCCCATCCCAACCGACGCAAGCAGACAGCCCTCCACCAGCTTCTGCGGGTCGTTGCGAAGGATGTCACGGTCCTTGCAGGTGCCCGGCTCGCTCTCATCGGCATTGACGCAGAGATAGGTCGGACGGTCGCTCTGTTTCGGCATGAACGACCATTTCAACCCGGTCGGAAAACCGGCGCCGCCACGCCCGCGCAACCCGGACTCCTTGACCTGCTCGACGATCCAGTCGCGCCCCTTGAGAATGAGCTCCTTGGTGCCGTCCCAATCGCCGCGCCGCCGGGCGCCCGCAAGCCGCCAGTCCTCGCGGCCGTAGAGGTTCGTAAAAATGCGATCTTTGTCGGCGAGCATTCGCTTCCTTTTACAGCTGCTCAGCGGGCTCAGTCAGAGTTGTGCGGCCGGTGACCGGTTCCGAGCCCTGACGCCCAATGACCGAGCCCGGCGGAGGGGGCTTCCCGTCGCGCAGCGCGTCGAGCAGGGCCTCGGTCGACGGCCCGTCCAAATCCTCGTAGAAGTCATCGTTGACCTGCAGGATCGGCGCATTCACGCAGGCGCCGAGGCACTCGACCTCGACCAAGCTGAAAAGCCCGTCAGGCGTGGTGCCGCCCATGCCTATGCCGAGCTTGCGTTCGCAAGCCTCGACGATCGCGTCGGAGCCGCGTAGCCAGCAAGGGGTCGTCGTGCAGGCCTGCAACAGGTATCGCCCGACCGGCCGCAGGTTGAACATTGTGTAAAAGGTTGCGACCTCGTACACGCGGATTGGCGCCATTTCGAGGAGCTCGGCGACATGGTCCATCGCTGCCTTGGGCAGCCATCCACCGTTCTGATACTGCGCGATCCACAAGAGCGGCAGAACGGCGCTCGCTTGGCGGCCCGGTGGGTATTTGGCAATGTGAGCCTTGGCCCGCTCGAGGTTCTCGGAGGTGAATTCGAAGCTCTCGGGTTGCTCGAACGCCTCCGTTTCGACCAAGGTGCTCATCGGTCGATCTCGCCAAAGACAATGTCCATCGAGCCGATGATCGCGACGACGTCGGCGAGCATATGACCGCGACACATGAAATCGGTCGCCTGCAGAAAGGCAAAGCCGGGCGCCCTGATCTTGCAGCGGTACGGCCGGTTGGTGCCGTCCGAAACCAAATACACGCCGAACTCGCCCTTTGGCGCCTCGACGGCGGTATAAGTTTCGCCGGCCGGCACGTGATAGCCTTCGGTGTAGAGCTTGAAGTGATGGATCAGCGCTTCCATCGAGTTCTTCATCTCGGCCCGCGGCGGCGGCGCGACCTTGCGGTCATTGACCTTGACCTGCCCCGCCGGCATCTGCGCGAGCGCCTGTTTAATAATGCGCACCGACTGCCGCATCTCCTCGACCCGCACTAGGTAGCGATCGTAGGAATCGCCGTTTCGGCCGATCGGGACGTCGAACTCCATCTTGTCGTAGGCATCGTAAGGCTGCGCGCGACGAAGATCCCAAGCCACCCCGGAGCCCCGCAGCATTGGCCCCGAGAACCCCCAATCCGCGGCCTGCTCGGCAGTCGCCACACCGATGTCGACGGTACGTTCCTTGAAGATGCGGTTCTCGGTCAGCAAACGCTCGATGTCGTCGATGGTTTGCGGGAAGGTCTCGCAAAAAGCGAGAATATCCTCGATGAGACCGGCCGGCATGTCGCTATGCACGCCGCCAGGACGAAAATAGTTGGCGTGCAAGCGCGCGCCGGAGACGCGCTCGTAAAACTCCATCAGCCGCTCGCGCTCCTCAAAGCCCCACAGGAACGGGGTGATCGCCCCGACATCGAGCCCGAAGGCGCAGATGCAGAGCAGATGATTAAGGATCCGAGTGATCTCAGCGAACAGTACGCGGATGTATTGCGCCCGAGGCGGCGGGGTGATCCCCAAAAGCTTTTCGACCGCGAGCGCGAAGGCGTGCTCCTGGCACATCGGCGACACGTAATCGAGCCGATCGAAATACGGGATCGCCTGCAGGTAGGTCTTATGTTCGATCAGCTTTTCGGTGCCGCGGTGCAATAGGCCGATATGCGGGTCAGCGCGCTCGATGACCTCGCCATCCATCTCGAGGATGAGCCGCATAACGCCGTGCGCGGCCGGGTGTTGCGGCCCGAAGTTCAACATGTAGTTCTTGATACGCGGCGGGCCTTCGAGCTCGCTCGCTACCGGCGGCCGCGGATCGCTCATCCTCCGCCCTCCTTCGGTGCCTCGCCATTGAGCGGGGCGGCCTTCTCGTCACCCGGGAGAATTTTATCCATCCCCTCCCACGGCGACAGGAAGTCAAAGCTGCGGAACTCCTGCTGGAGCCGCACCGGTTCATAGACGACGGCTTTCTGATCCTCGTCGTAGCGCAACTCGACATAGCCGGTGAGCGGAAAATCCTTGCGTAGGGGATGACCTTCGAAACCGTAGTCGGTCAAGATCCGGCGCAGGTCGGGGTTGTCAGCGAAATAAATACCGAACAGGTCCCAAGTTTCCCGTTCCCACCAACCGGCACTGCTGTAGAGCCCGACGGCGGAGGGCACAGGCTGCTCCTCATCGGTTTCGACTACGACTCGGATCCGCTGGTTGAGGTTCATGCTGAGGAGATTGTAGACGACCTCGAAACGCAGCGGCCGGCTGGGATAGTCGACGCCGCAGACGTCGCACAGCACCCAAAAGCGGCATTTTGGGTCATCGCGGAGGAATTTGAGGACGCGAGGCAAGGCCTCGCGCTCGACCCGGCAGCTGAGCTCCCCGCCGCGAATGTCGGCAGAGATGACCGCGTCAGACAACGCCGCCGAAACGTGTTCGGACAGGGCCTTGAGCTTTTCTTCCATCGCTTGGGTCAGCGGGCGAAATTGCTGGTGCGTCTGATCTTTTTCTGTAGCAGCAGAACGCCGTACAGCAGCGCCTCGGCTGTCGGCGGGCAACCCGGCACGTAGACGTCGACCGGCACAATCCGATCGCAGCCGCGCACTACAGAATAGGAATAATGATAATAGCCGCCGCCATTCGCGCAGGATCCCATCGAAATGACCCAGCGCGGCTCGGCCATTTGATCGTAAACTTTACGCAGCGCCGGGGCCATCTTATTGCATAGAGTGCCGGCGACGATCATCACATCGGACTGGCGCGGGCTCGCCCGGAACACCACGCCAAATCGGTCGAGATCGTACCGGCTGGCGCCCGTATGCATCATCTCGACGGCGCAACAAGCAAGGCCGAAAGTCATCGGCCAGAGCGAGCCGGTCCTCGCCCAATTCACCAGATTGTCGAGCGTCGCGACGACAAAGCCCTTGTCCTGCACCTCCTCAGTCGCAGCCTTGAGCAGCAGATTCTGCTCACTACCGGGGGGTATTGGGCGCGCGGGCGTATCGATTACTCCCATTCCAATGCCCCTTTCTTCCATTCGTAGATGAACCCGATGGTCAGCACCGCGAGGAAAACCACCATCGACCAAAATCCGAACATGCCGATATCGCCAAGCGAGACCGCCCAAGGAAAGAGAAATGCGACTTCGAGATCGAAAATGATGAACAGGATGGCGACGAGGTAATAACGCACGTCAAAGCGAATCCGGGCATCGTCAAACGGATCGAACCCGCATTCGTAGGGCGACAGCTTTTCCTTGTTGGGGCGCTGCCGGGCGAGGATCAGAGAGCCGGCAACCATTGCCGCCGATATCGCGCCGGCGATGGCGAGGAACACGAGGATCGGAAAGTACTCGCTCAGCAGGGTTTCCATTGCGGGGCTCTAGCTGGCGGCACCTGCCGCACTGCACTTGGTCACCGGGGACGTCCCCGTCCCCGGCCGTTAATACATATAGTGCGGATCACCGGAATGGGAAACTGGGATACTGCAGGATGTTGCGGCGCACCAATTTCCGGCATCCATGAACGGATGGCGGGAGCGACGGGGCTCGAACCCGCGACCTCCGGCGTGACAGGCCGGCGCTCTAACCAACTGAGCTACGCCCCCGCGGCTCGACCGAGGCGGGCACTCCTACGCTTCCCTCCGGGGGGTGTCAAGCGCGCCCCCGGGCCGGTCTAGGCAACCCTGGGTCAACGGCCGTTGTGCGGCGGGTGGTGGGCGATGAGGGGCTCGAACCTCCGACCCCCTGGGAGTATCGAAAACTGCGTCGTGCGCAACCCGCGGCGCGCCATAGGTCTCGCGTGATCCAGCATGGATCGTCCGGATCCGCTTCAGCAGCGCCGCGTCGGCGACGGCACGAGTGGACGCCGGTTGGCGCCGCCAAGCATGAAAGCCAGCCTCCGACACGCCGAGCAAGCGTGCCATCACGGCAACCGGAAACACCGCCTGGTGCGCGCTCATGAACTCGAAGACCCAGACGAGATCGTGCCGGTTTCGCGTGCGAACCAGGCAGCAGCTCGATCGCTTCGGCAGCGTTGACGGCATCGTGTTGCGATCGAGCGAGGACCCGCGGCTGGGGCTCAAGGAGATCCTCATGCGGGTGCTCGCGAGCTCACTTAACTACCGCGATCTGATGGTCCTGAAAGGCGGCGGTCGCGGTCCGACAAAGCTCGGCGTGGTGCCGCTGTCCGACGGCGCCGGTGAGGTCGCGGCAATCGGCCAAGGAGTTACGCGGGTCAAAATTGGCGACCGGATTGCCAGTTGCTTTCATCCGCGCTGGTTTGGCGGGCCGATCAAGCCCGACGACCTGACCGACCGGCTCGGCGCCAATCTCGATGGGATGCTGGCGGAAATACGCGGTGTTGAGCGAGGAAGCGGTTGTGCATGTGCCAGGCCGTCTGTCCTTCGAGGAAGCCGCCACCCTGCCATGTGCCGCGGTGACCGCCTGGGTAGCGCTGACGGGCCATCGCCGGGTTACCGCGGGAGACACCGTCCTGACGCAGCGTTCGGGGGGAGTTTCGGTGTTTGCGCTGCAATTCGCCCAGATCTTGGGCGCTCGGGTGATCGCGACGACCTCGAGCGCGGAGAGGCTGAGCGGCTAGAGGCGCTGGGTGTCTCCGAAGTGATCAACTACACCGAAATACCCGATTGGACGAGAAGGCGCGCGAGCTGACCGATGGTTGCGGCGTTGATTGTGCCGTCGAGATCGGCGGGCCGGGAACCATCGCAATGTCGCTGAGCGCCTTGGCTGTCGGCGGACATGTCAGCCTGATTGGCGCAAGCCTGTCGCCGTCGGGGGCGGGGCTCGATCCCTTATTGCTCACCGGTCGCGGTATTACCTTCGGCTCGATCAGCGTCGGAAGCCGCGCCGATTTCGAGGCGATGATCCGCGCGATCGCGATGCACCGCCTGCACCCGGTGATCGACCGGACCTTCCCGTTCAAGGAGGCGCAGAGGCCTATCGCCATTTCGAGGGGCGCGGCCATTTTGGCAAGGTCGTGATCACGCACGGGTGAGGTCTGGGACGATGATGGAGCGGTTAATGCCGTCCCGTTATCCTTGCGGTTTGCCGACCAGATCGCGATGCTGGCCTAGCGAATGGATGCACGCGCAGGGGGCGTTCGATGATCGTCGGAAGCGGCCAATTCAAATACCGCGTCACTGCCGACTGGGCGAAATTACCCGACGGCTGGTCCTTCAAGGAGGTCGGCGGCGTCGGTGTTGACCGCAGTGACAATGTCTACGTGTTCAATCGCGGCGAACACCCAATGATGGTCTTCGATCGTGCGGGCAATTTTCTCCGCTCGTGGGGTGAGGGCCAGTATCCGCGGGCGCACGGCGTCCATATGGCTCCCGACGACACGATGTTCCTCACCGACGATGGCGGCCATTTCGTGCGCAAGGTCACCTTGGGCGGCAAAGTGCTCCTCGAGCTCGGCGTCCCCGGCAAGCCGGCGCCTTTCATGAGCGGCGAGCCGTTCCACCGCTGTACCCACACGGCGCTTTCTCCAAAAGACGAGATTTATGTCTCTGACGGTTACGGCAACGCCCGCGTCCACAAATACTCACCCGACGGCAAATTGCTGATGTCGTGGGGCGAGCCTGGAACCGGCGAGGGCGAGTTCAATATCGTCCATAACATCTGCTGCGACGCCAACGGCTGGGTCTACGTCGCCGATCGCGAGAACCATCGGGTCCAGGTGTTCGACGGCAACGGCAAGTACGAAACGCAGTGGAAGAACCTGCACCGCCCGTGCGGCCTCTACATGCCATACGGTCACCAGCCGATCTGCTACATCGGCGAAGTCGGCCCGGCCGCTGCCGTCAGCCGTGACATTCCCAATCTCGGTCCGCGCGTAAGCATTGTCGATCATGAGGGCAAGCTCATCGGCCGCTTTGGCGATACACCAGCCGGAACCGAACTCGGCAAGTTCCTGGCGCCACACGGTCTCGCGGTCGACTCTCGCGGGGACATCTATGTTGGTGAGGTCTCCTGGACCGCGTGGCCGCAAATCTATCCAGGGAAGCCGCACCCTACCGATCTCCGATCCCTGCAGAAATTCGAAAAAGTCGAATGAAGATCTATCTGCCAAGCAAGAAATTGAGAACGTTGCAATCTTGTCTTTAGCATGGGGCATGATAATACCCACCGCCTCATTCCGCATGCATTCACTGCTGTCTAGATGCAGGAACCTTTCATTTATCGCAGCACAGGAACGAACCGGCCTCCCTACTCCGACACTTGCCTCTCAGGAATAGAGGCGCCGCAGGCAAGTGCTTCGTCGCGAAAGGCCAACTGCCAGTTCCGGGTGACCACGAGCTGGGCACAATTAAGAAATTGGGCTTCAGTTAAAAAGGCCCCGGCAAGATTGGCGCCGTCGAGGACCGCTTTGAAGAAGTTTGCGCCCTCAAGGTGGGCCCCTGACAGATCTGCATCGCAGAATTTTGTTCCCCTGAGATCGGCAGCGCGAAGATCGGCCCGTGAAAGATCGAACCCGCTCAAATCGAGCCCTCGTAGACCGGCCCGAGGTAAGTCCGGCGTCTCGTCCTGTTCCGCACGCCATGCATTCCAAGCTGCGGCGCCGCGGCCAAGCATAGCGACATGCTCATCATTTGGCATCTTCGACCCCTGTTAAGCCTGTGGGGAGCTTTGTTCCGTTGTTCCAGTGGGCCCGATCGAGCTGAGCCTGCGTCAGACCTTCGGCGCCATCCAGATTGGCATCGGACAGATCTGCTCCGTCGAGCTTTGCTAGGCGCAGATACGCACCGCGCAAATCGGCACCGCGCAGCGAGGCCCCGACCAGGAATGCGCTACCGAGCCGAGCATCGCGGAGGTCCGCCTCGTCGAGCCGCGCACCGCGCAATCCGGCCCCACGCAGGTTCGCCTTACGGAGGTCGGCTCCGGTGAGCATGGCGGCATCGAGCTGAGCGCCACTGATGTCAGCTTCACCCAGGCAGGCGCCGTGCAGCACTGTGTTGGCCATCAATGCGAACTCCATCTCGGCCTTGGCGAGGCAGGCGTTCTCGAGACTGGCCGAAACGAGGTTCGCCCCACTTACACGCGCCCGGGATAAATCCGCACCGTCGAAGCACGCCTCCTGCAAGATTGCGCCGATTAGATTCGCGCTTTGCAGATGGGCTCCTCTGAAATCAGCTCCCCTGAGCACGGCGCGGTCCATCTTAACCCCGCGCAGATTGAGCCCTGAGAAATCCAGTCCCGTCAGATCGGTTGATGAGAAATTCGCGCGGTGGCCTTGGCGATATTCCGTCTCCTGATAAAGCCTGTGATCCGCCAGCATCTGCTCGATCTCGTCGGGTGAAAGCACGCGCACAGGTGTTCGGGCCGAAAGGTCGGCCATTCCGGCAAAGGGTGATTGTGGTCTGTCGGGCTCTGCCATGGTTCGATCTTACTCCGAACCGCCGAGGGCGGCACTGCGCTCCCCGCGTCGTTTCAGCCCTACGGCCCGGGCTGGCCGACGACGTTCAGCATAGGCCGGTCCTCCGTAGGCCCGTAGGGGGTGGAAGTGCTGGACATGTGGAAGTGGCGGAATCCTCGATTTCCACGAGGCTGCTGGAAGTCATTTCCAACCGATGTGCTGGACAAGGCAAGAAGTCCATCATGGCCTCCCTCTGCCTCGTGGGATTGAGCCTGGTCTGGGTCTACCTGATCAAGGCTCGCGGATAGCGGCCCCGAGCGCCGCGAGCCGGGTGGCGGTAGCGCAGCCGGCCCCGGGGCGAGGTGTTGCCCAAATCTTATGCATTCCTGATACGCGCGATGCCCGCTTGTTCGGCAAGCTGGGCTCCCGGTACACGTCCCGATTCGCTTTGCTGCGACGGGGTGCCTTTTGCTCGATCAACCCACCACCCGGAAACAGCTCCCCGAAGCCCCGTTGATCGAAGCCAAATCGGCGCGAAGGCTCGTGCTGGCAGCCGTCATGATGGCCACCTTCATGGCAGCGATGGAAAGCTCGATCGTCGCCACCGCAATGCCGACGATCGTCGCTGAGCTTGGCGGATTTCATCTGTTCAGCTGGGCCTTTGCCGCCTATCTGCTGACCCAGGCGGTGACGATCCCGATTTATGGACGCCTCGCCGATCTTTACGGTCGCAAACGCGTCTTCTTGGCTGGGGCAGGGCTGTTTTTGTTCGCCTCGGCCTTGTGCGGCCTTGCCTGGGGCATGCTGCCGCTGGTGCTGTTCCGGGGACTGCAAGGGGCGGGGGCCGGCGCCATCCAGCCGATCGCGATCACCATTATCGGCGACATCTATCGGCCGACCGAACGTGCCCGGATACAGGGTTACATCTCCGGCGTCTTTGGCGTCGCTGCGATCATCGGACCGATGCTCGGCGCCTTTCTTGTTCAGCATGTGACCTGGTCGCTCGTGTTCTGGATCAATCTGCCAATCGGAGCCCTGACGTTCCTGATGTTCGGCCTGTTCCTGCACGAAAGCCGAGTACCGCGTCGGCATCGGATCGATTATCTCGGCTCGGGATTGATGATGTTCGGCGCCGGCGCGTTGATGCTGGCGCTGGTGCAGGTGGGGAATTCGGGCGGGATGGCGACGATAGCGGCGCTCGCGGCGAGCGGCGTGGTCGCTCTGCTGGCGTTGGCAGCCCATGAGCGCGGTGCGGCAGAGCCGATATTGCCGCTGAAGCTCTGGCGCGACCGGGTCATTGCGGTCGGCAGTCTCAGCGGGTTCACGGGCGGCATGGTGATGATGGCGATCAACGCCTTTCTGCCCCTCTACGTGCAAGGGGCGATGGGCCGCAGCCCGGCGGCGGCTGGACTGGCCCTCGGCGCCGCGTCGGTCAGCTGGACCTTTGCCAGCGTAGCCGCCGGCCGGCTGATGATCCGCACCTCCTACCGGCTGGCGGCGACCGTCGGTGGGGCATTTCTGATTGCCGGCACGCTGGTGCTGTCGACGCTCAGTCCAGCGAGCGGCCTTCTTTGGGCCGGCACCGGCTCCCTCCTGATCGGAACCGGCATGGGCTTTTGCAATACTGCCTTTCTTGTTTCGACCCAAGCCAGCGTAGGCTGGAACGAGCGCGGAATGGCCACGTCGTCGATCATGTTCATGCGCATCGTCGGCAACTCGGTCGGCGCGGCCGTGTTCGGTGCGGTTCTCAACTTCGGCATCAACCGCCGCATCCCCGAAGCCGGCGATGCAGTCAACCATTTGCTGGAGCAGCGGCGCGCCACGACCTCGGCGCCGCCGAGATCGCCCGGCTCAGCGAGGCGGTCGCCGGCTCATTGCACATCGTCTATGTCGTTGCCGGCCTCGTCGCGGTCCTCAGCCTTTTCCTGGCATTGGCACTGCCGGCAAGGCTCAGCCCGACGCGTCCGCTCACACGGCCTTGAGGAGACTCTGTACCCGGAGATTGCCCGTCGTTCTCTGTAAGCAATATCCCAGGGCTTCGAAGTGGGGGCGCAAGGCGCTGATCGTGACGCCGCCGTCCAAAACACGTTCAACCTACAGCGCCATCTCGCCTCGCGATCGGTCTTGCGGGTCTTCCATGCCAACGCAGGGGCGCAGTGGCAGCGTGTGATCGCGGCGGCATGAGGCCAAGTCCCCACGCCATCGTTTACGCCCAAACGGCGTTAAGTTGACATTGCCACCGCGGGTTAACCCCATTGGCGAGGTGGTGAGCCAACGCAACTTGACGCCTCCATAATCGTATGATACTGCGGCACATAATGTATTAGGGAGGATCGCTGCGTAATGCGCAATTTCTTCAAATATATATATTGCCCACGCTAAAGTGTTTGGGGAGAAAGATCAGACATGATACCCTGGTTTCCGTCGAAACGACTGGCGTTCGTGGCGATTTTGACTGTGATATTTATGTGGCATCTTCTGGTTGCTGCTTCGACGCATTTCGCACACGCCGCCGAGCATAAGCCGATCCGCTGGCTGTTCAACGGGCCGGGCTTAGCGGCGATCGCCGCCGACGCCAATGCATCGCGGTTTCTTGACAACAGCGAGCCATTCATCATGACGGGTCGCAATGTCGGTACCATTCCACCAAATTGGCAAGCCATCCCCTTTGCCTCCTTCACCGGCTTTCTTGCGATCAAGAGCGCGCTTAAAGTCGGCACGCTAGCCCACGATGCGGAAGGCATCATTTATGATAATGAGAACTGGCAGTTCACACCTGTAGAGGAACAACAAAATCCGGCGCATTATGAAAAATTGGCCGCCGATCTTGTGCGTGCGCATGGCTTACTGTTCCTAACGGCGCCCGGGGTCGATCTCGTTACCGTACTGGCGCCCGAAAACCGAACGACGCCGTATGACGCCTATCTGCGCCTGGGGATTGCGGCCGACGCTGCGCGTTACGCCGACGTCGTCGATATTCAGGCGCAAGGGTCGGAACGCGACACTACATTTTATGCGAACTTCGTCGTGCAGGCCGCAGCGCAAGCGCGACAGGCAAATCCGAACGTACTGGTGCTCGCGGGGATCAGCACCAATCCGAGCGGCCAGCAAGTTACGCCAATGATATACTTCGCGCCATCGCCGCCACACGCGACAGCGTCGACGGCTATTGGTTCAGTATTCCGTCGCCGTCCGAGTATTGCCCAAGTTGTAACAGCTTCCGCCCGGACATCGCAATCGAAGTGCTCCGTCGTCTTGCCACACAATAACACCCGATAAACAGTGTAGACGGTGTGTCCGCTGAGAGCCGAGTTCCGAGATCACGTTCTTGCATAGCTTGGCAACTGCGCCGGGGCCGATTGACCGAGAGGGGTAATGTTGTTCCCATCGCGGCGAGCGCCGGCTGAGTTTCTTCGAGATCGCCGGTAGCGCCGCCGATTATGAACGAAGGTGCCGTCGGTGGCTCGGTCGATCTTTCCTGACACCAGAGCATCGAGAAACCCGACCCCGCGCTCCTTCGGCGGCGTCATGACGCGCTGCTAAGTGCCGGGATCGATAATCGACATCTCGACGCGCACTCGCCCGGTCGGCCCCCTTTGATGATCCCGCCCGTGGAGAGAAAGGCCGCCCCGACATTGGCCGAGGAAGGCAGCATCGTAATCACGAGATCACGATCAGCGGTGGCCGCTGTCGGTGGCGCCCTGAACTTTACCGCAGCATCGAGCGGTGCCGGGACGGTGTCAAAGGTACTGGCAGCGTACCCCTTTCTGGACAAGGCTGTTCAGCACCAACTGCCTTATCGTGCCGGTCCCGATGGACTAGATCTTCATCGTCACTTTCCGGCCGTTGCGTCGCCGCCGGAGAGCGCTCCGCCAGAGCGGCCAGTGTGTGGTCCGCCTCCGCAACGGCGGTTGCATCCAGCGTTACAATCGCGCCGGCGTAGTCATGATGCGGCGAGGCGACGGATCACTTCGATGGCGATGTCCGAGCGGAAGTCGTTACAGCGCGGACAATATTCAGACGGCCGTGGAATATTGAACCAATAGCCATCAACGTTGTCGCGAGTGGCAGCGATTGCGCGAAGGATATCATCGGCCCTCACTCGCTGGCCGCTTGGATTGGTGCTGATCCCCGCGAGCACCAGCACGTTCGGGTTCGCCTGCCGCGCTTGCACCGCTGCCTGCCCGACGAAATCCGCGTAAGCCCTAGTGTTACGTTCCGAGCCTTGCGCCTGAATATCGATGATGTCGGCATAGCGCGCGGCGTCGGCGACGATACCCAACCTCAGATAGCTGTCATAGCGTCTCTCGTCGCTTTCGGGCGCCAGTACGGCGACAAGATCGACGGCGGGCGCTGACAGGAACAATAAACCATGCGCATGTACAAGGTCGGCGGCGAATTTTTCATAGCGCGCCGGATTTAGTTGCTCCTCCTCCGGCGTGAACCGCCACTTCTCGTTGTCGTACATGACGCCCTTCACAGCCGGAGCAAGCGCGCCGCGATCGAGGGAGCTTTTAATCGCACGAAAGCTCGTGAAGGAGGCAAAGGGGATGGCGTTCCACCCCGGCGGAATTGCAGCGAAATTGCGGCCCGTCATGACGAATGGCTGGGTGTTGTCGAGAAGCCTCGATACCTCACCATCGGCGGCAATTGCCGCGATGCCCGGCCCGTGCAACAGCCAGCGAATCTGCTTTGGCGCAGTGGCGCGTGCGGAGGTCGAAGCAGCGTACATAAGCGCCCCCATGAAGACCACCACGACGCCCACTTTAAACGCCAATCGCTGTGGCATTTTTCAGTCACTTCCCAACATGCATTGCATTCGCGTCAAATTAGTACCAGCCTCTCGTCAATCAAGATTTGGAGAGCGATCTCGTCGCTCTTCGGGAGACCCGGGCGCGTCCGCGTATCGGGAGTAACAACTGCCATCGTAAAGGCGACCAAAGCCTCTCAAGGATCGGGGCGGCGCTGTCGCATTCAGGTAGATGGCCGGTGAGTTGATCTTTTGCATGGTCGCGATTGACTCAACCGAGGGCCTGGGGGAATGCCGTTTAGTCGGAGAGGGCTGAGGGGGCTCAGTGTACAAACGACATGCATTTCAGACGTTCAGGGTTCCGACCATATGGCGGTGTGCTCTCTCCGGTAAGCTCCGGCAGCCCGCCCCGGCGACTGTGGTGGATATCACGACCTCGTGCCCTATTCGCCATTGGTGCAGCAATCGTTGGTGGCTCGTCGTCGCGGCCGTGCGAATGTGGTCTCTGCTGCAGGGCGAGCACTGCGCGTCAAAAATGTGTCATAGGGCCCCACGAGGGGTTGATTGCGCCTTTGCTTTCGAGTGATCTTTCCAAGCGCCTTCAAGAGGGATCTTTGTAAGGCACAAGGGCAGGAAATTCAGCGGCCGCAGATTGCTACCGCTAGCGTAAAGCAGTGCGCATCCCAGCCCGCTGAACCATTCAATTTACGGCTGTTCCATGGCGCAATTGCCTTGGTCTTGCCATTCGTTGCAGAGGGAGACTGAGAGATGAGTATACCTCAGGGTCGTGGTGCGACTATAGAGAGCTCAACACCGACCGAGCCAATCAGGGTCGTTGTCCTTGGCGGAGATGGATATCTTGGGTGGCCGACTTCGCTCTATTTTTCTGCGCGCGGGCACCGGGTCCTGATCGTCGACAGCTTCGCCAAACGACGATGGGAAACGGAATGTGGTATTCGGCCGCTCTGTCCGATCCCACCGCTTTCAGAGCGCGTTCAACGGTGGCACACGCCGCACCAGTTGCGGAAGGAGATTCATCCCATCGCCTTCCGTTGCTGCGATCTTGCGCACGACTACGAGGGGTTGGTCGAGCTGTTGCGGGACTTTGACCCGGACGTGCTCATCCACTTCGCCGAGCAGCCTTCTGCCCCATTTTCGATGAAAAGCCGAAGAAGTGCCGTTGAAACCCAGCATAACAACGTGCTCGGCACCCTCAATCTGATCTTTGCCATGCGTGATATCTGCCCGCAGGCGCATCTGATCAAGCTCGGCACAATGGGCGAGTACGGTACACCCAACATCGATATCGAGGAGGGTTGGCTCGAGCTCGAGCATAATGGTCGACGCGATCGTGTTCTTTATCCCAAGCGACCGGGATCGCTCTATCACCTCTCTAAAGTCCACGATTCGGCAAACCTCGAATTCGCCTGCCGGGTCTGGAATATGCGGGTGACGGACCTAAACCAAGGCGTCGTCTACGGGATCGCGACAGACGAGATCGATTCTCGAGAGGGGCTCCACACGAGTTTTCATTACGATGCGGTGTTCGGCACGGTGCTGAACCGGTTTATCGTACAGACGGTGGTCGGGGTCCCGTTGACGCTCTACGGCAAAGGGAACCAAGTGCGCGGTTTCCTTGACATCCGCGACACGCTGCGTTGCATCGAGCTGGCGGCACTCAAACCGGCCAAGCCTGGCGAGTTCCGGGTCTTCAACCAATTCACTGAGCAGTTTTCGATGCGCGAGCTGGCCAATGCGGTCGCCAACGTCGGGCGGACACTGGGGTATGCAGTCGAGATCGCCCATGTTGAGAACCCGCGTGTTGAGGCCGAGGAGCATTATTACAATGCAAGACATCAAGCGTTGCGCGATCTCGGTCTCACCCCGCATTTGCTCAACGAGAATGCACTCGCAAGCATGATTGAGGCTGTCGCGCGACATCGAGATTGGATCGATCCTTTTTCGATCGCGCCGAATATCGGCTGGCGGAAGAAACCGGAGTTACCGCTGAAGGCCGGACACGTCCTCGCAGCCTAGCATCACAGATCCGCTGGAGGCTGGCGCTGCACCCCTCTCAACGCAGTTCCCGCAAGGGAGTGTTGCCTCGGCTGGGCAAATAATGTCCAGCTGGGGTCGCGGTGTCCGTCACGACGCGTAGACTATGCGCTTTAGATCGGTGCTCCGACCAAAAGCCGGTAATGGCGTTTCCTCGATGGGCGCTCCAAGCCCATCAAAGCGGCTTTGGTGGTGTTCGCGGGCTCGCGCCACCCTTTTCGCGATCGGTGCGGCGATCATAGCAGGCTTAGTTGCCGACCGGGCTTGGATCAGGGGCAATGGCATCGTGTCCGGGGAGCTCACTGCAGTCGCCCCGATCGTGCAGGCGCGCTTGCAACGTCTCTTTGTGAACTGTCTCGACCGAGTGGTCCGCGGCCAGTATCTTGCTGAATTTGACAACGAGGCGACAGTCGAGGGTGCCGCACAACAACTGCACCAGCTGCAATTGCAGCTGACCCAGGCCCGCGCCGAGATCGACATCGCCGAACAGCAAGCGCTAGCGGCATCAAAATTGGTCGAGGCCCAGGTCGCGCTCTATGAACAGCTGAAGTCCGTATTGAAGGCGCACGACGAGTTGATCAAAAAGCAGTATGTAGCGGCGCTCGTCTGGGAGAAGACCAAAGCCGATGTGGCCCGCGCCGAGGCGGAGACCCGTGCCGCCGAATTCGTTTACGAGACCAAGAAAGCAGATCAGAAAAAGGCTGAGCTTGCCACAGCCGTCCTGCAACTGCGGATCGACAGCTTTAAAAACTCGCCCGAACTTACGGGGCATTTTTTTCTCACTGCGCCAAAGGATGGGATCATCACCGAATGCGCCGCCCGCCCCGGCGAGGTGATCGCGGCAAAGGCGCCGATATTCCAGATCTTCAACCCAGATGATTCCTATGCGGTTGTATTCTTTGACCCGGGTGACATCGTCAAGCTTGCGTTCGGTCAGCGATTCGCGGTCAGCGTTGGTGGTATTGAGGGGACCGTGACCGCTCGCGTCACAGGCTTCTATCCTGAGCTCTCGGCGTTGCCGAGTTCGCTGACCCGATACTTCTGGCAGCAGGAGAAGTGGTCTCAATATGCCCCGGTGCGGCTCGATTTTGACCGTCTAAGCCCGGCACAAACGAGCAAGGTCTTCGCCTGGGCGCAGCTTTCCGCATCGCGGTGGCAGGGCTGGGGATTGCCCGATCCGGCAAATTGGGTCCAGCTGCCGTGGCAGTGGGTTCGGGATCAAAGCGGTGAGCGGCGGCCCCGCGCTGCTGCAGCTTTGGCCCCGTGACCATCGCAACAGAAGCGGCGGTTGCGGAAAGGCGTCGAATTGACCTGCTGCGTTGCATCGCCGATGCGGGCGGTGCGATCGAGCCCCACCCCAACCCGCAGACAAAATACGGATACGAGTATCGCACGCTAGGTGAAGGTGTCGAACGGGACCTGCTGTTCCTTACAGAGCGTGAGTATTTAGAAGCCCGGTTCTTCGATCGCGTCAGCCTCTGCCCGAAATGCCAAAACCATCATCTGAACGTCCGCGAAATCTGCCCCGGCTGTCGGCAGGCACACCTCGCAACGGAACTGCTGCTGCATCACTTTCGCTGCGGCTACACCGGCCGGGCATCGGAGTTTGCCTCGGACTACCCCGGCGAGGGCGGCTACACCTGTCCGAAATGCAACCGTGAGATGCGCCATCTCGGCACCGAATACGACCGTCTCGGCCGGACCTATGTGTGTCGGGAATGCGGCCTCTCGACCGAAGATCTCCCCGTCGAAGCAGTTTGCTTGATTTGCGGGACGCGCACCTTAGCCGAGAACCTCGCTAATATTAATTTCTTCGCCTACGCTTTGACCTCTCTGGGCCGGGCGGCTATCCGCAACGGCGCGCTGCTCGAGGACGATGACCAGCTGCTCTTTATCAACGGCCCCCGCGTTTATCGTCGGCGAGTGACGATCGAGTTTCTCGGCCAGGAGATGAAGCGCCTTGATCATTTCAAGATCGGGTTTTCAGTGTTAATGGCCGAATATGCCAGCCTGGCAGCGGATGATAATGCCAGAGAACATTGGCTATCGTGGTTGCGTGAATGCCTGCGCGACGTCGATCTAATCGGCCAATTGACCGACACTCTCTTCGTCGCCATCCTGCCGCAGACCAAGCTAGGGGAGGCGGAGGAGCTCAGCCAACGCATCCTGTCTGGGCTCGGCCCGCAGCCATCGCTCACCCTCACGACGATTGAGGTGACCGAGTCGAGCCAGATCGCTCAAATTCTCGCCCGCGGCAAAATACCGAGCGCGCAGAGATGACCGGGTTTTTACAGTATTTCCTCAGCGTTCTAGATCCGAGCTCGATTTTCGGCTTTTGGCGGGCACTTCCGGAGTTGATGGCCTCGGCATACATCCCGTGGTGGCTCCTCGGCGTGCTGCCGGTCGCGCGATGGTTCTTGCCCGACATGGTTTGCTGGTTGGTCTATCTGGTCAAACCTGCGGTCATGCGTCCGCCACTGCCAGTCCAGGCCTTTCAGGCCGAGCCGTTTGTCTCGGTTGTGATCGCTGGGCGCAACGAATCGGCCTCGATCGGGGCGGCGATCCGCGCTTCGCTGCTATGCGGCTACCGAAACCTTGAGGTCATTTTTGTCGACGACTGTTCGGATGACGACAGTATCGTTGCTGCGCGCCGAGCCGCCCATAGCTTATTTCCGCGCGGTACTGACCGACTCCGGATTTTTAGCTCACCCCGCCGCAATGGCAAGGCCAGCGCGCTCAACATCGGTATCCGCATGGCGCGGGGCGAGTTCATCGCCATCATCGACGCGGATTCGGCGCTCCAATACGGCGCCATGCACCATTGGTTGCTGCCCTTTGCCGATCTGCGCGTCGGTGCCGTCGCTGCCAATCTGCGGGTGCGCAACAGCACTGACTCGATGGTCACTCGCCTGCAGGAATGCGAATACGCCTTCCAAGTGACAATGGCCCGGCTGGCAGCCGCACGCGTTGGCCTGCTGACGATCATCCCCGGCGCGGGGGGCTTGTTCCGAGCCGTGATCATACGCCGCCTCGGCGGGTATGATACCGGACTCGGCGACGATACGGACCTGACCATCAAGCTCCGCAAGCAAGGTTGGAAGCTGGGCTTTTCAGTCGATGCAATGATCTGGACCGACGTCCCAGCGACATGGCGGCGGCTGTGTCGCCAGCGCATGCGCTGGGAGCGGAACATGGTGAAAATTCGGCTCAGCAAGCACCGCGACATGCTCGCTCTGGGTCGTTATGGTGTCGGCAACGCGATCGTGATGCTCGACTTGCTGATTATGCGTGTCACGTTTCCATGGGTAGCAGCGGTCGGTTTACTGGCAGTCGCACTGATGGACGGGCCGCTTAGCGCGCCAGCGCTGTTGACCGATATTTATTGGATTTATCTCGCTTGGCTATTCGTTAAGGCGCTGATCGCCCGCGACATCGCCCACACCCCCCAGCCGGATAACTTCCTATTATTGCTGGTTTTCCCGTTCTACAAGCTCGGCCTGCGCGTCGCAGTCATGACCGCCGAGTTGGCTGAACTGTTGCGAATCGGTGTCAAGCATCCCTACGTCCCGGATCACGTCTGGCAGGAGACTCCTTGGTGGTGAATGTTGCATGCACGAAACGGCGCTCGTGGCCCGCAGCCACCATGCTCGCCGGCATCGCTTTCCTGCCGAGCAAGCCTGGCACTATCTCACTCCTGCCGGAGGAGATGCAACGGCAGGTAGTCGGAACTCCTTCTTACGGCAGCTTCCTGACATCAACGAACCAGCTCGACCCATCGCTCTCTTTGCAGTTCAACACAAGCCCAGAAGCGCAATCAGCGACGCAAGGATCGGATCCCTTCGTGGTAGGGTTTGTCAGTGGCGCCGTGCTCACCCCGGACAACGCGCTCGGCCTCGGTGGCGGTGCGACCGGCTTTGCTCCGACGATCATCTCGGGGGCGGGGGTCCAGGCCGCGTGCGAAGAGCTGGCGGGACAGCTCCAGTCGGCGGCAAAGTACTGGAATGGGCAAACGATCAGCGGCATGCCGAGGCTGCTGGCGGCAAATTCGATGGCTGCCTCTGCGGGCGGCAACTCCACCAACCTGTCGCCGGAAGGTCGAGCGGGCGCATGGTGCCGTTCTCCGCCTATACCGTTTGCCGAGAGCAGCCCGCTGGCAAGCCGGGCGTTTTGGCAGCCGATCGCCGTTGTTGCGTTTGGCATAATTGTGTTCTGGCTAAGCCGCGGGATCAGACTCCCTTCATAGTTTTCTGGCGCTGCAGCACATGGTTCTAACCCGGTTATTGATAGCGCTACTGAGTGCACTCGTGGCAATCGACGCTCGCGCGGTAACCGCTGCCGCTAAAGGTCCTTTTTTCATGTTCACAACCTGGCAGTTTGCTACGACGAGCGAGGCGAGAGAGGTAGGCGCAGTACTTCGCCGGCACACCGGAAGCGACGACTATCTCGGCGTCAACGTCGAACGGCAATTTCCGGATCTCGCCGGTCGAATCAGCCGCATGCATGTGTATGCGCTTCCGCCAAGCCTCGCAGCGGTCGAACGTGCCACAGTGGGGAAATGTGGCGCGAGGACGGGCCTGATCATCTACGACGGGGAGCACTGGGAGGAAACCCCCCCGGACGAGCAGGCCAATATGGCAAAGGCCATCGAGCGCGGCAAAACGATCGTGCGGCAGTCCGGCTGTCAAGATTATGGCATCGCGCCCGATGGCCAGTACATCGGGATCTCTCCGGGCACGTGCCGCTATGATCCAGCGGCATCAATTCACCGTTCCATCAATTGGACCGGGATCACGCTGTTCGACATTCAGGCGCAGCGTCTCCTCGGGCCTGATTGCATCGAGCGTGCCGGGGTTGACGCCTATGTCGCTGCCGTTAGGTCGATCGCCAGCGATGTCCGAGCGCGATTGTCATTTCCGAAGATCGTCGCTCAGTTGTCGTTTCGACTGACCGCCCCCAACAGGATGATCGCCGCCATCAAGCAGCTGAGCGGCATCGCCGACGGGTTCTATATTGCCTATCCAAGTAATGTCGGACCGGCCTGTTCGTATTGCTCACCTGCAAATCTCGACAAAGTCCGAGAAGCCATTCGCCAATAATCGAGGACCGGTACGTAGTAGCTTGTGGAAGTTCAGCACGGGTCGCTGAGGACAGATGGTCATGGCGTATGCGGGTGACGTCGCTCGAGATCCTGTACCCGGCCAATCCTGGCAGCATTTATCACATGACCAAGACACAAGATCAGCTGTTCTTTTTTTACTATAACAAAAATTATCAACTACGAATCACCGACCTTCATCAAGGGATAGTCTGGGGGACGCAAACTTCGGAGACGGCGCTCGATGAAAGGCTGATCAACCGGTTCGATTATGACGGCGACTATGGCACGGTGCTCAACCGGTTCCTGATGCAGGCGGCATTGGGTTACCCGCTGACTGTGCATGGAACGGGCGGGCAGACGCGAGCCTTCATCCACATTCGGGACACAGTACGCTGCATCGCGCTGGCGATCTCCAACCCTCCGCAACGGGGCGAACGTGTGAATATCTTCAATCAGATGACAGAGGCGCACCGGCTGATCGATCTCGCAAAGATTGTCTCTGATATGAGCGGCACACCGTATAAGCTAGTCGAAAACCCTCGCAGTGAAGCGGCGGAGAACGATCTTCGGGTTGCCAACGACCGTTTTATGGGTCTTGGTCTCCAGCCGACGAAGCTCCGGGACGGTCTCCTGGCGGAGGTCCAGGAGATCGCACGAAAATATGTCGATCGTTGCGACCCGAGCAGGATCCCCTGCACCTCGCTCTGGCGGATACCGGCGGACGGTACTCACGTTCGGCCAGGCGGCTGAGGTAAGGGTTCCCAAAACGATCATTGGCATCTGACACCCCTGACCCCGACCGACGCACCGGAAACGGTTGGCGCCGCTCCCTCTACGACTACCCCAATTACCGCAACCCGCAGCCGGCTGGCTTTGTGGATTGGGCGTATCGAAGCTCGGAGACGATGCCGACAACATACGCGTGGGTATGCGTGCAGCCGGTGCTCATGGGCGTTGAAGGGAGACACTCGCTCGCCAAGTGCTGGGGTGACTCGAGTGACCCGGAGCGGTCGTTCTGTGCAGCGCAGAGCCGCCAATTGACGCTGCTGATTGGCTTCGGGAAGCCACAGCGAAAAAGCGGTTCAGAGCATCGGTGGTCTCATTTGGGAGCTCTTCCGGGAAGAAATGGCCTGCGTTGAGCGGGCAGCCTTCGACATCGTCGCTCCCGTTTCGCCAGAGCGCGAGCGGTCCGCCCGCGTCCGCATGCCAGCCGCGCAGTGGCCACCCCGGAGTGCAAGGAGAGGGGCAGGCGGTACGGCCGACCGCTTCATGCGGTCCGCCTTTCATGCCAACGATCAAGCGTTGCTGCAGCGGATCCCGGCATCGGTTTCCTTGGTTACGTGCATGTAGATATCGGTCCGGCCGCCCGCGCCCATGGGCCGTATTCCGGTCTACCGCCGGTTGCACGATCGCATCACTGACGAACGGCACCCGCTGCTGACTGCAGCGGTGCAAGCGACGGGCGTTTTCCTCATAGGGCGCGTAAAATTCTGCATTGGCGCCTAATGTCGCGAGGAACGCGGCCTTGTGATCGGGCGAGCGGCCTAGCCCAGCCATAGCTCAGCCGCGCCCGTGCGGCTGTCGCGTCACGGGCGGCCACCAGCTCTTCTGCCGAGCGCGGCGCTACAAAATATCGGCGGTAAAGCCACCCCATTCGGTCAGGCAAGTCACCAAATGTCGTTCATCGGCGTGGTCTCGATGCAGGGCGTCATAAAGCCGCGCCAGCATGCGCGCGGTATTGCGAAACGCGGGATGCTCGCCGACGTTGCGCGCGCGCTCGCCATAAATCCAGACCTCTCTTCCATCGTCGAGACTGTCGAGGAACTCCGTGCCAATGTAGGGAAGCGGCAGTTGCATGTTTAACAACTCCCTGCAATGCGGCTGCGCTATTGCGACCACCCTCAGCATCTGCACGCTATTGAAGCACTGGCCAAAGTCGACGAGCATGCGGGAGGGGTCCAGCGGATAAGCTCCTCGTAGAGCCGGTCGATCACCTGGGCGTGTGCGGCGAGGTGATCCAATTTGGCGTCGGGCGGGGCACTGGGTTGAACGGTTATCGGCTGATGCCCGACGCCCATTACCCTAGACGGCCCAGTTACTGATTGGGAGGACCCAGTAGCCAGATCGGCGCCGAACGTGCCGATGGAGAGGGCGGCAAAACTAGCGCCGATCACCGCCAAAGCACATCGTCCAAGTATCCTGCGGACGGCACTGGCCGTGAGCGAGCGCCACGCCGTGACAATCTGTACAGTCATGTCGTACCTCTTCGTTTGTCGACGCGAGGACGATGGTGGGCTTTTCACTACGGCATGATTTCAGTAAGGGAGAAACGTGTTACGGTCGTAGTTCGCTGAGGGAAATCTCGAAATCGTCGTGCGCAAATGCTGTTTATCATCCTAAGGGTGGACAGGATCTCGGCTGCCAACCCGTCGGGCTGTGCTGCTCGTTGTCCGCCGTCTCCCCCGCGGGCGTGATCGTTCCAAACCGACCGTCGGTCTCGCCGTTGGGGCCCGCGGAAATCGTCCTGTCGTCGCTGTCGAAAATGAAGACGGCCGGTATGCTATTGGGATTTGCCGTGGAGCCGGTGCCGGCGACGACAAACGTAGACGGCGGATTCCAGATAATGCCGGTCGGCGCCGCCGGAGTCGGCTTTGGCGGATTCTTCGGGTTGACAGTCTTACAGTCGGTAGGGAGCACCATGTTGCCCGGGAATGGAATACTGACTTGCAAAGGCGCGATCGTGCCGTCTCCGTCGTAGGGCGTCGCGCACCCCGTGGCATTGTCAGCGATCCAGAAGGGACCGCCGGGGAAAAATGCGGCGCCCCAGGAATTCGGCAATACGTTGTCCTGTACCGCAGCAGCGCCTGGCAAATCCGAGACGAGATTGGTGATCACGTAGCGATTTGCTTCGTCATCCCGATGTTCATCCTCGGCGCGAGCGGCCGTGGCAGGAATGATGCAGAGCCCGATAACTGCAGCGGCTGCAAAATGTCGACCGCCGCCGTACATTATTTTTCCCCTTCCGAGAGATGGGCCAGCGGGCAGCCCAGGCGAACAAGGCAATGGGTTGGACCCGCGATCCGTGGCGCGGACAATCAACATTCTGCCCATGACCCCGGGTGGGCCGGGACGATCTCGACAGTCATGTCAAACCTCTTCAATTGCTAAGATGAAAAGGTTGGATAGGCTGCGCTACGGGATGACTTCAGTATTGGAGAAATGCGTTACGAGGGTAGTTCAACGGCGTAAATCCGGAACCCGTCAGGCAGCGCGCCAAAGCCGACGCGAGCTCGGCAGAGACGAGAGGCCGGTGCACGACCTGGGAAACCCCGGCGGCCATCAACGCGTCGACACCGATCTCGTCGGCCCACGCTGTCGCCAGCAGGATTGGCACAACCGGCGCGCTCTCATGCAGCGCAGCAGCCAGATCAAGTGCCGACCCGGCAGACGCGATATGGCTCACCAGCAATGCATCGAATCTTTTTGGTCTCGCCCGGCACGCCGCCAGCGCATCGTCAGCGCGCGTGAATCCGACCGGCTCATATCCGAGCGCCGCAAGCATTTCTTCGTCAGCGAGCAGCCTCTCGCTTGCATCATCGACCACCAGCACCGTTTGGCCGCTCCCGAGTCGGAGGGCGGATCCTTCATCGCGCGGGGGCGGCGCAGCTACAGCAATGCAGGGTAACCAAACCTCGAAACGGCTGCCGACGCCCGGTGCGCTCCCGACGTTCATTGCGCCGCCGTGCTCGCGCACAATCTCACGCACCGTCGCGAGCCCCAAGCCGCTGCCGGCGAGGCGCGTGGTGAAAAACGGCTCGAAGATGTGCTCCAAGGTCGTCTCGTCAATGCCGCGCCCCGTGTCGCTGACTGCAGTGCGGACATAGCGTCCCGGCCGAAGGTCCCCATGGGTGAGCGACCGCGGTCCCGTTATTTGGTGGACCTCGGTTTCGATCTCAACGCGCCCGCCCTGATCCATCGCGTGCGCGGCGTTATGGCAAAGATTGAGTATCACCTGCTGCAGCTGCGCAGGCTGACCGGATATGACGGCTGTGTCCGGCACTTCGCCGATCGCCAATTCAATCGGCGAAGGCAACGAGACAAGAAGCAGCGAACTCGTCTCGGCTATCAACCCTTTCATGCTTACTGGTCTTCGCTGTGCATCCCTGCGACGGCCGAAAGCGAGGATCTGATCGACGAGATCACGCGCTCGCTCTCCGGCACGGCGGATTTCCTTGAGGTTGCGGGCCGGCCGGCTGTCGGACGCAAGCTGCACTTCCGCCATTTCGGTATGGCCAAGGATCGCCCCGACGATATTGTTGAAATTATGCGCGATACCGCTCGCGAGAGCACCCACCGTTTCCATGCGGCGAGCCTGCTGGAGATTCGTCTCCAGGCGCTCACGTTCCCGCACGAGGTATTCCCGTACAACAGCATTGGCGATCGCGTCGAGAGCCGTGCGTAACAAGCCGACTTCAGCGTATTGCGTGATGATGCCCGCTCGCAGCGCGTCGAAGCCCAGAATGGTTGTGTAGCCGCCGCACTTACCTAACCTCGAGACGCATGCCCAGCCGCGCAGGCTGGCGGCGGCAAGGTGATCTTTCTCCACGCCGGGAGGCAGCCGGTCCACGTTCGGTATATGGACGATGCCCTCCGGGGTCGCGCCGAACCGGGCTGCCAGCGCCGGCGCCCGCTTCGGCCAGCTGGGCGGAAAGGTTATCCCCTCTCTGCACCAAGTATGCATCCGAGCCAGGTTGCCTGAGACTACGAGGTATGCACGGTCCGCGCCGACATGCTCCGCTAATTCGGCGAGGGCCCGGTCGATATGCGCGTCGATCTCGGGCGGCTGTGCGTCTATCAGGCGCGTCGAGATACCGGCGATTACGTGCTCCAATGCCGCGCGCCGTTGCAAGGTCAGAGCCCTCACCCGGAGCTGCAGTCCGAGATAGACAAGAACCCCGAGCAGAAGCAGTGAAGCCGCGTACAGCAAAAGCCGGAATTCTCGTGCTGTTGCTCTCGAGGCGGCTTGGCGCGTGAGGATCATTGTGCGGAGGGTTTGCAGCTCCTGCTTGCTGGGCGCCGCGAGCAGTGCCCTCAGCACTCCATCCGTCGTCGGAAGCAGGTCGTGAAGCAGCCTTCCGTGTGCCAGCAGCGCTTGAACCGATTCCGCAGCACCGGGAGGAAAATCTTGCGCGGCGAGCCCATTCAATCGGTCCGCGACCTCGCGCGCAGCCGCCGGCGACGTATCGAGCGTCAGCGGCAGCATAGCTGCGGCGAGCGCGCTCACCGCCGGAGCCAGCGGGGCATTCCCGTCCGATACGGAAAGATTGGCGCTGAACAGTCGGAAATAAGCGAGGGAATTCTGCAGCAGAGCATTGTCGCTCTTGAATTGTTCGGTCAATTCCTCCTGCCGGTCGGCCGCTTCCGCAAATCGATCGATGGCTGCCGCCTCCTCCGCATCTCCTGACGAATTGTTACGCAATCGACCAAGTGATTCACGCAGGGCGTTCACCTCCCGGACCAGTGGATCATAGTTGCGCAACATCCCGGCGCGTGCGCTGAGGACATCCCGGTGCAGCGCATTTTCCACCGTCGTGAAACGGTCGAGGGCTTTGAGCGCTCTATCATACCGTTCAGCATCCGTATCGATCGCGCGGAACGACAGCCAAGTGAGCAACACGAGCAGAGCTGACACGGCCGCCGCGGCTAACGTCACCTTCATGGTGAGGCGGCAGTCACGGGAGCGCCACGATAGGTTCCCGTCAGCGTGTTCAGAAAGGCGACGATCGCTTCGATCTGCTGGTCCGACAGCGTCTGGTCGAGCTGAGCCTCGGCCATCTCGCGCACAGCCTCATTGAGGGTCGGAGCGCTGCCGTCGTGAAAAAAAGGCGGCGTCGTCGCCACGTTACGCAGGCTCGGTACCCGCAGGACCTCCGGCTTCGGCGAGGCGAGCGGATGAAAGATGCCGTGCCGCTCGAACAGGTTGCCGCCGACATTGACCCCCTGATGACAGGAAATGCAGCCGAGCGACTTGAACAGCTGATAGCCGCTCAGCTCTTCGGCCGACAGCGCTGCGGCATCGCCGCCCAGCCAGCGGTCGAACCGGCTTCCGGGGGTCACCAGCGATCGCTCATAGGTCGCGATGGCATCCAAGAGGCTCGCACGGTCCGGGGCGTGCCCGTAGGCGGCAGCGAATTGACGCCGTGCCTGAGGCTCAGCATTCAGCTTTTCGAGAACCGCGTCGACGCTTGTCCCCAGGCCCTGAGGACTTTCCAGCGCTGCCTCGGCGTGCGCCTCGAGCGTACGAAATTTCCCTTCCCAGTTGAGACGAAAGCTGAGAACCGCGTTGAAGATGGTGCTGGTATTGACCGGTAGCTCTGATCCGTCGAGGGCCTTATCGCGCCGACTGCCGTCTGCGCCATTGGTGTGGATGTCGTGGCAAGAGATGCAGGCGCGCGACCCGTCACGCGACAAGCGGGGATCCGCGAAAAGGCGTTCCCCAAGAGCCAGCTTCAGGGGGTCGGCGGCAGGTGGCGGGGGCACGGGCGTTATCGGCTCTTGTTCGGCAGGAGCCTGTAAGCCGCGAATTTTTGGCTCAGGGGCTGCTGAAACCGTTACCAAGATGATAAGCAGTAACGCCAGGCACCTTTCTGCCCTCCCGCGACGCAAATACGAGCCGGTCGGTGCACCGAGTAGCAAGTTTTTCAAAACACAGAACACGCGTCAAGAAATGCGGCCTGTGACTGTGGCCACCGGCGGTCGGAAATTTGCTCGAACGCCTCGACGCAAAGTCGGGCGACTACGGCAGCGTCAGCTCCAATGTCGCGCATCTGTTCCATATTCGATCTCGTAGCGGGAAATTCCGATGTCCTTCAACGTTCGGTCGTCGATCATCTCCCAGGCCGCTCTGATACGGCGGATCTTGCGTTCGCGATGCATTCTTGACCACAGCTCCGCAACGATCGAAGCGATCGAGGTGATCCAAGTGCGCCAACAAGCGAAATCGGTTGGCGCGGTGTCGGTATCGACACCCGCGGGCTGCAGTCGTCGTTGTGAGCTCGACGCTGAAATACCCGGTGCCAGATTTATCACCGTGTCACGCCAATTCTTCAGGGCAACCGCCATCGGATGTGCGTCAGCCTGGTCCGAGCTTTCGTCGACCCGGTTCCACGACTTGCCGCCGAAGCTTTCGAAGAACGCGTCTTCCCGATCGGACATACCCCAGATGGGAGCGGCGAAGGCGTCGCCAGGCCACTGACTCTCGAGGCGCATTGATCTCTCCTACAGCTGCTGCCGATGGGGAGATCGTACTGATTGCGCGCTACCGGGTTGTTTCGGCATTGCAGAAAAGGGTTACGATTGTAGTGCGTCGGACGTCAGAGCGTCTCGACTGGCAGGGCAAACACGTAGCCGATGCCGCGCTCGGTCTGAATGATCTGCGGCGCGCTCGGATCGGGTTCCAGCTTGCGCCGCAGCCGTAAGATCTGCACATCGATGCTGCGGTCGAAAATGTCTTCGTGCACTCGAGTAGCTTGCAACAATTGTTCACGGCTGAGCGGCCGCTGCGGCGCGTCGAGAAAGGCGGTCAGCAGGGCATATTCGCCCTTGGTTAGAGCGACCGGACCGCCGTTGGAATCGATCAGACGTCGGATACGTCGATCGAGCTGCCAGCCGCCGAACCTGCACCGGCCTCGCTCCGGATCCCGCTGAAACGCGGCGCGTCCCGCCTCCTGCCGTCGCAACACGGCCCGAATACGCGCCAAGAGCTCCCGAAGGCTGAACGGCTTTGTGATATAGTCATCGGCGCCGAGCTCCAGCCCAACCACCCGGTCGATCTCGTCACGTCGATCGCCGGTGGTGATGATCACTGGAACATCCGAGCGCGTCCTAATCTCGCGCAGCAGGTCGAGCCCATCCTCCTGGTCGAGGCGTAGATCGAGGATGACGAGATCAGGCTCGCTTTCGGCAAAATTGCGTACCGCTTCCCGAGCTCCGGAGGCCGGGAGGCCGCGGATGTTGTGGTCTTCAAGATAGTCGACGACCATGCGTCTCATCACGGCGTCGTCTTCGACGACCAAGATGCGCATCGTCTGGCCGTTAAGGTCTTTCATGCGGTCATCACCGGAGGCGCGAGCTCTGTCGCCGGCGGCTTGCTGACGAGCGCCAGTCGCGAATACGCGGATCCGCGAGCGCTACAGCCTTTGGCGCGAGCTGGGAGTAACAGCGGTGTCATGACGGCCGGCTAGAGCATCGCGCAGCAGACAGATCTTTCGCTATCATGCAGCTGCCAGCGCCTTACGGCGATAGACAGGGATCGCAGTCCGCGCGTTGTCTCGACCCGTCGAGCTTGGCCCACGACGTCGACGCCTCACACCAGATGCCACCACACCGAAGACTGAACGCCGTGAGAGGCAGAATGTTGCGACAAGATGGCGGCGGCAGCGCGATGGCCAGCGAGGCGCCGGGCGAAGCGGGAGAAGCGAGGGCGGGGCGCATCGGAATCTCCGACATTCGTCGGAGCCCGATTTAGAGCGCGGATTGTCATTTGAAAATTAAATGTTGAAATGGTTTTCCGATCCGCCCGCCATCCGGGCCGCCTTCGGGCGAGAGGCTCCGGAGAACCAGGCGTTCAGATGATCAAGGTAAAGGAAGACGACCGGCGTCGTGTAAAGCGTCAGCGCCTGGCTGACGATTAGCCCGCCGACGATCGCATAGCCGAGCGGCTGGCGGATCGCGTCGACGGGTGCCAGGCCGCGACTGCGCTGCGCCTCGATCGCGAAATCGACGAGCATAATGCCGTTCTTCTTGACGATGCCGATCAGCAGAATAATTCCGATCAGCGCGATCAGGCTGAAATCAAAGCCGAACGCCATCAATGTCGCGAGCGCGCCGAGGCCCGCCGACGGCAGGGTCGACAGGATCTTCAGCGGATGGGCGTAGCTCTCATAGAGCACGCCCAGGATGATGTAGATGACAATGATCGCGGCGGCGACGAGATAAGGTTCGCTCGCCAGCGATGTCTGGAATGCCTGACCAATCGAGACAGGAGCAAGGATGAACGTTGGCACCCGCAAAACGCTCGCGTCGTTCACCCTTATGCTCCTGACGCGCACCGCTGGCGCCGAGGGCAGCGGCGCGTTGCCTTGGCGGGAGAGCTTCACTGCGCGCCTGGAGGCGCTCGCCCTCCTCCAGACCTTGAACGTCGAACTTCTGAGCCACGACAGCGCTACGCTGACCCTCGACCACTGGTGCGCCGACCACCGGTTGGCCTCGCCGGCGCGCATCGTCGCCGAGCCCGTCGGCGGCGCCTACCAGGCGCCGATGGACGAGCAGCGCCAGCTTCTCGGCGTCAGCGCGACGGAGCCTATTCGCTACCGCAGAGTGCGCCTCATCTGCGGCAGCCGCGTTCTCTCGGAAGCGGACAATTGGTACGTGCCCGCCCGGCTGACCCCGGAAATGAACCGGGTGCTCGACAGTACCGACACGGCCTTCGGCCGAGCAGTGCAGGCGCTTGAATTCCGGCGCCGAACGCTATCGGCGAAGCTCGTCTGGTCGCCCCTGCCGCAGGACTGGGAAATGGGCGCCCCGCTGCCAGAGCGGCGAGGGGCGACGCTCACCATCCCGCATCAGGTGCCGGAGCATCGCGCTGTGCTGACCTTGCCGGACGGCACGCCGTTCAGCGTGGTGGTCGAGACTTACACCGGCGAGGTGCTTGCCTTCCCCGAGCCGCGGCGCTAGCCGCGCTCATGCCCTGCCTTTACCTGGCTGCGCCGGACACAAGACATCCGTTGAGCGGGCGTCGCGTAGCGGCCGTGCGGCACGCGCAGGTGGGGAAAAGCTGGCCCTCACTCGGAATCGCCGCTATGCGCCATTTCCGACCTTTCCCCGTAAGCGGGCCGAGGTGATTGGGTGCGCCGTCAATTCTTTCACACGCTCTTTTCGCAGGGGTGACGCCCAGGCTCTGAGTGAGCTGGAACGCTTGTTTCCCTCCAAGGGGGTTTTGCCGCAAACTCGCTAACATGGAGACGATCATTCAACCAACAGCGCTGCCGCGGCATGACGCGAAGCCCTGGGCCGCAGCTGCCGCTCTCACGGCACTCGGGATTGTCTACGGCGACATCGGAACGAGCCCGCTCTATGCCTTCAAGCAGGCGGCGCAAGCAAGCGGCGCGTTGTCGCCAGAGACGATCCTGGGCGTAGTGTCGCTGATCTTTTGGACGGTGATCCTGATCGTCTCGCTCAAATACGCGATTCTGATCATGCGCGCCGACAATCATGGCGAGGGCGGCATCATGGCGATCCTGGCGCTGCTCGATGTCAGGCGCGCGCCGCGCCGCAGCCTGCGCGCCTCGCTCCTCGTCGTCGGTTTGATCGGAGCCGCGTTGCTCTATGGCGACGGTGTGATCACCCCGGCGATTTCGGTGTTGAGCGCGCTCGAAGGTCTCAAAGTCGACGCACCCGGGCTCGCGCCTGCGGTCGTTCCGCTCAGCATCATGGTCCTGATCAGCCTGTTCCTGGTCCAGCGCAAGGGTACCGCCTTTATCGGCAATATTTTCGGGCCGCTGATGCTGCTGTGGTTCCTCGCGATCGGCGTGCTGGGGATGCGCGGGATTATCGCCGCGCCGGCGATCCTTGAGGCGGTCAGTCCGCACTGCGCCCTCGTCTACCTGGTTCATGCGCCACCGGGCATCGCCTTTGCGGTGCTGGGCGCGGTGTTCCTCGCCGTTACCGGGGGCGAGGCGATGTATGCCGATATGGGCCATTTCGGGTGTTTGCCGATCCGGCTCGGCTGGTTCGCCGTCGTCTTGCCGGCTCTCGTCTTGAATTATTTCGGGCAGGGAGCGCTGCTGCTATCCGACCGCTCGGCGATCGAGAACCCGTTCTACCTGCTGACGCCGGGGTGGCTTCACTACCCGATGGTCGCGTTTGCGACGATGGCCACGATCATCGCCTCGCAATCCATCATTTCGGGAGCCTATTCACTGACCGAGCAGGCGATCCAGCTGGGCTTTCTGCCGCGCCTGCGGGTGCTGCATACGGCGAGCTACGTAAAGGGGCAGATCTACATGCCGATGGTGAACTGGCTGCTCGCCGCCGGTACCCTCGGAGCGGTGGTGATGTTCGGTTCCTCCGACGCCCTCGGAGGCGCCTACGGCATCGCCGTCTCGATGCTGATGGCAATTACTACGGTGCTGGCAGCGCTGGTGGCGCTGCAATGGGGCTACAATCCGCTGCTCGTCGCCGCAGTCAATGGCGCTTTCCTGATTGTCGACCTGATCTTCGTCGCCGCCAATGCGACAAAGCTGATCGAGGGAGGCTGGTTCCCGCTGCTGCTGGCGGGGGTCGTGGCGTTCCTGATGCTCACTTGGCGAACCGGGTACCGCTTGCTCGAGCAGCAGCGCTCGCGCATGCGGCAGCGCGAAGACGAGTTCGTCGCCTGGGTGCTCGAGAGCCGTCCGGTGCGGCTGCCAGGGGCCGCAGCGATCTTCACCGCGGCGAGTTCGGGCATTCCGCTTGCCCTGACGCATCATCTCAAGCACCATCGCGTGTTGCACGAGCGTGTCCTGTTGGTGTCGGTGATGACCACCGACGGGCCGCGCGTGCATCCCGAGCAGCGGGTCAAGCTGATCCCAGTCGGTGTCGGAATGACTAGGGTTCTCCTCTATTTTGGCTTTATGGAGCACCCCGATGTCATGGCGGGGCTCAAGCTAGCCTGCCGCGACCCCGCACTGCACGGCATCGACCCCGAAAAGATCACTTTTTATTCGCGAAGGATTTTGGTCGTGCCGAGCGGCAAGGTGCCCGGCATGGCGGTATGGCGCGAGCAGCTGTTTGCCGCAATGCATCTGAACGCCAATCTGCCGGCTGCTTATTTCGGGGTGCCGACCGCACAGGTCGTCGAAGTGGGGCTCGAAGTGGAGATTTGATGTCGTGGCCCGACAATCACCTCGCCCCGCTTGGGGGGCGAGCGGGGCGAAGGGGGTACTGATCAATAAAGTCTCCCGTCGCGGCGGACGAATACCCGTTCGCCGCTCGGCGTCAGCGCCCGGCCGATATCATCGTCTGGGTAGATGACGGTGTCCCCGACATTGCGGTCGCCGACTTCCAGATAGACCACATCGCGTCCAGTGCGGTTCAGCAGGTGATGAGCGTCGCCCGAGCCGGCTTTGAAGCCGGCGCACATTCCGGGGCGCAACGGCGTTTCGCCCAGGTTTGTCACAAGAACGGGTTCTCCCTTGATGATGTAGATGAATTCGTCCTCGCGCATATGCGTATGGCGCAGCGCCGACATGCTGCCCGGCGGCAATCGCGTCAGGTTCACCCCAAAATTGGTCAAGCCGAACGCATCACCGAGCGCTCGCCTCTCTCGCCCCGCTACACGCGCGGCGAAGGGCTCGGGGTAGCCGCGAGTGGCGCGGCTGGGTGGGACAGAAGTGGCTTCTATTGCGGCGGGCTTGCTGTCGTCTGGCATGGCTCTCTCCTGTGCTTGAACGATGATTACGCGGCGGCAGCGAGCCGGCGCAAGGCTTCAGCCGTTGCGGCGTCAGCGGGGAGGAACGCTTCGATGGCAATTTCGGACAAGGTGATGTCGACCGGCGTGCCGAACACCGTCGTCATACTGAACAGAGACAGGACGGCCCCCTCGATTTCCAGGCGAAGCGGCACGACAATATCGGCGTATTCTGCAGTCGTGAAAGGCCGATCGAATTTGGCGTCGCCAGGAAGCGGGTATTCGCTGATTTCATTCAACAGCCCGACCAGTTGCTGATCTCCGGTAACATCGATTTGCCGGCGCAAGCGCGCCAACAAATGCGTTCGCCATTCCTCGAAATTTATGATCCGGGGCGCGAGCCCCGCCGGATGAAGTCCCAAGCGAAGTGCGTTGATGGGTGAGCGCAGCAATGCGGGCTCGATCCCCACGAGCAGCGGCGAGAGCGCGTTATTGGCCGCCACGATTGTCCAATGGCGGTCGATCGCCAGCGCCGGGTAGGGCTCCTGGCCGGCGAGCCCGAGATCGATCATCTTGCGTGCAGCGCCGAGCGCCGGGTCTTGCAGCGGCCGTTCCGGGAACACCGGCGCATAGCCTGCCGCGACCAAGAGGAGGTTGCGCTCGCGCAATGGAACCTCGAGCCGTTCGGCCAGCCGCAGCACCATCTCGCGGCTCGGCAAGGACCTGCCGGTCTCGATAAAGCTCAAATGCCTTGTCGAGATATCGGCATCGCAGGCAAGCGCGAGCTGACTGAGGCGACGGCGCTGCCGCCAGTCGCGTAAATGCCCGCCGATCGGTCGTGTTGCGGTCTGCATGAGGCAACGCTAGCGCAAGCCCCGAGCCGATCCAATTACCTGACAGGTAATTCGATTCTTACCTCTGACATAATCGGATTGGTGCCGGCATTCGGCGACATCAGGAGCGAGGCACCGCTGCGGATGCCTCCATGAAGGGAGCCCAAAATGGACAATCTGACAGAGCTGATCGATCGCTATATCGCGATGTGGAACGAAACCAACGTCGAGCGGCGCCGAGCGCTGATCGCGCAGACATGGACGGAAGACGCCCGCTATGTCGACCCGGTATTGCAGGGCGAGGGACGAGCCGGCATCGATGCGATCGTCCGCGGCGTTCACGAGCGCTTCCCCGGACACCGGTTTCGCCGGACGAGTGATCCCGACTCGCATCACGACCGGGTGCGCTTCACGTGGGAGCTGGCACCCGATGGCGGCCCCGCGGTTGTCAAAGGCATCGATTTTGCGGTCGTCGCCGCCGACCAGCGCCTTCAAGCCGTGACCGGCTTCTTCGACCACGTCGCAACGTCGTAGCGCGAGTGGGCGGGAAGGGCGGCCACCAAAGCCGCCCTTCCTCTCATTGTTTGGCGGAAGGCCGGGCGTTAAGGTGGCGCCGAAATGCACGAGGCAAAGGCGCCGGTCAGCAAATGGATGACGTAAGGTGAGCGCGGCATCACGCGTCGCCTGGGGCGGCAAGACGGTCTACGGGGCGCGCGTCGGCATTTTGATGCTGGAAACCCGGTTCCCGCGGATACCCGGCGACATGGGAAATACCGAGACCTGGCCGTTTCCCGTGCTGTACAAGGTCGTGCCGGGCGCATCGCCGCGGCGTGTCGTATGCGACAAGGCCGCGGGGCTGCTCGATGCTTTGCTCGCAGCTGCCGAGGAGCTCGTCCGCCTCGGCGCCGACGGCATCACGACGACCTGCGGGTTCCTGTCGCTCTATCAGCGCGAGCTTGCCGCGCATGTCGGTGCGCCGGTGGCGACATCGAGCCTGATGCAGATCCCGTTCATCGAGAGCGTGCTGCCGCCCGGCAGGCGGGTCGGGGTGCTCACGGTCAGCGCCGCAAACCTCACCGAGCAGCATCTGCGTGCGGCTGGCGCCGATCCGGCAACACCCGTCGTCGGCACCGACGACGGCACCGAATTCAGCCGCGTCATGATCAACGATGAGGAGCGGCTCGATGTCGCGGCGGCTGAGCGGGACATATTCGCCGCTGGCGACGCGCTCGTCGCGAACCATAGCGGCATTGGCGCGGTGCTGCTCGAATGCACCAACATGGTGCCCTATGCCCGTGCATTGTCGCAGCGACTGCGACTGCCGGTGTTCAGCATCTACACCTTCGTGACTTGGTTCCATTCCGCTTTGGCGCCGCGTGATTTCGGCCATCCGGCGAGCGCGCCCTCCGAGTGGCGCGAACGATGACCACGGTGCTGATCCGCTTCGCCAGGGCCAACGATGTGGGCGTGTTGCTGCAGTTGATCCGTGAACTCGCTGCTTACGAACGCGCGCCCGATGCCGTCGTGGCAACCGAGGACGATCTGTGCCGCTATGGTTTCGGCCCCGAGCGGCGCTTCGAGGCGCTCATCGCGTTTGTCGAAGAGGAGCCCGCCGGCTTCGCGCTGTTCTTCCCGGATTTCTCGACCTGGCGCGGCCGGCCCGGCCTCTATCTCGAAGACCTCTATGTCAGGGATTGGGCGCGCAGGCTCGGTGTCGGGCGGAGGCTGATCGCGCGGCTTGCCGCGATCGCCATCGAGCGCGACTGGCCAGCGCTCCGTTTGATGGTATTGGACTGGAACCCGGCGCGCGGCTTCTATCGCCGGCTCGGTATCGAGCCGCGTAGCGAATGGCTACCCTACGGTATGGCGGGCGAAGCGCTCCGCCTCATGGCCAGCCAAGATGTCAGTGACTGATATCCCAGCCTGCTTTCAATAAACTCCGCCAAGCTTGCTGTGGTCCCAGCTGGTGGTCTTCTCCGGGGTTATTTTCAGCACCACACGCTTCGGCGCGCTGTCGGTTGCTGCGCGCGGCCGCTCGGCGGCGGTGCCGCCGCGGGCTTGCGCCATCGCCGCGAAGGCCGTCCTCACGGCTTCCGCGCCCTCGACAATCTCGCAATGCCCGCGCACCATGACACCGCGCAGTTCGGAATAGCTACTTCCAGCCTCGATCATTAGCGCAACTCGCGCATCGCGCCGAATATTTACGACTTTTTGCGCCTTCCCATAAGAAGTCATGTAAAACGCGCCGTCTTTCTCAAAGAAATTCATCGCCACGAGGTGCGGGAACCCATCTTTATCGATCGTAGCGAGAGCCGCCTTGCGGTGCTCGCGCAAAAAGACGGCTTGTTCCTCGGGGGTAAAGCGAATTTGCCGGCGGCGGTTCATCGGCGTTCCTTTCGACCTACACTGTGCCTAAGATCGCATTGACCCCTGTTTCGTACACCAACCGGGAGAAATCAGCGATGCTCGAAGTCTGGACCTGGCCGACCCCCAATGGCCACAAGGTGCACATTGCACTCGAAGAGCTCGGCCTCGAATACAAGGTGATCCCGGTCAATATCGGCGCCGGCGATCAGTTCAAGCCCGAGTTTCTGAAGATTACGCCGAACCACCGGATTCCGGCGGTAGTCGACCCCGACGGCCCGGGCGGCAAGCCCTTCACTTTGTTCGAATCGGCCGCGATCCTGATTTATTTGTCGGAGAAGAATGGCGGCGAGTTGATCCCCAAGGACCCGATTGGGCGCTACAAATGCCTCGAATGGATGATGTTTCAGATGGGCGGGATCGGCCCGATGTTCGGGCAGTGGAACCACTTCGCGTCCTATGCCGTCGAAAAAATCCCGTATGCGATCGAGCGCTACACCAACGAAGTCAAACGCTTGCATCGGGTCCTCGAGCACCGGCTGGAGGAAACCCCCTATCTCGCGGGCGAGGAATACAGCATGGCCGACATCATCACCTTCCCGTGGATCCGGGGCGCGGAGCGGCGCAACATCGATCTCGCCGACTATCCGTCGGTCAAGCGCTGGCATGATGAAATTGCAGCGCGGCCGGCGGTGCAGCGCGGCGTTGCAATACTAGCCGACCGGGCGCGGCGCGGATCGATTACCGACGCCGAGCGGGAGAATTACTTTGGTAAGACGCAGTTCGCTGCACGTTAGCAGCGCTCGGCGCACCATGACTGTCCCACCGACCGGGTAAAGCGCCGATCGTCGGTCGCCAGCTTATTGTTCCTGAGCTCGCGCTCAATCGGCGAGAAGCGCCTTCAGCCGATAGACAAGATCGAGCGCGTCGCGGGGGGTCAGCTCGTCAGGGCGTGTTTCGCGCAGCAATGCTTCCGCAGCGGACTCCTTCGGTAGCGGCTCGGTGCGGCGGCGGGCGGCGCTGAAGAGGGGGAGGTCGTCGGCGAGGCGGGCAAGCGCGCCGCCTTGCTCCCCCTTTTCGAGCACCCCCAAGACCTCTTCGGCGCGCACGGTCACGCTCTTTGGCAGGCCAGCAAGCTTGGCGACATGGATGCCGTAGGAGCGGTCGGCGGTGCCGGGGCCGACCTCGTGCAGAAAGACGACGTCGCCCTTCCACTCCTTGACCCGCATCGTGTGGCAGGCAAGGGAGGGGAGCTTGGCGGCGAGCGCGGTCAATTCGTGATAATGCGTCGCGAACAGGGTGCGGCAGCAGTTGACCCCGTGCAGATGCTCGAGAGCCGCCCAGGCAATCGAGAGGCCGTCGAAGGTCGCGGTGCCGCGGCCGATCTCGTCGAGAATGACAAACGAACGCGGCCCCGCCCGGTTCAGGATCGCGGCGGTCTCGACCATCTCGACCATAAAGGTCGAGCGGCCGCGCGCCAGATCGTCGGCGGCGCCGACCCGGCTGAAGAGACGGTCGACAATGCCGATCCGGGCCGAGCGCGCCGGGACATATGAGCCCATCTGCGCCAAGATCGCGATCAGCGCGTTCTGCCGCAGAAAAGTGCTTTTGCCGGCCATGTTCGGACCGGTGACCAGCCAGATCCGATCCTCCACCAAGACGCAATCATTGGCGACGAAACCGCCGCCATTGCCCGAGGCAGTAAGCGCCGCCTCGACCGCCGGGTGACGCCCGCCCGATATCACGAACACAGTGCTCTCCTCGATCACTGGCCGCACCCAGAGCGCCTCGACTGCGAGCTCGGCGAGGGCTGCGGCGAGATCGAGAGCGGCGAGCGCGGCTGCCGCCGTGGCGATCTCGGTGCGGCGGGCGATCACCTCGGCGATGAGATCTTCCCAAAGACGCAGCTCCAGCGCCAAGGCCCGTTCGGCGGCGCTGGCAATTTTGCTTTCGAGCTCCGCCAATTCGGTCGTCGTGTAGCGTTGCGCGCCCGCCATTGTCTGGCGATGGATGAATTCGGACCCGAGCTTGCCGACGTGGTTTGCCGAGACTTCGATGTAATAGCCGATGACGTTGTTGTGGCGGATCTTGAGTGCGCTGATCCCGGTCTCTTGGGCGTAGCGCCCTTGCAATGCAGCGATCATCCGGCGGCTCTCGTCGCGCAGGCTCTTCCATTCGTCGAGCTCTTCCGAATAGCCCGCGGCGATGAAGCCGCCGTCGCGCACAAAGAGCGGCAATTCGCCGGCGAGCGCGCGCCCCAGGCGCTCGACAAGGACACGGTGCTCGCCCAGCCCTCGCCGCGCCTCGCCGAGGCGTTCGGGCAATGAAACGAGACCGGGCTCGGCCAGCATTTCCTGCAATGACCTGGTCTCGCCCAATGACTGGCCCAGTGCCGCGAGGTCGCGCGGGCCGCCGCGCCCGAGGCTCAACCGCGTCAATGCCCGCTCGATATCGGGGCAGCGCCGCAATCTCTCACGCACCGCGGCGCGCGCTTTGGGACAATCGACAAAGAATTGCACCGCGTCGAGACGCGCTGTGATTGCCGTTGGCTCGGTCAGCGGCGCTGCGAGATGCTCGAGGAGAAGCCGGCCGCCCACCGCCGTCACCGTCCGGTCGATCGTCGCAATGAGGCTCCCTTTGCGCTCGCCGGCTAAACTCATCACCAGTTCGAGGTTGCGCCGCGTTGCCGCGTCGATCTGCATGACCGAGCCCGGTACGACCCGGCGCGGAGGTTCCAGGTGCGGCGGGCGATCGAGCTGAGTCAACCCGACATAGTCGACAAGGGCTCCGGCCGCGGCGAGCTCAGCGCGACCAAAATTGCCGAACCCGTCGAGCGCCCCGACACCATAGAAATTCTCGAGACGGCGGCGTGCGCCTTCGCTCTCGAAACGGGCGTCGGGGAGCGGCGTCAGGGCCGGCTTCCATTCGGCGAACAGTTCGTACAACTTGGGGCGGGTCAGCATCCGCTCGGGCAAGAGGATTTCCCCTGGCGAGAGGCGCGCGAGATCGCCGCCGAGCCCGGCTTCGCTGGTCGGCGCCGCGGCAAAGGAGCCGGTCGAGAGATCGAGCCAGGCGAGGCCGATCTCACCGCCCGCCGCGGCAAGGCCGGCGAGATAATTGTGCCGCCGCGCGTCGAGTAGCCCCTCCTCCGTCAGAGTGCCGGCGGTCACGACGCGGATCACCGCCCGCCGCACCGGCCCCTTGACGCCGCGGCGCCTCGCCTCGGCCGGGTCCTCGATCTGATCACAGATCGCCACCTTGAACCCGGCGCGGATCAGCCGCGCGAGATAAGCTTCGGCGGTGTGGACCGGGACGCCGCACATCGGGATGTCGGCCCCTTCGTGCCGGCCGCGCTTGGTCAGCGCGATGTCAAGCGCCTGCGCCGCGGCGACGGCGTCGTCAAAGAACAGCTCGTAAAAATCGCCCATCCGGAAGAACAAGAGGCACCCCGGGTGCGCCTCTTTGATCTCGTGGTACTGAACCATCACCGGTGAGGCGGCCCAAACGGGGGCGCCGGCGGCGGGGCGGGCAATTTCGTTCATCGGCCAAGCAGGCAATGCGGACGCTTAAGGGATTTGACGGTAGCATGCGGAGAGCCAGAGCATGAAAAGAGGATCGGCATGACCGAGCCTTCCCCGCACTTCCCGATCATTCGCGAAGGGGTCGCCTCGTTTCCCGACCGCGACCACTTCCACCGCGCGGTCTCCAATCTGCTCGCCGCCGGGTTCGAGACCAGTGACCTCTCGGTGCTTGCCTCGCATGATTCGCTGGCGGCTGCTGGCGAGCCGGCTGGGACCGAGCCCAAGCTTCTCCCGGCGGGCCTGGCCGACGAGATCAAATACATCGCGCCGCTGACCGTCGCCGGCATCGTCCTGTTATCCGGCGGGCCGATCGCTGTTGCCATCGCGGCGCTCGTCGGCGCAGGTCTCGGCGGCGCGGCTCTGAAGGAGCTCTTTGACGACTACACTGCACCGCGGCACAGCGAGAATTTCAAAGCGGCGCTCGAAGCGGGGGCGGCACTCTTATGGGTGCGCTGTGACGATCCCGAACGCGAGCTGACGGCGACGCGCCTGCTCGAAGAGGCGGGCGGCCGCCATGTGCACATTCACGGCCGCCCGCCCCGTTCTGCCGAGCGCCGCGGCTGAGGAGTTTAGCCCGACGCCTCAGGGAACCAGTCGCCGAGGACTTGCTCCGCGGTAAACCCACCCTTCTCGAGCCGCGCCCAAACCGCGTCGGCGGGTTCGTCATGGTCTTCGAGATCATGTGCGGCGAGTTTTGCCGCGGTGGCGCCCTGTCTCTTCAAGATGACTTCGATTTCGCGGCGAAGACTGGGACTAGCCTCAAGCAAATCTTCGACCTCTATTCGTGCGTCACGGACGGTCGTACGCCATCCGGCTCGTGGATCAACGGCCGGGGAAGCATCGAGCTTGAAGAGATGCCGAAGGATCCGCCTAACCTGAGAATTGAGCTCAGTCCGCTGCGACGTCCCTAAGCCTTCTATCTCCTCCGCGAGGTTTTCCCAGTCGAGCGGAAGGTTCGAGTCCCTGGCGCGACGCAGTGCCGCTGCCTGCTCCTCGGTCCAGAGCAGAAAATCCTGATCGTAAAGCGCAGCACCTTTGGGCATCACTCACCGCCTCTTTCGCAGCTCAGTCCATCAGCAGGCCGCCGGAGAGGTTGATGGATTCGCCCGTTATATATGAGGATTCGTCCGAGGCGAGAAAGGCGGCGATCCGGGCCACGTCATCGGGCACCGAAACGCGCCCGATCGGGATCGATTTCTCGCGCTCCGCGGTTTCGGGAAGACCGTAATGGCGCTGTTGCGCCTCGATCGCGGCTCGCATCGCCGTGTCGACAACGATCCCCGGGCAGATCGCGTTGACCCGGATGCCGTGCGGCGCCATCTCGCGCGCCAAAGCCTGGGTCAGGCCGATGACGGCGAATTTGCTCGCGCTGTAGCCGGCGAAATTGGGGTTACCGGTTTTGCCGGCCCAAGAGGTGAGGTTGACGACCGATCCCGAACGCCGCGCGATCATATGTGGCAGCACGGCCCGGCTAACGATAAAGACGCCCTCAACATTGACCCGCAGCATCGCCTGCAACACCTCGAGCGGCATCTCCAGCGCCGGCCCCATCCAGGCGATGCCGGCATTGTTGACGAGCAGATCGATCCGCTGAAAATGGGCGAAAACGTCGTCGACCGCTCGGCGCACCTCCTCGGGCGATGTGACATCGGTCGTCAAGTGGACGCCGCCGATCTCCGCGGCGGCCGTCTCAGCCGCGGCGCCATCGCGATCGAGTACAGCAACCGCCATTCCTTCTCGCGCCAGGCGCCGGGCGATCTCGCGTCCGATGCCGCCGCCCGCGCCCGTGACGATGCCAGCCCGCCCGTTTAGACGATACATATCTCAATGCATCCCCAGCCGCTCGGAGGCGATGTGGGCGCCTTCGGCGAGCGATTTGAGCTTGGCCCAGACGACGTCTTCGGCGACGCGGCCCATTCCAGCCGAAGTGTCAAAGCCGCAATCGGTGCCGCCCATCACGCGGTGTGGATCGCCGATCGCTACTGCCATCCGTTCTAGCCGGTCGGCGACTGCTTCCGGGTGCTCGACAAAGTTGGTCAGGCTGTCGATTACACCGGCGATGATGATCTGGTCCTCGGCGAGCGGCAGCTTTTCGAACACGCGGTATTCGTGTGCGTGGCGCGGATTGGCGAAGGGGAAGAAGAAAGCGCCGACATTGGCCTCTTTGATGACCGGCAGGATGTCGGCGAGCGGCACGTCGCAATCGTGCGGGCCCTCGTAATTGCCCCAGCAGACATGCAGCCGCACGCGGTCGCGCGGCACATTTGCCAACGCCTTGTTGATCGTCGCCACGACCCGCTCGACAAAGCCGAGGAAATCACCGAGCGGGCGGTCCTGATAGGAGAGGTGGCGTTCGAGCGCCAGATCGGGGCAGTCGAGCTGCAGCAAGAACCCCCGCCCGACAATCGTCTCGTATTCCGGCTGCAGCGCCTTGCCGAGCGCGTCGAGATAGGCTTCCTCAGTGTCGTAATGCTCGTTCTTCATCGCGCCGGCGATGATCCCGGGCGACGGGGCGGTCAAGAACGGCTCGACAAAATGGGTGGCCGTGTCGTCGAGGGCGGCCCGAAAATCGGCGCACTCCGCTTCGATCGCGCCGGTGCCGAGAGAACGGATGTCGCCGATCGCCTTTGGCGGGCCCATATTGCTGACCGCCTCCCGGGCGGCGAGCTGCTCCTCCATGATCCGCTTAAAGATTGGGTAGCGCAGGGCGTCGGCGCGGGTCCGGCGCTGCCAGGATCCGCCAAAGCCGCTCATGCGATGGCGAATGTGGAGGAAAAACCCCTCGCGCTGCTGCTCGCCATTGTTGCCGATATCGACACTCGCTTCGACCTGCTTGCGCAGGATCGAGCGCAATGCTTCCCGGCCCAATCTTTCGAGCTCGGCGGGGTCGACGGATTCGCCGCGGGCGCGGCGCACATAGAGACGCGTCAGCTCCAGTGGGCGGGGCAGACTGCCGGTATGCGTGGTCAGGATGCGTTCTTCGCTGCGGCGCATTGTCACTCCTTCGGTAGGATTGCAGGGCTTTTCCGCAGTTTAACCGGAAAGGCGCGCGCCGCGAACGCTGAGATTAAGAATAAGATCGCTTGTCGCGCTGCGGAATTTTCCGTACGTTTCGAGCCCTTCGTCGCAACAACTGAAAGGAGGTGATCCTGTGTCTAGCCCTAAACCGCGGTCATCCGCTGCCGTGACCAGGATCCCCACTCGCCTGGAGGTTCTCGCCTGAGGGCGACGGCTCGCGGCCGCGATGGCCGCCGGTTACCGGTTTAAGGGAGGCCGCCCTTTGGGGCGGCCTTTCTCATTCGAAGACGAGTGCGTGCTTGGCCCAGGTCGGCATAGGGCCTAAAAGTGAGCGCACGCCTCTCCGATTTGAGGAGTGACAGGCATGTCGGATACCTTAACCACGAATTCGCCGATCATCGCCGCCTATAGCGCTGCGACCCCTGGCTCGGCGGCTGACGCCGAGAAGGCTGCTCGCCTGTTCCCAAGCGGCATCACTCATGATTCCCGCTATATCGAGCCGTATGGGCTCTATATTGCGCGGGCAAAAGGACCGCGGAAATGGGATGTCGACGGCAACTGCTATGTCGACTATTTCGGCGGCCACGGCGCACTGTTGCTCGGGCATTGCCATCCCAACGTCGTGCAAGCCGTGCAGGACCAGATCGAGCGCGGGACACATTTCGGCGCCAGCCACGAGATCGAGATCGCCTGGGCCGAGTGGATCTTAAAACTCGTCCCGTCGGCCGAGCGGGTGCGTTTTACGTCCTCAGGCACCGAGGCGACATTGATGGCGGTGCGGCTCGCGCGCGCCTTCAGCGGCAAATCGAAGATCATCCGCTTCAAGCATCATTTCCACGGCTGGCACGACCATATGACCTCGGGTTATGCGAGCCATTTCGACGGCACTCCGACGACCGGCGTCTTGCCTGGGGTCGCCGGCAATGTAGTGCTGGCGGACCAGAACGACACGCAAGGCCTCGCGCGCCTCCTCGAGCAGCACGACGATATCGCCGCCGCAATCATCGAACCGACCGGCGCCCACGGCGCGCGGCTGCCGATCGACCCGAAGTTTCTGACTGCACTGCGCGAGCTGACGCGGCAGCGTGGGGTGCTGTTGATTTTCGATGAGGTCGTCACCGGCTTCCGCGTCTCGCCGGGCGGCGCGCAGCGTGAATACGGCATTACTCCCGATCTGACGACATTGGCCAAGATCATGGCCGGCGGCCTGCCGGGCGGCGCGGTCACCGGCCGCAAGGACATCCTCGACCTGTTGGACTTTCAGGTGACCAGAGCTTCCGACCGCGAAAAGATCAACCATCCCGGCACCTTCAACGCCAACCCGCTGTCGGCCGCAGCCGGGGTGGCAGCGCTCGAGGTTGTCGGCACGACCGACGCCTGCGCCCGGGCCAACCGTTATGGCGAGGATCTACGCCGCCGGATCAACGAAGTGTTCGAGGAAGAGCGCGTGCCGTGGGCGGCCTACGGCACCTTTTCCATGTTCCACATCTTCACGAACCCAGACGGCGTGACAATCACGCCAACCCGTTTCGACCCGCACCAGCAGCCGGTCGCCAGCCTCGCCGGCAACCGTCAGGCCGGTGTCGTTCACAAATTGCGGCTGGCAATGATGGTGAACGGGGTCGATCTCAGCGGCAGCCCGGGCGGGCTCGTCTCCGCCACCCACGGCGACGCCGAGCTCGAAGATACGGTCAGCGCCGTCCGAAAGAGCGTGCACATGCTGAAGCAGGAAGGCGAGATCTGAGCTCGGTTCGGCCGACCTTCACCCAGGCCATGTTGAGACTACTATAAATTAACCAGTTGTCTCGCTAAGCTCGTTATACGCGAGCGGCGGAGCAATAATGGCTGATGCGGCAATCCCGGCCGGGGGAGTTGGTTGGGCCTCGGAATGGCTGCACCGACCTGCCGGCGCTTTCGCCGATCGCCTCGCCGCCGAAGGCGAGCGCCGCCTCCTGTGGCTTCCGGTGTTTTTCGGCGCCGGCATCGGCGTTTACTTTTTCTTAAAGATCGAGCCGCCCCTGTGGCCCGGGATTGCGGTCGCACTCGCCGGGGTCGTTGCGGCCATTGCTCTGCGTCGATATCCAGGGTGGTGCCAAGCGGCGCTGGCATTGGCCGTTTTCGCCGCCGGCTTTGCACTGATGCGGGAAACCGCCTGGGAGCGCGAGGCGCCGATTCTGCAGCGGCGCCTCGGACCGGTTGCGGTGAGCGGCCGCGTCATCGACATCGACCTGGTGGAACGAGGCTGGCGGATCGTCATCGAAAACGACCTGCTCCCCGGGCTCGACGCGAACGACCAACCGCGCCATTTGCGCCTACACATCCCGCCGAGCAGCGATGAACTCAACGCCGGCGACCGCGTCAGCCTCAAGGCGATGCTCTATCCGGTGCCGGCGCAACTGATGCCGGGCGGGCGCGACCTGCAGCGCGAACTTTATTTCGCCAGGATCGGCGGGGTCGGCTACAGCTTCGGCGCCGCCCATCGTGTCGCCGGCCCGGCCAGCGAAGGCGGATGGCGCGAGGATCTGCGGCAGCTGCGCACCGACATGTCGCGCCGCATCGCCGCCGTCCTCCCTGGCTCGACGGGCGGTGTTGCATCAGCGCTGATCACTGGCAAACGCGGCGCGATGACTGAAGAGGTCAAGCAGGCCTTTCGCGATTCCGGTTTATCTCACCTGCTGGCGATCGCCGGCTTGCATCTGGGGCTCGTCGGCGCCTTCGTGTTTTTCGCCGTGCGCGGCGGGCTGGCCCTGATCCCATGGGTCGCGTTGCGATACCCGATCAAGAAAATCGCCGCCATGTCTTATTTAACTAATTGAAATAAATTGCTTTATCGGCCTTCGGATAGGCTCTGTGCTACCGAGTTTGCTACCGAACTGGCTTTGTCGCAGGCCGGAAGACCTCGTCTATCTTGGCCGCGGCGTCTTCCTGCATTGTTGCCGTCACGTGGCTGTACAAGTCCAACGTCAGCACCACCGTTGAATGGCCGAGTCGCTCTTGCGCAATACGGGGATGAACACCTGCAAGCAGGAGTTGTGTCGCATGGGTGTGTCTCAGGTCGTGGAACCGCACCCGCGGCAGATCCGCCATGTGCTCGATAAGCCGCGTGAAGAGATGCGTCAGGGCGACAGGCTGAAGCGGCGCACCATCCGCGCGAGCGCAGACCAAAGTCTCGCCGGTCTGCCGAATCCCGAGCATCAACAGATTTTCAGCTTGCTCCCGTTTCAGGCGGCGTAGTTCGCCAACAGCGAAGACGGGGAGAGTGACGGTGCGCCCCCGACCGTTCTTCGGCGCCTTGAACCGGAGCCCGGCCGCTGTTTGTTCCAGGCTCTCGACGATGCGGATTGCCCCACGGTCGAGATCGACGTTCCGCCAACGAAGCGCAAGTGTTTCGCCGCGCCGTGCGCCGGTGGCGAGCGCGATCACGACCGGCGCGTAAAGAGGCGATCCTTGTACGGTCTCGATCAGCACTGTCGATTGCTCGGCCGTCAACGTCACCATCTCTCGCGGCTCGACTTTGGGAAGCCGGCGCTTGAAGATGTCGGTCGGGTTCCGGGAAATAAGCTGTTGCTCGACGGCACGGCTGAGAGCAGTCGCTAGGACACGGTGGAGTTGCCGTCGGCTTCGCGGCGCGAGCCCGCCCGGCCTCCCATCGCGTCGCCCGCTGCTCGCCAAGGTGTTGTAGAAGTCCTGGATATGGGCCGGGGCGAGCTTCGTAAGTCGGAGGTTCCCCAGAGCCGGGATCAGGTGGCGATTGACGATTGCAGCATAGCGATCGAAGCTCCGCGGAGCGACTTCGTGGCGTACCGTGGCGATCCAGGTCGCGAGCCATTGACGCAGGGTGATGCGGCTCGGGTCGACATGCTCGCCGATATCGACTGCCCGGAGCAACCGGCGAAGCTCGCGCTCGGCATCCTTGCGGTTGCCCCGAATGGTTGTGGTCGCGATCCGCCGCCTGCCGGTCGCGGGATCTGCGCCGAGGCTGTAGCGCAGCTCGAACGAGCCGGGCGACCGTTCGCGAATGTGTCCGGTACGACGCATCTGTCATTCTCCCTGGCTTCGTTTGCGGCTGTTGAAGGCGATCCGGTGCCCGTTCGAGCAGAATTTGGCGTCGGCTCGTCGACCGCTGCGTGCACCCGTCTCAAACCAATCACCGCAATATCGGCACTGTCGGATGGCGGCACCGCTCGAAAGTTCCTGGGCGGCCTGTAGCCAGATTGCGTCGAGGAGCGATGTGGGACATAGCCGCAACTTTACATCCTCGGTCGCGGCGTCCAGTTCGAGTGTGACCTCCAGTTCAGCAAACGGGCTCAGCTGCAGGTCCGCAATTACCTTTGCGCGGTGCGCTCGATCGCCGGACAGGAATACGAAAAGATCGCGCATGGCGTCAGCGTGCGCGAGCACACCATCAACAAGTTCACCCCTGCGGGTGTCGAGGCCGTCTCTTGTCAGCGGCCCGAATCTCTCGACGAAGTGTAGGACATCGTCTGCCACGCGGACCTTCGCAAACTCGGCGTAGAGCGAGTTGAAAAAGTCGAGCGGACGATACGGCGCCAGTTCTCCCCCGTTGCGATATACGTGGAGCGGGTAGTGATTGCGAGCAAGCCCACGCAGAACCCTAATTCCCCATGGGTGGTAAACGAGACCCCATTGCCCCCGAAGCACGGGCAAATCGGGCAATTTCCTGTGCTTCGGCGGGTGGTAGATTAGGTGCGGATCAATTTTCGTTTCTGACATCCGATAGCCCGCCGGATCGCGCCACCACTCGAAGTCGATCCGAAGCTCGGCCATACATGTTCCGTGTCATGCATATGTGTCGGATAACAAGATAAGCTAACACAATCGAAGCTGCCAAGACCAAAATATGGTACCGATCGGTTCAAACCGGAGTTGGTTCGTTGGATGGTCAGAGCGCCAAAACCTTGAGCGTCCCGCAGGCGGGAAAGCTGTATTTCGACCTCGGTCGTAACGCGAGCTACGAAGCTGCCAGACGCGGCGACCTCCCGATAATCAAAATCGGATCGCGACTTCGCGTGTCGGTCGCGCGTCTCGAACAGATGCTTGCCGAGGCGGGCGCCAAGTGAGCGCTGAAAGGATCGCTCGCCTAATTGGCGGCGCCAGCTGCTCGGGCGGGTGGTGGCGCTGTCGCTGCCCGGTGCACGACAGTCGCGGCGCGACCCTGGCTTTGCGCGACGGCGAGCGCGGGCTGATCGTCAAATGTCATGCGGGATGCGAGCGGTCCAAGATTATCGCCGAGCTGCACCGACGCGGGGTGATCGGCAGGCACCCCGAACAACGCCCGTTCGACTCCCCTATCCAGCAAGCCGCGCGCACAAACGATGTCGCTGGCCGCATTGCTGCGGCGCAGCGGGTTTGGAACACCGCCCAGGATGCGGTCGGAAGCCCGGTGGTGCAATATCTGGCGGGCCGCGGCATCTCCATAGCTGTACCGCCCTGTCTGCGTTGGGCACCGCGCTGCTGGCACAGCGATGCACGCCGTTACCTCCCCGCGATGATCGGTGCCGTGCTCGATGTCGAGGGGCGGCTGATTGGGGTGCACCGGAGCTATTTGACGCGGGACTTCCGGCGGCGCGATCGAAAGTCGCTAGGGCCGATCGGCGGTGGCGCGGTGTGGCTGGCCATCGCGGCAGATCTCCTGATGGTTTCCGAGGGCATCGAAACCGGACTGTCGGCGCAACAGGCATCCGGATTGCCGTGCTGGGCAGCGCTGTCGGCCGACGGCATCGAGGCGTTAGTTCTTCCGCCGATCGTCAAGACCGTGATTGTCCTGGCCGATAACGACGCGAACGGCCATGGGCAGTGCGCAGCTTACGTTGCGGCGCAGCGCTGGCTCGGTGAGGGCCGGCGGGTGCGAATCGCGCTGCCGCCCGAGCCCGGGGCCGACTTCAACGATGTTCTGCTTGGCAGGGCTCATCCGCAACTCCAGCGGTTTTCCGATGTTGCCGCCTGACGGCGCCGCCAACGCCGCAGTGATACGGGACATTATCAACTCGGCGGAGGAGGTGAAGCCCGCGCGGTGGCCTGACCCGGACCGTTCGGTATTGGATCTCCAGGTCATTCCAGCGCCTCCTTTCCCGGATTTGCTGCCGGCCGGATGGACAAAATGGGGGTGCGATGCGGCGGCAGGCGCGGGCTGTGCCGTTGATTACGTCGCGCTGCCATTGCTGTCTGCAGCTGGCATCCTCATCGGCAATTCGCGGTGGGGGCAGCCATGGGAGGGCTGGAGTGAGCCACCGGCGCTGTTCACCGGATTGGTCGGCCGACCGTCGTCAGGGAAATCACCGGGGCTCGACGTGGTCACGAACTTGCTGGCCCTGTTGGAGACTGCCATAAACGAGGACTGGGACAACCGGCGGCGCGCACACAAGCGCGACTGCGCCGCAGCCAAGGAACGACGCGCCGTCTGGGAGTCAGAGGTTAAAGCCGCCATCAAAAATGGCCAGCTTCCGCCGGAGATGCCAGCCCAAGCAGAAGACCCAGACGCCGCACAACGGTATCGTCTCTTCAGCACGGACCCCACCGTCGAAAAGGCCGCCCACCTTGGTCATGGTAACCCGCGTGGATTGTTGCTCGTCCGTGACGAGTTGTCCGGGTGGATCGGCGGCATGGATCGTTATTCACGGGGCAACGGCAGTGACCGCGCCTTTTGGCTGCAAGCCTATGGTGGAAGGCATTGGACCCCCGACCGGATCAAAGACGGTGAGAGCGAGGTGGGTGTGCCCCATCTCTTATGGGGCATCTGCGGCGGGATACAGCCCGACCGCGTGGCGAGCCAGTTACTTGCCGGCGATGACGACGGTCTGGCAGCGCGCATCGTGTTTGCATGGCCAGTCCCAATACCGCCTCGGCGTCCGCACACCAGGACGGATCACACCATCGCGCTGGCCGCGCTCTGCCGGCTGATCAAACTGCCATGGCGACCGCCGGAGCCAGTCACCCTGCCGTTTACGGAGGACGCCGCAGCGGCACTACAAGCCCTGCGAGAGGAAGCCGCTGATCTCGAAAAAAGTGCAACGGGTATGTTCCAATCGTGGATTGGAAAATTGCCCGGATTTTGTCTTCGACTGTCGGTTATCCTTCAGCATCTCGGTTGGTGCTGGGACGGCTGCCAAGCTCCGCCCGATCGGATTGAGGGGTGGGCAGTAGAGGCGGTGGCCGATTTCCTCGAAGGATATGCCGTACCGATGGCCCGCCGAATATTCGGCGAGGCGGCCCTGCCGCAAGTCGAGCGCGATGCACATGGCCTCGCGCGATGGCTGGTTGACCAGAAGCCGGTTCCCAAGATTGTCAACGCGAGGAACCTGCGCCGGATGGCCAACGGTCCGGGTATCCCCGACGCCGAGAGGATAGCGGCCGCTCTTGCTGAACTCGCCAACTCAGGCTGGGTTCGACCCGCGCCAGGGAGAGCTGGCGGCCACGGTCGCCAGCGCGACGACTGGGCCGTAAACCCGGCAGTGCTGAGCTTGGGCCGATGAGCTGGCGGGACCGTTTGGTCCGGGGCGATCCGACTGCAGGTGCAGCGGCTGTAAGGTCAAATGCGGAAGCTATCGGCACTAATGGCACTAACGGCGACGAGACATTTTCGGCAAAACTCCCTTTGGGAAAAGGGGCTCGCCCGGATACTTGCCCCGTTGATTCGTCAACGGATAAGGACTCGTATCGGCGGGCCGAAAGCGCCAAAACTGCCGATGCGGGCAAGACGTGGTCCAATCTTGTCGGAAAAAACTACAGTGCCAAAAGTGCCGAAAGTGCCGTTAGCCCTTCCTGTGACGGGACTCGGGGTGGCGTGCACAGAGCGATCAAAACTGACGCAGTGACGCCCAACGTTTGGCAGCTGCACCGGCTCATCGCCTCGGACGTTCCTTCCATCGTTTCGGAAACTGCAGGGCGGCTCGTTGAGGCTGCACGGCGGCGTGGTGCGGTGCTCGTCGCTGATGGACTTACACTTAAAGTCGTCGAACGTGATCCTCTGCCGCCTAGCATGCTCGCCGCCCTGCGAGCCGATGCGGGCGCGGTCATCACGGTTTTGCGGCACGAATCTGCCACCCGCTGCGGCTGGCAGACATTCGATCCGCCGACACAAACCAATGACCGCTGATGCGTCTCTACTTCAACCAAAGCAACGCGAGTGACAAGAATGGTGTAGGCGATGGTCGAGCTGCAGAGAAGAAGCAGTTGCGGTGCGCAGGCGACGTTTATGTTGCACTTTGGGAGCACGCTCGATGCGTTCCATTCCATCTGGCGACCGAGATCGAGCCAGCCGAAGATACCGTCGTCGGAAATGGCGCTTGCCCTTGGCTCGGGGGTCGAAGCCGCGGGGCAGCTGCCCGACCGATGCCCAGCCGCACTGACATGAACCGGCCCCAATAAAGAGATGGTGATGAATGCAAGTATGAAGTTATTGACGGAGGCGGCGATCGACCGACGGCGGTACAGATCATTCGTCGAGGATGTGAAGCGAAACTCTACGCCGTGAGTTACAAAGATCGCCTAGCAGGTGGCCTGGTACGGTTTATCTTTCCCGCGACAATGAGGTGGATATCGGGCAGCGTGACTCGGTGGGATCAGCGATGGCCGCATCAAAGCGAGAGCACCGGTCAGCCCTGGTCGCTAACGGCCAGCGGCCCTTTCAAGGCGGTAATCCGGCTGGACACCGACTCGGATATGGCTAGGCGGTGAGGGTTGCCCTGGGCGACGACAGCGGGGACTGACCGGTGACCGAAACGCTGCTTGCGGCCCCCATGCCACGGCCGCTTTCTCCTAGTGCTGAGCGCATGCGTCGTCACCGCGAACGGCGCAAGCTGGGCAAAACGGTCATCTCGCTCGAATTGAGCGGCAGCACGATCGAGACTCTGGTCGCGCTCGGTTGGCTCCCCGAGAGCGAGCAGAACGACATCAGCGAAATCGTCGTCGCTTTTCGTCGCTTCGCCGGTCGGGCACTCGCCGTTGCACGCCACGGAGGGCTTGATCGATGGTACATTCCGTAAAGGTGCCCGAAGCAACGACACTCGGCAAACCGCGGCTCAATCTGATGTGCGGCTGGACTTTGGACGACGCCACGGACCAACGTCGATGACCCGCTTCGGTGACGGGTAACATGGGAACACCGAGCGCCCGGATGACGCGTCACGGGAGAGGAGGTGGCTCTTCGCGCGCAATCCGGTAGGCTTTCCACCCGAGCGGCTTAGCCGGGTACATGTCCCGAATAGTAAGCCGCCACTCGCCGCTCAATATTCTGCAGCAGAGCCTAGCCTTTCGCATTCCTTCGATCCGGCTTCTGGAGTAACGCCCATGGACCCAGTTGCCATGTCGACGAGATGGGATAGGGGCCGGTTTTTGGCGCAAAAGTCGAAACGCAGGCCAGCCGGTTGGGCGGTTAGATAACCCGGTCATGCCGTTCTTCGCTCTCGGGCCAGAGCGCGTCCCCCATGGCAGAGAGATGCGATGCCGCATCAAGGAACCGAGTCACCGCTCCGGCGATGGCCACCTTGTCGCGATCACCGACACCCAAGAGTGCAAGCCGCTCCAAGGCAGCGAGTTGGTGCGGACCAATTTCAATCGGCACCGACACGCGCCCATGCCGCCGTCGCTTACGATAGGCTTCACTCCGCTCGCGTGCTCGCTCTCGCGCTCCTTTTTCCGTCATCCTGCTACGCGTATCCCGCAATTTACCCGCTGCTCCTAGGTCACAGCATATCATTGAAGTCGTAATTCGGGGTGTGCAGCATTCCGCCCGCCATGCTGCAGTGGCCCCGTTCCCCACGCAGCCACCCCAGGAACCCGAAATCGTCGTCGCTTTTCGTCGCTTCGCCGGTCGGGCACTCGCCGTTGCACGCCACGGAGGGCTTGATGCCCATGGACCCAGTTGCCATGTCGACGAGATGGGATAGGGGCCGGTTTTTGGCGCAAAAGTCGAAACGCAGGCCAGCCGGTTGGGCGGTTAGATAACCCGGTCAT